>Ga0233424_10000553_pt1 | contig 45372 bp, 44 predicted proteins | sample Watercolumn_Towu_FD_181011 | JGI IMG/M metagenome (GOLD analysis project Ga0233424, IMG submission 181011) | Freshwater microbial communities from Lake Towuti, South Sulawesi, Indonesia - Watercolumn_Towuti2014_125_MG | ecosystem: Environmental > Aquatic > Freshwater > Lake | place: Indonesia...
TATCGCATCAGGTTATGGAATATGTACTACAATGACCTTGAGCACTGCGGTCTGAATGGGAAAACACCAAATGAATTTTTGAACCATTATCAGTTAATCAATCCGCCAAATGTGGTTGCCTAGAACAATCCGCCGACGCAGGTCAGCGCGCTGGTCGCCCCCCATCCTGTACCGCGTGAGCCACTCTGATGCAATGATACGCTTTGCGCGCGTACCCCGCACGAATAAAAACATATCCCACGCGCCGGGATGAAAGTCAGGAGTACAGCCTCGCGCATTACTGCCCAGTGATATCTACGGTACTGATGGTGATATTTTCAACCGGGTGGTCCCCGCGCGCATGGTCCACCCGCGCCGACTCAATTTTGTCCACCGCATTCATACCCGCGACCACGCGCCCGAAAACCGTATGCTTGCCATCCAGCCAGGGCGTGGCCGGCGCGGTAACAATAAAAAACTGACTTCCGTTGGTATCCGGCCCGGCGTTGGCCATGGCAAGCGTCCCGCGCACCAGTTTGCGGCTGTTGATCTCGTCGGCAAAGACGTATCCGGGGCCGCCCGTGCCGTCGTCCGACCAGTCGTCGTCGCGGCTTTTGGGATCGCCGCTCTGGATCATAAAGCCCTTGATTACGCGGTGGAATCGCACGCCGTCATAAAATCCCTCCCGCGCGAGTTTGGCGAAATTTTCTACCGTATGCGGCGCGTCCTGGGCAAACAATTCCAGCGTAATGTCCCCCGCACTCGTCCGCATAACCGCGCGCGTCGGGCGGGACAGTGCATCCGCGGGCGCCCTCTCCGGTACCGGCGCGGCCGCCGCGGGCTTCTGGGTATCCAGCGCAGAACGTACGGCCGCCGGAGACGGCGGCGTCTTCCCGCCGCGCAGATAATACACTCCCCCGACTACAAGACCCGCCACGACAATCGCCAGCACGATATACGTTATTCTGCCTTCCATAAGTGTGTCTGAAATTAAGTTGTGTAATGGGTGATGGATAATGCTCCCTCCTTCAGTCAGCCCTGATGCGCGATCGTGCGCGGAAGGAAATAATACATCGGCACCAGCACGAATATCGCGATTGCCGCGTAGGGATGCACAAACGCGATACCTACCGAGACGGCGTACACTATCATCCCGATCACCGTATGCCGCATCTGCGCCACACGCATCGCGCGCGTGAAGTTGTCCGGCAGGAGATCACTGCGGAAAAACACGTGCCGCACCATAAGGGCGAATGCCGCGGCCGCCATAAAAAGCACCGCTCCGTACAGCGCCACCACGAGAGAGATATCCGGATAGTCCCCGACAAAGGCCGTGGCAAAGGGAATAACCGCAAGCCAGAACAACAGGTGATTGTTGTACCACAAAAGCGCGCCGTCGGATTTGGTTATGGGATGAAAGAAATGATGGTGATTCACCCAGAAAATCGCCACCGTGACGAAACTCACAAAAAACGCCGCGAGTTTGGGCGCCAGGTGCATGATCGCGTCCAGCGCGCCAGCGCTGGTCAGCTGGTGGATCTCGGGGATGCGTATCTCCAGCACCAGCAGGGTGACGACGATGGCGATCACGCCGTCGCTGAAAGCCTCCAGTCGCCCCGTCCCCTCTACCGCGTTGTTGCGTGTGGTCATAAAATGATTCGCCTAATGGCGGTGGTTATAAAATAATCTGCCGTCGTTATAACAATGTGGACGGAAAAAATTGACGGATGTCTTCAAGGCGCAAAAGTCGCGTATCATCAGCAACTTTGGTCAGACCGAACGACTGTCCTTTCGCCGTGCCGATGTATTGGACGGTCTTGCCAAACGATTGTACTTCCTCAATAGCCGCAACAAGATCCGTATCTGAACTGATGAGGTAGGCGGTATCATAAACGTTCTGACGGGCTAGGCGGATCATCTCAACCGCAAGACGCACATCCACACCCTTTTCGTGAAATGTCTCGTCGGGATGCCGGATCAACGCACCCAATACATGCTCTATCCCGTGCTGTTCCAACGCGGCGAGAAGTTTTTGCTGATCGGCGTACATTTTTTCCGATTTCTTGCTGTGGGAATTGCGCTTGACGGAGCCGACGTAATAACGGCATGCAACCAAATGATTGGGCTGGACAAGATAGCGAACAAGCGCTTTATAATTGAAGCCCAAAAGACGGGGTTTGGGGTCCATGCTTTCGCACAACATCCTAACCCGATGATAAAAATTACTGCCGTCAATAAATACGAAGGCGCGCGGCATATTCATCCAAAACAAAACTGCCGTCCCGGCGCGAGCCGAGAAAGCAGTGGTGTTAGTAGTTCAATAATAAACCTGATCATGATAGCTGTCAATATAGCAAAAAATGCAGGGGGGAACAATGCATTTGGACCTCTGTGGAAAACCCTCGCCGATGCCGCATGATGCGCTGGCAGACCGACATCATCATCCCGACGAAATGCTATGAATCTGCGTCAGCCGGAGTATGTCGGAACGTACGCAACAAATTTCTCTCGTACTCGGCAATGGCGGCGGTGGTTTTGATAACCGTATCCGGCGTCAGCGATATGCTCTCAATCCCCGCCTCCACCAGAAACAGCGCGAAATCCGGATAATCCGATGGCGCCTGTCCGCAAATGCCGATATATTTGTTTTTTGATTTGCAGATACGGATGATGTCGGCAATCATACGCCGGACCGCGGGACTGTTCTCGTCCGCGACCGCCCGCAGGGCGCCGGAGTCGCGGTCCAGCCCCAGCGCCAGCTGGGTCAGATCATTGGACCCGATAGACATGCCGTCAAATATTTCCAAAAACTCCTCCGCCATCAGGATATTGGAGGGAATCTCGCACATGACATACACGGGGACAATGTTCTCCGCGGGGTATTGTTTTTTCCGCGCCACAAAACGCGTCATAAGACCCTCCGCGGCCATGATCTCGAGCGTCCGCTCGCCCTCCCGCGGAGTCCGACAGAACGGCACCATGGGTATGACATTGGTCAATCCCATATCGTCGCGGGCTTTTTTCATCGCGCGGCATTCCAGCGCAAACGCCTCTTTGAACGCGGGGTCATAATACCGCGCGGCCCCGCGCCAGCCGAGCATGGGATTTTCTTCCTGCGGCTCATATAATTCGCCGCCCAGAAGCGCACGGTATTCGTTGGTTTTGAAATCGGAAAATCTCACGATGACCGGTTTGGGATAGAAAGCCGCCGCGATGCGCGCGACGCCGTACGCCAGATTGTCTACATAGAATTGTGTTTTGTCCGGCCATCCCGCGGTGCGCGCGGCGATCAGGCGTCTGATTTTGGGAGGAAGTGTGGCAAAGTGTATCAATGCCAAGGGGTGCACGCCGATCTCCGATGCAATGATGAATTCCTCGCGCGCGAGCCCCACGCCGGAATTGGGAAGAAAGGACTTCTCAAACGCCGTGCCGGGTGTGGCGATATTCATCATGATTTTGGTGCGCGTCTGCGGCGAGGAGACGGCGTCGTGTTCCACTTTTTTGTATGCCACCGAGCCGCGGAACACCACACCCTCGCCGCCCGACGCGTCCACGGTGATCGTCATGCCCGTGCGTATTGCCCTCGTGGCACCCGTCGCACCCACCACGGCGGGGATGCCCAGCTCGCGGCTGATGATCGCCGCGTGCGATGTGCGGCCGCCTTTGTCGGTAACGATAGCGGATGCGAGCTTCATGACGGGCTCCCAGTCTGGATCCGTCGTGTCGGTAACCAGCACCTCGCCTTTTCTGAACTGCGCGATATTTTTGGTACTCAAAATGACGCGCGCCCTGCCCGTCCCGATCTTGCTTCCCACCGAGACGCCGCGCGCCAGCACGACACCCTCCTGCGTCCGGACGTATTCGGTTATTTTTGAAAAATCCTTCTCCGCCTGCACGGTTTCGGGGCGGGCCTGCACGATGTACAGTTCCCCGGTCCGGCCGTCTTTGGCCCACTCCAAATCCATCGGAGTCCATGCGCCGCCGTTTTTGCGCGTATAGTGCTCCTCCACCATGACTCCCCACCGCGCCAGTGTGAGAATATCCGCGTCATCCAGGACGAGACATCCACGCTTCTGCGGCGGCGTGGCGATGATACTCACCGGGCGGGCGCCGCGCGGCGCGGCGCGATACACCATCATGGATGATTTGGTCCCGAGTTTTTTGGATATGACGGGGCGGGGCGCGTCCGCAAGGGTTTTTTTGAACACCAGGTATTCATCCGGCGCCACGCGCCCCTGCACCACCGGCTCGCCCAGACCCCACGAGGCGCTGATGAGCACCACATCGCGAAACCCCGACTCTGTATCCAGCGTAAACATGACGCCCGACGCCCCCGTATCCGCACGCACCATCCGCTGTACGGTCACGGCCAGCGCTACATCCAGATGCCAGAATCCCCTGCCCGCGCGATAGGATATCGCGCGGGCGGTAAAGAGCGACGCCATGGCGGATTTGACCGCCGCCTGCACGTCCCGTATTCCGCGCACACCCAGATATGTCTCGTGCTCGCCCGCAAAACTGGCGCCCTGCAGATCTTCGGCGGTGGCGCTGGAGCGCACGGCCACATCGGTGCCACGGCCGTATTTTTTTTCCATGCGCGCGTAAGCCGCGGCAATATCGCGCTCCACATCCGGCGGAAAATGCGCGGCGATTATGGCGGCGCGTATTTTTGCGGCACAACGTGCCAGACCCTTTATATCTCTGGTATCCAGGCCGTCCAGTAATTTGCGGATCACCGCGTCCAGTCCGGCGGCGTCCAGGAACGACCGATACGCCTCTGTCGTCACGACAAAACCTCCCGGCACACGGATGCCGACGGGGGACAGAAATCGTATCATCTCGCCCAGAGAGGCGTTTTTGCCGCCGACGAGCGCCACATCCTCAATGCCCACATCCTCCAGCCATACGACGTTTTTCGGGCTTTGCGTCTTGTCCATTCCTGTATTCTACTCATTTGTCCCCGCAAGGCAACTGCGGCGGAGACGGGAGCCGGATGGCGCGGATATCCTGTGCGCGGCTCTCCAAAAGCCGGAAGCCCTCGCGGACGCACTGCGCGACAAGCGCATCCGAGTCCGATGCCGGGGCGCCGGCCGCACGCCCATCGCCCGCATATCGCACGGCATACGCCGCGCGACATCCGGCGCCGGAGGCGCCTTCTCCACACGGGCGGAGCCCCGCGTGGCACCACCCTGTACTATTTATTTCCCGCCGGATTTAGAGTCGGGAGGCAGGCCCCACTGCCAGCGCGGTTTCTCGCCCGTCCGGTAGCAGATCCCTATCAGCGCCACTGCGGCTACGCCGATCCGGATAAAAAACCATATCATATCACGCGCCGAGGGCTCATCGCGGGGAGCCAGAAGCAGGCCGTTGGCTCCAAGAAATAAAATGAAAATTGCCACAACAAGCCACCCCTGCCATCGCGCGGGCGTCCAGCCCCAGCCATACGCCTTGCGCTTGAACCAGTAGCGCTCGGGGTTGTCCCGCAGATACGCGATATAACGCTGAAAGAGATTCATAATTAAGACAAAATCCTATACCACTCTCCCCGACCCAGACAGCACGCTACTGTCCCAGGATGATACGGGCGACTATCCGCGTAAATATATCCGCATCCGGCCCGTAGACGATGATTCCTCCCAGTGCCCCCGTGACCGCAAGCGCCATAAATCCCGCAACGGCCAGGAGAGCCACTGGGCCGGATACCAGCCAGCCGCCGATTTTTGAAATCCGCTTCCATAGCGGCGCATACGGCGCAGAGGCCATCCGCTCACCCCACAGACGGTCCGCGACGACAACGATGTATATGAGAGCAAGTATACCGAAAATGACGATCGTGATACCCGCAAAATTTTCGTGGGCGCGTATGACGTCGCGCTCCGAGCGGTACAGACTCCGCGCAAAATCTCCCGTCGCGGCCGACGCCAGCGCCCCCGCAAACCCAATCCACAGCAGAGCCGATTTGGCATACAACCAGCCGGACAGGGCAAGCAGTCGCCTCGCGCGCAGGCATTCCATGCCCGCATACAACGAGAGCATGGCTATCGGAAAATGCACGATGATGGGATGGATATTCATGCCATCCATGGTAGCGCATTTTTTGTCCGCAAGCCACCATGTCGTATCCGCCCCGGCGAAGAAAGCGGGTGATCTGTTTTATAATCCATCCACGAAAGGAACAAAGGCAAACCCGGGGTATTCGCGCGCGGAAAACGATCCGTCATCCCGCTTGACCTCCAGGAAGAGAGCGCCTTCTTTAGGATACACAAGCCGTCCGCCGGTTTTGAGCTGGCGCCGCCATGCGGCGGGCACCAGGCGTACCTCGGCCGCCGCAATAATGCCGTCAAAACCTCCCGCACGGGACGCAACGGACGGGAGGCCGTGCGCGGCGCTCCTGCAATAAAAAGTTATCCGTTCCGCAAGTTCCGGATACACGGCCGCATTGGCCCGGCCAAGCGCGCAGAGGCGCGGCACGATTTCAAACGCATACACCCGACCCTCCGCGCCCGCGATATCCGCCAGCAATGCAGACTGCCATCCGGAGCCGGATCCGATATCCATGATACGATCCCCGCTCGCGGGCCGGAGCAATTCCAGCATAAAAACCACGGTATACGGCTGGGAGATCGTCTGCCCGTCCCCGATAGGAAGAGGGATATCCTGATACGCCGATGCCGCGTATTCTTCCGGAACGAATCGCCGCCGGTCAACCCGGGCCAGCGCGCGCCGGATATCCGGCGCGCGCTGGACACCTTTTTCCTCCAGCGAACGTATCATATCCGTACATGTTGATGACGGCATGGTATTTTTATTTTTACAACCCATCTCCCAAAATCCGCAAAACTCACAGAGATCGTTACAAAACTCTTCTTCGCCGCGAAAACGCGGGGTTTCGCATTATGGCGAGGAAAAACAACGACGGCGTATATGACCAATACAATGAGGGTGACCGACGAAGCAGGAGCCGAAACCCCGCGCTTGCAGGAGGGGGAGGTGTAATAGTCTCACATAACGGGCATTTGCCATATCAGCCGCTTATATACCGGATATCAGGCGTGGGTATCTTGCCCGCCGTAAAATCCGCCGCAAATCCGCGCGGCAGTATCGCCAGACCGTCCTGCGGCCCTGCCCAGCGCATCTCGGCAATCTCATGGCCGTGCGACCCGGCGGCATGGCGCGGATCGGCGTACTCCGCGCCATTGGTCACCTGAAAGAAAAATTCCACTGGCTGGACGCCGTCCGCATTCACAAACGTATTGACATAAAGCAGTGCGCCGATGACGGGTGGCACTCCCAGCTCCTCCACCAACTCGCGGCGCAGGCAATCTTGGATCCCCTCGCCCGACTCCAGATGCCCGCCCGGCAGTGCCCAGAACGCGCCGTCAGGCGCATGGCGCACAACGAGCAGTTTGCCCTCGTGGAGGATGATCCCGCGGCACCGTATGATAAATTTATGATCCATAAAGATTGTGATGATACCACGCCTATCTCGGGCGATCCCGGGCTTGTCCCCGCGGAAGCCAGTACCAGAAACACGATTATATATTTTGCAGACTTGGCGTAACCAAAAGCCGGCATCTATTGCCGTTCACTGGCTTTATTCAACCCTGAATGCGAACATCATTCCCGCGGCCAGATGCTCCGAGATGTGGCAGTGCGCCATCCAGGTGCCCGGGTTGGACGGGTCGAGCAGGATATCAATCCTTGCTCCTGCCGGAACAAGCACCGTATCTTTCCATACCAGGTCGGTTTGTCGTACTCCGTTGATCGAAAGGACAAGAAACCGCTGGCCGTGGAAATGGATCGGATGTTGCATGGGATGCATTGAGTTGGGATCGTTATAGATTTCAATTTTCATGGGCTGGTCTTTCTTGAGTGTCCATTCAATGTCCATATTTGATTTACCCGTAGCGGAATCAGTGATTTTCCATTTCGTCTGATCGGAAGTAGCCATACTGTTCATCATCTGCATCATCTGGACGGCATTCCATTCAATACCATCGTTTGATGTTCCACTACTCATGCCATGCATGCCCATGCCGCCCATAGACTGCATGTGTCCGGCCATCATGCCGGAGAAATCAACCGACAGCGTAAGCTTCTTATCCGGCACTCTCTCAAAATACCGGCGGAAAGGATCAATGCTTGCGATAACCGCTTTATTTTCCTGGAGCGTATTGAACTCTGATACATAGGAAGGTTGTGCCGCATCAGTATCCACGTTGATTTTGCCCAGTACGGTTGTTCCGTCCGGAGTTTTATTCTGAATGTCGTATGTGCCGGCCTTGATAAACATCACGTCAATGATCGCCCGTTCGGACGGCCCCAGTATCACGCTGTCCCGCCAGGACGCTTTTTCATACGCGCCGCTGTCGCCGCCGACAAGCTTGAGTTTGGCTCCGGTAATTGCAAAGTTAAACGGACGCACATTCGCGGCATTGATCACATCAAGTCGCGCAACCTCTCCCGTCTTTACCGCAAGCATGTAATTTTCCTGTCCGTTTATGAGCATGACGTTGCCGTAATGACCCATGAGCGAATGACTCTCATCATCTTTCTGTAGCGCGATCTCGCCGTTGATGACAGAAAGATCGGAGAGAAACAGGATATGCTCGCTATTCACCGGAGGGTAGTAGTTCGCATCTCTCGGCTCTACAACAAACGCGCCATACAGCCCGAGCGCTTGTCCGTATACTTCATTGGCGTGCGGATGATACCAGAACACTCCGGCATCGGGAAACTTGAGTTTGTAGGCGTAGGAATCACCCGGCTGAATATCTTTTTGCTGGAGCGGAGAGCCATCAAACGCATTATCCATCCGCACCCCGTGAGCATGCAAGAGCGCGGGCATGTCGGTATCGTTTTTGAAGTTTATGGTTACCTCCGCGCCCTGTGCCACATGGATTTCGGGACCCGGGATCGTGCCGTTGTACGCGAGCGCCCTTTGTTCTTTTCCGGCGATTTCTTTCGTGACGTAACTGGCGGTGAGGTTGTACGTGTCGCCATTCTTAAGCTCAACGGCTTGGGTTTGTTCCGCCTGCCGGACTGATATATTGCGTGGAGACGAGACAAACCAGACCGCTCCGGCGATCAATACAACCCCCGCGATAATTCCTACAATGACTTTGTTGCTCATATTTTTTTCTTTGCCAATAACGTTGCGTTGATTGCGACGACTACCGTGCTTACCGACATAAACACGGCCGCAAGCCACGGCTGGAGAATGATGCCTTTGAAGGCCAGGACACCGGCCGCAAGAGGGATAGCCGCCACATTGTAGCCAGTCGCCCAAAACAGATTCTGAATCATTTTGCGGTAGGTGAGCCGCGAGAGATTAAAGATTTTCGGAATATCGCGCGGATCGCTTTTGACGAGAATAATGCCGGCCGATTCAATCGCCACATTCGTACCTGCGCCGATCGCAATACCGAGATCAGCCCGGGTAAGAGCCGGGGCGTCGTTCACGCCGTCGCCGACCACGGCAACATTGAAGCCGCGATTCTGCAGATCTTTCACTTTCTGCACTTTGTCTTCCGGAAGCACCCGTGCGAAGTATTCATCGAGACCAAGTTCCTGTGCCACACGCTTTGCGGTTTCCTCACTGTCGCCGGTAATCATGGCGACGTGGACACCTCTTTGTTTCAGCTGGTCAATAGCCTCCTTTGACTCCGGACGAACCGCATCGGCAACCACAATCGTGCCTATAATTTCTCCATCGCGCTCAACGACAATATCGTCTCCGCCTTTGGTGCCGACAAAAATACGTTTACCGTCCACGATGCCTTCTGCGCCGCGACCGGGCACGCGTTTAAAATCAGCAGCCTTCTGGATCGTCAGGGATCGCTTCCGCGCCTCTTCCACTATTGCTTTGGCGATCGGGTGTTCGGAGTGAACATTCACCGACGCCGCCAGGGCCAATGCCTCGTCCGAGCTTGATTTCATTACTTTAAATTTCGCCTCCGTAAGCGTGCCGGTTTTATCAAAAAGCACAGTCGTGATATTGCGAGCTCCTTCCAGAGCCAGCCGCTGGCGCACGAGCAGGCCATTGCGGGCCGCCATGGTGGTTGAGATTGAAGCAACCAAGGGCACGGCAAGGCCAAGCGCGTGGGGACAGGTAATGACAAGCACGGCAACCAGACGCTCGGTTGCGGTTACGATACCTCCCCCCAGGAAAAGCCATGCAACAAAAGTAATACCGCCGCCGATAATGGCAATGATGGTGAGATAAAACGCCGCGCGGTCAGAAAGCATCTGAAGGCGCGATTTTGAGGCCTGCGCGTCGGCGACCAGTCGCATGACACCGGCAAGAAATGTCTCCTCCCCGATCTTCTCTATTTGCACTTTCAGAGAACCATCGCCATTGATGGAGCCGGCAATAACTACGTCGCCGGTTTTTTTCTCTACGGGTTTTGATTCGCCGGTGATGACAGACTCATTGAGATCGGACCGTCCGTCAATGATTTTTCCGTCGGCTGGCGCCTGGCTCCCTGGCTTTATCAAAACAACATCGCCGGCCTTAAGCTCGCTTACCGCAATGACTTCCGTGGCGCTACCCCGTACAACTTCAGCCCGATCTGGTATGAGTTTGGCAAGTTCTTTCAAAGCGCCCTGTGCGCCGCGGACGGATTTCATTTCAATCCAGTGGCCGAGGAGCATGATGGAAATAAGCGAGGCGAGCTCAAAAAGAAGCTCCTGCATCTGACCGGAAAGCATGGAAAAGATGCTGTAGGTATATGCCGCAGTAATGGCGATAGCGATAAGGGTCATCATGCCCGGAAGTCGCGCTTTCAGTTCCCGGTAGGCGCCGGCAAGAAATATCCAGCCGCAGTAGAAGTAAATAATAGAGCCAAGCCCAAGCAGTACATACTGCCAACCGAAGAACTCCGGTCCTCTGATGCCGAAGACCATCAAAGCCATCTCCGAATAGAAGAAGATTGGGGTAGTAAGTGCGAGTGCAATCCAAAACTTTGTCAGGAACGACTCGGTCTTATGTCCTGCATGCTTATCGTGCTCTCCGTGATCAGTTTTTGCTTTCTCCGGCACGAGGTTCATCCCGCACTCCGGACACATGCCCGGTCTGTCCTGCACGACTTCAGGATGCATGGGGCAGGTGTACACAGAATCATGCAGGTCATTTTTAGACTCATGCGTATCACAGCACCCGTTCGTGCAGGTGTTGTGATTATTTACATGTTTGTGGCTATGATTCATGCGTGGTCAGTTATTTAGCGTGATCGCTATGTCCCTTGTGCATAAAAAGGTGTAGGAGAGGACACGCCAGAAGAATGAGATACGGCAAAGCCACAAGCACATGGGAAGTGTGATCCTTGAGAAGGAGTATAAGGCCAACGATACCGATCACCAGTACAATTGACCATGTTCCTTTTGAGAATGTTTTGCTTTGTTCCACAGCATTTTTAGATTAATTCGCCGCGCTTTTCGAGCATCATATGGTGAATCGTTGCGATTTGTAGCCAGATCGCTATGAGCACAAGAATTCCGGCACAAAGTAGAGCGTCCACTTTCGTAACCCCGAACACGGAATTATCAGCACCGCCAAATACTGCGGCTACAAGAGCAATGACTCCGGCAACGCCGGTGACGACACTGAAAACGTGTATAGTCTTTGATAGTTTCATATTGGCTTTATTTGTTAGATAGCTTATAAATTCGTATTAACTCTTTGACTGCTTTCTCGTATTCGCCCTTGTTTTGCATTTGGTGCTTTACATGCGAGCGCAAGTGGTTTTCAAGGAGAAAACTATCAAGACTTTTGAGCGACCTTTGGATTGAGAGGGACTGCTCAAACAGTGTTGGACAATATTCTTCCTTCTCAATAGATTTGATGAGACCGTCGAACTGACCTTTAAGAATCTTTGCACGATGCAAAGCCAGGCCTTTTATCTTTTGATCAACTGAATGGTGCATATTGTTTTGCCTTATGGCAATAATGGTCGGCTTTTATATAGGGTATACCCTTATTACCTATACGTCCAGTGAGCATGCTGTGGATAAATCCGGATGAATTATTCGACCGCGATAACCCCTTCAAATGGAGGGTCTATATGGTCGTCATATGACCATACCCCTCTTTGTCGAGGGGATACATGTAGTTTTGCCCTTTTCCGGCATTTTTGAATTGGTCCGAAGGCAGCAAGAATCTCGTGCGAAGGATAGCATCTCATATACTTTCAGCTCTCCAAAAAAAGTAACGATGTCATGAACGCAATGCCCGCGCAGATCGACGCAACCTGTATGACCCCGCGGCTTAAACGCGAATCCTTGTGAAGTTCAGGGACAATGTCGGAAAGCGCAATATAAATAAAACCGCCGCCGGTAACAGGCAGAAGCCAGAGCGCAAACTGCTCGTTCACACCACCCACGGCAAGACCCGCGATGGCGCCGCCCACGGCAGCGAGTGCGGAGATAAAATTGTACCAGAGCGCCTTCGCTCTGCCGTATCCTGCGTGTAGCAGCACTCCGAAGTTACCAATCTCCTGCGGAATCTCGTGCAGAATGATCGCAATGGTTGTGCCGAGTCCGACTTCAAATGAAACAAGATAACTTGCCGCGATAATGAGGCCATCAATAAAGTTGTGCACACCGTCGCCCACAAGCACCATCCCCCCCACCGCATGCTCTTGCGTGTGATGATGCCAGTGTAGAATCTTCTCAAGGGCGAAGAAAAGGACAATACCTCCGATGAAGGCAAGCGATACAGCGGGCGTGCTCCCGAGTTCCTCGTATACTTCGGGAATAATATGCACAAATACATCGCCCAAAAGCACGCCAGCCGCGAGACTCACAAGTATGAATACGCTCTTGCTTAAGAGCTCTTTCCCCAGCAAGAGGGTAATGATACCGGCGAACGAGACAATACTGACGATGAGGACGCTCAACAACGTGTAAAAAATAATCATAATCATTGTGTGATTCTACAAACGGACTCGTAAAAGTTTGGTTGAATTGAGGAATACAATCGTGTCTGGCGCCATGTGTATAATCGCCGCTCCTACCGATCCAATAACCCCCTGACAAAACGGGGGTGATACCGACGACATGCGCCACGCCAGCCCCGACAAAAATATTTTCCTTGATTTTACCGTATACTCTTTGGCCTATTGCTTCCGCATCCGCAGTTTTCTTTAGATCATCATTGACGAGTACAATGTCGGCCGCAAAACTGCCGGGCTTGGATTCGAACCAAGATACTGGGCTTCAAAGGCCCATGTCCTACCGTTAGACGACCCGGCACCACAAAAATCACTGGCTTTATCTGACCATAATTCGGAGTGGAAAACAAGGTTTGTGCGGCGCCCGCGCGAGTGCTACAATAACGGGCGGATATGATACTCAAAAAAGACGCCGAGCACTTCAATATCCACAAGCTTTTCCAGCATCTGACGGTGGATTTTGAGGACTGGATGGAGAAGACGGACGACCAGAAGAGTGATGCCTGGAAAGGGGTATGGACGTTTGTGTCGGGGTTTTTCAATCTCTTCCCCCACTGACGGCCGCCATCTCCGCGGGACCCGCGGACGGCGCGTCCGTGCCGTCTATGAGCGCAATCACCATGAGTTCCAGAGGCAGTTGAGGGACGATAGCGCGGCGGAAACGCGGCAGATGGTCAAATATCGCGTTGACCGCCACAGCCAATTCCTGCGCGGTATACGCGGGCAGGTGGCGCCGTATAGACTCGTACTCGTCGGCCAGCAGATCCGCGGCGGCGTATTGCTCCAGAGACGGATCAGTCTTGACGAAAAGTGCGGCGCGGAAATACTGCATAATGAGCTTGGCAAAATAGACCATGTCGTACCCGCCCTCCGCGAGCTCCTGAATGAGCGCCAGCGCTTCGGGCGTTTTTTTCTCGGCGATGAGCGCGAAAAGTTGTTTTGCCGCCTCGCGGCGGGGCAGGCCCAGGATATCCTCGGTCTCGGCGCGGGTTATTTTTTTGTCCTGCACGGCCATGACCTGACCCAGGATACTCTCGGCGTCGCGCAGGGAGCCCTCGGCCGCAAGCGCCATAATGCGCGCCGCGTCCTGCTCCAGTACAACGCCCTCGCGGCGAGCGATCTCCATGAGGCGTCCGGCGATCTCGTCGGGGCGTGGGCGGCGGAAATGATAATGCTGGGTGCGCGAGACGATGGTCGCGGGCACCTTTTCGGGATCGGTGGTGGCAAGTATGAATACGGCGTGCGCAGGCGGCTCTTCCAGCGTTTTGAGGAGCGCATTGAACGCTTCTTTGGTCAGCTGGTGCGTTTCGTCTATGATGTACGTCTTGTAGCGCCCTCGCACGGGGACAAACCGCACGCTGTCGCGCAGTGCCCGGATATCATTAATGCCGCGGTTGGACGCGGCGTCTATTTCAACGACGTCCATATCCCGTCCGTCGTTAAAATCGCGGCAGAAAGCGCAGTCGTTGCATGGCACATCACCATCGCCGCCGCCAGACGTATGTTTGACGCAGTTGAGAGATTTGGCGATGAGGCGGGCCATCGTGGTCTTGCCCACACCGCGCGGGCCGGAGAAAAGATACGCGTGCGCCACGCGCCCGGTTTTAAACGCGTTTCGGATCGCGGCAGTCACCTGATCCTGCCCCACAACCTGCGTAAAATCGCGGGGGCGGTATTTTCGGTAGAGCACCTGCTCGCTCATAAGTCGCGGGTATCGTGTGAGAGGCCATCTTATCACGGCGCTTGACCGATGGAAAGAGGTCGTGTATACCCTCACATAGAATGACGCGGGGTCGTTCTTTCACAACCTTATACCGCCGACGAGAGGAGAAGCCCATGTCTGATGACGTGCGGGCGCAGAAAAAATGGTACACGATCCAAGTTTTATCACGGCACGAAAAAAGAGTTGAGCAGTTCATGGTACAAAACGGGGTGCAGACATTCATACCCGTCTTCACAGGGTATGTATTCGCGCGGTGTACCGACGACCGTATAGCCGAGTTAGCAAAACACCATCCCCAAGGACTGTCATGCATTCTGCCGTACAAGATATCAGAGGACCAGATAGAGAGAATGCGTAAAGAAAAGGAGCAGTTTGCAAAGACAACGCCACCCAAAGCCCGCAGGAAGCTCGCGGGAGAGCGGGTGGTTATAACAAATGGACCGTTCAAAGACTTCCAGGGAGAAGTCATACAGGAGGCGCAAGAAAAAGCTCACGTCCGGATTCTCATTTTCGGCAGACCAACCCCCGTCATCATTGATATCGCTGATATCCAACTGGCGCAGTAGCCGCCATACATGTCCACAGCGCCAGATCAACGCCACCCCGACGCATAGCGTCGGGGTGTTTTTAGCGCCCGGCGGCGGAAGAAAAACGGACTATGCCGTCGGAGAACTCCGGCGAAAGACGACGAGTTTGTAGCCCAGGAAATTCCATATCAGGGTCGCCATGGTTGCAACGATCTTTGCCAGGTTGAGACGCGCCGAGGGTGCGAGTCCCGACAGAATCGGCAGGTATGTGGTCAACAGTATGACGAGTCCGCTGTTAATCCCCACGCCCACCAGGGTCACGGCAAAAAACGTCGGGAAATCGCTCATAACCGGCTGATCCTGCCGGTGGTCGCGGAATACCCAGAGTTTGTTCCAGAAATAACTGTTGACCACGGCCACGGCAAAGCCGGGTATATTGACGCCGCCCAGTATAAATCCCGCCGTGATCCCCAACGCCCGGCTCACCAGATTGAGCACGCCAAAATCAATCGCGGTGTTGAGAATGCCCACCGCGGCAAACCGCGCCAGTTGCGCGAACACAGGCATCCACCGCGACAAAAGCCCACCCAGCCACACGCCCGCTACGATGCACACCGCGCCCACCCACGGGAGGGCCAGCAGTACGAGCGGCGCATGGACGCCCACGGCGTATGCGGTGGGTATGGCCGCCACCCCCGCAAAAAACCCCACCAGTCCCCCGATCGCGTAGTCAATTTTTCTGGTCATACGCTTGTTTATTATGTGAGCGGTTTCTGCGCCGACGGCGCGCCTGCCGACGCAGGCACTCCCGCGCCCACTCCCGCGCCCGCAGGCGCGGGAGTGGAAACGGGTGGCGCTTTATGGCGGTCCACGATCTCCTGCTCCACTTCCGCGCGCGGCCTGCCGTGCGCGGTGCGGGACATTTCTTTGATGATGTCTATGGACCCTTTTTCTCCTTTGACCGGCTCGTATGTCTTCATGCTGAACGACGGCGCGGTAGCGCCCCGCATCAGCAACTTCATATAGCAGTTGTAGTTGTCCACGTTGAGGAGGTCCTGCTCGGTAAACACGGGCTTGAACTGCCGCGCCAGAAACTCCGCATCCTCCGATCCGATCCGGAACGACGCCATGGACCCGACGTTGCCGAAAACGGATTTTTTGATCTCGTCTTTCAACTGTCCGATGAACTGATGCGCGATCACAAGGTTGAGCCGGTATTTGCGGGCCTCGGAGAGGATGGTCGCGATGGAATCGGTGGTAACATTCTGGAACTCGTCTATGTACAGATAAAAATCCTTCCTCCGCTCCTCGGGCATATCGGTGCGCGACAGCGACGACATGAGCAGTTTGCCCACGATAATGAGCCCGATGAGCGACGAATTGAGATCACCTAGGCGGCCCTTGGAGAGATTGACCAGCAGTATCTTGCCGCTGTCCATGATCTCGCGCGTGTTGAACGCCGAGCGCTCCTGCGCGATGATGGGACGCATGATCTCGTTGGCGATGAAATTGTCAAACTTGGACGCGATGTACGGCACCATGTCCTTGAGCGACGCCTCGCCGCCTGCTTTCTCGGCGATCTGGGTCCAGAAATTGTTGACGATAATATTGCGGCTCCGCGAGAGTTTGAGATCCCGGAACGCCTTGTCCGTCAGCACACGCTCTATTTCCAGCAGAGTGTTTCCCGACGCTGGGTCCTCCATGACCAGCAGGGTCGCGTTGCGGAAATACTGCTCAAAGATCGGCCCGCCCGCGATGGACATATTGTAGAGTTTGTTGAAAATCCCCAGCAGTTCGTTGACGATAAATGTCTTCTGCTCAGGGAACGCGGGATCATATTCCAGCATATTGAGCCCCATGGGACGCTCTACGTCGCCGGGGTTGAAATACACCACGTCCTGCCAGCGGTGCCGCGGCACCAGACCCAGTATGCGCTCCACCGTATCCCCGTGCGGGTCTATAAAACACATACCCTTGCCCGCCTGGATGTCCTGCACCGCGAGATTCTCTATGAACGTGGTTTTGCCGGTGCCGGTCTGCCCGATGACATACAGGTGTCTGCGCCGATCCTCGTCCAGCATGCGGATATCGCGCTTCTCGCCCCGAAACGAATTATATCCCAGCAGAAGTCCGTCGGCGGGAAGATTGGGCGGCGGAGGCGCCTCGCGCGCTTTGAGAATTCTGACGTGGGGCGTATCAATCGGGACATTGGGAAAATGGAAAATACTGGTCAGCTCATCGCTGGCCAGGACAACGGTTTGTTTGTCGGCAAACGCGCGGAACGAAAAGTCAAACGCAAACGCGCGGAATGCGCGCCCCGTCACGCGGGCCGCCCTGAATCCGTTGGAGTTGGGGTCGTTGAACTGGCCGAATGCCAGCTCCAGTCCCTGAAGTATGGCGTCCGCCCGCTCCTGGTTTGCCGCGGAGGCGACGATGCGGATGCTGGTCTCAAACAAGGCCTTGCTCGCTTTGTTTTCAAGACCGCGTACGAGATCCTCTTCCAGCGGCGTGATACGCCGCTGGGAATCGGCTTTTTTCTTGTCCGCCTCCGCAGGAGACGGGGCGTTGACCGTCTCGCCTATCATCTCCACCGCGCGCACAACGCCGTGCGCGGGGCGTCTGCCCTCAAAAAACAGCCGCGCGTGCTGGCGTATTTTTCTCTGCCACTTGTGGCGCGCCGGGCGCGCCACAATCTGGAGAGCCGCGCCCTCGCCCTGGCCTGCCAGTTTGGTAAAAACATTGGTGATCTCGCGCATCGGGTCACCCTCCAGTTTCTGGAACGTGCGCACCGGATAATAGCGGTTGCGGGTCAGCCGGATGGCGGCGCCCGCGGCCGCTCCCGCGGGATTGAAGATATTGTAATCGGGAGCCCGCTCCACCTGCGCGTCCGGGAAAACGCCCTGGACTATTTTCTCCACCGCCGAGGAGATCCGGCGAGGCACGGCCAGATAAAAAGACATCTCCTCCCCGATATGGGGAACCGTCAGCTCCAGCGCAAAAACGGGGCGGCCGTAAAAAAATGAATGCAGGGCGGAATCGCGTATCTGATGGAGATTGCCGTATAACTGCTCCATCAGAGCCACCCGTTCGCGGATGTGCTGGACGCCGCTTTGCATGGGCTCCAGATGCACGGGCGGCAGACGCACCGAGAGCAGGGTCATGTTGAGCGAACGCGCAATAACGCCCCGGCGGCGAAATACCAGACGCATGACCATAGTACCTCCCGCGGACGCAAGCGCCAGAATCGCGACGAGATAAAAAATCAGGGAAAATTGCATAAATGCGACGTACGGAACAAAGAAAAGAGTGGGGCGAGCGGCCCCGGGGGTCCGCGTTTTAGAGCGTATCCAGTTTTCTCAACTGCACCAGTTTTTCGTAGTAGTGATCGACGAGCCGGTCGTGCAACTCGTCAATAAGATACGGTGTCTCGCGTTCCGCCCTGCTCACCGCCGCCTCAATCGTATGGGTCAACGCATATTCTACAAGCGTCTGAACAGTCTGCTCGCGGGCGGCGGCCCCGGACGCATCCGGGACGGGGCCCGCCGGTGGCACGCCGCCCGCGGACGCGGATGGAGATATATGGACGCCCGCGGCGGGCGCGGATGCGCCCGTCCGGCTCTCGACGATATGCTCACGCACCACCTCGCGGAACAATTCCTTCTCCCGCGGCGACTCCGCGGCAGGGGAAGGAGGCGACGATTCCCCCAGCGTGCGCTTTTTCTCCGCCAGTTTTCGCTCCAGCGCCTTGATCTCGTCCTCCGGGGTTATTACGTGCCACTCCCCGCCCCGCCCGGAACCCGACTGTTGTGAGTCTGTCGCCATGCGCTCATTATAAGGGCAAACGGGGGCGGAGTCCATGCACAGACGCGCCGGGTTCCGGCCCGCCACAGTCGGGCCGCACGTCTCCGCCGTCGCTTGCGCTCCGGCTCCCGCGCAAATATACTGGAAAGCACATGAGAAAAACTTCTCTCGTCATATTGCTCGCCGTCCTCGCGCTTGGGGCATTCTTCCGGTTTTACCGCCTCGCCGAAACCCCGCCCGGACTGTATCCGGACGAGGCGATGAATGGGAGCAACGCCCAGGAGGCGCTCGCCACGGGGCATTTCAAGGTATTTTATCCCGAAAACAATGGCCGCGAGGGAGTTTTTATCAATCTCCAGGCGATATCCGTCGCCGCGTTCGGCTCCACCCCGTGGGCGCTCCGCGTGGTATCAGCCATCATGGGAATACTGACTATAGCCGCAATATATCTGGTCGCACGGGAACTTACCGCGCGCAGGGCCACAGCCCTGCTTGCGGCTTTTTTCACCGCCGTATCATACTGGCACATCAATTTCTCCCGTATCGGATTCCGCGCCATTATGCTCCCGCTCGTGGCGTGCCTCGGCATGCATTTCCTGCTCCGGGGGCTCCGCCGCGGCAAACCCTACGACATCATCGCGGCGGGCCTCTGTACGGGCCTGGGTCTGTACACCTATATCGCCTTCCGTTTTATGGTGTTTGTCTTTGCGGTGCCGGTCCTGGCCGCCGCAAATCAATGGCGCCGCGCGCGCAAAAACAAAACGGCAAGATCCGTCCACTGCATCCCCTGCTCGCTTGCGATGTATGTGTTTGTGGCATTTGTCGCCATCATCCCCATCGGATTGTATTTCACCGCCCATCCGCAGGATTTTGTAAACCGCGCGGGGGAGATTTCCGTATTCACCGCGGCGTCCCCCGCCAAAGAAATTGCCAGGTCCGCCGGGCTCACATTGCAGATGTTTTTCTGGCGCGGCGACGGCAACTGGCGGCACAACCTGCCGTATGCCGCCCAATTGCATCCGCTGGTCGCGTTTCTCTTTCTCGCGGGGCTGGTATCCCTCATCCGCGCGTATAAAACGCGGCGGCGCGAGAGTATTATTCTGTTCGTCTGGTTTTCCGCCATGCTCCTGCCCGCCGCCCTGACGCGCGAGGGGATGCCGCATGCGCTCCGCGCCATCGGAATGATCCCGCCGGTCATGATACTGGCCGCCATCGGCGCCACGGCCGCGTATGACGGCGTCAATGCATGGGCGGCCCGCAAAAAAGCCGTATGGCCACAAAAAGCGGTCCAGCTGGAGCGCATCCGGCGGGAGCTTGTGATTCTCGGACTGCTTGCTCTTCTCACGATCCCGCTCGCCGCGTACCGCGACTATTTCCTCGTCTGGGCGGACAAGCCGCAGACGTACGACGCGTTTGACACCGGATCCCTGCATCTGGGCCAGTACCTGGCGGACCTGCCGCAGGAGACAAAAAAATACGTCATCGTCAATACGCTGGGTACGCCAGTCCGCGGCATCCCCATGCCAGCGCAGACCGTGATGTTCGTCACCGATACATTTGCGGAGGAGGCGCGCGCCCGGAAAAACTTCTCGTATGTGGCGGGTGGGAGCGCGGGTGATATTACGCTCGGCGCGGGACGGCAGACCGTGATCGCCATCCTGGACGGCACCGATCGCGCGCTCATCAAAACCCTCCAGCATACGTTCCCCGCGCTCCGCGTCCGCGCACCCGGCGATTTTGTCATTTTCCAAGATTATTGATTTCCGCATCCTTATTTATGCGCACAAGCACACTGGCCGCATGGATCATCCTCGGCGTATCCCTGGCACTTATGGTCGCATCGGCGCGGGGCGACTCCGCAATCGTGGACGAGCTGGCGCATATACCCGCCGGATTTGGCTATGTGACCCGGGGTGATTACCGGCTCAATCCGGAGCACCCACCGCTCATCAAGGTCCTCGCCGCTCTCTCGGCGGATATGGCAGTCCGTCCGCATTTTCCCACCGACACGCAGTCCTGGCAAAACGATGTCAACGGCCAGTGGACGCAGGGTGGCATATTCCTCTACGGATCCGGCAACGATGCGGATCGCATCATCTTCTGGTCGCGCCTGCCGCTGATGATACTGGCCGTCGTTTTCGGCTGGATATTGTTTGCCTGGACACGCAGGGAGTTCGGAGGTACGGCAGCACTCCTGACGCTCGCCTTTTTCGCATTCTCGCCGACACTGCTCGCGCACGCGCGGTTTGTCACGACGGACGTAGGAGCCGCTTTCGGGTTTTTCATCGGTATCACCGGGTTCATCGCTTTTCTCCGGCGCCCGACGTGGCGCACGATTTTGATCGCCGGAATTTTGTGCGGCATCGCCGAACTGCTCAAGTTTTCCCTCGTCCTGCTCGTCCCCATGTATGCGGCGCTGATCGCAGGGTGGGTCTGGGCCATGCCGCATACCGAGACTCGAGAGCGCCTGCGTGTGGCACTGCGCGTCACCGCCCAGACGCTTCTTATCGGCGCTGTCGGCATACTTGTCATCTGGATGGCGTATTTCCCATTGGTGCGCCATTATCCGCCGGAGCGGCAGGCGCGGGATGCGGAGTTTCTCCTGGGATCCTACGGGTTCCGCCCGGCGGTCAATCTGGATCTGGCACTGATAAGAAATCCCGTCACGCGCCCTCTGGGGCAGTACGTTTTGGGCGTTCTGATGGTCCAGCAAAGATCGGCCGGAGGCAACACCAACTTCTTTTTGGGCAAAGTATCCGGTATCGGATCGCACTGGTATTTCCCATTGATGTATCTGCTCAAAGAGCCTCTCGCGCTCCACATACTGACGCTCATAGCGCTGATGGCGGGCGCGGCCCGCATCCGGGTCGGCGCGGGCGGCGAGCCGCCCGCGCGGCGGATACGGCGGTGGATCGCCGGACATTTCGCGGAGTTTGCGTGTCTCGTCGTCATCGCCGTCTACTGGGCCATCTCGGTCAAGTCTCCCCTCAACATCGGCGTGCGGCACGTTCTGCCGACATTTCCTTTCATCTATATCCTGGTGTCCGTGTCCGTCGCCCGATGGCTCGCGCCGGACCTGCACGGGACACAGGCGCGCACATCCCGCAATCTCCCCGAAATACTCGGTATCGTCTGGAGGCGGTACATCGCCGTCATCCCGCGGTATGCCGTAGTGGGTGTCCTCGTCATATGGCTCGTCGCAGGCACGGTCATCGCATATCCGCGTTTTCTGTCCTACTACAACGAGCTGGCAGGAGGATCCAGCAACGGCTGGCGCATCGCGGTGGATTCCAATTACGACTGGGGACAGGATCTCAAGCGCCTGACGCAGTACGCCAATGACAACCATATACCCAAAATCTCGCTGGACTACTTCGGAGGTGCGGATCCGCGCTATTACCTGGGAGACCGCTTTGAGCCGTGGTGGTCGTCCCGCGGCCCGGCGCACGGATGGTTTGCCATCTCCGCGTCGTTCCGGCAGGGCGCTTTCGGGACGCCCGCGCCGGGATTTACGCGCAAGCCGGAAAACTCGTATCTCTGGCTCCGGCCGTACGCGCCTGTGGCACGGGTCGGCGATTCTATATTTGTGTATAACTTGCCTTGACAGCCCCTGGGTCCTAGGCTACGCTACGGTCAGCACTCGACGCTACCTGATAATTTTCGCGCTGAACATCGGTGGTTCAGCTCCTTGTGGAAGTTCGGCGCGAAAACCTCCGATGAGAGTTTCCAAGGCCTGCGAGCGGGCAGTTGAATCCTTACCCACTCACGATGCAGGCGCTTCATGTCCCCTCTCATCGGAGGGTCCCATATACATACAGTCCCAGCGCTATGCGCACGGGACTGTATTCATTTTAATTGCGCTTGACAGGAAAACGCGTTCTGGCTATAGTGTATCTCAACAATATGATATTGAACCGTCTTACAATCGCATCCGCATGGTGGCGGGCTTGGCGCCTCTCGCAAAGCCCGGCCTTTGATTTGTCATAATTTCCTCTTCCAGCATCAGACAATCAAACCTCCCCCGGCTTTGCCGGGGGAGGTTTTTATTTGTGCTGATGAGCGCATATTTCTATCATGATCGAAATATCCATCCATCAGCACAAACAATAATGTGCTGAATAGAGTCCTTTTATAATCGCATAATATTTTGTCCACCTGCAAGTAAGGAGAGACACAGATGCAAGACGCCGATGGCAATATAATCGCAGGGGCACGATTGGAAGAGCTGGATGAACTCGTGATGCGCCTGCCCCGTGGAAACGCCCAGTATTGCATTACGTTTGAGGGTAACGGGGCCATGACGCGCATTGCGTCTTTCCATGCTTGTATTTCCACCGCCGAGGAAGCCGTAGAAAAGCTTCGGCGTATGAATCCGGATTTTGTAATTCGGATTCGGCCAACATCAAGACCATGAGGCAAAACAATGAAACAAAATGTAACGGAATACCTCATCAAAATTGGCACCGTCATTGCCAAGCGAACAAGAAACCAAAAGGATGCCAGGGCTGTGTTTCATAGGGAGCGGGCACGGCATGGCGGCAAAGTGAAGTTCTTTGTTATTCATGTGCGACAGCATACGGCGTCCTGACATATCAGGACGCCGTTTTTCTTTGCGGCCATGTGCCCATGTGGTAGCGCCGTCTATTTCATTTTGTAAAACACTTTATTGTCAAAACGAAGGTCAATATAATCCAGCCGTTCGCGCCGCTCTTTTATCTCGCCTTCCAGCACGCGTTTGAGTATTTTGAGAACCGGCGCATAGTCGTCCTGCCGCACAAAAATCATCGTCATTCCGTCGGCGGAGACCGCGCGTATCTCGTCGGGCGCCCGCGCGCGCAGTTCAAAGTCGGCGGGCGTGATATTCGTCTGGGCCGCGATACCCTGTTCAAGCGCGCGGATCTGCCGCATAAGACCGGGGTCAATCGCCTGCGCGCCCGGGACGATATCTTCTCCGGAGTCGCTCTGTATGGAGATGATCAGACTGCCGCGCGGCCGGGGCGCGCGCTCGTACGCAACGCCGTCGGGATCTATGTATGCGCACTCCTGTGCGGCATTACCCGTGCAGAACACGCCCCAGAACACGCGCTCAACGACAGAGACATTGAGCATATCGGGGAATTTCTTGGTCGCAGAGACCACGCGAATCCGCGGAAAGTCCCGCGCCAGATCCGCCTCTACGGCGTCCGTATCGGCGATCGGAAAAGACCGCCGCGGGAAAACAAGCCACCTTGTGCCAGCCAGCGTCCCGTCTATCCGCGCCCGCACCGCGCGCTCATCCAGCGCTTGGAGGCCGGTAACTGCAATCCTGTGGATTTGCAGTTGCGAAGCCCGGAGAGCCGCGACACTGCCGCCCGCCGCAAGCAGGACTCCCAGACAGGCTATGGCCGACATCACCGCCGCGCGCGATGCGCGCGGCCTGCGGGAACGTCCGGCGTGAGAATACACCATGCGGTTTTTCATTGCTATGCGCGCATTATCGCGTACCACTATACGATGGGTATCATACGCCGACCCGCCTGATCAGCGGATTGATGCGGGTGAGAAACTCATACGCCGTCGTGCCGATCATGCCCGCAAGCTCATCCGCGTATATGGATTCTCCCCCGTCAGCTCCGATCAGTACGACCTCGTCCCCCGTGCAGACGCCGGGGATACCCGTTATATCAATCACCGTCATATCCATGGAGACTCGGCCCAGCACCCGCGCACGACGCCCTCTCACGAGCATCACGCCCTTTTTTGAAAACCCCCTGTCGTAGCCGTGCCAGTATCCCACCGGCACCACCGCCATGCGCGTGGCGCGCCGCACCCGCTCGACTCCATCGTATCCTACCCGCGATCCTTTGGAAATTTGTTTTGTCTCGGCTACGACGGATTTCCAGGAGAGCACGGGCTTGAGCGCGATGGTGAGTTTTTGCTCCGCTTTTCGCGACTCCCGGCTCGGCCAGTATCCGTACAGTCCCATACCCACCCGCACCATGTCCAGGTGCGCTTCGGGAAAGAGCAGAGTGCCGCCGGATGCGGATGCGTGGCGGATGACGCCGTCATGAATCGCATCGCCGATCCTGTCCGCCATGGTGGAAAACGCCGCAATTTGTCTTTGGGTAGAGACGCGATCGTCCGGATCTTTTGCGGCGGCAAAATGCGTAAACAGACCGGCGGGTTTGAGACCAGATTTCCGAAGGACGTCGGCCAGGCGCGGCATATCGGCGGCCAAAAACCCCTGACGGCACATACCGGTATCCAGTTTGATATGGAAAGTCGGGCGTTGCGCACGCGATGCCAGCGCCTCAACCGCCTCAAAACTTCCCGCGCTCACAGCGATGTCGTGCGCAAACGCGCCCGCCAGACGCGCCGGAAGCGTGTATCCCAGGACCAGGATCGGATCTCGGATGCCGTCGCGCCGGAGGCGCAGTGCTTCGGTAATGGAGTCCACTCCGAACCACCCCCGGCCCGTGAATCGCCTGTCCGCGGAGAGAACTTTGGCTGTCAGCGACAGCCCATGCCCGTACGCGTTTGATTTGACGACTGCCATGAAGCGCGTGGCAGGACGGATCAGCCGTAAAAACTGCTCCATGTTATGTCGGAGCGCGCGCTCGTCTATCTCAACCCATGTACGGACATCTCTCATGCCACATTCTCGATGCTTCACAACATTCGCCACGATCGTGGCGAATGTTGTGAAGTGCGTTATCGCCGGATTTCTTTGATACCACTCATGTGCGGACGGAGCGCTTCGGGGATCACAACCGAGCCGTCCTCCCGCTGATAGTTTTCGAGTACCGCTACGATTCCGCGCGATGTCGCAATCGCCGTGCCATTCAAGAGATGCGCGAAACCATGCCCGCCGTCCGCGCCTTTGTAGCGCACATTGAGATTGCGCGCCTGGTAATCGGTCGTATTGGAGGTGGAGGTGATCTCACCCCAGTCGCCCCGTCCGGGCATCCATGCCTCCAGATCAAATTTGCGCGACGCCATGGCCCCCAGATCCGCCGTGCACATCTGCAAAACGCGGTATGGGACGCCGAGTCCCTGCCATAGTTCTTCCTCCAGTGCCAGCAGTTCGTCATGCATGCGCCGCGAATCATCCGGCATCACATACGCGAACATCTCAACTTTCGTGAACTGATGGACGCGGTACAGACCCCGTGAGTATTTACCGTAACTGCCGCCCTCCTGCCGGAAGCAGTGAGAGTAACCGGCGTATTTGAGGGGAAGCGCCGCGCCGTCCAGTATCTCATCCGCATGGATCGCGGCGAGCGTAACCTCGGCCGTCGCGATAAGACCTAGATCGCTTTCCGCGATCTCATACGTCTGCGCCTCGGGACCTGCCGGCATATAGCCTGTGCCCAAATAAAACTTCTTTCGCGCAAGATCAGGCGTCAGCCACAATGTGAAGCCTTTTTTGCGGAGCAGGTCAAGCGCGTAGTGGACAAGGGCCAGCTCCAGGAGAGCCCCCTCATTTTTGAGATAATAAAACCCAGAACCGGACGTTTTGGCGCCATGCGCAAAATCAATGATGTCAAGCGCCTCTCCGATTGCCAGGTGATCTTTCGGCTCAAACGCAAACCGGGGCTTCGCTCCGACCTCGCGGAGGACGATATTGTCGCGCTCGTCGCGACCGACCGGAGTTTCCGGATCGGGCAGGTTGGGAATGATGCGCATCAAGCCATCAAACTCTTCTTCCAGGACACGCAATTCAAACTCCGCGTGCCCGAGTTTTTCTTTGAGCGCGCGCGACTCGGCGATCCGTTCCGCCCGCGCGTCCGCGGACGCGCGGGTGATGGTGTCCGCCAGATCGTTCTGGCGCGCGCGCATGGCATCCACCTCGGCTATTTTGGCGCGCCTGCGGGCGTCCAGATCCAGTAGATAATCCGTGTCAAAACTCACACCGCGGTCTGACAGCGCTTTTTTGAGTTTCTCGGGGTTGTCGCGTATGAATTTGATGTCCAGCATAAAGGCATATTACCGTTTTTTGCCCGCGGCCGTAAAATATTTTTTGAACGCCCGGCGCTCCTCGGCCGTCGTAAACAGGTGTGTCCCGAGACGAATCGCCGCGGGGTCCGCCCACTCGTAGGATCCGTGTTCATCCGAAAGCGTGATCTTTCCCGACAGATAGCGCGCTTCGTAGACGGTCGTAAATATATGGACGCGGCGCGTATGATGCCACCTCCGGTACTGGAACGCGGGCTTGCCAAGTGCATAGCGCACGGCGCCGATCTCCTCCCGCACCTCGCGCGCCAGTATCTTTTCCAGCGGCTTCCCGTACTCGTCCGCCTCCGTCCTGCCGCCCGGGAGGTCCAGCCATCCGTGCGCGCCGTCGCGGAGGATGAGCACCCTGCCCCCACGCCAGAGTGCGAGCTTCAGAGCCACAAAATACACGCCGAATTCTCCGAAATCGGGTCTCATACTTTGGGGCGCATGGTGGGAAACAGCACGACCTCACGGATGTTGGATGCGCCGGTGAACAGCATAACCACGCGGTCAATCCCGATGCCGAGTCCCGCCGCCGGCGGCATGCCGTACTCCATCGCTTCCAGAAAATCACGGTCCATGTGCATGGATTCGTCCTCCCCGCTCTGTCGCTCCCGCTCCTGCGCCTCAAACCGCTCGCGCTGATCCAGAGGGTCGTTGAGCTCGGCAAACGCGTTGGTGAGTTCCGACCCCCCCGCGATCAGCTGAAACCGGCGCACCTCGCCCGGACGGTCCGGCCAGCGCTTTGCCAGCGGCGAGATATCAATCGGATGTTGCGTCAGAAACGTCGGCTGGACCACATGCGGACGGCATATTTTTTTGTATATCTCGTCGGCGATCTTGCCCTTGGGGGCGTGCGGGGCGATGTCAATGCCGAACTGCCGCCCGCGGACCGCCAGTGAGTCGCGAGTCTCGGAATCATAGTCGGGAATCAGCGCGTAGCGCGCGAGCATATCGCGGAAGGAAACGCGGACAAATGGTTTCTTAAAGATGATTTCTTTGCCGTCCGCGGTTATTTTTTGTTTTCCCAGATGTTTTGCCAGCCCCGTGAACATGTCCTCCGTAAAATTCATCATGTCCTCTTCGTTCCAGTATGCGACGTAGGATTCCGGCTCGGTGAATTCGGGATTGTGTGTGGCGTCAATGCCCTCGTTGCGGAATGATTTTCCGATCTCAAACACTTTCTCATATCCGGCGACCAGCAGGCGCTTGAGATAGAGTTCGGGCGCGATACGGAGGTACAGGTCAATATCCAGCGCGTTGTGATGGGTGACAAAGGGCTTGGCGAGCGTCCCGCCGGGAATTGCCTGGAGGATAGGCGTCTCCACTTCCAAAAATCCCCTCTTCTCGTGGAATTTCCGGATAAAGGCGATAATCGCGGCCCGCGCGGCAAAGCGCGCGCGCGTCTCTTCGTTCATCAGGATATCCAGGTACCGCCTGCGGAACCGTTCTTCGGCATCCTGCAGTCCGTGCCATTTCTCCGGCAGAGGACGGAGCGATTTGGCAAGCATGACCCAGGAGCGCATCTCCAGAGTCATTTCTTCTTTTTTGGTCAGGAAAAGCGTGCCGGATACGCGCATGAAATCCCCGATATCCACAGTATCGGCAAGCAGGCGGTATTGTTCGTCTCCCAGTATGTCCTGTTTGGCATACACCTGTAAGGTACCGCTTGCATCTGCTACATCAAAAAACGCGGATCCGCCGTGCTCGCGTCGGGCCATGATGCGCCCGGCCACCGCTGTTTCTTTTTTGGCCTTGGCGAGAGTCGCAAATTTTTTTCTGGCATCCGCGGTCTTGATGACCGCACCCGTATCGGCCGGATAGGGATCCATGCCACGCGCGCGCAGAAGCGCAAGCTTTTTTATCCTCTCCTCCCGTATGTCTTCCAGTGCCATGCCCGTATCATAAAACAACGGGGACGAATGGTAAACTTGACAAGATAATAAAAATATTTTTAATATTTTGGCTTTATCACTCTTCACAACATTCACCACGATCGTGGCGAATGTTGTGAAAGTTTTTTGTCGCGAAACAAAAAGCACGGCGTGCCGTGCTTCCCCGGTGTCTGACAAAAACCGGGGTTCCCCTCTCCCGTGTTTTCCGCCGGATCGCTTATTTGATCTCCGCGATTGTATACACCACAATCCCCGCCGGGGTATGCACTTCCACCTTGTCTCCCGCTTTTTTACCCAAAAACGCTTTGCCCAGCGGCGATTCGTTTGAGATCTTTCCCCTGCCCGGATCTGCCTCCTCACTTCCAAGGATGGTGTAATTCATCTGGCCCCGGGCCGATTTGACAATGACCGTGGACCCCACGCGCACGCTATCCGTCCTGGTCGGCTTGTGCATGACAACCGCCTCGCGCACCCGCTCTTCCAGCTCCGCGATACGCTGTTCCATCAACTCCTGTTCTTCTTTCGTCTCCTGGTACTCGGCGTTCTCGGACAAATCGCCAAGTGATTTGGCATGCTCAAGACGCGCCGCAATTTCCTGACGTTTTCTGGTCTTGAGGTCGTGGAGTTCCTGTTTCAGTTTGTCCAACCCCTCTTGCGAAAGATATTCGGCCATATATATAGTGAACCGATAAAAATAGTTTTGTGCAAAGACGTTTCCGCGCACATCCGCGACACCGCGCAGGGACACAGAACAGGATATTAGCGGATAACGGACCTCATGTCAACGGACGTTATGCACAGAAAGACATGTCGTGCGCATTTTATCCGGATCGTCCGGAAAAATACCACTGCAGAATCTCGTTGGTGATAGGTACGGCAACTGTCGCCCCCTCTCCCGCATGCTCTACCATGACAACCAGCACCAGTTCGGGGTTGTCGGATGGCGCCACGACCGTTACCCACGCGTGAGGGGGTTTCCCCGGCACGTTCTGCGCGGTGCCCGTTTTGGCGGCCACCGGGACCGGCACGTCCTGGAGAAGGCGTGCGGTGCCGCGGACGACGGTCTGGCGCATTCCGGCCATGACAATCCCCAGAGAGTCGGCGTGCGCCAGTCCCGTGCGGATAGCATCGGGTTTGTGGCGCTCAACCGCCGCACCTTGCGCGTCATAGCGGGCTTCCACGATGTAGGGCCGCCAGAGCGTCCCGCCATTGGCGATGGCCGCGGTTGCCGCCACCATCTGCAACGGCGTTGCCTTGGTGCCTCCCTGGCCTATGGACGCATGATACGTATCACCGATGCGCCATATGGGATTGTCCGGTTCGGCTGTTTTTTTCCATGCGGGATCAGGTATGAGTCCCCCCTTTTCCCCGGGGAGATCAATGCCCAGACGCGACCCGAGACCGAACGATGTCAGATAGTTTTTCAGTTTCTCAATGCCGAGGCCGCGCTGGTCCCGGTATCCCCCGCCGATGATATAGAAATATACGTTGGCGGAGTATGCGATTGCGTCATACATGTCCACCCATCCTTGCGGGCGCCAGTCGGGAAAGCGCGTATTGACACCCGGCTGATAGGGATTGGGTATATCTATATATCCGGGGTCATAAATCTTTTTTTCCGGGTCTATGATCTTTTCTTCCAGGGCCGCGGTAGCGACGAGAGGCTTGATCGTGGACCCGGATGGAAACTCGCCCGCGATGGCGCGGTTGAACATGGGCGTGAGGGGATCACGCACAAGAGCGCCAAACGCATCCGCGCCGATGCCCTGTCCGAATTGATTGCTGTCAAAGCCCGGGTAGCTTACCAACGCCCGCACGGCGCCGGTCCGGGGATCAAGCGCCACGACGCTAGCGCCGTGCGCGCCACGCACATAATGATCCACGATCTCGTATGCCTTCGCCTGCAAGGCGCCGTCCAGCGCCAGATCCAGCGTATCACCCTGCCGCGATTCGCGCGTCATACGAAAGCGCGTCTCACCGCCATGCGAATCAGTCTCCACGATTTTTTTGCCGGGGACGCCCTGAAGGACGGCATCGTACATGATCTCCAGCCCGCTTTTGCCGACCGTCTCCTCGCCCGTGAGCTCCGGCCGGGCCGCGGCATCCTGGGCCGATACCCGGCCGACGAAACCCAGCACATGGGAAAACGCCCGCGGATCGGCATAGGTGCGACGAAAACTTTCAAAAATCTCCACACCCGGCAACAACGCTATTTTGGGAGCCAGATCAACAACGGCATCGGCTGGTATGTCCTGTGCGACGAAAATGCGCGGCGGCATCTTGCGCACGTCGCCGTCAGACGGAAATCCAAGAGCGAGCAGTGATTCCGGTGATATATTCAGAGCGCCTGCCAAAGACTGCTCCAGATCCGCGATATTGCCGCCCTGGCGCGTGAACTCGGCGCGGTCAAACGCGACGCCGAACGATGGGGTATTTTCCACCAGTGGCTCCCCGAAACGATCGCGGATAATACCGCGGGGCGCGTAAATCGTCCGCGAAGAAAAACGATTTTCCTGCGACTGCGCATACAGAGTGTCGCCGGAGGCGATCTGCAGATAAAACCCGCGCCACGCCAGATACCCGGCGCCCGCGGCAATAAAAAATGCAAACGCCAGCGACGATATCCGCGCCAGCGGCCGCTCTATCTTCCCCTCCAGATCGCCTATGGGATCGCGCGACAGCGCCGCCGCATCCACAAAAATCTCGTCCGGCTCCACGCCATTGAAAAGAACGCGCCGATAACGGCGGCGGCGCATCATGCGAGTAAAAAAATGATATGTGCGGCGGCGCATAATGATTTCTTATCCATTGAGCAATCCGGCAGCCGCGCGCGCCAGAGGCACAATCGCCCAGGCGACAACGCAGAATCCGGCTCCCCATACGACGCTCATGGTATACGATCGGCGCTCCGCCATCAGGATGCGGGCGAGCGCCATCATACAGGCGAGAGAAGCGAACAAAATCACGGTCGCCCCGAACGGAGGCAGTGCGATACTGTCAATCGTAAAACCGGCGATGAGGGCGAACCACAGCCCGGCGGAAAAAGACACCAGCGATAAGATTACAATCGCCGCGACAACCGTTACCGGCGGTATAAGAGGTATTCCGCCGCCGATCCGCGATAGCGCCGTCTCACCCCATAGCGACAGCTCGTACGCCCCGCATATCGCGACAATGCCGATAAGTCGTGCCAGCCTCATGGGGCTGTAACAACCATTACATGGTCCAGCGATTCGGGGCGTGAAAGCAGAACGGCCCTGCCAGTTTTGAATGCGCCCCCCGTCCGCTCATCCAGACGCACGATATTTCCGATGAAAATATCCGAAAATCCGCTGTTGTTTTTGGGTTTGCGCACCACCATGTCGCCAGGCGCCACGGTGGAATCGGGGGGTATCAGATCAACCGAAAAGGCGCGCGCGCCAAGCCCATGTGTCAAAACACTCTCTCCCGACGGGGCCAGTACTACGGCGAATGACGTGCCTTTATTGGATGCTATCGTGACAGTGGCGGAACGAGCGGCGGCTTCCACGACTTCTCCGACCAGGAGCCGCCGCTCGTCAATCACCGGGTCTCCGACCCGCACGCCGTCCTCGGTCCCCCGGTTTATGATCAGCCACTCGCGATCCCACTCCTGATTGTACAATGCCACATCGGCGGGAATCAGCGACTCTCCGGACTGACGTTTGAGATCAAGCAGTTCTTTAAGTCTGTCATTTTCCTCCTCGGCGCGCGCAAGTTTTGCCTCCGCGACATCGCGCCCGATGCGGTCATTGTCGCAATCGCCGCATGGCCCTCGGCCGGACACACCCTGTCCAGCCCCGACAACGCCGCCCACGCTCCTCACAGCCCACAATGACAGGCGTACAGATCCCCCCCTGACAGCGAGTACGGGAGGAGACGACGAAAAAAGAGCCACGGAGCCGGAAAGCGCCAGGGCAAGAACGATACTGATGATGCCGTATTTTTTACGCATACGCGGCTAGGAAGGGACTTTCTCATAATCGGTGTTCACGAGGACCTCGCGCAGGGCGTCTACGTCTTCCAGAATAATACCCGTGCCGCGGACCACCGCCGTCAGCGAATCCTCTGCAACGCGTACGGGAATATGCGTCTCCTCGCTGATGAGACGATCCAGCCCTTTCAGGAGCGAGCCGCCGCCGACCAGCACAATCCCCCGATGCATGACATCAGCGACCAGTTCCGGCGGCGTCTCTTCTACAGTCGCCTTGATGGCGTTCACCAGCACATTGATGGAGTGGCGCATCGCGCGGCGGATATCCACATCGTCTACGGCGATTTCTTTGGGCAGTCCCGTTACCAGATCGCGTCCCCGCATCATCGCCTCCAGAGGCTCGGGCAGCTCGTGCGCGGATCCGATCGCGATCTTGATGTCTTCGGCGGTCCGCTCGCCCAGCAGGAGCTTGAACTCGTCACGGGCAAAACGGATGATGTCTTCGTTGAATTTGTCGCCTGCGACCTTCAGGTTTTTGGATACCACAATCCCGCCCAGAGAAATCACCGCTATATCAGTCGTACCTCCCCCGATGTCCACAATCAGGGATCCGATCGCCTCCTGCACCGGGAGACGCACACCCACCGCCGCGGCCATAGGCTCTTCCACCAGATACACTTCGCGGGCGCCCGCGTTGCGCGCCGCGTCTTCCACAGCGCGTTTTTCCACCTCGGTAACGCCCGACGGGATGCCGATCACCACGCGCGGCCTCGCAAAAAAGGCCGACGTGCGGTCGTGCACCTTGCGGATGAAATATTTGAGCATCTCTTCGGTCACCTCAAAATCCGACACCACACCCGCGACCAGCGGACGCGTCGCCACGATCTGCGCCGGCGTGCGCCCCACCATGCGTTTGGCCTCAGTGCCTATGGCGACGATCTGACCCGTTTTTTGATTGACCGCGACCACCGACGGCTCATTGATGACGATCCCCCGGCCACGCACATAGACGAGCGTATTGGCCGTGCCCAGGTCAATGCCAATGTCTTTGGAGAAATAGGAAAAAATTTTGTTGAGCATAGCGTGTCATACCGCCGTCATATCTGCAAAGCCAGCAGTTTTTGGATAAGTTTCTGTTCTGAAATCATCCGGGCCTCTTTTTGCGTGCGCCCTTTCAACTCCACCGCTTTTTTGGCAAGCGTGGCAGAAGAGACGACCACCCGCCACGGAATGCCGATGATGTCCGCATCGGCGAATTTTTCCCCCGCGGTTTTGTCGTCGCGGTCGTCGTACAGCACGTCAACCCCTTTGGCGATCATGCGCCCGTACAATTTATCCGCGCTTTTTCTGGCCGGCGTCCTGTCGTGACCCAGCACGACGAGATGGCACGCGTACGGGGCCACACTGGCGGGCCAGGCGATCCCCCGCGCGTCGGCGTGCGTCTCGGCGATCGTTCCCATGACACGGCTGGGGCCTATGCCGTAACTGCCCATGACGACGGGCTTTTTCAGGCCTTTTTCGTCGGTGTAATACAGGCCCTCCGCCTCGGCAAACCTGGTGCCGAGTCGGAAGATATTGCCGACCTCAATGGTTTTGACGCTTGCGATCACGCCGCGGCATTTGGGGCATGCGTCACCCTCCTGGAGTGTGGCGATCTCGCGGTTCTGGGCCCAGTGGCACTGCGCGCAGAAGAAAATCATATCCTCTCCGGCGGCACTGGGGGCCTGATACTCGTGCGTGAACTCTTTGGTAAAAGCGCCTCCCGACGCCTCCGTCATATACGCTTCCAGGCCGCATCTGCGGAAGACCGCGCGATACGCCTTGTCGGCGCGGGCATAGAATTTGTTGAGATCGTCGGCATCGCGGTGAAAACTGTAAAGATCCTTCATCAAAAATTCGCGCCCGCGGAGAATGCCGGATTTCGCGCGCGGCTCGTCGCGGAATTTGGTCTGTATCTGGTAGACAAACAGCGGCAGGTCTTTGTACGAAAAAATGGAGCGGCTCCCGATCTCGGCGATCACCTCCTCGTGCGTGGGCGCCAGACCCACCTCGCGCCCGGAATGATCCTTGAACTGGTACATCACCTCCTCGCCCATCTCTTTCCATCTGCCCGTCTTCTCCCAGCGGTCTTTGGGCTGGAGAGCGGCCAGCAGAATCTCCTGTCCGCCGATTTTGTTCATCTCCTCGCGGATGATGCGATTGATGCGCTCCAGCACGCGGAAGCCAAGGGGGAGATACTCATACACGCCCGCCATGGATTTGTAGACAAATCCGCCGCGCTCCAGGAGGCGCGCGTTGGCCGCCACCTCGTCTTTGGGGTCCTCGCGCAGTGTTTTCCCGAAAAGTTGCGACTGACGCATAGTATCCTGATTGTAGCCAAAACGGCCGAAAAGTCAAAACGCCCCGATCAAGGGCGTTTTGACTTTTGACAAAGGTATCATCATCTACAATGACGCCGCAACGCGCCTCACATGCTCCACGAGAGTCGCGGTGTAGCCCGCTTCATTGTCGTACCACGAAAACACCTCCAGCAGGTTGCCGTCCACGACTTTGGTCAGTGAACAGTCCACAATGGCGCCATACGGCTCGCCCAGGATGTCGGCGGAGACCAGCGGCTCATCGGTGGCTTTGAGCACGTCCCGCCACCGCGGCTGTGCCGCGGCTTTTCTGAATATATCGTTTACCGCGTCGCGGGTGGCGTCTTTCTTCGTCAGTACCGTCATGACGCTCAACGACCCGGCGATAGTCGGCACGCGCACCGCCGCCGCATCAAATTTCCCCGCAAGTTCCGGGATCGCCTGTATCACGGCCTCGGCCGCTCCTGTTGTGGAGGGTACGATATTGACCGCCGCGGCTCTGCCGCGGCGCATGTCTTTCGCGTCCGGCCCGTCAACCAGTTTTTGCGTGGCGGTATAGCCGTGGACGGTCACCATGCCCGCTTTCACGATGCCGAATGCTTCGCGGAGGATCGCCATGACGGGGGCCACGCTGTTTGTCGTGCAGGACGCGTTTGCCGTAATCGGCAGAGCGCCCACAAATCTCTCGTCATTGACGCCGACCAGAGCCGTCGTTACCCCCTCGCCCGCCGCGGGCGCGGTAATCACCACGCGCCGGGCGCCCGCACCCAGGTGCGCTTTTGCTTTTTCGCCGGAGGCAAAAAGCCCCGTGGATTCCACCGCGACATCTACGCCCAGTGCCTTCCATGGCAGAGCCGTGGGGTCTTGCTCGGCAGAAACCCGTATCTCTTTGCCCTCCACACGCAGTGATTTATCCCCGGCTTCCACCTGTCTCCCGTATCTGCCGTACACGCTGTCGTATTTCAAAAGATACGCCAGCGTCGCGGTATCGGCCAGGTCATTGATGCCGACAATATCAAACGCGGGATCGCCGTACGCCGCGCGGAAAAACGATCGCCCGATTCTCCCGAACCCGTTGATTGCGATGCGTGTTTTTGCCATGCAATAAGAATCTTACCATTTATAAACCGCCACACCTTACGGCGCGTCAGTGATCTCCATCCGCCGATACGCGGTCGCGCCGGAGCAGGTATGCGTACGCCGCGAGCAGGGCCTTGACCGCGTCCCCCGCGGAGATGTTGTTCTGTTTGTACGGATCGTCGGTTACATCTCCGGCGGCAAAGATACCCGGACGCGACGTCGCCCCGTGCTTGGAATCAATAATTACCTGTCCGTATCTGTCCAACGCCACGAGTCCCTTGACCATCTCGGAGTTCGGCACCGACCCTATCTCTATGAAGACTCCCTCTACGGCGCGTTCCTTTGTCTCGCCCGTCGCGGCATCCGTATAGCGCACGCCGGTCACAAAGCCGTCCCCCGTAATTTCTTTGATGTCGGCATTGAAAATAAATCCCCTGAACTTTGAATTGCTTTTGATCTCGTCGCGCGTAATTGCGTCCCCGCGCAGAGTATCCGTCCGCTCCATAAGCCACACCTCGGACGCGTACGGGAGCAGGTCCCGCACCGCCTCCAGGCCGGCATTGCCGCCGCCCACCACCGCGACGCGCTTGCCGCCAAACAGCGGGGCGTCGCACGTACTGCAATACGCGACTCCCTTGCCGTTGAAAGCGTCCTCACCCGGCACCCCGAGTTTGCGGCGGCGCGCGCCCGCGGCCACGATGACGGTCTTGGCGGCGTACGCGCCGCCCTGCTCCGTCTTCACTTCAAAATCCGCGCCCGATTCCCGCACGAGGGAGACGCGTTCCGTTTTGACCTCCACCGTGTCCGGATACGCGCGAGCGTGGCCTTCCATCTTCTGCGCCAGATCAAACCCGGAGATATGCGGCTCGCCGATCCAGTTCTGGATGTCGTCGGACACGATGGACTGCCCTCCGAATTCCTCCGCAATGAGAAGCGTTTTGAGCCGTTTGCGGCCCGCATACACCGCCGCCGCCACGCCCGCGGGTCCTCCCCCGATAATGATGGTATCGTACAGCATAGGCGATTATTGCGGACGGCCGGATTTCTCCTCCACCGAGCGGGGGTCTATGCCCGGCATGGTGTCGGGTACCATTTCCGGGCCGCGGTTTTTGTACGCCTTGTAAAACGCGCGTATCTGATTGAGCTGGTCTTCGGTGATATCCCCGCCGGCGAGACTTATCTTGAACAGCCGTGTCCACGCCGCAACCGCGATGTCGCTGTCATCGGCCGCGCGCGGCGTCATCACCAGTTTGGATCCGCCGAATTCATCCACGATCGCTTTGAGATGATCTACGACGTGGGTGTCTACGGACGGCTTGTATGATATCCAGACGCCGCCGTGCTCCATGTTGTGGATGAACAGTTTGTCATTGGCCTCGTAATCGTACACGCCCCAGTTGGCGGGCGATGCATAATGCGGCCCCGACGTCGGCGGGTTGGAATTGTACGCAAACTGATAATCCAGGGCTACGTGCTCCTGGCCCTGGTCCGGAAACGATTCGCCCGGCGCGCTGATGCTACCGCGGCTCAAGATCATTCCGCCCCAGACGAGGAGCCCCAGAGCGATGACGGATACGGCCCCGATCACTGCCTTGCGGACAACGGCACGACGCGAAGCGCGGCTCGCGCGGTCGCGCTTCATATCGCTTTTTGAGATTTCCAGATTTTCCATACTATGCAGTATACCGTATGGCGCCGGACGAGGTAAAGGGCACGGGCTTTGATGACCGCGCCTTTTGCATTTTTGTCTCCTTCTGCATCCACCCGTATTCCTTGCATTTTTGCACAAAGCCTATACTATAGTATCTCGTGCGTGTGCACACCCCGAAACTTTGTCCTTTTTTGTGACATTTAGGAGGAGAGTACCGTGACCAGTCCCAATACCACCGAAACAACTGCGCTCGTCATCTCGGATCCGTACCCTGCTACCTATGACTGGCGATCAGACAAGGTATACACAGTCATAGAGATTGAAGATGTCGAAGACGGTCCTCACAGAGCAATGGTCCAGGCGCGTGGGGTACGCAAAGGAAGTCGGGTCAGAGTCATATTTCACTGGCCCAACACCCAAAACGCTTTTTACACCATTGTAGAAGTGCTACCTCCCAATTCACCGCAGTAGCGCATCATGTTTATATGATGCAATTCTAGAGACGCAATGGGTCTTCTCCGAAGACCCATTTTTGTTTGAGGCGGTATCCCTATCATGTCATGCCGCGATGCGCTTTTTGAACTCCTCTACCATGGGTACGGCATCCGCCTCCGTACCGTACGCCTGCGCGGTATAGTACGCCGCCCAGTCGGCAATTGTGGTGGATGAAAATACCTTCTCAAGCGGTGTCGCGCCCGCCATCTCCAGCACCGCGCACGCAAGTCCGCGGGCGACGTACAATTCCTGTGTGATCGCCATACGCTTCTGCACTTTGGGATGATCCTGCTCATCGCGGAGAAAAACGAAAAAGAATTTCTCCGAGAGCTGGCGCGTCGCGGGGACGACATCAAACCCCGTCATCTCGTTGTGGTTCACTTCCGGAAAGCAGTTGTAAAACGCGGGTATCTTGCCCGTCTCGTTGAATTTTATCTTCCAGTTGTACGCGACCGCGCGATTGCGGGCCGAGGCGTATACGACAGGCACGCGTCCTTTTATTTTTTCCGCAAGCGCCCGACCGTCGGCCTCACGTCCGTCCATCCCGCGCGAGAGGGCGCTCCCCAGCGATGCGATCTCCGCCAGCATGGCGTCCTGGCGCATCAGTGTCAGGAGACCCCGCATGCTCAAGCCGATAGCGGAGCGCGGCTGGATGCCCGTGTCGGGAAACTGGATGAACGGGGCATGAGACGCGCGCGCCATATCCCGCAATCTTCCGCCCACGGACAGGGCGGCGCGGGCAAGCCCGCGCCGCCCCGCCTCCTCAAACCCGTCTATCGTCTCCTCGGTGTTGCCCGAATACGAGCTGGCAATGACAAGCGTGCGCGGCTCATCAGCCCGGGCGATATGCGGCAGTCCGTAGTCCGAGTGCACGACAAGCGGCATATCCGGCCGGTATCCCGCGAGCATATCCGCCGCCAGATGCGACCCGCCCATGCCGAGAACAATAAATCGCTCATACCGACCGAGTTTTTCTTTATGCTCAATCTCGGGCATGAACTCAAATTGCGTCGGAAAATTTTTGATCGCATCGTACATCATAAACGACCATCCGCGTTAACGAATAAACACCGTACAAAATTCAATCATTGAACACTGTGGCCGCCGAACTGGTTGCGGAGCGCGGAGAGTATCCGGCCGGTGTAACTGGGTTTTTTCTTTGACCGGACGCGAAAATCAAACGCGTCCGCGATGACGGGAGCGGGTACGCGCAGTTTTTTTGCCGTCTGCGCCGTCCATTCGCCCTCGCCGCTGTGTCCCACCGCGCCGGTAATGCCCTTCAGATCCTCGCCGTGCGCCTCGTAGGCGCGCGCAAGCCATCCCACCAGTCGCGATTCAATCACGCTTCCGTTGTTGTACGCCTCGGCTATTTTTTTGAGATCAAAACCGAACGGGGCTTTTTTGAGAATCGCAAATCCCTCGGCCAGAGACTGCATCATGCCGTACTCAATGCCATTGTGGACCATTTTGGCGAAATGCCCCGCGCCGGATTTTCCCGTATGCACATAATCCCGTCCTCCGGCAAGATCGCGGAACAGATGCTCCCACCGCGCAAAATCTTCCCCGTCGCCGCCAATCATGAGCGCGGCGCCATGGCGCGCGCCCTCCGGCCCGCCCGATACGCCGACGTCCAAAAACCGTATGCCGCGAGCCGCCAGTTTTTTGGCGCGCTTCATCGTGTCTCCATAAAACGAATTGCCTCCGTCAATGACGGTATCGCCCCGCGAGAGCAGAGAGGCGAGCCCGCCCGCGCCGAACAGCGCCTCGTCCACGGCACGTCCCGCGGGTATCATCAGCCACACCAGGCGCGGGGCGGAAAGGTGTGATACCAGCCCGCGCATATTGCCTGCCGCCGTGATACCGCGTTCCGCGGCGGCGGCTGTCGCCGCGGCGGATCTGTCGTATGCCGCGACGCGCCAGCCCTGTTCGGCCAGATGCTCCGCCATATTGCGCCCCATTTTCCCCAGTCCGACGAAGCCGATTTCCCGCGCAGGATCTTTGGCCTCGGGAGCCGTCGTCCCCTGCGGCGGCACGCCCGACTCCGCAATACAGCTCGTATCGGGCGTATAGCGCCCCAGCGGCACTGCATTGTTTTCCCATGCGTCCGTAATGCCGTCGGTAAACCGCCACATGTGGTACACCTCGTCCGTACTTACAAAAAGCGTCTGGTCGCCCGTGATGCAATCCAGCAGAAGTTTTTTATATTCCTCCACGTACTGCGAGCGGTGCGTCTCGCCGCGAAGCATGAACGTGAGCATACGCTCCTCCAGATCGTATGCAAAGCCGGGTTTTTTGGACCAGAAATGTATCGTAATCCGTTCCTCGGGCTCTAGCGCGATCACGATTTTGTTGCGCAGATGCTCTCCTCCGGCGGGACACATGCAGGGCGCGGGGTGTTTAAACGTAATGACGATTTCTTTTTTCCGCTCACCCATCCGTTTGCCGCTCTCCAGCGTGATATCCGTGCCGCGCCAGCGGGGAGATGAGAGTGCGGCACGCACTTTGAAATACGTCTCGGTATTGGAGTCGGGCCCGGCACCGCGAATCGCGCGGTACCCGTCGTACTGGGCGCGGACGCTGGTGGCCATGACATCCCGCTCGGACGGCCTCACCAGCGTGCGGAGAATATCGGCGCGCGCCCGCCGGAGGGCGGGCGCGTCAAAACTCGCGGGGCGTTCCATTGTAATGAGGGCCAGCATCTGCAGGAGATGATTCTGCCCCACATCGCGCAGAGCGCCCACCCCGTCATAAAAACTGCCCCGCTCCTCCACCCCGACATCCTCCCACAATCGTATGTCAATCCGCTCTATGGCGGCGGCGTTCCAATTGTTCTCAAAAAGATTATTTGAAAAACGAAACGCGAGGATATTTTGTATCATTTCCTTGGCCAGATAATGATCTATGCGGTATATCTGCTCCTCGCGGAACAGCGTCCCCAGCAGAGTGTCTAGCGCCTGCGCGGTATCCGCGTTTTTGCCGAATGGCTTTTCCACAATGATGCGCGTCCACTCCGGCACACCCGCATCACCGGCCGCCCCGCCGAGTCTGGACTCCGCCACACGCGTGAGTACTGTCTCGTACATCTCCGGTGTCACCGCAAGATAAAAGAGTTTATTGGCGCGGCCTCCGGCCGCGCGCTCTTTCTCTTCTATCGTGCGCTTGAGGGTATCATATGCGTCGGAAGCGTCAAAATAACCCCGCACAAATCCGAATATATCCAGAAAAGACCGCTCGTGCTCTTCCAGATCCTTGCCCCTGTATTGCGACAGCGCGCCGGCGACGTGCGCCACAAATCCGTCCCTATCCAGATCGCGACGCGAGAAGCCGATCACGGAAAAAGACGGAGGCAGTTTCGCCTCCGCGTGCAGATGCCAGAGCGCGGGTATGATCTTTTTCTGGGCAAGATCGCCCGTAGCGCCAAATACGACCAGAATAGTCGGTGTGCTCTTCATAACAAATCCACAGGCAAACGGGCCTCCCCGGCGGAGGACTGGCGAAAACCGCAGGACAAAAAAATCCGGCGCGCCGAACGGGAGCGCGGAGCTATTTCTTGCCCAGGATTTTGAACATCTTGGTGCCGCAGACGGAGCAGACACCCGTCATCGCGCGCCGCTCCTGGTCGCCCCGGCCTTTCATGGCGACCTCCTTGGCGTCCTTCATCTCGCGCTTCTCGCGACACTTTACACAATATGCTGTTTCCATGCCCTCATCCTACGCCCACCCATAAAAAATAGCAAATCATACAAAAACGCCCGGACCCTTTTGATCGCCCCCAAGATTTGCAAATACGCCAAGCACTTTGTAGCCGTTCATAACCCCTGCTCCTTTGCTTCTTTGCGGAAAAGAAAAATTGTCAACGTGCTCCGCCCCCCACCACTATCCGAACATAAATGTAAATGCCCTCACGCCCGGAGAATCAATGATGATCTCTGTCGTATGCCTGCCGTATGAGAAGTCATGGATCAGGCGGTACCGGCGGTCTTCTTTGATTGTCGCAGTACCGGATCCATCGCGGGCGACATCATCACCCGCGATAGCGGCGGACACCACCTCCGGAGCGCCCTGCGTGAGCACCGTGTCTATCATACCCCCCCATTTCGTCCATCGCACCGTGAGACTTTTTCGCTCAATACCTTGCGAGCCGCGCCTCTGGGCGTGGCGAGCATTCCGTTCTGTCCCCAGCGAAAAATTTATAAAAAGTTTTGTCTTGGTGTCTTTATTGTACCAAGCTAGAACCTATTTCCAAAATAAATAAAGCGGACGAATTTTTGCGAAACATATTTTCTGGGGAAAAGGATTTGCAAAAATTCGGCTAATGTTTTTCTAGAATTTGGACTCGCCCGCGCGCAGGAGGGGTCTGGGGAGGAATGCGCGCGGGCTTCGGCTTTTCTTTTTTGGCGGGGCGGGCATCAAAGAAAAACCAGCAACATCCTCCTAGGTGTTGCTGGTTTGCGAAGCGATGTGCCTCCTTTTTCCTACTCTTGCTCGATGATTACCTCCGCTCCGACCGACGGCTTATCGAACAGAGCGCGAGCGTTTGAACCAACTACGACCATGTAGTGCACCGACTCGCCATTTAGTTTGAGACTTCCTGTTGTCAGTGTCGGCTCTCCGGTGTTGCCGGCGAAGATGCCGTCTACACATCGAAGTCGCGCGATCTTGTCGCCGATGTTGAACACGCGACTCTCGCCGAGCTTGGGAAGCCAGTCCTGGGATTGCCCAACGGAAACGATGTACATGTTTCCGTGCTTGTCCCAGTCTGCGACGAACAAGCCTGGCTTCTGTGTTCCAACAACGAGAGGTTTTTCGGTGACTTCGATGTTGGGCCATTCTGTGATGCCGAGGACTTTTGAAAGCGCTGGCACCATCACTTCCATGGAACGGAACGGCGTAACCATTCCCGAAGTGTCGGTCACGAGATACGACTGCCGGACACGAGACTGCAAGAAGTGGAAATTGAATCCTGCGTTTGGGCCGACAACCCACACACCATTGTCGAGCAACAGCGCGTAGATTTCTTCGCCCTCCGCCTTGCGTTTTTCTCCACGCAGTTTTTTGCCGTTCTCGTTTCCGTGTCGCGGAGCGGCGTTGTCAAGAATGCCGATCCTTTCGCCTTCTTTCAATGGACCAAAATGATCCACTGTCGAAAGAGCGTGTGCCGCGGTGATGAATCCCGCATGTAGCGTGTTCATGCTGTGGGTTTCGAAAAAAGTCGTGCGGAGGTCGTGCGGGAAGAAACATCTTTGGGCGGCAATTTCATACCGTCCTCGGTCTGACCCTCCACAGTCTGTCACTAGAATTACATGTGCGTACTTTTTCATTTTTTCTCCTTTTTTGTTATCCGAACCGCTCGGACGAGCGATTCGCCTCGTAAGTGAGACGAACATATTAGGTACAAATAAGTTTTACGCCCAATATGCTCGCCTCAAAAACAAGAGGAGTAGAGTAAGTTTTTTCAAAGAACAAAAACAGCCCCGTTCGGGGCTGTTTTTTGAGTTTCATTTTTGAAAAAGTTATTTCATGCAACGCAATAAGCAACCCCGACATATTTGGGTGTTCATCATCATTGCCATCATATTTTGCGCTTGCAAATTCATAAACATAGGTTAGCAAAAAGGAAACTGCTTGTCAATTCAAAAATACATAACTGCCACCACAATATTTCGTAATTGTTTTACACACTTCTTCGGCAGCTTGCTTTACATATTCGTTAGAAGTATTAGGGTTGCCTTCAATGATAAGAAAAATATCTTTGCTTTCGGCAACGACTTTTGTTGGCTCGACTTGCAATACTTCCAATCGGCAGACGACATTATTTCCATCATCCACATATCCATACTCCCCGGGGAAAATTGCAACAGGTTGAGTTTTGCCGAGCGGAATGAAAGTCTCTTCGCCTTTCGTAAGCCGTAGAGTGATATTACCTTGTACTTTATCAATATCGTGTGCACCTAAAGCGAGGCCCGTTTTTAGTGAAACAAGATTGTAAATATCTACGAGCAAATTGATATGAGGAAAACGACCCCGTTCTAGAAATGACCATCTCAAACCTTCTGGTGATGCGACATAATCTCGATTGCTCCGTCCAACTTTTGTATGTAAATCTCGAAAACCTCCGAGAACGGGGTCGTCCTTGTATTTTTTACCCGCCCATTGATTTTTTACTTTTTCCAATTCTGAATTTTTATATATCTCAAAATCTGTATTTGAATCGGTATTTTGGACATCAGTAATTCTCGCCGTGATTATTTTCACCCCGAGATCAAGGACTTCTTTTTGAGTATTAAAGGAAAATTCTCTCATATAAAAATTTTACAGGAAAAAGTATCAATTTTCAATCTGCCCGCCCCGCCAAAAAAGAAAAGCCGAAGCCCGCGCGCATTCCTCCCCAGACCCCTCCTGCGCGCGGGCGAGTCCAAATTCTAGAAAAACATTAGCCGAATTTTTGCAAATCCTTTTCCCCAGAAAATATGTTTCGCAAAAATTCGTCCGCTTTATTTATTTTGGAAATAGGTTCTAGCTTGGTACAATAAAGACACCAAAATGGAACTTAGCGGTTGAGAACCAACCAAGGAGTGGGCGGCGCACAGCGCCGCCCACGCTGTTTCCCCTGATTTTCCAAACGCATTTGGAGTCCCGCCTTCGGCGGGACGGACTGTTTTCTCGCCAAGAAGCAGGTTCGAAATCAGAATGCAATTTTGGCATAGTATTTGCTTTGGATACAAAAAGAATTTTTGCTATAATGACCTTGCGCAAACTTACGGAAGGTCTATTTTAATGGCCGTCTTGGACTTATCTAGATCTTCTAGGTTTGCGCACCAGGGCGGCCATTTAAGTTTTATCAATTTAACTTTTCATTACTATGCAAAAATTCTTTTTGTATGCTCGCAAGAGCACCGATGTCGAGGATAAACAAGTGTTAAGTATCGAAGCTCAATTAACAGAATTGCGCGCTTTCGCCAAAAATGAAAAGTTGGAAATTGTTGAA
>Ga0233424_10000555_pt1 | contig 45341 bp, 41 predicted proteins | sample Watercolumn_Towu_FD_181011 | JGI IMG/M metagenome (GOLD analysis project Ga0233424, IMG submission 181011) | Freshwater microbial communities from Lake Towuti, South Sulawesi, Indonesia - Watercolumn_Towuti2014_125_MG | ecosystem: Environmental > Aquatic > Freshwater > Lake | place: Indonesia...
TGGCGCGGCTGGCAGGATTCGAACCCACGACCCCTTGGTTCGTAGCCAAGTACTCTATCCAACTGAGCTACAGCCGCACGACTAAAACAATCACTTCTACTTCGGTCAGCACCTCGTCGTGGTGAGGCGTTGACCTGACTTTTGAATCCGGGAGCTTCTCGAATTGCTTCAGGAAACTCTCGATATTCTGGCGCGGCTGGCAGGATTCGAACCCACGACCCCTTGGTTCGTAGCCAAGTACTCTATCCAACTGAGCTACAGCCGCCGAAGCCCGCAACTATAGCACGCATTACTTGGCCATGACCAGTCTTTGAAGATTTTCTTCTGGGAAGGTCTCAGAACAGCGTGGCCGCCGCCTCGAAGCAGCGGGCGCGGCGCTCGCTGTCGCCATCGCGGTTGGCCAGCTCGGCCAGGCTGAGCCAGCTGCGGCGGCGCGCGGCCGCCGGCAGGCTGCGGTCCTCGGCCGCCTGCTCCAGGGTCAGGCGGGCCTTGCCCCAGAGCTGGCGCTCGGCCAGCACATGGCCCAGGGCGTAGGCCAGATGGGCGTCGCGCGGGAAACGCTGCACGGCCGACTCCAGGCGCTGCAGCCACTCCGGGCCCAGGCCCGGCAGGGCCACGACCAGGGCCTCGGCCAGCACGGCGCGCTCGTCATTGCCCAGCTCGTCCAGCTGATCCCAGAAGGGGCGCAGCCAGCCGCGGCCATCCTCGGGCGCCCCCAGGCCGGCGGCGCACTGGGCGGCCCGAGCCGCCACGAAGACATCGCGCCGGTCCGAGGTGTCCAGCTGCTGCCAGACCTGGCGCAGCTGATCCACATCACGGGCGCCATCCAGGGCCTCGGAGGCCAGGGAACGCAGCAGGCCCTGGGCCGCCACCTTGGAAAAGCCCTGGTGCTTGGCCAGCAGGCGGGCGGTGCGCAGCGCCTCCTGGGGCAGCTTGGCCAGGCGGGCGGCCTGCAGCTTCAGGCGCAGGGCCTGGGTGCGGCGGGCCACGCCGGGGCCCAGCTCGGCCAGCAGCTCCAGTGCGCGCTGGGCATCGCGGTCGTCCAGCGCCCATTCGGCGGCCAGCAGGCGGGCGCCCTCTTCCGAGGCCTTGGCTTGCGGCTCGGCGCGCGCCAGCTCCAGGGCCAGGCGCAGCTGCTCGTCGCGGCGGCGCTTGTCCTGCAGGCGGTGAGCACTCTGCGCGGCCAGCAGATGACCCAGCACCATGAAAGCCGCGTCCGGCTGCTCACCGGTCTGGGCCTGGATATTGAGCGCGCGCTGCACCGCTTTCTGCGCGCGGCCATAGCGAGCGCCAAAGAACTCGGCCAGGGCCTCGCGCAGGGCCAGCTGGGCGCTGCGCTCGCGCTGGGCCAGGCGCCACTCGCGGGCGCGGCGCGGCAGGCTGGTCAGGGAATTGACCGTGTGGATGACCGTGACCAGGGCAAAGCAGCTGCCCACCAGCACCAGCAGAAAGAGGTTGAGCGAAACGTCGAGCCGCCAGCCCTTCCAGTAGAAGCTGGCCAGGCCATCATTGCTGCCCAGGGTCAGGGCGGCCACCACGGCCGCCGCGAAGAGCAGCACCAGCCAGATGATTGTGCGCATGCGCCCTCCCCTCAGCGACCGCCGGCCGCGGCGGCCAGGGCCGCCAGGGTGTCGTCGGGACGCGGCACGCTGACCTGGCGGGCCTGGCCCAGCACCTGGCGCAGCAGCTCGCTCGCGCTGGCCACCTTGCGGGAGCGGGCGTCGAAATAGCGCTCCAGCAGCAACTGGGTCTCGCGCAGATCGGCCTGGGCCGTGTCGTACTGGCGGCTCAGCAGGGCCAGACGCGCATTGAGCAGGCGCAGCTTGAGGTTCTCGCGCAGGAAGTAGGCCTGATCGGGGGCCAGCAGCATGGCCTCGGGGTGCTCGATGCGGGTCACGCGCAGCAGGGACTTGGCCTCGGACCAGACCTGGCCGCTCCACAGGCGCCAGCGGTCACCGGCCAGCTCCAGCCACTGGCCCAGCAGACCTTCGCCCGCCGAGGCCGCGGCGCTGGCGGGCTTGGCGGCCGGGGCTGCTGTACGCACCGCGCCGCGCGGAGCGGCGGCCGGCTCACCACCGGACTTGTCGGCCGCGGCCAGCAGGGGCAGCTCGTCCAGCAGGCGCACCACCTCGTCCAGGCGTATGGCCAGGGTGGACACATCCACCACGCTGACCGCCTTGACGCGGTCCAGATCGCGCACCACGGCGCGGCGCACGCCCTCCAGGCGCGGCTGCTTGTAGCGCTGCAGGCGCTCATCGGCCTGGCGCAGGGCCGCCACCAGGGGCTCGGCGCTGCCGGTGATGCTGCTCTGCTGCAGGGCCACACGCAGCGAAGCCTCGATATCGCCGATCACGTTCTCATCGCGCGACCGCGACATGGACTGCATCAGCTCTTCCAGCTGGCCGCGCTGCAGGGCCACCTCGGCCAGGCGCGCCTCCAGCAGGGCCGTCTTGGCAGCCGTGTCACGGGTCAGGTCTTGCGCCTGGCGGGCCAGGCTGCGAGCCTCGCTGGCCTCGCCCTGGCTGGCGCTCTGGCGCCGCACCAGCTCCTGCTCCAGCTCCTTGAGCCGGGTCTGGCCCTGCCAGGCCAGCCCGAGAGCGGCCAGGGACAGGACGGCCAGACCGGCGGCCAACGGGGGCAGCCAGGTCGGGGACTTGGGGCCGGCCGGAACTTCGGGCGCGGCTTGGGGGGAGGTGTTCTCGCTCACGGTCAAAATTGTAGGGGCGGCCCGCGGCCGCCTCATGCAGATACAAAGGCGGTGGCCACGGCGCCGGCCTCGGGTCGCGCCAAAACCACATGCACCAGGCCCAGGGCCCGTGCGCGCTCGGCAATCCGGGGGTGGGTGGCAATGGCCCGAACGGCCGACCAGTCCTGCCCCGGCCCGGCCAGCGCGGCCAGATGGGCGATGGCCTCGGCGCTGCTGAAAAGCCAGACATGGGCCTCGGGCCGCGCCAGGGCCTGGGCCAGCAAGGCCTGCTCGGCCGCATCCAGCCGCGGGCAGCCGCGGCGGTAGACGCTCAGCGCCTGCAGGCGCGCGCCGCGCTCCTGCAGGCGCTCGGCCAGCCATTCGCGCCCGCCCTCGCCGCGCAGGATCAGGGCCAGGCGGCCCTGCCAGTCCTCGTCGGCCAGCAAGGGCCAGAGATGCTCGGAGTCCAGGCTGGCCGCGTCGGCCGGCGGCTGCACCAGCTGCGCCGCGGGCACGCCGGCCTCCAGCAGGGCCTGGGCACTGCCCGGCCCCACGGTGGCGGCCAGGGTGCCGGCCGGCCAGCTCGTCCCCTCGGGCCGCTGGGCAAAGAAGCCCGCAACCGCATTGGGGCTCACGAACATGGCCAGGCGCGCCTGCGACAGCAGGGCCCAGGCCTCACGCGCCGCAGCGCCGCCGTCGGCCGGCGGGGCGATCTCCATCAGGGGCAGGGCCCGCGCCGGCACGCCCAGGGCCGCCAGCTTGGCCAGCCAGGCCGGCGCCTGGGGGCGCGGCCGGGTGAGCAGCAGCAGGCGCGGCGCGTCTGAGGTCATGAACAGGCGCCGCTGCACTGAACGGCGATCAGACGGCCGCCGCCGGCAGATAGGCCTGAGCGCCGCGCTCGCGCAGCTGGGCTGCCGCGCGCTCGCCCAGGGCGCGGGCCGCGGCGGCATCGGCCACCGGCTCGGTCAGGCTGAGCTTGAGCAGGGGCTGGCCATGATCCTCGGCATGGCCCAGGGCCACGTCCAGACGCAGGCGGCCATCGGCCTGCCAGCGGCCATGGGCGGCCAGGGGCATGCTGCAGCTGCCGCCCAGGGCGCGCGAGACCGCGCGCTCGGCCTGGGTGGCCAGCGAGGTGGGCGTGTGCACCAGGGCCTGCAGCGCGGTCTTGAGCGCCTGCGCGTCGGCACGCAGCTCCAGGCCCAGGGCGCCCTGACCGGCGCAGGGGATCATCTCGTCCTCGCTGAAGCAGGCGCGGATGCGCTCGCCCAGGCCGAGGCGCTTGAGGCCGGCCGCGGCCAGCACGATGGCATCGAACTGGCCTTCGTCGAGCTTGCGCAGGCGGGTGTCCAGATTGCCGCGCACCGGCTCGATCTGCAGATCCGGCCGCAAGGCCTTGAGCTGCACCACCCGGCGCAGGCTGGAGGTGCCCACGCGCGCCCCCTGGGGCAGCGCGGCCAGGTTCTCGTAGCGCGGCGAGACGAAGGCATCGCGCGGGTCCTCGCGCTCCAGGATCGCGGCCAGCTCGAAGCCCTCGGGCAACTCCATGGGCACGTCCTTGAGCGAGTGCACGGCCAGCTGGGCGCGGCCCTCTTCCAGCGCGGTCTCCAGCTCCTTGACGAACAGGCCCTTGCCGCCCACCTTGGACAGGCTGCGGTCCAGGATCTGGTCGCCGCGCGTGGTCATGCCCAGCAGGCTCACGGCGAGGCCACGCGCCTCCAGCAGGGCCTTCACATGCTCGGCCTGCCACAGGGCCAGGCGACTCTCGCGGGTGGCGATCACCACCGCAGTGCTCTTCAATGCTTCGGTCATGCCGGCATGCTAGCGCAGTGCGGCGGCGCACAAGAAACTGCTACAGTCGGAATCCAGTAACTCCGTTACAGCCAATTTCGTTCTCGCACAAGGCGCGGCGAACCGGCCAGGCGGAGCGCCCGTTTTCTGCAGTACCTGTTTTCCCGACCGCGTTTCACCCACCCCTGCCCACCAACCGTTCGCCCTCCCTGACGAGCCCTGCCATGCCCGCAAGACCCGCCGCCGCGAAGAGCCCCCAGCCCGCCCCCACCCGCCCCGCCCGCAAGACCGGTGCGACCACCAAGACGGGCGCTGCCGCCCGCGCCGCCCGTCCGGCGGCCGTGGAGAGCAAGAACCAGCCGCTGATGGATGACATCCGCCTGCTGGGTCGCATCCTCGGCGAGGTGATCCGCGAGCAGGAAGGTCGTGAGGCCTACGAGCTGGTGGAGCACGTCCGCAAGCTCTCGGTGGCCTTCCGCCTCAAGCGCGATGCCCAGGCGGGCAAGAGCTTCGACAAGCTGCTCAAGAGCCTCTCGGGCGAGCAGACGGTGAGCGTGATCCGCGCCTTCAGCTATTTCTCGCACCTGGCCAATATCGCCGAGGATCGCCACCATGTGCGCCGCCGCGAGGTGCATGAGCGCGCCGGCAGTCTGCAGGCCGGCTCCCTGGCTTATGCCCTGGAGCGCCTGCACGAGGCCGGCGTGCGCCCCAGCGAGATCGCCCGCACCCTGCAGCACGGCTTCATCTCGCCGGTGCTCACGGCCCACCCCACCGAGGTGCAGCGCAAGAGCATCCTGGACGCCGAGCGCGCCATCGCCGAGCTGGTGGAGCAGCGCGACAGCCTGCACACCGAACGCGAGAAGCAGGCCAACGAGGCCCTGATCCGCGCCCGCGTCACCCAGCTCTGGCAGACGCGCATGCTGCGCTACTCCAAGCTCACCGTGGCCGACGAGATCGAGAACGCGCTCTCCTACTACCACGCCACGTTCCTGCGCCAGATCCCGCGCCTGTACGCCGAGCTGGAGCAGGCCCTGCCCGGCCATGAGCTCAAGAGCTTTCTGCGCATGGGCCACTGGATCGGCGGCGACCGCGACGGCAACCCCAATGTCACCGCCGCCACCCTGCGCCAGGCGCTGGGGCGCCAGAGCGAGGTGGCCCTGCGCCACTACCTGACCGAGCTGCACGAGCTGGGCGCCGAACTCTCCATCTCGGCCCGCCTGGCCCAGATCACGCCCGCCATGCAGGCGCTGGCCGAGCGCAGCCCCGACCGCAACGAGCACCGCCTGGACGAGCCCTATCGCCGCGCCCTCACCGGCATGTACGCCCGCCTGGCCGCCACGCTGCACGCGCTCACCGGCACCGAGGCCCTGCGCCACGCCGTGGCCCCGCAGGACCCCTACGCCACGCCCGAGGAGCTGCTGGCCGATCTGCGCGTGATCGCCGCCTCGCTCAAGAGCCACCATGCCGAGGCTCTGATCGCGCCGCGCCTGGCCCCGCTGATGCGCGCCGTGCAGGTCTTCGGCTTCCACCTCGCCACCCTGGACCTGCGCCAGAGCTCGGACCAGCATGAGCTGGTGATCGCCGAGCTGCTGGCCGCCGCCCGCATCGCGCCCGACTACGCGGCCCTGGATGAAGCCCAGCGCCGCGCCCTGCTGCTGCAGCTGCTGGCCGACGCGCGCCCGCTGCGCGTGGTGGGCCATGCCTACAGCGAGAAGAGCGAGGGCGAGCTGGCCATCTTCGAGGCCGCGCGCGAAGCCCTGCAGCGTTTCGGCCGCGAGGCCCTGCGCCACTACATCATCAGCCACACCGAGACGGTGAGCGATCTGCTGGAAGTGCTGCTGCTGCTCAAGGAAGTGGGCCTGATGCGCGGCACCCTGGACAGCCCCGAGGCCCTGTCCGACCTGATCGTCGTGCCCCTGTTCGAGACCATCGGTGATCTGCGCGAGGCTCCGGCCATCATGCGCGAGTTCTACGCCCTGCCCGGCATCCATGCCCTGGTGCAGCGCTCCGGCGGCGAGCAGGACATCATGCTGGGCTACTCCGACTCCAACAAGGACGGCGGCGTGTTCACCAGCTCCTGGGAGCTCTACCGCGCCGAGATCGCCCTGGTGGAGCTCTTCGCCGAGCTCAAGAAGAAGGGGGCCATCACCCTGCGCCTCTTCCACGGCCGCGGCGGCACGGTGGGCCGCGGCGGCGGCCCCAGCTACCAGGCCATCCTGGCCCAGCCCCCGGGCACGGTGAACGGCCAGATCCGCCTGACCGAGCAGGGCGAGGTGATCGCCTCCAAGTACGCCAACCCCGAGATCGGCCGGCGCAATCTGGAAACCCTGGTGGCCGCCACGCTGGAAGCCAGCCTGCTGCACCCCACCAAGAACGCGCCGCAGTCCTTCCTGGAGGCGGCGCAGGACCTGTCCGACGCCTGCTTCAAGGCCTACCGCGGCCTGGTCTACGACAGCAAGGGCTTTGCCGAGTACTTCTTCGCCGCCACGCCCATCCGCGAGATCGCCGAGCTGAACATCGGCTCGCGCCCGGCTTCGCGCAAGGCCACCCGCGCCATCGAGGACCTGCGCGCCATCCCCTGGGGCTTCAGCTGGGGCCAGGCCCGCGTCACCCTGCCGGGCTGGTGCGGCTTCGGCTCGGGCGTGCTGGCCTTCCTGGGCACGGGCGCCGACCGTGAGGCCAAGCTCAGCCTGCTGCGCCGCATGGTCAAGCAGTGGCCCTTCTTCCGCACCCTGCTCTCCAACCTGGACATGGTGCTGGCCAAGACCGACCTCTCCATCGCCCAGCGCTATGTGGAGCTGGTGGAGGACAAGCGCCTGGGCAAGCGCATCTTCGCGGCCATCCAGGCCGAGTTCGAGCGCACCCAGGAAGCCCTGGCCCTGATCACCGGCGAGAAGCAGCGCCTGGCCGCCAACCCGGCCCTGGCCCGCTCCATCGAGCACCGCTTCCCCTACATCGATCCCCTGCACCATCTGCAGGTGGAGCTGATGCGCCGCTACCGCGCCGTGCCCCCGGACAAGCGCGCCGAGGATCCCTCGATGGAGCGCGTGCAGCGCGGCATCCATCTCTCCATCAACGGCATCGCCGCCGGCCTGCGCAACACGGGCTGAGTCAGGACCGAGGGCAGTCCTGAGGACTGCCCGACGCCTGACGAAGGACCGGCCACGTCTGGCGTGGCCGGGCAGGGGCAAGCTGGGACCGAGAGCGATCCTGAGGGTCGCTCGACGCCCAGCGAAGGACCGGCCATGTCCTGCATGGCCGGGCTGGGGCGAACTGGGGCCAAGGCCGCCCCTCAGGCCGCGAGCCTGAAGCGCGCCACCGCCTCCACCAGCACCTGGGCCTGGCGCTTGAGGCTTTCCGCCGCCGCGGCGCTCTCTTCCACCAGGGCCGCGTTGTGCTGGGTGTTCTGGTCCATCTGGCTGACGGCGCGGCTGACCTCGTTCACGCCGGTGCTCTGCTCGCGGCTGGCCGCGCTGATCTGGCCCACGGCCTGGCTGACGCGCTGGATGGAAGCCACGATCTGCTGCGAGGTGCGGCCGGCATCGGCCACCAGGCGGCTGCCGGCCTCCACCCGCTCGCTGCTGAGCTGGATCAGCTGCTTGATCTCCTTGGCCGCCTCGGCGCTGCGCTGGGCCAGGGTGCGCACCTCGCCGGCCACGACGGCGAAGCCACGGCCCTGCTCGCCGGCGCGGGCGGCTTCCACCGCGGCATTCAGGGCCAGGATATTGGTCTGGAAGGCGATGCCGTCGATCACACCGATGATCTCGCCGATCTTCTGCGAGCTCTCGCTGATGCGGCCCACGGTCTGCTCCACCTGCTGCATCAGCTCGCCGCCCTGACCGGCCACCGTGCTGGCGTTGACCGCCAGATCGCCGGCCTGATGCGCGTGCTCGGCATTGCTGCGCACCGTGCTGCCCAGCTGGTCCATGGTGGCCGCGGTCTGCTGCAGGGCGCTGGCCTGCAGCTCGGTGCGCGAGCACAGATCCTGGTTACCCTGCGCGATCTCGGCGCTGGCCGTGGCCACCGATTCGGCGTTCTCGCGCACCGTGCTGACGATGGCCACCAGGGACTGCTGCATGCCGCGCAGCGAGTCCTGCAGCTCGCTGAGCTCATCGCGCCCCTGCACGGCGATCTGCTCGGCCAGATCCCCCTGGGCCACCCGGCGCACGCTGTGGATGGACGCGCGCAAGGGATGCAGGATGGAGCGGATCACGATGTAGAACAGCAGGGCCGACACCAGGCAGGCCAGGGCCAGGGTGCTCCACAGCCAGCTGCGGCTGGTGAGTATCACGGCGTCATGCTCGTGGATGGCGCCCTCGGCCAGGCGATTGGCCACCGCCACCGTGTTGTCCACGGCAGCACGGTGGGCCAGGAAGACCTTGTCGAGCTGCAACAGGGCTTCGGCGCTCACCGCTGGTGCCGCGCCGCCGCCCTCGGTGCCGGGCGAGGCGATCAGCTTGCGGCTGGCCTCGATGAAGCTGAGCGCCGAGACCTGCTGGCGCTCCAGCAGCTCGCGTTGCAGGCCTGCCACCGGATGCTCGGCCCAGTAGCGCATGCGCTCATCGTGGGCCTTGACCAGGCGTTCCAGCTCCTGGCGGGCTTCGGCGGGGCTGATCTCGCCCTCGGCCAGGCGCGAAACCGCCAGACGCAGCTCGATCAGGTAGAGCGGGGGCGGCAGCACATCGGCCACCAAGTCCTTGGTCTCGAAGACCTGGGTGCTCAGGGTCGAGAGGCGGGACGCCGCCCAGAGGCCCACACCCGAGGCCAGCAGCACGGCCGACAGGGAAACGGCGGCCAGCGCCGTCAGGCGCGCACTGACGCGCCAGTGGCGAAGCATGAGGAGAAGAGAGGTGGACATGGCTGACTCCGTTGAGGCGCTGCATGCGCATGCCTCAAGTATCATTTAAATCAGCAAATTTGATAGATATGATTTTGCTAACAAGTTCACGGGCCGGCCCGTCTCCTCGTGCGGCCGGGTGCTGCGCCGTATAGTCGGCCGCTCAGCCGTCCCAGCCCTGACTCTTTTCCATGTCCGCCCCCCGCCGCCATCTCCTCCTGATCGACCCCCAGAACGATTTCTGCGACATCCCCGGCGCCAGCCTGCCGGTGGCCGGCGCCGATGCCGATCTGCGCCGCATGGCCACCCTGCTGGCGGCCCGCGGCGCGGACATCGAGGAGGTGACCGTCACCCTGGACACGCACCGTCGCCTGGACATCGCCCACCCCGGTTTCTGGACCACGGCCGAGGGCGGCGCGGTGCCGCCCTTCACCGCCATCAGCGCCGCCCAGCTGCGCGCCGGGGCCTACCGCCCGCGCGAGGCCGCCGCCCTGCCCCGGGTCCAGGCCTATCTGGACGCGCTGGAGGCGCGCGGCCGCTACACCCTGATGGTCTGGCCCGTGCACTGCGAGCTGGGCAGCTGGGGGCATAACGTGCACGCCGGCTTGCAGCAGGCCCTGGTGGACTGGCAGCTGGCGCGCCAGCGCCATGTGGAGTTCGTGCTCAAGGGCCTGAACCCCTGGACCGAGCACTACAGCGCCCTGCAGGCCGAGGTGCCCGACCCGGCAGATGCCGGCACCCAGCTCAACCAGGCCCTGCTGCAGCGCCTGGACAGCTGCGACGCGCTGTGGATTGCCGGCGAGGCCAGCAGCCACTGCGTCAAGGCCACGGTGGAAGACCTGGTCGAGCACCTGCCCTCGGGCCGCGTGGACAAGATCACCCTCATCACGGACGGCATGAGCCCGGTGGCCGGCTTCGAGCCCCAGGCCGCCGACTTCCTGGCCCGCATGCAGGCCCGCGGCCTGCGCCTGGCGCGCAGCGCGGAGCTGCTGGCATGAGCACGAGCCACCCGGGAGCGCCCGTGATCTCCAGCCTGCTGGAGACCGATCTCTACAAGTTCACGATGTGGCAGGCCATGCTGCATCGCCACCCGCAGACCCATGCGGAGTACGCCTTCTGGTGCCGCAACGAGCCGGCCTTTCCCCTGGCCGAGCTGCTGCCCGAGCTCAACCGCGAGCTGGACCATCTGTGCTCGCTGCGCTTCGGCCGCGAGGAGCTGGACTATCTGGCCTCGCTGCGCTTCATCAAGAGCGACTTCATCGACTTCCTGCGCATCTTCCAGTTCCAGCGCGACTTCATCCGCGCCCGCGCCCTGCCCTCGGGCCAGCTGGAGATCATCGCCCGCGGCCCCCAGGTGCATGTGATGGGCTTCGAGATCTTCGTGCTGGCCCTGGTCAACGAGCTCTACTTCCGCCGCCTGGGCGGGGCCGAGGCCGCCCTGGCCGAGGGCCGGCGCCGCCTGGACGAGAAGCTGGCCCTGCTGCGCGTGTTTGGCGCCCAGGAGGCGCATGGCCGGCGCCACCCCTTCGAGTTCTTCGACTTCGGCCTGCGCCGCCGCTACAGCGGGGCCTGGCAGCGCGAGGTGATCGGCCGCCTCGCCCGCGAGGCCCAGCCCTTCTTCAAGGGCACCTCGAACGTGCTGCTGGCACGCGACCTGGACCTGGTGCCCATAGGCACCATGGCGCATGAGTATCTGCAGACCTTCCAGGCCCTGGACACGGTGCGCCTGCGCCACCATCAGAAGGCGGCGCTGGAGAGCTGGGTGCAGGAGTACCGGGGCGATCTGGGCATCGCCCTGACCGATGTGGTGGGCATGGACGCCTTCCTGGCCGACTTCGACCTCTACTTCGCCAAGCTCTTCGACGGCCTGCGTCACGATTCGGGCGACCCGGTCTGGTGGGCCGAGAAGGCCCTGGCCCACTATGCCAAGCTGCGCATCGACCCGCACACCAAGCGCCTGGTCTTCTCCGACAGCCTGACCCTGCCCAAGGCCCTGGAGCTCTACCGCCGCTTTGCGGACCGCACCCAGCTGGGCTTCGGCATCGGCACCCATATCTCCAACGATATGGGTCTGCGCACCCTGCACATCGTGATGAAGCTCACCCAGGCCAACGGCCAGCCGGTGGCCAAGCTCTCCGACAGCCCGGGCAAGACCCTGTGCGAGGACGAGACCTTCCTCGCCTATCTGCGCAGCGTCTTCAATCTGCCGGCCTGAGGGACCGGGCTCCGCCGGCCTCAAGCCCGCGCCCGCGTGGCCGATAAACCCTTCAGAAGCAGCAGCGCCAGCAAGGGAGCCCGGCCATGGACATCAGCAGCAGCGGCCATCTCGCCCTGATCAACAATCTGAACGCCTCGCCCGCAGGCTCGGTGCAGTCCAGCGCCCAGCTGATGGTGCTGAAGAAGGCCATGGACATGCAAGGCCAGGGCGCGCTGGAGCTGCTGAACTCGGTACCCGCTCAGCCCGCCCTGGCCACCAGCGGCCATCTCGGCACCCAGCTCAACGTCTACGCCTGAGGCTCAGCGCGCCGCGGCAGCCGCGCGCTGGCGCAGCTGCAAGGCGCGCCACTCGCCCTCCCGCCCCACCTCGCGCACCCAGTCCTCCAGACGACGCAGGCCGCGGCAGCTCAGCAGTTCCTCGGGCGGGTTGATCTGCTCCTGCTGGCGCAGCGCCGCCTCCAGCTGGGCACGGCTGGCCGGCAGTTCCGACTCGGGCAGACCCAGGCGCTCGGCCACCGCCAGGCCCAGGCCCAGCTCCATCAGGGTCCGGCCCTGATCCAGCAGCAGGCGCGCCAGCCCCAAGCAGACCTGGCGGCGATTGGCATCGCGCAGGGTCTGGGCGGTGCAGACCAGGGGCACCAGGCTGATGCCCTGCATGGCCCCGGCAAACTCCCGCCCCATCAGCTCCAGCAGCAGCCCGCCACGGGCCAGGGGCTCGGCATCGGCGGGCAGGCGTTCGGCCAGGGCTGTGCTCAGCAGGCCCTGGGCCGGACTCAGGCGCCGCGCCCGCGCGGCCTGGAACAGGGCCTGCTCCAGACCCGAACGGTCGCCCCGCGACAAGGCCTCCTGGCCCAGCAGCAGCCAGGGCACGGCATTGTCGGGTTCGAGCTGGGCCCAGCGCTGGGGCCCCAGTTGCTCGCAACCGGCCGGCCGAACCCCAGCCCCGGGAACACTGCAGGCCTGCAGGGCCAGGCGGTAGACCTGGGCATCGCCGCTGTACCGCGCCTGCTCGGCGGCGGCACTGAACTCGCGTCCCAGCTGCAGGCCCAGCTGCTGCTCGAAGGGCTGGGCGCTGCCCCGTAGTGCCTGCGCCAGGCGCTGGCGCAGGGCCTCGGTCTCGGCCTCCAGCCGGCGCTCCCAGTCGGCCCGGGGGCGATCGCGCCAGTCTTCCAGGCGACCGCCCAGACTGGGCTCATCGGCCGGCACCCAGCCTATGCCACAGACCTCCAGCAGGCCGGCCCGCGCCGCCGGGGCGGAGGCCAGCGCCGGCCCCTGGGCTGGCAGCGGCCGCCGGGGCAAGGCGGCGGCGCGCGGCGGGGTGGCGCCAACCGGATCCTCGGCGACCGGCGCCGCCGGCGAGAGCGGCAGGGCCGGCCGGGGCAGGCCGTCGGGCTCGGCGCGTTCCGGCGGACGCTCGCGCGCGCCCCAGAACCAGGCGGCTCCCAGACCGCCCGACAGCAGCAAGAGCAAGCCCAGCGCCGCGGCCAGGCCTGGCCTCCTGCCCCGCGGCCGGCCGGCCATGCTCAGGCCCTGAGGCCTGCGGCCAGGGCCTCGCGCACCGCCGCCACCTGGCGGCGCGAGACCGAGAGCCATTCGTCCACAAAGGCGACGCGCACCGCCCAGCCCGGCTCCAGGGCGCCAAAACCCGTGTCCTCCTCGGGCTCGCCGCCATGGCGTTCCAGCTCGCGCACCGCGCTGCAGGCCACCAGGGCATTGCGGTGCACGCGCAAGAAACGCGGCGCCAGCCGGTGTTCCAGCTCGGAAAGACTGCCATCCATCACATGGCTGTGGGTGGCGGTGCGCAGGGTCAGGTATTTCTGCTCGGCCTTGATGTAGAGCACCTCGGCCACGGGGATGCGCAGGAGGCGGCCGCGCTCGGTGAGCGTGATCACCTCGCCCTCGGGCACGCTCTCGGCCGCCGCCCGGCCGGCGCGCGCCGCGGCCCGCTCGGCCAGGCGCTCGGCCACCCGGGCCAGCGCCGCCTGCAGACGCTCGCGGCGCACCGGCTTGGTCAGATAGTCCAGGGCCTCCAGCTCGAAGGCCCGCAGCGCATGCTCGGCATGGGCGGTGACGAAGACTACGGCCGGCCGCAGGGGCTTCTCGCGCAGGGCATCGGCCAGCTGCAGGCCGTCGGGGCCGGGCATCTGCACATCGAGCAGGATCAGGTCGCAGCCATGATCCTTGAGCCAGGCCTGGGCCTGGGAGGCGGTGCCGGCCTCGGCCACCACCTCGGCGCGCGGCTCCTGGCAGGCCTCCAGCAGGCTGCGCAGGCGCAGACGCGCCAGGGGTTCGTCATCGACCAGCAGGACCTTGAGAGCGGGCGTGGTGTGCATGGGCAAGAGGCACGTGTAGGGGCTTGTATCGATCAGCGGGGCAGCAGGATGCGCACGGTGAAGCGGCCCGGCTCAGCATTGAGCTCGAAACGGGCGGCCACATCATGCATCAGGCGCAGGCGCTCGCGCACATTGCGCAGGGCCAGGCCGTGGCCGGCGGCACGGGCGGGCGCGCCCACGGTGTTGCGCACCCGGATTTCCACCTCGGCGCCGCGTGCGCGGGTGAGGATCTCCACATCGCCGCCCTCCTCATTGGGCTCCACGCCGTGGCGCACCGCATTCTCCACCAGGGGCTGCAGCAGCAGGGGCGGCACGCGCGCGCCGGCCGCCGCCGGGTCCAGGTGCCAGCGCACGCGCAGGCGCTCGCCGTGGCGGATCTGCTCGATGTCCAGATAGCGCCGGGCCAGCTCCACCTCGGCGTCCAGGCTCACCACGGTATCGGCCTCGGCCAGGGCCACCCGGAAGAGCTCGCTCAGGTCTTCCAGCACGCCTTCGGCGCGCTGCGGGTCGATGCGCACCAGGGCCATGGCCGTGTTGAGCGTGTTGAAGAGAAAGTGCGGGCGGATGCGCGACTGCAGCTCCACCAGGCGCGCCTGGGCATCGGCCGGGCGCTGCACCCGCTCGCGCAGCTTGAGCCAGTACAGCAGCACCGCCGCGCTGGCCAGGCCGCTCAGGGCCACGCTGGCCAGGCGAAAACCGCTGCTGACCTCCCCGCTGGCCAGGTTCAGCAGCTGCCAGCCCAGGGAGGCGCAGGCCGCGCCCAGGCCCAGCACCACGCCCCACTGCCAGGGCTCGCGCCAGCGCGCGAGCTGGTGACGCAGACCGCAGACCAGGAGCAGCCACAGCAGCACGCCCGAGAGGCTCACCACCGTGCCGCTGCTCACCCAGCCGGCCCATTGCGCCAGATCGCGCGCCGCCAGGGCCAGGCCCAGGCCCAGCATGATCTGCACGCCCAGCACCGCGCGCAGCACCAGGCCCACATGGCAGACGTCGAAGACCCGCTCGGCATCGAAGAGGGAAAGCGGCGGCGGCGGCAGCGAGGCCGCTCCGCTCGGGCGGCTGTGCTGGCGGCTGTCCGCCCCGTCCTGTGCGGCCTGTGCCGGCGCGTGCTTGGGTGCTCGTCCCGCCATGGTTCGGTCGGCAATTAGAATGGTTGTTCCGCCATTGTCGCCTCTGCGCCGTGGCCCGCGCCATGCGGGCTCACCCCGGCGCCCAGCCTCGAGCCCGCCACCGATGTCCTCCGTCTCCGACAACCAACTCGCCAACAAAGCCCAAGCCTGGTCCGCGCTCTTCTCCGAGCCCATGAGCGAGCTGGTCAAGCGCTACACCGCCAGCGTGTTCTTCGACAAGCGCCTGTGGAAGGCCGACATCCAGGGCAGCCTGGCTCACGCCGAGATGCTGAACGCCCAGGGCATCCTGAGCGCTGAGGACCACGCCGCCATCCAGCGCGGCATGGCCCAGATCAGCGGCGAGATCGAGGCCGGCCAGTTCGAGTGGAAGCTGGACCTGGAAGACGTGCATCTGAATATCGAGGCCCGCCTCACCGAGCTGGTGGGCATCGCCGGCAAGCGCCTGCACACGGGCCGCAGCCGCAACGACCAGGTGGCCACCGATGTGCGCCTGTGGCTGCGTGACGAGATCGATGAGCTGAGCCTGCTGCTGCGCGCCCTGCAAAGCGCCCTGGTGGACGTGGCGGAGAAGAACGCCGAGATCATCCTGCCGGGCTTCACCCATCTGCAGGTAGCCCAGCCCGTGGCCTTTGGCCACCATCTGCTGGCCTATGTGGAGATGTTCGCACGCGACGCCGAGCGCCTGGCCGACGCGCGCCGCCGCGTCAACCGCCTGCCCCTGGGCGCGGCGGCCCTGGCCGGCACCAGCTACCCGCTGGACCGCGAGCGCGTGGCCCGCACGCTGAAGATGGAAGGCGTGTGCCAGAACAGCCTGGACGCCGTCTCGGACCGCGACTTCGCGATCGAGTTCACGGCCGCAGCCTCGCTGGTGATGGTGCACATCTCGCGCCTCTCGGAGGAGCTGATCCTGTGGATGAGCCAGAGCTTCGGCTTCATCGACATCGCCGACCGCTTCTGCACCGGCTCCAGCATCATGCCGCAGAAGAAGAACCCCGATGTGCCCGAGCTCGCGCGCGGCAAGACCGGCCGCGTGGTGGGCCATCTGATGGGCCTGATCACCCTGATGAAGGGCCAGCCCCTGGCCTACAACAAGGACAACCAGGAAGACAAGGAACCGCTGTTCGACACGGTGGACACCTTGAAGGACACGCTGCGCATCTTTGCCGAGATGGCCGGCGGCATCACCGTCAAGCCCGAGGCCATGGAGCGCGCCGCGCTCAAGGGCTATGCCACGGCCACCGACCTGGCCGACTACCTGGTCAAGAAGGGCCTGGCCTTCCGCGATGCGCACGAGATCGTGGCCCATGCGGTCAAGACCGCCATCCAGGCCGGCGTGGACCTCTCCGAGCTGCCCCTGGCCGAGCTGCAGAAGTTCGACGCCCGCATCGGCCAGGACGTGTTCGAAGTGCTGAGCCTGCGCGGCTCGCTCAATGCCCGCAACATCCTGGGTGGCACGGCACCGGATCAGGTGCGCGCCCAGGTGGCCCGCCACCGCGCCCGTCTGGCCCAGGCCTGATCGCGCCCGGCCGCTTCGCCCTCTTGACCCATCGCAAGCCCGGCGCCCCAGGCGCCGGCCAGACTTCCCGCCCATGAGCAGCCTTGCCCCCACGCCCACCCTCGCCTGGAGCGAGACCCTGGTGCTGAACCAGCCCCAGCTGGACCACACCCACGAGGAGTTCGTGGACCTGCTCAACCGCTATGGCGAGGCCCTGGACGCAGGCGTGGACGCTCTGCCCGTCTTCCGCGAGCTGCTGGCCCACACCGAGGCGCATTTCGCGATGGAAGAGGCCTGGATGGCCGCCACCGGCTTCGATCCGGTGAACTGCCACAGCAGCCAGCACGCCATGGTGCTGAACGTGATGCGCGAAGTGGTGCGCCATGCCACCGAGCTCAATGACCGCGAGCCCATGACCATCGTGCGCCATGAGCTGGCCCAGTGGTTCCCGGCCCATGCCGAGATGATGGACGCGGCCCTGGTCTTCCATATGCAGCAATGCGGCTACCAGCCCGGCGACGCCGCCAGCCAAGCGGCCCTGCCGGCGACGCCCATCACCGGCTGCGGCGACGGCGGCTGCAGCACGCACGGCTGAGCGGGCAAGCCCCGCTGCCAGACCCTGTCAGCAGCAAGCGCGACAATTTGCGGCATGGCCGCAGTTCCCCCGTCCTCCCCTGCCGCAGGCGCCCTCCCGGGCCGCCTGATCGCGCACCTGGACATGGATGCCTTCTACGCTTCGGTGGAGCTGCTGCGCTACCCCGAGCTCAAGGGCCTGCCCGTGGTGATCGGCGGACGGCGCGACCATGCACCGCGCCTCAGGCCCGACGGCACGCGCGAATTCGCCCGCCTGCGTGACTACACGGGCCGCGGCGTGGCCACCACCTCCACCTATGCGGCGCGCGATCTGGGCGTGTTCTCGGCGATGGGCCTGATGAAGGCCGCGCTGCGCGCGCCCGACGCCATCCTGCTGCCCACCGACTTCGATCGCTACCGCCACTACTCGCGCCTGTTCAAGGCCGCGGTGGCCGAGATCGCGCCGGTGATCGAGGACCGCGGCATCGACGAGATCTACATCGACCTCAGCGAGGTACCCGGCGCCCGCGAGGCCGTGGGCCACGACCCGCTGGGCGGGGTGCGGGCGCTGGCGCGCGAGATCAAGAACTCGGTCTTCAGCGCCACGGGCCTCACCTGCTCCATCGGCGTCACGCCCAACAAGCTGCTCTCCAAGATCGCTTCCGAGCTGGACAAGCCCGATGGCCTGACCCTGCTCACCCTGGACGACATCCCCGGCCGCATCTGGCCCCTGGCGGTGCGCAAGATCAATGGCATAGGTCCCAAGGCCGCGGCCAAGCTCAATGCCCTGGGTATCGAGACCGTGGGCCAGATCGCTGCGGCCGAGCCCCTGTGGCTGATCCAGAACTTCGGCAAGAGCTATGGCGCTTGGCTGCACGAGGCCTCGCATGGGCGCGACAACCGCCCCGTGGTCACGCACAGCGAGCCCGTGTCCATCAGCCGCGAAACCACCTTCGAGCGCGATCTGCATGCGGTGCACGACAAGGCCGAGCTGGGCGCCATCTTCACCGAGCTCTGCGAGCAGCTCGCCCGCGACCTGGCGCGCAAAGGCTACCAGGGCCGCACCGTGGGCCTCAAGCTGCGCTTCGAGGGCTTTGTCACCGTCACCCGCGACCTCACGCTGGACCTGCCCATTGCCGACGCCGCCGCCATCCGCCGCGCCGCCGGCAGCTGCCTCAAGCGCGTGGACCTGAGCAAACGGCTGCGCCTGCTGGGCGTGCGCATCGGCAATCTGAGCCGGCCGGGTGAGGCGCTGACCCTCAAGCCGCAGCGCAGGGCGCCGGCCCGCAAGCCGGAGTCCGCCGGCGACAGGAGCGCGCCGCGCCCGCAGAGCCTGGAGCTGTTCTGAGCCCGCTCAACGCCGCGTGGGCAGGCTCCACAGCCAGGCCGCGACGGCGGCGCAGCCCGCGGCCGGCAGCCAGCACCAGGCCAGGGGCAGCTTGTAGCCGGCCCAGATCGAGCTGAGCGTCATCATCACGGTGGCGATCTGCTTGGCGCGCAGGGGCACGGCGCGGGTGGCGCGCCAGTCGCGCACCAGGGGCCCCAGGCGCGGATGATTCAACAGCCAGGCCTCGCAGCGCGCACTGCCGCGCGAGAAGCAGAAGGCCGCCAGCAGCACGAAGGGCGTGGTGGGCAGCAGGGGCAGGAAGATGCCCAGCACGCCCAGGGCCAGGCTCACCAAGCCGCCCAGCAGCCAGCACAGGCGCAGCAGCTGGCGGGTCATGCGGCGGCCGGCGCGCCCAGGGCGCGGCGTGAAAGCGAAGCGGAAGAACATGGCATCGGCGGCAGTGTATACAGTGCGGCCATGCCCGCCGATGACCCCACACCGCTGCGCCTGCCCTCCCTGGACGCCTTGCTGGCCTTTGCCGCCACCGCCCGCCACGCCAGCGTGGAGCGTGCGGCCGAGGCCCTGAACCTCAGCCCCAGCGCGGTGAGCAAGCGCCTGGCCGGGCTGGAGGAGCTGCTGGGCTGCAGCCTGCTGATGCGCTCCAGCAAGCCCCTGGCCCTGAGCGCCGCGGGCAAGGAGTATCTGGCCCAGATCGAGGGCGTGCTGGAGGCCCTGGCCGCCATGCCCCAGCACCGGCGCGCGGCCCAGGCCCGGCCGCGCCTGCGCGTGAGCAGCCCGCCCACCTTCGCGCGCCAGGTGCTGGTGCCCGCCCTGCCCGGCTTTGCCGCCGTCCATCCGGAGATCGAGCTGGAACTGGTGCTGAGCATTCCCTATCTGGACGAGCGCGGCCCCGAGGCCGAGATCGAGATCCGCAACCAGGCCCTGGAGCATGAGGGCCAGGTCTTGCTGCAGGACCGGGTCACGCCCATGGCCGCGCCGGCCCTGCTGGCGGGCCGCCCTCCCTTGCAGTCACCGGCCGATCTGGCCAGCCTGCCCCTGCTGCGCACGCCGCTGCAGGCCTGGGCGCCCTGGCTGCGCGCTCAGGGGCTGGACTGGCCCGAGCCCGACCAGGGCCCACGCTTCGTGGACCTGGGCCTGGTGCTGGAGGCCGCGGCCTGCGGCCAGGGCGTGGCCCTGGCGCGGCCCAGCCTGGCCCTGCCCCTGCTGCAGCGCGGCGCCTTGCAGCTGCTCTTCCCCGGCCGCAGCGTGGCCGCGGCCCAGCCCTATGGCCTGCTGCAGCACGAGGACGGCCCGGCCGCCCAGGCCTTTGCCGACTGGCTGCGCGCCCACTGCCGGCGCCTGGAGGAAGAAGTTTCAGCCTGGGGCTGAAGAAGTTTCCATGCGCGGCCGCAGCACCGCCGCTAGCATGAGCTTCCAGACCCCTGAAGAAGAACGAGGAGCCGCTCCATGCCCGTGATCACCTGCATCGAAGACCTGCGCGTCCTGGCCCAGAAGCGCGTGCCGCGCATGTTCTACGACTACGCCGATTCGGGCAGCTGGACCGAGAGCACCTACCGCGCCAACGAGAGCGACTTCCAGAAGATCAAGCTGCGCCAGCGCGTGGCCGTGAACATGGAGAACCGCAGCACGGCGGCGCGCATGGTGGGCGTGGACGTGAAGATGCCCGTGGCCATCGCGCCCACCGGCCTGACCGGCATGCAGCATGCCGATGGCGAGATCCTGGCGGCCCAGGCGGCCGAGGCCTTCGGCATTCCCTTCACGCTCTCGACCATGAGCATCTGCTCCATCGAGGACGTGGCGGCCCACACCCGGGCGCCCTTCTGGTTCCAGCTCTATGTGATGCGCGACCGCGACTTCATCGAGCGCCTGATCGACCGGGCCAAGGCCGCCAACTGCGGCGCCCTGGTCCTGACCCTGGACCTGCAGATCCTGGGTCAGCGCCACAAGGACCTGAAGAACGGGCTCTCCGCCCCGCCCAAGCTGACCCTGCCCAATCTCATCAATATGGCCAGCAAGCCCCGCTGGTGCCTGGGCATGCTGGGCACGAGCCGGCGCCAGTTCGGCAATATCGTGGGCCATGTGAAGGGCGTGGAGAACATGGGCTCGCTCTCGGAGTGGACCGCCAGGCAGTTCGACCCCCAGCTCAACTGGGGCGATGTGGCATGGATCAAGAAGCGCTGGGGCGGCAAGCTCATCCTCAAGGGCATCCAGGATGTGGAGGACGCCAAGCTCGCCGCCGACTCGGGCGCGGACGCGCTGATCGTGAGCAACCATGGCGGCCGCCAGCTCGACGGGGCCGAATCCAGCATCCAGGCCCTGCCCCGCATCGTGGACGCGGTGGGCTCGCGCATCGAGGTGCATATGGACGGCGGCGTGCGCTCCGGCCAAGACGTGCTCAAGGCCTGGGCCCTGGGCGCCAAGGGCTGCTATATCGGCCGCTCCATGCTCTATGGCCTGGGCGCCCTGGGGCGCGAGGGCGTGAGCAAGGCCCTGGAGATCATCCACAAGGAGCTGGACCTGACCATGGCTTTTTGCGGCCACACCCAGCTGCAGCAGGTGGACAAAAGCATCCTGCTGCCCGGCACCTACCCGGGCTGAAGCCGCTCAGCGCGGCGCGCGCTCCAGCAGCTGCAGGGCATTGGCCAGGGGCCGCAGCGCCGGCTCGTTGAGCGGCCTTGCCATGGCCAGCTCGCCGCGCAGCAGCCAGGCCGTGCTGCCGCCACCATCCAGATTGAAGGCCTGCACCGCCCCCAGGGCCTGCAGGGCCTGGGCCAGCCGGCTCAGGCTCAGGCCCAGCACCGGCGGGCGGCGCCCCTCGGCCAGCACGATCAGCAGATGGCGCCCATCGGCCTCCAGGCCCAAGGCGCTGCGCGGATGCGGCCTGGCGCAGAAGGCGGGGCAGGCCGCATCGTCCGCGGGGCTGCGCGCCCGGCCGGCGTCCACCAGCCAGGGCGTGCCGGCCACCACCAGCTGCCACTCGGGCCGGTAGCCCGCATGGCCCTGCAGCAGGATCTCGCAGCGCTGGGCCGCATCGCAGGCCAGCAAGGGGCTGCTCTCGCGGTGCGCGGCCATCACCGAGGCCCAGGGCCGGCCCTCGCTGAGCGTGAGTCCGCGTGGCGAGAACTCGCGGTCAAAGAAGCTGGCATTGAGGCTGATCAGGGCCTCGCGGGCGCCGCTGAAGGCCTCCAGCGTGCGGCCGCGCTCGGCCTCGGGCGTGAGCCGCAGGCGCAGGCCCGGCGCCGCCAGGTCCAGGCGCAGCACATGCAGCGGGGTCTGCGGCCAGGGCGACCAGCGCCGCAGCTGTAGGCCCGGGGCCAGGTCTTGCCAGGGTGGGGGCGCGGCCAGAAAGGGTTCGGCGCGGTCTTCCGGCGCTGAAGGCGGCACGCTGGCGCAGGCCGCCAGCAGCAGGGCCAGCCCCAGCGCCAGCAGGCCCGGCCCGCGCATCAGAGCGGGTCCGGTGCCTCGGCGGGCGCGGGCAGCACCGGCTTGGCCCGCTGCACCTGGATCTCGAAGCGGTAGCGGTCGGCGCGGTAGAGGCTCTTGGCGTACTCCACGATCTCGCCGCCCTGCGCGAGCGAGAGCCGCTCGATCAGCAGGGAGGGCGAGAAGGGCGGCACGTCGAGCAGACCGGCCTCGTCCTCGCTGAGCACGGTGGCCTGGATCTGCTGCTGGGCCGAGCGGATCTTGAGCCCGTACTGGCGCTCCAGCACCTCGTAGAGCGAGCCACGCACCAGGTCCTGCGGCTCCAGGCCCGGCAGCAGGGCCTGGCTCAGGTAGACGGTCTCCAGGGCCATCGGCGCCTCATTGGCCAGGCGCAGGCGGCGCAGCTCCAGCAGGGGCGAGCCGGGCACGATCTTGAGGCGCTGGGCCAGCTTGGCGCCCGCGGCGATGCGGCGGCTGGAAATGAGGCGGCTGGAGGGTTGCAGGCCGCGCTCCAGCATCTCCTCGGAGAAGGACAGCAGCTGCGGCTGCTTGAGCACGGGCTGGCCCGAGATGAAGGTGCCGGCGCCCTGCTTGCGCTCCAGCAGGCCCTCGTCCTCCAGCTCGCGCAGGCTGCGGCGCAGGGTTTCGCGGGCCACGGCAAAGCGCTCGCTGAGCTCGCGCTCCGGCGGCAGGCGGCCGCCCTCTCCCTGGGCTTCTATCAGTTCCAGCAGCTGCTGCTTGAGCTGCTGGCGTTTTCGGCTTCGCTCCATCGTGGGGCCGGATGATAGCGGCAGCCGGCCTTTTTTCAGACCTTTTTTAGACCAATTGGCCGCGACACGCGCGAAGGCGGTGCCGCAGCCACCGGGCTCAGCGACTCAGGCCTGGGCCTTCTTGGCCACCAGGGTCAGGATGTCGTAACTGGCCACCAGCTCGCCGCGCTGGTTCATCACCTGCACATCCCAGGCCACCACGCCCTGGGGCGGCTGGTCGGGGCGGTTGCCGCGGTCGATGCGGCGCTTGCAGGTCAGGCGCGCCTGGATGGTGTCGCCGATGGCCACCGGGTTGACGAAGCGCAGCGTATCCAGGCCGTAGTTGGCCAGCACCGGCCCCGGCGCGGGCGAGACGAAAAGACCGGCCGCCGCCGAGAGCACGAAGTAGCCATGCGCGATGCGCTGGCCGAACTGCGTGTCCTTGGCCGCGATCTCGTCGAAGTGCATGTAGAAGTAGTCGCCCGAGATACCGCCGAAGTTGACGATATCGGCCTCGGATACTGTGCGGCGGTGCGTCAGCAGGGAGTCGCCGATCTGGATCTCTTCGAAATGCTTGCGGAAGGGGTGGATGGCGTCTTCCTGCACCTTGCCGCCGCGCTGGTACTCACCGGTGATGGCGCTGAGCATGGTGGGCGAGCCCTGCACCGCGCAGCGCTGCAGATAGTGCTTGACGGCGCGAATGCCGCCCAGCTCCTCGCCGCCGCCGGCGCGGCCCGGGCCGCCGTGCTTGAGCGCGGGCATGGGCGAGCCATGGCCGGTGCTCTCCTTGGCCGCGTCGCGGTCCAGCACCAGGATGCGGCCGTGGAAGGCGCCGGCATGCATCACGGCCTCGGCCGCGAGCGACGGGGTCTTGGTGACCACCGAGCCCACCAGGCTGCCGCGACCCTTGGCCGCCAGGGCCAGGGCTTGCTCAAAGTCCTGGTAAGGCATCAGGGTGGAGACGGGGCCGAAGGCTTCCAGCTCGTGCACGGCCTCGTTGACAAAAGCGTCGCGGCACAGCAGCAGGGTGGGCGCGAAGAAGGCGCCCTGCTCCACGCCCTCACCCACCGGGGCGAAGCCGTCGCGCGCGCCGAACACGATCTCGTTGCCGGCGCTCAAGGCGGCCAGGCGCTCAGCTACATCGGCCTGCTGCTCCTTGGAGGCCAGGGCGCCCATGCGCACGCCCTCGACCGCCGGATCGCCGACCTTGATCTTGGCCAGGCGCTCGCGCAGCATGCTCGCCACCGCATCGATATGGCGCGCCGGCACGATGGCGCGGCGGATGGCCGTGCACTTCTGGCCGGCTTTCGCACTCATCTCGCGCGCCACTTCCTTGACGAAGAGCTCGAACTCCGGATCGCCCGGCTCCACATCGGGCGCCAGGATGGCGCAGTTCAGGCTGTCGGCCTCGGCATTGAAGGGAATGCTGCGGGCGATCAGGTTCTTGTTGACACGCAGCATGGCCGCGGTGTCTGCCGAGCCGGTGAAGGTCACGACATCGGTCTCGAGCAGGCGGTCCAGCAGATCGCCCGAGCCGCCGATCACCAGCTGCAGCGCGCCCGCGGGCAGCAGGCCGGACTGCTGGATCAGGCGCACGCAGGCCTCGGCCACATAGCTGGTGGCGGTGGCGGGCTTGACGATGCAGGGCATGCCCGCGAGGAAGCTCGGTGCGAACTTCTCCAGCATGCCCCACATGGGGAAGTTGAAGGCATTGATGTGCACGGCCACGCCGCGCTTGGGCACCAGCACATGGGAGCCCAGGAAGGAGCCCTCGCGGCCCAGGGCCACGGCCGGGCCCTCGTGCACGATATTGCTGGAGGGCAGCTCGCGCCGGCCCATGCTGGCATAGGCAAACAAGGTGCCGATGCCGCCCTCGATATCGATCCAGTTGTCCGCACGCGTGCCGCCGGTGTGGGCCGAGATGGCGTACAGCCCCTCCTTGTGCTCCATCAGATAGGCCGCCAGGGCCTTGAGCTGGGCGGCGCGCTGCTGGAACGTGAGCTTGAGCAGCGCAGGCAGGGCTTGGCCGCGGGCATAGGCCAGGCTCTCGCCGAAGTCGATGCTCTCCGCATGCGTCTGGGCCACGGTGCGGCCGTTGATGGCGCTGTGCAGGGCACGCGAGGCGGTGGCACCGATCCAGCGGTCGGCGATCAGGCTCTGGAGGATGGGGGTGGACATGGCGGCAATCTCGGTACTTCGGTCTTGAACAGGCAGATCTGGCGGGCAAGGGGCGTCTCGAGCGGGCCGAGCCTGGACCCGAGGCGCGCAGCCGTACTTTCGTACGGCGAGCACCGCGGGCCCGGTATCGGCTCGCGCAGTAGCCCAGTGCCCGTCAGATCAGGGGACGTACTTCCAGGTGCCGCCCTCGATCTTGACCATCACGCGGGCGCGCTGGTCCAGACCCAGGTGGTCGGAGGCCGACATATTGAACACGCCGTGTGCGCCGGGCAGTTCCTTGACCGACTCCAGCGCATCGCGCAGGGCGGCGCGGAAGGCCGGGGTGCCGGGCTGGGCGCCGCTCTTCACGGCCGCGGGGATGGCGGCCTGCAGCAGCAGGCCGGCGTCCCAGGCGTGGCCGCCGAAGGTGCTGACCGAGCCCTTGCCGAAAGCGCCTTCGTACTTGGCGATGTAGTCGCTGGCGCTCTTCTTCACGGGGTGGTTGGCCGGCAGCTGGGCCGCCACCAGCACGGGGCCGGCGGGCAGGAAGGTGCCTTCCACGTCCTTGCCGCCCACGCGCAGGAAGTCGTTATTGGCCACGCCATGGGTCTGGTAGTACTTGCCGGTGTAGCCGCGCTCCTTGAGCGACTTCTGCGGCAGAGCGGCCGGCGTGCCGGAGCCGCCGATCAGCACCGCATCGGGCTTGGCCGCCAGCAGCTTGAGCACCTGGCCGGTGACCGAGGTGTCGGTGCGGTTGTAGCGCTCGTTGGCCACGATCTTCAGGCCCTTGATGGCCGCGATCTTGGCAAACTCCTGGTACCAGCCCTCGCCATAGGCGTCGGCAAAGCCGATGTAGGCGGCCGTCTTGGCGCCGTTGTCCACCATGTGCTGGACGATGGCCAGGGCCATCATGATGTCGTTCTGCGGGGTCTTGAACACCCACTTCTTCTTGGCGTCCATGGGCTCGACGATGCGGGCCGACGCAGCCATGGAGATCATGGGCGTGCTGGCCTCGGCCACGGCGTCGATCATGGCCAGGGAGTTGGGCGTGACGGTGGAGCCGATCACCACATCCACCTTGTGCTCGGTGATGAGCTTGCGGGTGTTGGAGACCGCGGCCGTGGTGTCGGAGGCATCGTCCAGCACGATGTAGTTGACCTTCTGACCGGCAATGGTCGTGGGCATCAGGGTGAAGGTGTTCTTCTCCGGGATGCCCAGGGAGGCTGCCGGGCCGGTGGCCGAGACGGTCACGCCCACATTGATGTCGGCCTGCGCGGCCAGGCCCAGGCCGGCCACCGCCGCCGCCAGCAGCGACTTGATCAGGGTCTTCTTCTTCATCGTCTATGTCTCCTAAGGGGGTTGGTAGGGAGAGCGTTCAGCGCTTCTTGCTTTTCTTGAGAGGGATGGCGCCTCAGCCCGGCAGGGCCTCCGGCGCGCGGACCGCGGCAATGCCGCCAAAGAACAGATCGGCCACCATCGGAGCGACCGATTCGTAGCTCAGCTCGCCATCGGGGCGAAGCCAGGTGAAGGTCCAGTTGATCATGCCAAACAGCAGCATGGTCAGAGGTTTGTGCAGGCGCTGGCCCTGCAGCTCGGGGCGCACAGCGGCCACCGCGTCGGCAAAGGCCGACACCACACGCCGCTCCACTTCGAGCAGGCGGGCACGGTCCTCGGTGTCGAGGAACTTCACGTCCTCGGTCAGCACGCGATGCTGGTTCTGGGCCTGGCCGTACTCGCGCACAAAGCGGCCGATCAGGGCGCGCAAATGCGCCTCGGGTTCCAGCTGCTGGGCCTGCACCTCCTGCACCAGGGCCTCGAGGGCCTGCACATGGCCCTCGCAGATCTGCATCAGCAGCTCGTGCTTGTCGCGCACATAGTGGTAGAGCGTGGGCTTGGAAACCTGGCAGGCCTCGGCCACCTCGTTCATCGAGGTGCCGGGGTAGCCCTGGCGTGCAAACAGCCGCGCGGCGGCAGCGAGGATCTCCTCGCGGGTGGATTCAAAACCGGGGGCACGTCCTCGGGCCATGGATGCTCAGCAGGGTTCAGCGTTCGTCGAAGGAAATGACCACCCGCTCGGTGAGCGGATGAGCCTGGCAGCTGAGGATAAAGCCTGCGGCCAGCTCCGCCTTGTCCAGCGCGAAATTCTTGTCCATGCGCACCTGGCCCTCCATCAGCTTGCAGCGGCAGGTGGAGCACACGCCGCTCTTGCAGGAGAAGGGCACATCCATGCCGGCGCGCGCGGCGGCGTCCAGCAGGCTGGGGTCATGCTGGCCGAACTCGATCTCGCGGCTCACGCCGTCGCGGATCACCAGCACGGTGGCCTGGGCCGCGTCGCCCTCGCGCACCTCGTGCGGCGCGGGCTGGCCGGTCTGCATCTCCACGGTGCCGAAGCGCTCCACATGGATGCGGTCCTCGGCCACGCCGGACGCCTTGAGCACAGCCTCGGCCGCCTCGTTCATCTCGAAGGGGCCGCAGACATAGGCCTCGTCAATGCCCTCGGCCGGCACCAGGGAGGCAAAGAAGGCCGCCAGCTTGCCGGCGTCCAGGCGCCCGGCCTGCAGCGGCGCATCCACGGCCTCGCGCGAGAACACATGGTGCAGGGCCACACGGGTGAGGTAGCGGTTTTTCAGGTCCTCCAGCTCCTCCTTGAACATGGTGCTGGCGGGGCGGCGGTTGCCGTAGATCAGGGTGAAGCGGCTGCCGGGATCGCGCGCCAGCACGGTCTTCATGATGGAGAGGATGGGTGTGATGCCCGAGCCCGCGGCAATGCCCACATGGTGGCGCCCTGCCCCGCCCTGCGGCGCACCCTCGCGCGCCTGGCCGAAGCGGCCCTGGGGCGGGAAGACCTGGATCTCGTCGCCGGCCTTGAGCTGCTCGTTGATCCAGGTGGAGAACTTGCCGCCCTGCACCTTGCGCACACCCACGCGCAGCTCGCCATCGTCCGCACCGGCGCAGATGGAGTAGGAGCGGCGCAGGTCCTGGCCACCGATCTCCTGGCGCAGGGTCAGGTATTGCCCTTGAGCGAAGCGGAAGGTCTCGGCCAGGGCGGGCGGTACCTCGAAGCTGACGATCACGGCCTCATCGGTGTCGGGCCGGACCTCACGCACGCGCAGCGGATGGAAATGCAGACTCATGGTCAGATGGGCTTGAAGTGTTCGAAGGGTTCGCGGCAGCTCAGGCAGCGATACAGGGCCTTGCAGGCGGTGGAGCCGAAGGCGGAGAGCTTCTCGGTCTGCTCGCTGCCGCAGCGCGGGCAGGCGAGCTTGGTGAGCGCGGCGCGGTGCACCAGACGTATGGGCTGCACCCCGCCCGTGGCCAGAGCATTGGCGGGACCGGGCGGCGCGATGCCGTAGTCCTTGAGCTTGCGCCGACCTTCCTCGCTGATCCAGTCGGTGGTCCAGGCCGGGGCGCGTTGCAGGGTGATGCGCACCTCGCCGAAAGCGGCCAGGGCGGCGCGCACATCGTCCTGGATCAGCTCGGTGGCCGGGCAGCCCGAGTAGGTGGGCGTGAGCACCACCTCCAGACCCTCGGCCCCGTCTTCCAGCAGGCGCAGATCGCGCACGATGCCCAGCTCGCACAGGCTGATCACCGGGACCTCGGGGTCCGGGATCTGGCGCAGCACCTCCCAGGCGGCTTCCAGCCGTCCGCAGGCGGGGCCGCGCTCGGCCGGGCTCATCACCACACGCCTCCGGGGTAGGCGCGCTGCAGATACTGCATGGTGGCCAGCATATGGCCCATATGCTCGCTGTGGATGCCGCGGCGGCCCTGGCTCTGGTAGGCGCTGTCCTTGGGAAGCTCCAGGCCGGCCTCGGCCAGCACCTCGAAGAACTGGGCGCGCCAGTCCTCTTTGAGCGTGGCCCAGTCCGGGCCCAGACCCTGGGCGGCGGCGGCGGCATCGACCGCATCGCTGTCGAAGAGCTCGTTGCAGTAGGGCCAGAGCGTGCCGAGCGCGGCGCGCATGCGGGCGCTGGATTCCTCGGTGCCGTCGCCCAGGCGCAGCACCCAGTCGGCGGCGTGCTGCTGGTGGTAGGCTGCTTCCTTGACGGCCTTGCCGGCGATGGCGGCCAGCTCGGCGTCGCTGGAGCCCTCGAGCCGGCGCCACAGCAGCAGCAGCCAGGTGGAGACCGCGAAATTGCGCAGCACGGTGAAAGCGAAGTCGCCGCGCGGCAGCTCCATCAGCACCGGGTTCAGGTACTGGCGCTCATCGCGCAAAAAGGCGAGCTGGTCCTCGTCATGCCCCTGGCCGTCGAGCCGGGCCGCATGGGTCAGCAGGCCGCGGGCCTGACCCAGCAGGTCCAGGGCCATATTGGACAGGGCCAGGTCCTCCTCGAGGATGGGCGCGTGGCCCGACCATTCGGAGATGCGCTGGGCCAGCACCAGGCAGCTGTCGCCCAGGCGCAGCAGGTACTGGACTTGGGGGCTTGCACCCACATTGATCGACTGTTGGCTCATACCAGGACTCCCGCCGGGCCGCCCCAAGGGAGGCCTGCGCCCCCTCGGGGGGCCGTGAACGAAGTGAACGTGGGGGTCGTCATGACCTTACATGTGGTTGATGGACTCGGGCAGCTCGTAGAAGGTGGGGTGGCGGTACACCTTGTCTTCCATGGGGTCGAAATACATGCCCTTCTCGCCCGGGTCCGAGGCCACGATCTGGCTGGACAGCACCACCCAGATGCTGGTGCCTTCCTGGCGGCGGGTGTAGACGTCGCGCGCCATCTGCAGGGCCATCTTGGCGTCGGCGGCGTGCAGGCTGCCGCAATGCTTGTGGTCCAGGCCCGCCTTGTTGCGGACGAAGACTTCCCACAGCGGCCATTCGTTTTGGGTGTTCGAGCTCATGCGGCTTGTTCCTTCATCGCTTGTTTACGGGCCTGCTTGCGGGCGTGCTCCAGGGCGGCATCGCGCACCCAGGCCCCGTCTTCCCAGGCCTTGACGCGGGCGCCCAGGCGCTCGCGGTTCATGGGGCCTTCGCCATTGACCACGCGCCAGAATTCGGCCCAGTCGATCTTGCCGAAGTCATGGGCCTCGCGCTCCGCGTTCCACTTCAGGTCGGGGTCGGGCAGGGTGATGCCCAGGAGCTCGGCCTGGGGCACGGTGGCATCCACGAACTTCTGGCGCAGCTGGTCATTGGTGACGCGCTTGATGCCCCAGCGGATGGACTGCTCGGAATTGGGCGAGTCCTTGTCCTCGGGGCCGAACATCATCAGGGCCGGCCACCACCAGCGGTTCACCGCGTCCTGCACCATGGCCTTCTGCTCGGCCGTGCCGTCTCGCATCATGACCAGCAGGCTCTCGTAGCCCTGGCGCTGGTGGAAGCTTTCCTCGCGGCAGACGCGGATCATGGCGCGCGCATAGGGCGCGTAGGAGCAGCGGCACAGCGGCACCTGGTTCATGATGGCCGCGCCGTCCACCAGCCAGCCGATCACGCCGATATCGGCCCAGTTCAGCGTCGGGTAGTTGAAGATGGAGCTGTACTTGGCCTTGCCCGAGTGCAGGGCGTCCAGCATCTGGTCGCGGCTGGTGCCCAGGGTCTCGGCGGCGGAGTAGAGGTAGAGGCCATGGCCGGCCTCGTCCTGCACCTTGGCCAGCAGGATGGCCTTGCGCTTGAGCGTGGGCGCGCGGGTGATCCAGTTGCCCTCGGGCAGCATGCCCACGATCTCGGAGTGCGCGTGCTGGCTGATCTGGCGCACCAGGGTCTTGCGGTAATGCTCCGGCATCCAGTCCTTGGCCTCGATGAAGTCGCCCGCGGCGATGCGGGCCTCGAAGGCCGCCTCGCGCTGCATCTCGTCGGCGCTCTTGATCTTGCTGCTGGGCGCGTCCTGGGGACCGACGCTCATCGCCTGGGTGTACATGGATGAACTCCTTGCTGGGTCGCTGCTGCGAAAGGGAGGGGACTTCAGGCGCTCTTGGGGCGCTTGTCGACCACACGCCGGGCCTTGCCGACCAGGGTGCGCTCGATGGAATCGGGCTGACCGATGATGACCTTGGTGGACACGCCGATCAGGGTCTTGATGCGGTGCTGCAGGGACTTGGCGATGGCCGCCGTGTCCGCACTGCCCACGGCCGCGGCCTGCAGCTCGCAATGCACCGCCACCTCGTCCAGATGGCCGTCGCGGCTGACCACGATCTGGTACTGGCCGCTGAGCTGGGCTTCCTGCAGCACCAGCTCCTCCACCTGGGTGGGGAACATGTTCACGCCGCGGATGATCAGCATGTCATCGCTGCGGCCCACGATCTTGCCCATGCGGCGCATGCTGCGCGAGGTGGGGGGCAGGAGGCGCGTCAGGTCGCGGGTGCGGTAGCGGATGATGGGCAGGGCTTCCTTGCTCAGGGAGGTAAAGACCAGCTCGCCCTCCTCGCCATCGGCCACCGGCTCGCCGGTCTCGGGGTTGATGATCTCGGGATAGAAATGGTCTTCCCAGATCACCGGGCCGTCCTTGCTCTCGATGCACTCATTGGCAACACCTGGCCCCATCACCTCGGACAGGCCGTAGATGTCCAGCGCATCGATGCCGGCCTTGGCCTCGATCTCGCGGCGCATGGCCTCGGTCCAGGGCTCGGCACCGAAGATGCCCACCTTGAGCGAGGACTCGCGCGCGTCCAGGCCCTGGCGTGCGAACTCCTCGATGATCACCTGCATATAGCTGGGCGTGACCATGATGATGTCGGGCTTGAAGTCCTGGATCAGCTGGACCTGCTTCTCGGTCTGGCCGCCGGACATGGGAATCACGGTGCAGCCGGCGCGCTCGGCGCCGTAATGCGCGCCCAGGCCGCCGGTGAAGAGACCGTAGCCATAGGCGATGTGGATGATGTCGCCGGGGCGTCCGCCCGAGGCGCGGATGGAGCGCGCCACCAGGCCGGCCCAGGTGTCGATATCGCGCGCCGTGTAGCCCACCACCGTGGGCTTGCCCGTGGTGCCCGAGCTGGCGTGGATGCGCGAGACCTGCTGGCGCGGCACGGCGAACATGCCGAAGGGGTAGTTGGCGCGCAGGTCCTGCTTGGTGGTGAAGGGGAACTTGGCGATGTCCGCCAGGCTCTTCAGATCATCGGGATGCACGCCCTTGGCGTCGAAGGCCGCCTTGTAGTGCGGCACGTTCTCGTAGGCGTGCTTGAGGCTCCACTTCAGGCGCTGCAGCTGCAGGGCCTGCAGCTCGTCCAGGCTGGCTTTCTCGATGGCTTCCAGATCGCCGGGGGCGGGGGTCTTCACGGGCATGGGTCTTGTCTCCTCGGTGTGTTCTTCAGCCGGCCGCCAGGCCCGGCACCACGGGCTTGCCCTTGATGCGGTAGGAGCGGCCGCGGAACACCGCGATCAGTTCGTCGCGCTGATTGCGCACGGTGATGTCGTAGACGCCGGTGCGGCCCGCCAGCGAGACTTCGCTGGCCACGGCCGTCAGCCGGTCGCCGGCCCGGCTGGGCGCGACGATGTCCACATTGAAACCCGATGCCACGGTCAGCTCGTTGTACGAGTTGCAGGCAAAGGCGAATGCCGAGTCGGCCAGGGTCGTGACCAGGCCGCCATGGCAGATATCGAAGCCGTTGAGCATGTCCTCGCGCACCGTCATGGCCACGCAGGCGCTGCCCGGCCCCACGGCCAGGATCTCCATGCCCAGGCCGGTGCTGGCGCGGTCATTGGCCAGCATGCCGTCGCGCACCGCTTCTGCGATTTCTTGGGGTGTCATGGCGGGGCTCAACGGTCGGTGAAGCTGGGCTTGCGCTTTTCCAGGAAGGCGCGGGTGCCCTCCTGGTAGTCACCGGCAAAGCCCAGGCGGCTTTGCAGCAGGGCCTCGTTGCGCAGCGCGGCCTCGAAGTCCAGCAACAGCGCGTCATCCAAGGCTTTGCGGGTGGCGGCCAGGGCCTTGACCGGCATAGCGGCCAGCTTCTGCGCCAGGGCCATGGCCTCGGCGGCCAGCTCGGCATCCGGCAGGGCGCGGTAGATCAGGCCGATGCGCTGGGCCTCGGCGGCGGGCAGCTTGTCGCCCAGCAGGGCCAGCTCCAGGGCCTTGGCGCGGCCCACCAGACGCGGCAGCAGCCAGGTGCCGCCGCAGTCCGGCACCAGGCCGATCTTGGAGAAGGCCTGGATGAAGCTGGCGCTCTCGGCCGCCAGCACCAGATCGCAGCCCAGGGCCAGGCTGGCACCGGCGCCGGCTGCCACCCCATTGACCGCGGCGATCACCGGGATGGGCATGGCGCGCAGGCTCAGGGCCAGGGGGATGTAGTAGTTGTTGAGCAGATGGCCGATGTCCTTGGGCGCCTCGCCGGCCGCCATGGGCGGCTTGATCAGCGGGTCGGACAGGTCCTGACCGGCACAGAAGCCCCGGCCCGCGCCCGTGATCAGCACGCAGCGCACGCTGGCATCGCGCGCGGCGGCCTCCAGGGCATCGCGCAACTGCACCAGCAGGGCCGTGGTGAAGGCATTCAGGGCCTGCGGCCGGTTCAGGGTGAGCAGGCGCACGGCGCCTTCCTGCTCGATCTTCAGCAAGGCCTCGTCCGGGCCTGTGGATGCTGGGGTCATGGTTTGTCTCGCTCCATCGCCACCGTCTTGTCTTGTCCGGGGTCAACATTCATTGACCGACCGGTCGGTAGATAGTAAGGTCCACTTTGATTTGGCGCAAGCGCCAAGACCCCGCAAAACCCTCGGACAAACCCGCAGCCCCGCCTGCACGGAGCCCCGCCATGCCCTGCTACGCCCTCGATGGCCTGATCCCCGTCGTCCACCCCAGCGCCCATGTGCACCCCACGGCGGTGCTGATCGGCGATGTGGTGATCGGTCCGGGCTGCTATATCGGCCCCTGCGCCTCGCTGCGCGGGGATTTCGGCCGCATCGTGATCCAGGAGGGCGCCAATGTGCAGGACAGCTGCGTCGTGCACGGCTTCCCCAAGTCCGAGACCGTGGTGGAGCGAAACGGCCATATCGGCCATGGCGCGGTGCTGCACGGCTGCGTGGTGCGCCACGACGCCCTGGTGGGCATGAACGCCGTGGTGATGGACGAGGCCGAGGTGGGCGCCTTCAGCATCGTGGCCGCCTGCGCCTTTGTGCGGGCGGGCCAGAAGCTGCCCGAGAAATCGCTGATCGCCGGCCTGCCGGCCAAGGTCATGCGCGAGCTCAGCGAGGACGAGATGCGCTGGAAGCGCCAGGGCACCGAGACCTACCAGCAGCTCACCCGCCGCTGCCAGGCCAGCCTGGTGGAGGTGCAGCCCCTGGCCGCCGAGGAGGCCGGACGCCCGCGCCTGCCGGACAGCGACTACGGCACCTTGCAGGCGCTCAAGCGCGACGCGGGCACGGGCTGAACGGGCGCCTCGGACGGCTCGGGCAAATCCTCCGCCTGAGCCCGCAAGCCCGCTCGGCTCAGCCCGCCGCCGCGCCCTCGCCCCGGCCGCGCTGCATGGGCTTGTAGGGCCGCGGCGCCGTGGGTTCGGCCGCCACCATGCCCTGGCTGCGTGCGGTCGCGGCCTGGCTGAGCGGGGCGATCAGACGGGCCTCGGGCAGGTTGTGCCAGTAGCGCTGGGGCATTTCCTTGCGCATCTGGGCCAGCTTGAGCCGGGCCGGGTTGAAGATGTGTTGGTAATAGGTGAGCCAGAGCGCAGCGCCGGCATCGGGCGCGGGCGCCTCCTCGCGGCGGGCACCGGGGCGGAACTGCAGGGCCCGGCCGTCCCACTCCACGCAGCGCTCGGGCGTGAGGATGGCCCAGCGCATCTGGGCAAAGCGGCGCCGGAAGAAATCGGCATTCGCCTCCACGATATGGTGCTGGGGTTCGAACCAGGCGATGTGCCGCGGCACCTCGCCCGGCACCTCGCCCGGCAGCCCGCCCGGCTGGCCGCCCTCTTCTCCCTCCCAGACCGGGGTGAAGCGCACAAAGGCCCGCATCTTGTGGATGTCGCGATCCACCGCGCGCGCCATGCCCTCGGCCAGGCGCCAGTCAGGGTCCAGCGGGTCGCCGCGCAGGCGCGGCTCATGGGTCAAGCGCCAGAGCAGGCGGTACATCAGGGCAAAGCGGCGCGGCTCGCGGTGCAGCAGCACGCGCTCGCACAGAGCCACAAAGGCCGGCGGCACCCGCACCAGGGAGGCCGGCGGCTGGGGGGCTTCGGCCGCCGCCGACGCATCGAGCTCTGAGTCGGTGCCCCAGAGCGTGCCTTCATCCTCGCAGGACCAGATCAGGGCTTCGGGCGGCACGCCCTGCACCAGCAGGCGGCGCGCCGCATGTTTGAAGCCGGCGATGTCGGTGGGGCCGTCGAGATGAATGGTCTGGGGCATGGGGACTCCTGTGGCGCTCAGGCTCGATTCAGGTTCGAAATCAGGCGAACAGCTCGCCCTGGCGCGGCGGCAGCTGGGCCGCAGGCGCGCCCGGGCCGCTGCTGGTCGGGCGGTGGCCGTCCAGCAGCACGAAGGGCAGCAGCTTGCTCAGGTTCAGCCGCGCGCGGCGCAGATCCTCCAGGCGCAGGCGGCGCACCTGCCGCGCCTGCAGCAGACGCTCCACCATGCCCGGCCCCAGGCCCGGCACGCGCAGCATCAGCTCGCGCGGCGCGCTGTTCAGGTCCACCGGGAAGCGCGCCGGATGCGCCAGGGCCCAGGCCAGCTTGGGGTCCACGTCCAGGCGCAGCAGACCCTGACCGTCCAGGGCCAGTTCCTCGTGCGCATAGCCATAAAAGCGCATCAGCCAGTCGGCCTGGTAGAGCCGGTGCTCGCGCAGCAGGGGCGGCGGCTTGAGCGGCAGGGCCTGCGCCGCGTCGGGAATGGGACTGAAGGCCGAGTAATAGACCCGGCGCATGCGGTAGCCGCGGTAGAGCGCGGCGCTGGTGGCCAGGATGCTGCGGTCATCGCTGCCATCCGCCCCCACGATCATCTGCGTGCTCTGGCCCGCGGGCGCGAAGCGCGGCGGGCGCGCCGGCCGCGGCCGGGCGCCGGGCAGCACGCGGATGGGCTGCACTGCCGGCTCGCGCGCGGCCTCGATGCCACTGCGCAAGCGCCCCATGGAGCGGCGGATGGCCTGACCGTCTTTCTCGGGCGCGAGCGCGCGCAGGCCCTGTTCGCTGGGCAGCTCGATATTGATGCTCAGCCGGTCGGCATAGCGGCCGGCGCGCTCCAGCAGGTCGGCGCTGGCATCGGGAATGGTCTTGAGATGGATGTAGCCGCGAAAGCCATGGACCTCGCGCAGCTGGCGCGCCACCTCCACCACCTGCTCCATGGTGTAGTCCGGGCTCTTGACGATGCCGCTGGACAGAAACAGACCCTCGATGCAGTTGCGGCGGTAGAAGTCCAGGGTCAGCTGCACCACCTCCTCCACCCGGAAACGCGCGCGCGGCACATTGCTGCTGGCGCGGTTGACGCAGTAGAGGCAGTCGTACTGGCAGTGGTTGGTCAGCAGGACCTTGAGCAGGGAGATGCAGCGACCGTCCGGCGCATAGCTGTGGCAGATGCCCATGCCTTCGGTGGAGCCCAGGCCGCGGCCGTCGGCCGAGTCGCGCTTGTCCGTGCCGCTGGAGGCGCAGGAGGCGTCGTACTTGGCGGCGTCGGCCAGGATGGCCAGTTTGCGGTTCAGGTCCACGGTGGGCTGGGCGGATCAGGATTGAAGACTGTATAAATATACAGTTATCCAAATCCTGCCGCCAAGCCCGAGCCGCGCCCGGGGCTTTTCGCGCGCCGCCTCAGGCGGCCCAGCGCTCCACCGCCGCAGCCACCACGCCGGGCAGGCTGCGCCCGGACTGGCGCTGGGCGCGCAGCCAGTCGGCATCGCTTTCGCGGCGCGTCACGCTCTCGGCCAGCAGCGCCAGGGCCGGCTGGGCGCCCAGGCGCTCGGCCTGGGGGCGCAGACGCTCAAACAGGGCCGGCAGGGCTTCGCCCAGCACATAGGGCTGGTGACTTTGCGGGTCCACCAGCTGGGCGTCCAGGCCGAAGCGGCAGGCCTGGAAGCGGTTGTAGGTGTAGACCAGCTGATCGTCCGCATGAGGCTTGAAGGGCCGCTCCTCCAGCAGCCAGGCCGCCAGGCACTGGGCCAGACCTGCCAGGGCGGCGGCGCGGTCCACCGTGAGCGGGGTGTCCAGCACCCGGATCTCGATGGTGCCGTACTCGGGCTTGGGCCGGATGTCCCAGTAGAAGTCCTTCATGCTGCCCACGATGCCGGTGCGCTCCATCTTGCTGAAATAGCGCCCGAAGTCTTCCCAGCCCAGCTCGAAAGGCGCCTGGCCCGAGAGCGGGAAAGCGAAGACCGTGTTCAGGCGCGCGGACTGGAAGGCTGTGTCCTCCCCCTGCACATAGGGCGAGGAGGCGGCCAGGGCGATGAAGTGCGGCACATAGCGGCTCATGGCCTGCAGCAGCCACAGGGCGCTGTCGCCATCGGGGCAGCCGATGTGGATGTGCTGGCCGAAGACGGTGAACTGCTTGGCCAGATAGCCATAGAGCCCCGTGATCTGCTTGAAGCGCGGCTTCTCGTAGATCTGGCGCTCGGCCCAGTGCTGGAAGGGGTGGGTGCCGCCGCCGCAAATGTCCAGCTTGAGCGGCAGGGCCGCCGCCAGCAGGGCGTCGCGGGTGTAGCGCAGCTGCTCCTGTACCTGGGCATGGTTGTCGCACACCCCGGTGCAGATCTCGATCATGGATTGCGTGATCTCCGGCGTGACCTGGCCCGGCAGGGCCGCGCCTTCCAGGCGGGCCAGCAGCTCGTCGGCCGCGGGCTCCAGGTCGCGGTCGAAGCGGTCGATCAGCTGCAGCTCCAGCTCCACGCCCAGGCTCAGGGGCGCCGACTTGGCAAAGGCTTGCAAAGGCATGATGCTCACTCCCGTTTATCGTTGTGGTGCAGGCCCGACTGTAGGGCCGGGTCCGGCCGGGCGAGACGCCGGCGGCCGCGAATGCGCCCTGGTCCTACAAGGGCTCAAGCCCTGCGCCGACGTCGCGCCGCGGGAGCGGGCAAAATGAGCCCATGTCCGAGCGTGTGATTCCCCTGCTGGACGGGCGCCGCGCGCCCGTGCCTGCCCTGCCCGATCAGCTCCTGCCTGCCGATGCCCTGGTGGCCGATGCCCTGGGCCGCCCCCTGCATGATCTGCGCATCTCGGTCACCGACCGCTGCAACTTCCGCTGCAGCTACTGCATGCCCAAGGAGGTCTTCGACCACTACCACCAGTTCCTGCCGCATGCGGAGCTGCTGAGTTTTGAGGAGATCACCCGCCTGGCCCGGGTCTTTGTGGGCCTGGGTGTGCGCAAGCTGCGTCTGACCGGCGGCGAGCCCCTGCTGCGTCGCGGCCTGGAGCAGCTCATCGCGATGCTGGCCGCCCTGCGCACGCCCGAGGGCCAGCCCCTGGACCTGACCCTCACCACCAATGGCTCCCTGCTGGCGCGCAAGGCCGCGGCGCTCAAGGCGGCCGGCCTGCAGCGCGTGACCGTGAGCCTGGACGGGCTGGACGACGCCGTGTTCCAGCGCATGAACGATGTGGGCTTCCCCGTGGGCGAGGTGCTGCGCGGCATCGAGGCCGCCCTGGCCGCGGGCCTGGGGCCGCTCAAGGTGAATATGGTGGTCAAGCGCGGGGTCAATGAGGACCAGATCCTGCCCATGGCCCGGCATTTCCGCGAGCACTACGGCGGTGCCGTGGTGCTGCGCTTCATCGAGTACATGGATGTGGGCGCCACCAATGGCTGGCGCATGGACGAGGTCCTGCCCTCGCGCGAGCTGCTGGCGCGGCTGCAGGCCGAGTTCCCGCTGCGCCCGCTGCAGGCCGCGGCCCCGGGTGAGACGGCCGAGCGCTGGGCCTACGCCGACGGCCGCGGCGAGATCGGCCTGATCTCCAGCGTCACCCAGGCCTTCTGCGGCGACTGCAACCGGGCCCGGCTGTCCACCGAGGGCCAGCTCTACACCTGTCTGTTCGCCCACAGCGGCCATGATCTGCGCGCCCTGCTGCGCGGTGGTGCCCGTGATGAGCAGATCCGCGCCGCCCTGGGTGCGCTCTGGGGCCGCCGCGCCGACCGCTACTCCCAGCTGCGCGGCCAGGGCCAGCCGGTGCCCGACGATGGGCCGCGCCGGGTCGAGATGCATTACATCGGCGGCTGAAACCTCCACACCCGCTTACCCACCATGGCGCCCGCCCTGCCCCCACCGCCCTTCACCCTGCGGCGCGCCCTCACCGACTGGTTCACCGCGCGCCTGCGCCGCCAGCTGGCCTGGGCCCTGGCCGCGGCCCTGGGCCTGCCCTGGCTGATCGGCAGCTGGGCCAAGCAGCACCTGCAGCCCGGTCTGCACAATGATCCCGCGCGCGCCGCCCAGCTGGTGGACTACATGGTGCTGGGCGGCATCTTCTTCGGCCTGTCCATGGTCCTGGTCTGGCTGGTGGGCTGCTGGGTGGTGGCGGTGATGAAGGGCCCGGCCCTGGAAGGCGACGGCTTTCCCGGCGCCGCCGAGCAGGACGCCGACCGACCGCGATGAGCCAGCAGACCCCACCCATCCTCACCCCGCCCCAGCTGCCGCCGGGCTGCACCCTGCGCATGCTGCGTGAGGGCGATCTAGCCGCCTACAAGACCTTGCGCGACGCCATGCTGGCCGCCCATGACGAGGCCTTCACCTCGGACGCCCCGACCGAGCGGGCCCGCAGCGCCGAGAGCTACCGCAGCCGCCTGAGCCAGGCCGGCGGCATCGGCTGCATGTTCACCATCGCCGCCTGGCAGGGCGAGCGCCTGGTGGGCGCCGTGAGCTGCGAGCGCGAGGGCCGGGCCAAGGTGCGGCACATCGCCCATGTGGTGGGCATGATGGTGGCCGACGAGCTGCAGGGCCGCGGCCTGGGCCGGGCCCTGCTCTACAGCGCCCTGCGCCTGCTGGGCGCCGAGGCCGAGGTGCGCCTGGTCACGCTCAGCGTGAGCAGCGGCAACACGGGCGCCATCCGGCTCTACGAGTCCCTGGGCTTCAGGCGCTACGGCCAGCTGCCGGGCGCGCTCAAGCTGGCCGATGGCCGCCTGATCGGCAAGGACCTGATGGCGCTGGAGCTGCCGGCGCAGGCCTGAGCCCGCGTCCGCCCACTGGCCTCACCAGACCGTCTGCAGCACCGTGCCGTTGGCGGCACGCCAGTCGTAGTCCATCTGCCGCGCGGTGCGCCGCGCCAGGTCCACCGAGGCGAACTCGGCCACCAGATGCAGGCTCAGGTCGATGCCGGCCGAGATGCCGGCCGAGCTGAAAAGCCGGCAGCGCCCGCCGTTGTGCACCCAGGGCCGCGCCTCCACCCAGCGCTGATGCACCACCACCTGCAGCAGGGAGCCCGAGGCCAGCGAGGTGGCCCGCAGGTCCTCCAGGTCTTCCCAGTGCGTGGTGACCTCGCGCTCATTGAGCAGGCCGGCCTTCTCCAGCAAGAAGGCGCCGGTGCAAATGGAGGCCAGGGCCTTGAGCTGCAGGCTCTGGCGCATCAGCCAGTCGTCCAGGCCGGGCCGCGCCAGCTCGCCCGTGACCACGCCGCCGGGCACGATCAGCAGGTCCAGGGGCGGCGCCTCGCTGAAGACATGCTGGGGCGTCACCATCAGTCCGCCGCGGGCGCGCACCGGCGCCGCGCCGGGCCCCAGGGTCAGCACCTCGAAGGGAGGCGGGGTCGCCTCGTCGGCCCGGGTGAGCAGGCGGCTGGCGGTGTTGAAGACCTCGAAGGGGCCGGCGAAATCCAGCACCTCCACCTCGTCGAACAGATAGATCCCGACCTTCATCGTCATATGTCCCCAACGTGTGGCCCGAGCATAGCCGCAAGGCGCGCCGGCCAGCGCGTCCGTCATGGCCCTGACATCGGCGACACGAAGAATCCGCCCACCTCAGCCCGCGCCCGGCTGCAGCGGCCTCGCGACAGGCCGCGGCGCCTGCGGCTTCTCACACCGACACGAACAATGATGACCCGCGCGAAACCCGCTTCTCTCCGCCCCGGCCTCCTGGCCACCGCCCTGCCCCTCGCCCTGACCCTGGCGCTGGCCGCCTGTGGCGGCGGCGATGGCAACAACAGCAGCAGCCCCGACGGCGAGATCAGCGTCTCCAGCCTGCGCCTGATCGGCCAGCAGGTGCTGCCGCGCCGCATGGAGTTCCAGGGCACGGTGGTGGGCGGCCTCTCGGGCATCGACTACGACGCCAAGACCGACAGCTATGTGCTGATCAGCGACGACCGCACCACGGCCGACTCGCCCAATGCACCGCGCCTGTACACCGCCAAGCTCAGCTTCGACGCCACGCAGTTCAGCGGCGTGCAGTTCCTCTCCACCATCAAGCTCAAGCAGCCCGATGGCAGCGACTACCCCAAGGTGCCGGATCCCAAGGTGGCCGACCCGGAATCCGTGCGCATCGATCCGGTCACGGGCAACTATGTCTGGGTCAGCGAGGGCGACCGCACGCTGAGCAGCACGCCAGCGCGGGTCATCAATCCCTTCATCCGCGAGGTCAATGCCCAGGGCCAGCACCAGCGCGAGTACAGCCTGCCGGCCATGTTCCAGATGAGCGGCGCCGCCGAGACCGGCCCGCGCGGCAATCTGGTGTTCGAGGGCCTGACATTCACGCCCGACGGCCGCAATGCCGTGGTGCTGATGGAAGGCCCGCTGTTCCAGGACGGCCCGGCCCCCAGCCTCACGGCCGGCGCCCAGAGCCGCATCACCGTCTTCGATCGCGCCAGCGGTCAGGCCACGGCCCAGTACGCCTACCCGGTGGAGAAGGTGCAGGCCGCACCGGTGCCCGAGACCGCCTTCAGCGTCAGCGGCGCCACCGAGATCCTGGCCCTGAGCGCCACCCGCTTCCTGGTGCTGGAGCGCAGCTTCTCGGTGGGCGTGGTGGGCAACCAGGTGCGGCTCTACGAGATCGATACCGCCAAGGCCAGCAATGTGCTGAGCGCCACAACCCTGGCCGGCGCCACGCCGGTGACGAAGCGCCTGGTGCTGGACTTCGAAACCCTCAAGACCCAGCTGGGCGGCATTGCCAATCTGGAAGGTATCAGCTTCGGCCCCAAGCTGGCCAATGGCAAGCGCTCCCTGGTGGTGGTGGCGGACGACAACTTCCCCGCCGCTGACTCGGCCACCGACCGCAACCAGATCCTGGTCTTCGAGATCCAGCCCTGAGCCCCTGAGCAGGACGCGCCGCGGCGCGGTCTCTACAATGCCAGCAGCCCCATCCCGGGGCTGTTGTCGTTTCTGAAGCCAGCTCCGAGCACGCATGCAGCTGCCCCTGATCGCCCCCGGCAAAAAGTTCACCCAGTCCCGCCCCACCGGCTCCGCCGACGCCCTGCTGCTGGCCCGCTATGCGCGCCAGCAGCGCGAGGCCGGCCGGCTGTGCGCCATCATCACGGCCGAGCCGGCCGACACCCAGCGCTTGGAGCAGGAGCTGCGTTTTTTCGCGCCCGAGCTGCGTGTGGCCGTCTTCCCCGACTGGGAGACCCTGCCCTATGACACTTTCAGCCCCCACCAGGACCTGATCTCCGAGCGCTTGGCCACCTTGTGGCGCCTGCTGCAAGGCCAGGGCAAGCCGGTGGACCAGCGCGAGGTGGATGTGGTGCTGATGCCCGCCAGCACCGCCCTGGTGCGCCTGGCGCCCACCAGTTTCCTGGCGGCCACCACCTTCCAGTTCAAGCAGAAGCAGCGCCTGGACGAGGCCTCGCTGAAAAGCCAGCTCACCCTGGGCGGCTACAGCCATGTGAGCCAGGTGGTCTCGCCCGGCGAGTATGCGGTGCGCGGCGGCCTGATCGACCTCTTCCCCATGGGCTCGCCCGTGCCCTACCGGGTGGACCTGTTCGGCGACGAGGTGGACTCCATCCGCACCTTCGACCCCGACAGCCAGCGCAGCCTCTACCCCGTGCCCGAGGTGCGCCTGCTGCCCGGCCGCGAGTTCCCCATGGACGAGGCCTCGCGCAAGGCCTTCCGCGCGCGCTGGCGCGAGAAGATGGACGGCGACCCCACCCGCGCCCGGCTCTACAAGGACATCGACCAGGGCATTGCCACCGCCGGCATCGAGTACTACCTGCCCATCTTCTTCGAGCAGACCGCCTCCATCTTCGACTTCATCGGCGCCGAGGCCGGCCTGGCCCTGCACGGCGAGGTGGACGAGGCCCTGAACCGCTTCTGGACCGACACGCGGGAGCGCCACCGCTTCCTGCAGCACGACCCCGAGCGTCCCATCCTGCCGCCCGAGGAGATCTTCCTGAAGGTGGAGGAATTCTTTGGCCTGACGCATCCGCATCCGGTGCTGGCGGTGCGCGGCAGCGAGCCGGTGGACTATGCGCGGCCCCTGCCCGATGTGAGCGTGGAGCGCGGTGCCCAGGAGCCGCTCGCGCGCCTGGCCGCGCATCTGAAGAGCACACCCCACCGCGTGTTGCTGCTGGCCGAGAGCGAGGGCCGGCGCGAGAGCCTGCTGGAGCTGCTGCGCGACAACAAGATCGATCCGCCCTCGGTGAAAGACCTGGCCGAGTTCGAGGCCGACGCGAGCGAGAAGTTCGCCATCACCGCCGCGCCGCTGGCGGCCGGTTTCTTCTGGCATGAGCCCGATGAAGGCCGCGCGATCCAGCTCTTCACCGAGACCGAGCTCTTTGCCACCACGCCGACCACGCGGCGCCGGCGCAAGCAGGAGCAGGTCAGCGATGTCAATGCGCTGATCAAGGACCTCTCCGAGCTCAAGGTGGGCGATCCCGTGGTGCACAGCAACCACGGCATCGGCCGCTACCAGGGCCTGATCAATATCGATCTGGGCGACGGCCCCAGCGAGTTCCTGCACCTGGTCTACGCCGACAAGGCCACGCTCTATGTGCCTGTGGCCCAGCTGCACCTGATCAGCCGCTACACCGGCGTCAGCGCGGAGGAAGCGCCGCTGCATAAGCTGGGTTCGGGCCAGTGGGAAAAGGCCAAGCGCAAGGCTGCCGAGCAGGTGCGCGACACCGCGGCCGAGCTGCTCAACCTCTACGCCCGCCGCGCCGCGCGCGAGGGCTTTGCCTTCCGCTACTCGCCGCATGATTACGAGGCCTTTGCCGCCTCCTTCGGCTTCGAGGAAACGCCGGACCAGCGCGCCGCCATCCATGCGGTGATCCAGGACATGATCAGCCCTAAGCCCATGGACCGACTGGTCTGCGGCGATGTGGGCTTTGGAAAGACCGAGGTGGCGCTGCGCGCCGCCTTTGTGGCCGTGATGGGCGGCAAGCAGGTGGCCCTGCTGGCGCCCACCACCCTGCTGGCCGAACAGCATTACCAGAACATCGCGGACCGCTTCGGCAAATGGCCGGTCAAGGTGGCGGAGATGAGCCGCTTCCGCTCCGGCAAGGAGATCAAGGCCGCGATGGAAGGCCTGGCGGACGGCAGCATCGACATCGTGATCGGCACCCACAAGCTGATCTCGGGCGATGTGAAGTTCAAGCGCCTGGGTCTCCTCATCATCGACGAGGAGCACCGCTTCGGCGTGCGCCACAAGGAGGCGATGAAGGCCATGCGCGCCGAGGTGGACGTGCTCACCCTCACCGCCACCCCCATCCCCCGCACCCTGGGCATGGCCCTGGAAGGTCTGCGCGACCTCAGCGTGATTGCCACCGCGCCGCAGCGCCGCCTGGCCATCAAGACCTTTGTGCGCACCGAGATGACGGGCGTGATCCGCGAGGCCGTGCTGCGCGAGCTCAAGCGTGGCGGCCAGGTCTACTTCCTGCACAACGAGGTCGAGACCATCGAGAACCGCAAGCAGAAGCTCGAGGAGCTGCTGCCCGAGGCGCGCATCGTCGTGGCCCATGGCCAGATGCCCGAGCGCGAGCTGGAGCGGGTGATGCGCGAGTTCGTGGGGGGCAAACACAATGTGCTGCTGTGCTCCACCATCATCGAGACCGGCATCGACGTGCCCAGCGCCAACACCATCATCATCAGCCGCGCCGACAAGTTCGGCCTGGCCCAGCTGCACCAGCTGCGCGGTCGTGTGGGTCGCTCCCACCACCAGGCCTACGCCTATCTGCTGGTGCCCGATGTGGAGGGCCTGACCAAGCAGGCGGCCCAGCGCCTGGAGGCCATCCAGAACATGGAGGAGCTGGGCTCGGGCTTCTATCTCGCCATGCACGATCTGGAGATACGCGGTGCCGGCGAGGTGCTGGGCGAAAACCAGAGCGGGAACATGATGGAAGTGGGCTTCCAGCTCTACAACGACATGCTCTCCCAGGCGGTGCGCGAGCTCAAGGCCGGCCGCGAGCCCGACCTGCTCTCCCCGCTCTCGGCCACCACCGAGATCAATCTGCACGCCCCCGCCCTCCTGCCCGACGCCTATTGCGGCGATGTGCATGTGCGGCTCTCGCTCTACAAGCGTCTGGCCACGGCCGAGAAGAGCGAGCAGATCGACGCCATGCTGGAGGAGATCACCGACCGCTTCGGCAAGCTGCCGGCGCAGGGCCAGACCCTGTTCGACACCCACCGCCTGCGCGTGCTGGCCAAGCCCTATGGCGTGCTCAAGATCGATGCCGCGCCCACGGTCATGAACATCAACTTCCGGCCCAACCCGCCCATCGACGCGATGCGCGTCATCGAGCTGGTGCAGAAGAACCGCAATATCAAGCTGGTGGGCAATGACAAGCTGCGCATCGACAAGGCGCTCAGCGATCCCAAGGACCGGGCGCAAGCCATCCGCGAGGTGCTGCGCCTGCTGGGCCAGCCGATCAAGCAAGACTGAAG
>Ga0233424_10000558_pt1 | contig 45293 bp, 41 predicted proteins | sample Watercolumn_Towu_FD_181011 | JGI IMG/M metagenome (GOLD analysis project Ga0233424, IMG submission 181011) | Freshwater microbial communities from Lake Towuti, South Sulawesi, Indonesia - Watercolumn_Towuti2014_125_MG | ecosystem: Environmental > Aquatic > Freshwater > Lake | place: Indonesia...
GTAGAAAGCGCAAGGTTTATACAGTTTATTCCATTGTTCCATCTAGATAACATGGTTTCACCTCCTTTAATTAACTGAAGGAGGTGTTACCTCCTTATAAAACGAACTTATTTATTAGACACGCTCTTATTAACAATAGGCTTAAAAACCAAGGATTCTCTTTTTTTATGTAGAAGAGCTTGCATGCTAGCCCCATGCAATCCGCAAATGGGCTTTATGGCGGAGCTTAAAGGAGTGCGTGAGGCAGACATAATGCAGTCTCCTATCAAACGTTGACGCTTTGTCCTGTTCGATCGTACTCTTGTGAAATGGGTCAGGCCTTGATCGGAGCAGCCCTAAGCAGGAAGTATGGTGCTTACAGGGTAGCAAAGCCGAGAATGATATGAGGTAGCTGTTTTATGAAAACCAAGCCATCTCCCCATCTACACTTATTTACTATCTGATTCTAACCTTATCTATTGTTGGTGGAACAATTTGAGGATTATTATATCTACAAACTTGGATAGTTTTTTCCAAACACAATTCTAGTCTTGGAAACTTTGATTTCTTAGCCCAATCAAAAAAAGCATCGAAAACAATTTCTCCTTCATTAGTGTTATTAACCCCTTGTATAGTATAAACTCTATAAATTCCCTCAATTCCATTTCTTATCTTTTTGACATCAATGAAATAAAAGCCCGCATCATCTTTCAAGATACTATTTACTTTCGGATTGTTATAAACAAAATCTCTAGGAACTGTAGCATGAATATCCCATTTCTTTTCTATACCTTCTCTTCTTATTTTTGATTGAAATTTCTCTAATCTCCAAGGAGAAGGTGAAAACCGATCATCAGCTTCAAAAGTAACATCGTATAATCTTTTCTCTCCATGCGCATAACCTGATACCAAATTATATTTTTTCATTAAATTATTTAATTCTCTTAAACCAGAACCTATTTCGGTTTTAGTTGGAGGATGTTTAGAAACATGTATTTCAATAATAGGACAAGACATGCTAAAAGGTTCTTGACCTTCAGGAAATACAGCCCCAGCAAAAGCTAAAGTATCATCTTTAAAACCTCTTTTTTCTAACAGCTCTCGCTTTAATTCTTCTATCTGTTGTCTTCCTTCTTTGTCAGCTGCTTGAGCAGCAAAATGTAAATCGTTTTTCATAAATCTTCGGATTTTTAGTGGTAAATAAATATTTATTCTCCTAAAAAGGAGAATATTTATATATATTAAAATCATATAAAACAATGGATATATCTATTTTAGAGGATATTGGTCTAAGCAGGTCTCAAATCCAAGTTTATCTTTCATTAAATGAAATAGGTTCAACGTCTTCTGGAAGAATAATAAGGAAAACAAACTTACAAAATTCTGTAGTTTATAATGCTCTAAATCAACTAATTGAGAAAGGTCTTGTTTCTTTTTCTTTTAAGGGCAAGAGAAAGATATTTTGTGCTACAAATCCAGAAAATTTGATTACTTTTATAGAAGACAAGAAGGAGAAGATTAAATCATTAGTAAATAATTTGAAGAAGAAGGAAAGTCCTTTTAAGCAAGAATCACAACTTTTTATAGGATGGAAAGGGGTTTATAACGCCTTTAATACGATTCTCAAGGTTTTACCAAAAGGTTCAGAATATATAGGTTTTGCAGCAGCACTAGAAGAACAATATAGCAAAGAATCTCAGAGATTTTTTCAAGAATTTCAGAAAAAGAGAGCAAACATGAAATATAATATTAAATTAATAGCAAATGAATCTGCAAGAGAACAAATTGATACATTCGGGTATTATTCTAAATTCGGGAAGCCAAAATACAGATTTGTTAATGGTTTTGCGCCTGTTGGACTTATAATATTCGGAACAAATATTTTACAAGTCGCTTTCGATAAAAATCCTATCGCTGTAATAATAAATTCAAAGGAGATGGCCGAGTCATATAGAAAGTTCTTTTATAATATGTGGAAGATATCTAAGAAATAATCCTCAATAACATATAAAAACATCTTTTATCTTATTTCATCATGAATAAAAAGGCCCAGTTTTTTCTTGTAGCAGCACTTATCATTTCAGGTATAATTTTAGGTTTATCTCAAACATTTACAAGTTCAAATGTTGAACCTACTGAAACCCTTGCTTATGATTTATCAAATGAAGTATATTATGAAGCAAGTCAAGTAATAGATAATGGTGTATTCAATTCTAAACCAGAAGAAGATATAAAAAAACAGCTCTCGAATCTTACAGAATACTATTCAAAAATAAATCCCGATAGCGATATAAGTATAGTTTATGGAAATCCAGATAATGCAGATTCTTTAAATGAAATATCTTATGATTATAAATCAAGAAGTGCAGTATCTTCAAAGATTCCATTAACAGATACAGATTCTAGATTTCTTGATTTAAATAATGAAAAGAAAAAAGTTAGAGTAAAATTAAATTCAAAAGATAAGGAAAGCAATATAGTGAGAGATTTTGAAGTTAAGAAAGGTCAAAACCTTTATTTAGTTGTAAAGAAGAAGATTAAAAATGAGCAATTCGTAATATCCAGATAATGAATAATAAAAAAGGAGTTAGTGAAATGGTAAGTTATGTTCTCTTAGTTATTATAGCAATAGGATTAGGAGCCTTGGTTTTTACATATCTTCAAGTTTATGTTCCCAAAGATAAAACAATTTGCCCAGAAGATACTGCAATTTCAATAGAAAGCTATTCATGTAACTATACTTCTTCAGCTAATCCTAAATCAAATCTTTCTTTAACTTTATCAAATAAAGGACTCTTCACAATAAATGCAGCATATATAAGAATTGGAGCAGAAGGTAGAACAGTAAGAGAACTAATCAATGATCCGAGAGTCACGGGCAATCCTTCATCTGGATTTTATCTTTCAAGAGGTTTACAAGCCCCATCCACACCAGGTACAGTAACTTCAGCTTTCACTGGATTACTTCCAGGAGAGTCTACAACAAGAATCTATCACCCTATTCAGATTAATAGAGCTGGAAATTATGAAATTGAAATACAGCCAGCAGTTGGTACTTATAATAAATTAACTATCTGTGAAAAGTCAACAATAGTGCAAAAGATAACCTGTGTTTAATTCACAATAATCTATTTATAACTTCTATTTCAGTTTATTTCATGAAGTTTGCACATTTAGGTGATTGCCATTTAGGAGGTTGGAGACAGCCAGAGCTTAGAGCATTAAACTTTCAATATTTTCAACAAGCTATTAACTATTGTTTAAGAGAGAAAGTTGAATTTGTATTAATAACTGGAGACTTGTTTGACTCTGCTTATCCTCCAATAGACTCTCTTAAAGAAGCTTTCAATGAATTCAGAAGACTAAAAGAGGCAAAGATACCCGTATTTCTTATAGCTGGAAGTCACGATTATTCTGCTTCAGGAAAAACTTTCTTAGATGTTTTAGAAACTTCTGGTTTCTGTAAAAATGTTTCTATATTTGAAGAAAAGAATGAAATTATCTATCTTCAACCCACAATATACAAAAATTTTGCAATCTATGGATACCCTGGAAGAAAGTCGGGTATGGAAGTGCAAGACATAGCAAGAATGAAATTACAAGATTCTCCAGGTCTTTTCAAGGTCCTTATGCTTCATACAGCAGTAAGAGATGCAGTTGGAAACTTACCTATTCCTGCTGTAGAAGAGAAAAATCTTCCTCCAATAGATTATCTTGCTCTATCTCACTTACATATATTTTATACAAAAGATAATAGGGCTTACTCAGGCCCAATATTCCCAAATAATATATCTGAATTAGAGGAACTTCAATCAGGTTCATTTTGTGTTTATAACAATGGAAAGATAAAGAGAGAAATAATCTCTCTAAAGAAAGTTTCCTCTTTTACTTTGGAGATAAACGATGCCCTAAATTCAACTCAGCAAATAATTTCTTTCTTAGACAAACAAGATTTACTTGAAAGAATAATAATTCTAAATCTTACTGGTATTATAGAAAAAGGTAAAATCTCAGACATAGATTTCAATAAAATAGAAAATTTTACTAGAAAGAAAGGAGCCTTCTCTTTCTTGAAAAGTACTACTAAACTACATCATCCAGATTCAGAAATAGTTTTTGAAGAAGCAGAAGCAAATCAAATTGAATCTCTCATAATAGACCAGTTTATATCTAAAAATCAAAGCAAGTTCAATAACTCAATAAATCACCTGCTCAAGACTTTGCAGATAGAACAAATGGATGAAGAGAAATCATCAATTTTTGAGGAAAGACTCTACGATGAAATAAAAAAGGTGATATCTATCTAATGCAATTCAAAAAGCTAAGAATAAAAAATCTAAGAAGTTATGAAGAACAAGAAATAGAATTTCCAGAAGGTTCTCTATTGCTTTCAGGAAATGTAGGCTCTGGAAAAACAACAATACTTTTAGCAATAGAATATGCATTATTCGGACTCCAAGCAGGGCAAAGAGGCTCAGCTCTTTTAAGAAATAACACAGATGAAGGGGAAGTTATTCTAGAACTTGAAATTGATGGGAATAATATAATCATAGAAAGACGCCTAAAAAAAGACTCAAAATCAATTACAAACGACTATTCAGCGATTACTATTAATGGAGAGAAGAAAGAATGCTCAACAACAGAACTTAAGACAAAAATTCTAGAATTAATTGGATATCCTTTAGAATTTGTAAAGAAAAACAACCTTTTATACAAATACACACTATATACGCCTCAAGAACAAATGAAAAACATTATTCTAGAAGATCCAGAAACTCGTTTTTCAATTCTTAGACACGTATTTGGAATTGATAAATATAAAACTATAAGAGCGAATCTTTCACTAATCATGATAAGAATAAAAGATAAGATAAAAGAAGTTCAAATAAATCTAATAAATTTAGAAAATGATAAAGTTAATCTTTTAAATTCGGAATCAAAGATAAAATTATTTGAGAGTAAAATAATAGCAGTTGATAATAATCTAAAACATAAAATTCTCTTCAGAAAATCTATAGAAGATGAACTAGCTTTTCTAGCATCTCAAATAAAGGATAGAGAAAAACTAGAAACTGAGTTAGAAAAGGCAAAGGTTCTCTCAACTTCAAAGCATGATTTACTTAGAGGTTTAGAAATGGAAGAGCAAGAGATAAAAAGAGCAATTGAAGAATTCAAGGAGAAATTTGAAGAAGAAGTATATAATTTTATAAAATTAGAAATAGAAAATAACAAAAAAACTTTAGAAGAACTAAATCTCTCTTATATTAATAATGAAAGTTCATTAAAATCTATAATTTCTATACGAGATGAACTAGCCAAGAAGAAAGAGCGCATTTTCTCCATAGATATCTGCCCAACCTGTCTTCAAGATGTCTCTCAGAATCATAAGCACAATATTTTAAATGAAACTGAGAATAAGATAAGCTCTGCTAAGAAGAGCGAATATTCTCTAAAGGAGGAAAACTCTATCATCCTTAACAAGCTTTCAATAATTAAGTCTAATTTACAAAGGTTAGAAGCACAAAAATCACATTTAGAAATTCTAAAGTCAAAGGCAACCTATCTTGAAAAAGCTAAGACGAAGCTCGTAGAGTTAAGAAAATCAAGAGAAAAGACAATAAAAGACATAGAACTTTTAATAAAGCACATAGCAGACTTAAAAGAACAAATTCTAAAGTCTTCTCCTACTGATTTGCTCTATAAAAGAAAGAATCTTGAACTTAAACAAGCATTTTCCGATGAGAGAGATGTTGAAATCCTGAGAGCTGAAATGAATAAAGAACTTCAGCTTACATATGTTGAAATAAGTAAATTAAGGTATGAAATAGAAGAAAAGCAGAAGCTTAATAATTACCTTTCTTCTTTAATGGACTTAAATGACTGGTTATCTAATCAATTCTTGAATTTAATTAATCATATAGAAAGACAAGTTATGATGAAACTAAGACAGGAATTCTCGCGCCTTTTCAGAAGCTGGTTTGCAATGATTACTTCTGAATCATTTGAAGTTCATCTAGATGAAAACTTCACCCCCTTAATAATCCAAAATGGAATAGAAATGGATTACTCATATCTTTCAGGAGGGGAAAGAACAGCAGTAGCACTTGCATATCGTCTAGCATTAAACCAGACAATAAACTCTGTTTTCAGCAGTATAAAGACTAAAGATATAATTATCTTAGATGAACCAACAGAAGGTTTCTCTGCAACTCAGATAGAAAGAATAAGGGAAATATTTGAACAGCTAAAAGTAAAGCAATTAATTCTAGTTAGCCACGAACAAATTATAGAAGGTTTCGTAGATCATGTAATTAAGGTAAAGAAAGACATGAACAATTCAATTATAGAACAAGTAGATATTATTTCATAACTAAGATTATTACTTTCTTGATAGAATAAATTTATAAACTTATTTTGTTTCAGTGAATTATGACTAATCAAGCTTTAGCTGAAGACTTTCGCGTTTTAGAGACAGGTTCTTCATTCATATCTAAAAATGCAAAAGAATTTGGAGTTAAATATCAAAAAAAGTTTATTGCAGTTTTTGACTCAAATTTAATTGCAGTTGATGGTAATTTTGAGGTTATATTAGAGAAAATTAAAAAAAAGAATATTGATCCAAGTGTTGTTTTAATAGAATATATTCCTTCTAAGGATCAGATAGTACTATATTAATATGAAATATCCTGTCCAAATAAGGGACATTCAAGGATCCAAAAGGTTAGTTTTACCAATTTTATCTAGACAACCAAGATCTTTTGGTAGCTTTGAAGCTATAATTGATACAGGTAGCCCAAGAACCATTTTAGGAGCTAGTGATTCTATAAAATTGTCTATACCTTTTGCTAAGTATTTATCTGACAAAGCTCTAAGTGGTTTTGGAAAAGGAAATGTTCCTACAAAGAAAATAGAGAAATTTAAATTACTTATTAGAGCAAATGGAGGAACATTTAAGGAGCTATTTACAGATATTGTTATTCCAGATGTTCCATCTTTAAGGAACGGAGATAACAATACTTTTAATCATGCACTAATATTACCAAGTTTAATAGGATTGGATTTCTTAGAAATAAATAAATTAAGTTTATTTATTGACTTGAACAATAATCTTGCTTTTTTAGAAGATTCTCAGCCTAAAACTTAGTATGATCTCGATAAATAAAAGCAAGTCAACTACCAAAAGCCTTAAATACCAGAACTTTATATGAATAAAGTTAGAGGTTCTTGTCTAAATGAATAACAATATGGATATAGTTAATAATGAAATAGCACAGAGTGTAATAAAATCAAACACTAGTCTAGTTGGTATAAAATGTAAAGACGGCGTTGTCCTTGGAGCTGACAGAAGAGCAACTGCAGGTTCAATAGTTATGAGCAAGAATTCTCAAAAGATTGTTAAAATAAATGATTATTTTGCAACTGCAGGTACGGGTCTTTCTGCAGATATAGATTTACATCAAAAAGTAATTGCCGCTGAATTACGTTTAAAAGAATTAAAAACACGTTCAAGACCTAGTGTGAAAGAAGCATCTAATCTTTTAGGCATGATGTTATATAGACATATAAGAACACCTAGTATGATTCCAGGCGTTGTTGGAATGCTTACTGCAGGAGTAGATGAAGATGGAAAAGCCTCTCTTTATACGATAGAACCTGCAGGAGGAGTATATGAAGTAGAAGAGTTTGACGCAAACTTCTCATCAGGAATGCCTTATATTTTAGGTCTTTTAGAAAGGCAATACAAAAAAGATATTACTGTAAAAGAGGCAATAGAATTAGCAAAGGAAGCATTAAAATCATCAACACAAAGAGATACTGGTTCTGGAAACGGAATAGATATTTTTACTATAACTAAAGAAGGCATAAAACATGTTGTTTCTGAAGAGATAGTTCCAGAATACAGATAATTCATTTTCAAAAATGGCAGATATACTAAAGAGCATAAAAGAAGACTTACCAAGAGTTGTAAGCGACGCTTCATTTGAAGGAGCGAACATAGTTTTATACACAGAAGACAAAGAATTCTTTAGGTCAGGAGAGTCTGAAATAAAAAAAATTGTAGATAAGGTAAAGAAAAGAATTGAATTAAGAGCAGAACAATCCATTTTGGCATCAGAACCAGATACTGATAAATCTATAAGAGCACTAGTTCCAGAAGAAGCAGAAATAACAAACATAATATTTGATGTTCAACGTTCAGTAGTTATAGTTGAGGCTAAAAAGCCAGGATTAGTGATTGGAAAACAAGGTTCAATTCTTTCAGACATAAAAAAATCAACATTTTGGACACCAACAGTCCAAAGAAGCCCTGCAATTCCAAGTAAGATAACTGAAAAAATTCGTTCAGTTTTATACGCAAACAACAATTATAGAAGAAAATTTTTAAATGAAATTGGAAAGAAAATATTTACAGACTGGAGCTCAGAGAAAATGGATATGTGGGTAAGACTTACCTATCTAGGTGGAGGAAGACAAGTTGGTCGTTCCTGCCTTATGCTCCACACACCAAAATCTAAAGTTCTTTTAGACTGCGGAATAAACCCTGCTTATTCAGAAGGTCAAGAAAGATTTCCGTATCTTGATGTTTGTGAAATCGGTGACTTAAATACCGTTGATGCAATTATTCTATCTCACGCACACACAGACCACTGTGGACTTATTCCTTATTTATACAAAATGGGATACAAAGGACCAATATATCTCACTGCACCAACAAGAGATATTTCAGCATTACTCGCCCTTGACTTTGTAGGTGTTGCATATAAGCAGGCAGCCTCACCACTATACAGAGCAGAAGATATAAAAGAAATGGTTCGTCATTCTATAACATTAGATTACGGAGAAGTAACAGATATAACTCCAGATATTAGAATAACTTTATACAATGCAGGACACGTACTTGGCTCAGCTCAAGTTCATATTAATATTGGAAATGGATTACACAACTTTGTATATTCTGGCGACACTAATTACAGAAAAACAAGGCTTTTAGACCCAGCAAATAATCATTTCCCAAGAGTTGAAACTCTACAGATAGAATCTACCTATGGAGGAAAAGATAACATTATCCCTCCAAGGGAGGAATCTGAAGGTAAATTCCTTGACTTAGTAAAGAAAACAATAGAAAGAAATGGAAAAATACTTCTTCCAGAACTGGGTTTAGGTCACGCACAAGAAACAATTTTAAGAGTAGAAGAAGCAATTAGAACAGGTATATTACCAAAAATCCCAGTTTATCTTGATGGTATGCTCTGGGACATAGGTGCAATCCATACAGCTTACCCAGATTTCTTATCAGCATCAGTAAGAAATCAAATATTCCAAGACAATAATCCATTTGTATCTGAAACATTCAAACGCGTCGGTAGTCCTACAGAAAGAAAGGAAGTTATAGAAGGAGGACCTTGTTTAGTAATTGCAACTTCAGGTATGTTAGTAGGTGGAGCCTCAGTTGAATACTTCAAAAACTTTGCTGGAAATCCAAATAATTTAATTGTATTTGGATGTTATCAAGGTCTTGGTTCTTTAGGAAGACAAGTTAAAGAAGGAGCAACAGAAGTTCATGTAGATGGCGAGAAAGTAAAAATATCTATGCAAGTAGAAGCAATAGAAGGATTCTCATCACACTCTGGAAGAAATGAACTTCTTCAGTATGTTGGAAGAATGGTTCCTAAACCAAAGAAAATAATTATTAATCATGGGGAAATTTCACGTTCATTAGATTTAGCATCTACCTTGTACAAAATGAATAGAATTGAAACTGTAGTGCCAAGAAATCTTGAGACAATTAGATTGAAATAGAAAAAGTTAATCTAATTATTTACAAAACATGATTAATATATAGATTAAAAATTAACCATTACTCTTTTAAACTTAAATAACTAGAATGTTTAATGAAACATTCTCTTAAAATAACTTTAATATTGTTAGGAATGTTTCTCATATCTCAATTCATAGGTTTATTTGTTGTAAGTGTTTATTCTCCGGTAACGAAACAAATAGATTTAGGTAATGGAACGCTAGTAAATCAAACTTCCCATAATTTACCTTTAGGATTAGAACCACCACAAGATACTAGTCCTAAAACAAATATTATTTCTATAGTAATAGCATTTTTCTTTGCAATTATTATTATGCTTATTTTAATGAACTTTAAAGCAGAATTAATATTAAGATTCTGGTTCTTTATAGTAATTATAATTGCCCTGATTTTAACTCTTAATGCGGGATTAACAGGATTTACAAAGTATGCTCTAGTATTATCAACAATTATCGCAATACCTTTAGCTTATCTTAAGGTATTTCAAAGAGATATTTATCTTCATAACTTTACCGAACTTCTTATTTATCCAGGAATAGCAGCTATATTTGTTTCAATGCTTAATATCTGGACAACAGTTCTACTTCTTATCTTAATCTCAATATATGACATTTACGCAGTCTGGCACGCCAAATTCATGCAAAAAATGGCCAAATATCAAATCAATCAAGTCAAGGTATTCTCAGGATTTTTTGTTCCTTATCTTCTTCCTAAAGATAAACTTGCTTTGGAAAAGGCAAGAAAAGCAAATATAAAGAATAAAAAAATCAAGGTAAGTGTAGCCATCTTAGGTGGAGGAGATGTTATATTTCCAATAATTCTAGCAGGAGTAGTATTAAATGTATTTGGCTTTTTATCAGCCTCAATAATCTCCATAGGAGCAACACTAGCATTATCAATTCTATTCTATTATTCAGAAAAAGGCAAGTTCTATCCAGCAATGCCCTTTATTTCAGCAGGATGCTTAATAGCACTAGGAATCGTTTATTTAATTAATTAAAAAGCTAGCAACCATGTTATTATCAAAAATAGGAATTTCTTCTAAGACTTTAAAGACTCTCTGTTTTCTTACATAATCCATACTAGCTCTTATTTTATCTAGTTTATCACTTAATCTTTTAGGTTCAAAAGATGGAGAACCCTCTTGCATTCTTGGATCGACCCAAATATGTCCTTTATAATCTGGATTAGGCTCAATTACTACTACTAAACCTTGAGGCTTAATAACTCTTTTAGCTTCTCGAATCGCTTGGTCTTTAAGCTCAATATAATGAAATACTCTCGGATATAATAAAATATCAAAAATATTATCACCGAAAGGAATTGCCTCGGCTAGACCTAGCCTATAATCAAAAGCCCCTGAATGTTTTCTATTACATATTTCTAAATTGTCAATAGTATTATCTATTCCAGAATATGTTTTAAAGATATCACCTACAATACTTCCAAAATATCCTCTACCCATACCTACCTCTAAAACATCAGATTCTTGAGGCTTTTTGTATTTTGAAATTAACGCAATAAACTCTTCTCTAGCTTTCCTACCTTCTCTAGTAAGTGGTACCATCATAAACAAAGTTTAAATTCAATATTTAAACCTTATGATTTTGTTGTAACTATATGATGACACATAAAGGAAACATTTAAATACCCTAATTTTATCACTAAAACATGATAATAAAACAAGAATTAGTTAAGAGAGTTAAGGAATACTTTAATCTTAACATATACGAGACAAAAGTCTGGTTAGCTTTGCTTTCAAAAGGAATAGCATCAGCAGGAGAAGTTGCTGAATTATCTTCAGTACCAAGATCAAGAACTTATGATGTTCTAGAATCTCTTGAAAAGAGAGGATTCGCAATAACTAAGATTGGAAAGCCTGTAAAATACATTGCAGTTAAACCTACTGAAGTTATTGAAAAGATGAAGAATGAAACAATGCAGGAAGCTCAGGAAAAAGTAAAATCATTAGTAGCATTAAAGACAACTAATGAATATACAGAACTTGAACAATTACATTCAACAGGAATATCTCCAGTTCGTTCTCATGATATAACTGGTTCTCTTAAGGGAAGATCAAATATAATTGCAAAATTACGTGAACTTGTAGAAAATTCAGAAAAAGAAATTCTTATCTGCACATCAGTTCTAGACTTTGAAGATAAATCAAGAGTATTGATACCTTCACTAGAAAAGCTTTCAAAGAATAATGTTAAAGTAAAAATTGCTCTTTCAGGCGACCCTGAAAAAGTAAAGAAGATTAACATAAAGCACAGTCTAAAAGCAAAACCAATAGAATCTAACACAAGAATGTTTATTTCTGATAGAAAACAAGCTCTATTGATGATAACACCAGAACACGCAGAAGAAGAAATGTCAGTCTGGTTGAACTCAGAATTTTTCACAGATTCTCTGCACGATATCGTTGAAAGAGGAATTAAGAACTAATTAACTTCTATTTTTTCAACATCCATTTCATTAAAGTGTTTCTTATTTTTATCTAAAAAGTGAGAGATATAATTCAAAGCATTTTGAGGAACTTCTAATTTAGTATATAATCTTCCATTCTTAACATATGTGTCTTTATGTGCTTTCTTAAAGAAATCAACATGTTTTTTCATCTTAATTGGAGGTCCAGTAAGTATAACTTCTTTTTTCGGTTTAACGATTAAATATAATTCTGCTTTTTGAACTTCATTATATTCAAATTCTCTTTGTAAGATATCAAAAAACTTTACAATATTATCTTGAATATAGCTGCTTGCTTTCACAAGTTTAGCTCCTGCAATATCTCCTGCTTGTTTGTGAGTCTCAAGACTTATCTTAATTAATTGAGCTTTATTCTTATTTGCTTTTTCTTGCAATTTATCCAAATCCAAAACTTTCATTTTAAAGTATTTAGTAATAGGATTTTTAAGATAATTAGAAGCTACTTTCTGAAACTTTCTAAAGGTCTCTTCTGATAAAGCACTTAATACATTTCTCTCTTTAAATGTAGGGTCAACTAAAACAACAGGAGATTTTTGCTTACTTTCATTCATCTGTAAAGAAAGTTCATTCTTATTCTTGTAATATTTACTAGGATCAATAAATAATTTATCTTGAGCTTTACATAATTCTCTAAGAGTTTTTTCAAAACTCTTAAAATGTATCAATAAACACTCAATAGCATAACCTGAAAATCCTCTAACATAAGATTCAGCACCATAAAAATTATTAGCAACGCAAAAAGCCTTCATGATAAGTATTTCTTTCTTTATTTTATCATTAATATTCTTCTTCACAAAATTAACATGCAAATAACTTAAGTCGGTTACATTCTCAGCCTCATTGGGTTTACTAACTTTCTTAACAGGAATAATCTCAAATAACAAGCCATTATTTTTCTGAATCTGAAAATAATCTCTGCTTCCATGTACTTTAATTGCTTTCAAACTAGATTTTTTTATTATTTTTTCAAGCAATTCAGATATATCCTCATATTTTTTATCAAATCTTACATAAACATCTATATCATAATTATCTTTCTTCATCAAAGTCTGTTTAGCGTAACTTCCGCCAACAAAAATTTCAGCGTTTATTTTATATTTTTTTAAGATATTCTTAATGGTTAACAATAATTCATTAACCTCATTTTTAATAATTTTTAACTTATTATTTTCAGGACTTAACTCATTTATATCAACAATATTTTTCATTAACAAGCAAAGTATCAGGGCTTTTTAATACTTTATTTACCCTACTCTTTCTTCTTCATATCAATTAAATTCTTGCCAGCAAGATCAACTATATACTTACCGTCTTCAAGCTGATAGATTCTAGGTTTATTTTTCTCAAATAATTTACCTAGATCAATCAAATATTTACCAGGTTTTATTATTCTTACGCTTTCAAAGTCAAGAAAAACAGGCTCCTCCTCATCAGTTATTCCAGCAATTTCCCTTACATCCTCTTCAATTTGATTCTTTTCAATTTCGCTTAAATCAAAACCTTCAGGTTTATCTTGAATTATTTCTTGCAATTTATCTTCTCTGACATAAAAAAAGAATTTACCATTGCAACCAGCGCATCCCTGTAATACTTCTCTTGAACCATCCTTATACACCTTATTGCAATGTACGCATTTGTAAGCCATAGAGAAAAAAAAGAATAACTCTTAATAAATATTTATATTCTCTCAACTTAACATTAATTCCAGCTTCTTAGGGTCTCTTCTTATTTCTTTTACCACCGATGCAGGGCCTATAAGAGTTATAGCGCTACTATCGCCAACGAGACTCTTAGCTATACTATATTTCATTTTTCCAAACATTGATTCATTTCTCATATCTGGTTCAATAACTGCTAATTCAATTCCTTTAAAATTTTTGATATGATCAACCATAGCCATAGTATCTTCAATCAACCTTGCTTCTTCTTCTGCTCTTAATCTACCATGCAGAATTACTATTTTATTTCCCAGAATAAGATTAAGTATTTTCTTTACTCTCTCACTTATACTCATATCCTTCACCTCAGAGAAGGGTATGACATGCAAGCTTAAACCTCTTATTTTTTTGTTTTTCATCTTTATGTTTTATTAGCTAATCTAAATAAAGCCTCATAAAATTCATCCATATTTATTCCATCCTTAGCAGATATTCCTACTGTTTCATATTCTGGGAATGCTGCTTCAATTTTTTTAATATCTGCTTTTTTCAAATCTATTTTATTAGCAACAATCAATATAGGAATCTTCCTAGCTACCAAATTTCCAATTATAGTTATATTTACCTGAGAATAAGGATTTAAAGAAGCATCTAATACCACTACAACTGCTTCCATATCATCCAACCATTGTATAGATTCAATTATTCCTTGAGTAGCTTCCTTAGCTCTCTTTTTAGCATCACTTTTCTTAACACCAAACTTAAGAAAATCTTCATAATCTATCTTTGTAGCTATACCAGGTGTATCAACCATTTTAAATATCAAAGTCTTACCTTTATGATTAATTTCTACTTTTTCTTTAAACTGAACATGTCTTGTTTCATGAGGAACTTTGCTAACCAACCCTATTTCCTCTCCAGTCCAATCTTTACATATTCTATTTGCAAGACTTGTTTTACCAGCATTAGGAGGACCGTAGAAACCTATCTTTATATTCTTCTTTCTACCAAATATAGCTGAAAGCATCCTAGCAGAAAAATTCTTTATTATTCTTAACATTATTTTTTAAATTAATAGCTTTTAATAAATCTTCCCATCTCTAAATTCAGGTTGTCTTTTAGCTATTTCCTCCATTATCTTTTTCTGTTCCCTACCTCTAAATATAGGTATTTCAAACATACCTGTTCTTCTACCATCAAGTTTCTTTATAGCATAATCAATCTGTTCACCACTCCACTTATTAACACTTAACTTCTTTCTAATAATATCATCACTTAATTTTGAATTTCTAGAATTATATATGAAGTTTATTAAATTGTATAAGTCATCGCCATTCTTGAAAAGATAAGATTGGTAATATTTCTTATACCATTCTTGAAGAACTATATATATAACTAATGTAAATATTACTACTAATATAAGCCAGAAAGATACCCATAAGGTAGGATATTTTTTGCTAATAAATATGGGTTCTTCATAATCTCCTACTTCAGATACAATAGGGGATATATATGCTCCTAAATCTATAAAGTTGACTTTTCCAGTAAGTATAAACTCTATATCTTCTCCAGAAAGAGCAATATATGTACCAGATTTATAATCTCCTTGTATGCTTCCAGCTTTATAATCTTTTGAAAAAGTTATTTGTTCAATAGGATAATCAATTATCAAATAATCTTTGTTCACACTTGCAGTTCCTTTTCTTGCAGGAGTTATTTTTATTTTAGTATAAATAGATTCTTCATTTAATCCAGATATGATACTAACATCTTCAAAACTAATTTGCGAGGCATAATTTTTATCATTTAAAAATATAATATTTTCCTTCAACAATTCTCTCTTATCTTCACTTACTTTATAATTTGATATATTCTCTATATATGAAACATCAATTCTTGAAAAGCCCAGACTAAATGGTAATATCCCTTTTTTAGGAACTTTAAAACTCTCAGGTAAATTCAAACCAACCAAATCTAATACAATTTCAGTATATTCAGATTCATTCTTAGAACTATTAAGAGAGCTCTCCAAGAAACCTATTTGCTTTTCAGCTTCAGTTATATTTAATCTTTTACTAATATAATTCTGTATCCAAATAGGCTGTGAATTTGAGAATGTTTTTATTTTATTCAATTTAACTTTACTAGAGTTAAGAAGAATCTTGGCAGATTCGCTAGCATTACCTACAACAACATCAAATGTCTTTCTAGCAGTAAAACCTTTTGAATTTGTTAAGCTAACATCAATAGTATAATTTCCTTGAGAAGTATATGTATAATCTATTCTTTTTCCAATTCCATTTTTCTGTTCACCATTACCAAATTTCCAGACACTACTAGTGATATTATCATTAGTTACAGCACTAAATCTAGTCTGAATTCCAATAAATGCAAATTTAGGATTTACATTAAAATCAAATCCCGGAACTAAATCTATTTTTATAGGACTTCCAAATACAGATTTACCACCTATAAATAAGTTAAAGTCACTCTTATTATTATTAGTTTTATTAGGAGTCTTAAATTTAGCATAAGCTAATTCTAAAGTCAAATTTCCAGAACTTATTTTGGAATCACTCTGAGTTATTTCTTTCAAAATATTTTTTGTAACTACATTTCCAGGGCTAGCATCATATTCTATACTTATATTACTAAAATCTAAATGCTGGCTTACTCCTTGAAAGGCAATAGGCACAACACACCCAGAACTACAATTTCTTTCATAGTTCTGAGATATATAATCATCCAAATAATCTTCAAAGTTATCTCCAGTTGTCTTCTTGAATGCACTAGCTAAACTTAAATTTTTAATAAAATCATAAGGCAAGGGCTTTGCAAATATTTCATAATCAAAATCGCCTTCTTTATTTCCAAGTATATCTCCTGTACCACATACCTGCCCAGAACTTTCAGCTCTTATTTGATATTTAGCGCTTCCTCCCTTCAATGAAATACACGCATAATAATCTTCATTTTCTAAAATTGGTTTTTCAACTATACAATTCTTTTCCCCAATATTGCTATCAAGTTGAGGCAAGTTACATTCTCCAATAAAGGTAGTTTCATTATTAAACAATTCAATTTTCAAATCTCCTTTAACTCCATTAGTAGTATTTTCAATAAATGCACCAAACTCATACGCCGGAGCTTCTCTCAAATTTATTCTCTCACAAACACCTTCTTGTGTTATTAACAACTTTGAATAACTTCCAGAATTTAAACTATTATCAAAACATCCCCAATTCTTACTATCAGAACATATAGCTTCTTTATTGTAAAGAGTATTTTGAAGTAAAATCTTATCTTCATCTCCAACATCTATACTTATTTGCTTAGAACATGCTAAACCTGCATTACTAGATATAGAAAAATCAGCATTTCTAACATAAACTTCTCTACCTTCAAAATAAATTCCAATTAATTTCTTATTATTATCCAAATTTATATCTAATTGATTAGTATCTCCATTCGCCTTATAATTTTTACCACAATTTACACTACTACAATCATAATCCTCAGAAGTGTATCCATTAGCCTTTATTAAATCAATAAGACTAATACTTCCAGCATAACTGCTAGTAACAGCAGAATTGGCATTCTCATTATTTAAGCTAATAATTATACTTCCTCTTACATTTTCTCCTCCAGAATAAGAAGTAATAATATCTTCTCCATAATATTTATACGAACCTGCAACAAAAGAAACACTAAATATGATCAAAAAAATAGCTAAAAATATACCTCTCTTTTTCATACACTCTATTGTCTTTTCCAGTTTAAAAACATAGCGTCATTAAATCAGTTATTTATTATTTCTTCTAAATAAGAATAAATACAATCCAGCAATAGCAATAACTGATAACATTATCTGCCAAACACCAAAGAAAGGCAATTCAACACCAGGCCTTCCACAAGGAATTTCATAAACTCCACTTTGACAAGTCAAACAAGATAATTCACCAGTTGATGTAGAAGTTATACTAATCAACTTAGTAAATTCTCCGTTTTTACATGCATTAGCATCAACGTCTACAGCTGTTTCCAAACAGCTTCCTCCAAAATTACCTAAATTATCCATTTGAGTAATATTGAATACACAAGCATTCTGTCTCCATTCACATCTATAATTTACATTACATTCACTCGGCAATCCTCTCTGAACTTTATTATTATACTCAAATTCACTAGCACCATAAGGATCATTTGAACAAGAATCAAAATCAAAATAACCACCACAGCTAGTTATAGAACTTCCAGTATCCTGACATAATCCTCTATCACAACTATAGCTAATTGGACAACAACTACCTTCACCATCCATTCTATCATTACAAGCATTCTTATCGCTTAATGTGTTTGACACATTAATTATTCTTCCGGAAGAATTATCTATATTAACTCTTTGCCTTCCTCCATTTATACAAGTTCCAACAGTAAAGTTTCTTATAAACATTTTTTCAATTTCAAATCCTACAATACTAGAATTAACTATCACTTTTATTGCTTTATCTCCAATTGCATTGGATTTATCATTATTCTTAGAATAACTAGTTGTACCACTTGCGTTTGCTTCACCCTTTCCTGACTTTAAGCTAACTTCTCCATTTTTGTTTATTCTACTCCAATTGAAGTTTATTGTATTAAATCTATTATCAACAGTTAAAAAGTTATTAACAATTATCTCTCCTGTCGGACAATTTTCAGGTGTGCCTGATGTTTTCGTAGGACAATTTCCAGCCCAACATAATATGCTTCTTGAGCAAGAAGAAGGACTAACTCCAATTACATAACTATCATTTGCACTATAGAAAACCTGTGCAAGATTACTATTGAATTTAAACACTTGATTATAAAATGGGGCATTGATAAACGCAAGCATTTCTTTTTCTCCAGCAACTAATATCGCAATCTGTTTGCTCTGTTCACCACATCCAACAACACTACCTGTTTTTAAGGTTATAGTTTTCTGTCCAGGTCTAGAGAAGTTCATTACAAAGCTTTTTTCATTTCTTCTAATTTCATTTTCATTATCTCCTTGAATTATCCATTCAACATTAACGTTCTGACTTACCCTACTCTGATTAAATTCAATACTTTTATTTGTAAAATAAATTCCTCTATGATTTAACTTATCAATACCAGAGACTATATCTATATTACAGCTAATAACAGGATTTATTACATTAATTATATCTACAAATAAAGAATTGCTAGTTATATTTTGGCCAGTACTGTTTACGATAAAGAAAAATGTTCTGTTTGATAATCCATCGGGTCTTCCTCCAGAAACAGCACCACTTGTAGAAGATATTACCGAATCTGTAATATTCCACAAGAATCTAACTTTGTTATCTGTAGAAACATTTACAACTGTATTTACTAAAAGCTGAGAAAATGCAGTATCAAATATATTTGTATTAGGAGAATCAGATTCATAAATAGATAAACTAACTTGAGCACCATAAGTTAAATTAGTATCTGTAACTAATTGCATACTATTGTTTACAGACGCAATTGAAACAGGACTAAATGAAGCACCATCATAAATCTCCCAATATGCTCTATTAAAGTATAATATTGGTAAAAATACACATTCATCTATTATTCCATCACAATCATCATCTATACCATTCGCAATTTCATTGATCGGAACTCTAAGAGTTTGGCACGGACTCCAATCTCCTATATTATCGTTATTAAAGTCTATACAAGTTTGCGTTCCGCCATTTCCACAAGCTCCAGTTCTCTCTCCACAACCTCTCTCATCTCCAATATTACATGGACATCCTTCATCTATTATTCCATCACAATCTTCATCTCTTGCCCAATCATAACTACCATCTAATTTTTTATTTTGACATACTTCAATTCCCGCATTCACTCCTTCTAATCCTGAAATAATTTGATATGAACTACTTATTCCAGCAGTACATGCACAATTAGCACATGCATTTCTACATATTCCTTTATTTCCTGTCTGATCATCAATAGGATTTCCATTTAGAATATTCTTAACTCTTAAACTAGGGACATTAATATCACACACTTCTCCAGTTTGAGTTTGTCCATCATCACATCTACTAACTATTGGCAAACACTGACAGTTATCGCATCTTTCCAAAATACCACATTCATTTCCACCTAAACCATCAGGGTCACATTCTTCTCCTCTTGAAACATCAATTATTTTATTTCCGCACGCCAAATTATTAGCACATATACCTCTATCACATATCAAATTGCCAGAACAACCTATTGTCGCATTACATTCAGCACCACAACGTCCCACAACCAATTGCCAATCATATAAAAAAGGATCAACATCATCTGCTACACACTGGCAATTATCTACATTACACGAGCCATAACTATCTCTAATTGCTTTATAACGGCCATCACAAATTTCAGGATTAGGACAATTAGGATTATTTATTATTAAGCTTATATCACTTGTTACTTCACATTGTTCTGGAAGGGTAAGTATACCATCTCCACAGACAGGATAAATGTAAGTGTTAAATGACCCATAATCAAAGCCAGGCTGAAGAGTATTGACTTGAGGTAATGGAGCTCTTTCAACAGCACTTATTCCTTTTCCATCAGCAGTCACACTAACTATAACATCTATATCATTAACATTAATAATTGTAGTTTGGGGCATATTTTCTCGCCCTTCAGGAGGCGTAATAGCAACAACAACTAGAACAGGCTCTCCATCAGGGCCTATTCTTGTTTCAAAAACGACATTACCTCCAGTCCTTTCAGCAATAACAGTAGCTGCTTCAGGACTTAGTTCACTCACATCTAAAGGAGTCATTCCTTCAGGAAAAGCTTCGTTAAAGGCTCTGATATCTGCAACAGCCGCATTTATTATTGCATTTATAGCAGTGCTTGTTCCAGGAGGAGCCCCTATAATAATAGAACCAATTGAGACCCCCACATTAACAATCATTCTCAAAGCTTCTCCCCAGTTTCCTGTTTTTATAGCGTTTATAAAATTAGTAGCAGTATTTCTTATAGTCTGAGGCAATTCTGAAATAAATTTTACAGGATTTTTAATTATACTAATTATTCTTTCAAAAGCTTTTTGTAAATTGTTCTTCCCATCTCCTTTAAGAGCTTCTACAACTTTTTCTCTTTGTTTTTGTAATATTCCTCCAGCTACTTCCTGACTTTGTTTTTCTATGCTGGCGCTTTGACTTACAGATATAGTGTTAGCCGGAGCACCAAGAACTTGCCGAGGAACACTGTCAGGATTTATTTCACCATCTACCATTAGCTGTAAGGCAGTATATTCTGCAAGATCTCTCGCTTGTTCTTGAGGCATTCCATCTATAATAGCTTGAGCAACAACATTAGCTACCGAAAGTGCAATTTCAGGATTGACTCCTAAATCTAAGGCAATTTGCGCAGCTTCTCGTGCTAATCCTTCTATTTCTTGAGAATAACCTTGTCCTTGTGCATATGCTGACTCAAGAGCATTAGCACCTGCTTGATATATTGTGTCCTGTGCATCATAAAGAGTATCAAATTCAGGCACATCAAAATAATCAAAATCACTCTCATAATCATGTTCTAATTTATACACACTCGCATAAACAGAATTACTTAAAATCAGCATTACAAAAAGAGAGCAGATTATTTTAGTAAATATTTTATTTATCTTCAATTTTTTTATTATCTCCTTTTTTAAATGAAGAGAAAGTTTCAATTATAATCTCTTTATATTTAATCCAAGTTAAATATCCTAATCCCAAAATAATAAGCAAAATTATAATTGCTATAAGGTTGAATAAGAAGTTTTTATTTTCCTCATCTTCAACTTTTTGGTAGAATATATTTTTTTCTTCAGGTCTGAATATAGAAGCTTCACTATTAAAAATATCAGTATCATTTGAAGGTTGTATTATTTCCCTTTTTACTGAAGCATTTGTATTAACCTTTTCAGAAGAGATATTTTTTATTTGTTGATTAATATGAATTGGAAGAATTATAGGTGAGCCAGCTTCTGTGGAAGTTAGAAATTCACCTTTATACATTATACGAGCGCCTGTAAAATCTAAGCTACCCATTCTAACAACTTTGACTGCATAATCTAAACTATAACTTTCACTAGGTGATAAAGAAGGGATATTCTTAGAGTATATATATAATGGTTCAGTTATTTGTTCAGCTTCGTAATAAGAAAATTCTTCTGAAATAGGCTCAAAATAACTTGCAAAAACACTATCTTCAATACTCAATCCTTCTAATTCACCATCTCCTATATTAGTTATAGTTGTAGTTATATTAACAATATCTCCAACTTGACCATAAGCTCCAATGCTTCTATTCGCATAAACTCTAATATTTTTATCTCCAACCTCTATTCTCAAGTTTTTTACATAAGAATTTCCTATTAAAGCACTATATATTTGATTAGCGCTTGCTTCTAAAAGAGGTTCACTTGAGATTATGATTATTCTATTATTTTTTATTTCAAAAAAATAATGTTGTACCGGAACCTTTTTTACAGGAAGTTTACCATCGATTCTATAAACAGGACTGACTGTCAATTTTTGATTTGAATCAAATTTTTGATTGAAAGAAACGCTAAAGATAGTTTTTCCTGGTTGGAAATTATATCTTAGAGTATTGCCTTTATCTGAAGTTATATTATAAATAGTATCATCAGAAAATCCTGGAAAATAAATTTCTGCCTGAATAGACTTATTATCTATATTTGAAATAACATATTTAACATTAATTTGAGCTGATTCGCTATTTTCTAAAACACCGTTTAATATAATCTGTTCAATATTTATATTACCAGAATAATAGGAGACTGCATAAGCACTCTCAATTAACAATAAGAAAAAAAAGATTTTTATTATTATCTTATGGGCAAACATCTTCAAATACCTCCAATGGATCATATTCTGTAGTATAATATGATTTATAAGTTATATATTCACTAGCACTGTGCCATAATTTAACTATAAAATCTTTAAGTGGCGTTGTTCTATCACTAAGAGAATTTCCTGTCAAATATTCATAAAGTTTAGTTAAAAAGGTATTTGCATCTATATCCATAAAATTACCATTAGCACCAGTAGCAAACAAAGTAAAAGATTGTTTAAATTCTTCTCTAAATTTATCTATACAAACATTCCATCCATTGTAATAGATAGCTTCTACATTTCCTACACAGCTCTTAAAAATATCAACTTCGCTAGAAGTAGGTGTTCTATGAAGTATTTTTTGCAAGTGAAACCTAGCTGAATATTCTAATTTGTCAGAAGCAGAATTATAAGCTTCTATATTATAAAAATAAATAGTGATAAACATTATTTTTGCAAAAAAGTTGAGTCTTTTTTCTTCTGTGTTAAACCTAAGATTATATATCGGACTACATTCTCTAGAGTTATCCGGCAAACCGTTTACGCCAGGATAATTTTTAATTCTTGTATTCATATCATTTTGCCTACTAATTCCTCCAACGGAAGAAATAAGTTCAAAGTTGTCTTCATATTTTCCTATTTGGTCGTTTAGTATACCACCAGTAAGGTAATATGGAACTTCTCCATTATCCCATTCTAGAACAGAGCTGAAAAATTTAGATGTTAAACTATTTCCTTGTGGTTCTACAATTCTATATTTACCTTTGTAAAGAACAATATTGTAAGCATGTCCTGACTTTGACTCTGATGAAAATGGAAGCCCTGTTTCTGTTGTCGCAGTATAAATGCATTTACTATTTACTCCCATAGCTCTAACTAATGTAGTATATATTACTGAAAAGTCAACACAATTACCACAAAAGTCTGCATTTTCAGGACATCCACAAATAGGTGTATGCGCAACTATCTTATCTAAAGAAGCAATCCATCTCTCTCCAGGTCCAACAAGGCATTCTGCTCTTTTAGTAAGATAACTCATATGATTATCAAGATATAGAAGTGCAGCTTCCATATATTCTTCAGCAGTATCTATATGAGAGATATCAGGCAAGTTACGTTTTTCTGCATATTCAATCAATGCATTTCCCACCATTTCATCAACTTTCTCCCCAGATATAGAATCAAATATTTCACTATCCGCATTTCCAATAAAATCCGGTGTTAAACAATTATAAGGTTTTACATCTATACTCTTGTAAGTTTCTCCATAGAGTTTTGCTGAATCATAAACTTTCAGATGTATATTATATTGCCCAGGATTGGTGTATCTATGGCTAACTTTTCTTCCAACTCCTGTGTTTCCATCTCCAAAATCCCATTCATATTTAATAATAGCCACATCATCTCTGCTTAAAGAACCATCTAATTCTAAGTCTTCATTGGCGAAAATATCTTGAGGGGTTTTTATATAAGCCTTAGGAGCTTGATTTACTTTTCCACTATAACTAACTATTATATTATCTATTGCAGGAGAATAAATTGTGTTTGGTGTAGAAGCTATAAATTTATATTGATAATATTGATTATTTTTATGCATTGCATTAATATCCTGTCCTGAAATAGTATAAAATGTACTTGATGTACCATCAGGTCCTGTCCAAGGAGCATTTTTGACCGCATCTTCATTTATTCCAGATCTAAATTGAAAACCAACTCTATTATTGAAATTACTTATGTCATATGATGGTGGAGAATTTTCACCTCCTAATTCAAGTAGTTCTATTTCTTGTATTAGAGGAGCTCTTTCATCAATACCTGGTGCAGAAGGAACATACATTACTACATCTATTTGTGTATCATATATCTGATTAATAGGCGAAGATAAATCAATAACAGTTTTAGTATTATACTGACCAGTTGGATTTTTATATAATTTTTCAACACTATTAAAAGTCTTAATCACAAATAGACTTGCTCTATCTTGTAATTCATGAAAAATAATTCTATGAATCTTGGCAGACGGCCCATTTCTAAGGTCAATAGTAAAACTATAAGGTATTCCTATTTTTTCACCTAAATAATTATAACTTAATTCATCAAATTTCCAATGCCCTTTCAAACCTATTTTTAAGCTATCTCCAACAGGATTATTTTTCTCATTAGTCAGTTGCTGTATTTCATTAACAGTTAACTCTTTACCATACAATCTAAGTTCATCAATTTTTCCTCTAAAATTATTTAAAAGAGGAAGCTTCAGACTAGGCTGAAATTGTTGAGAGCCTATAATAAAAGGAAAATTATTTTTCATTTCTTGAGTAGATATAGGTTGTGTATTTACTGCCTGCAAAACTCCATCAACATACATTTTCATTTCACTAGTACTTCTTTTTAAAGTAAAAGCTATATGATGCCATTCATTAGCATTATTATAAACTGCTCTGACAATTCTTGTTTGCTTGTTAGCATCAATTATTCTAAAATTCACAGCCACTTCGTTATTTTTAAAATCAGGACTTCCATTTCCATCTACAAATAAATCATAGGCACCTGGCAATAAATCATTTGCATCCCACCCAGGATTGCCTCTACCTTTAGATAAAATACCCGAATAAGGTATACTTGGAGATTTTATCCAGAATGAACCAGAGAAATCTCCAGAACCTATATTAAGATGGTCCATTTCATTATTGTTATCCATAACAGGAATTTTTGTTCTCGCTAAATAATCATCCACACCATCCAGTTCTAAGGCTCTGCCTTTAATAGCATCACTTGTAGTGTTAATTCCAAAAATAGCCATCATATCTTTTCTATAATTAGAACTATCATAAGCGTAAGATATTTCTCCCATATAATAAGGATAAGAGTAATGAGTAGATTCAGTAGGATGGTATACACACGGAAGATTAGGTATTCCATAAATGTTTGTGGTTTGAGATATTTTTCCATCAAAAGCACACTTAACACCTCCATAAGCTACCACGTTATAATTTTCTCCTGCTTCAGGGTAATTTCCTGTTAAATACTGATTGTAAACAGGAACAATTGTATTAGGTATTTTATCTCCATTGTTCCATTTTGTTTTATAATCGGACCAATATTGATAAGGAGGGTATAAGTTTGAACCAGCCGGCACAGAATTTGAAAAATCCCAATAAGCAACTAAAAGTTTCTTAAGATTTTCAGAAAGAGTAACTCTTCCAGAATTTCCTAACAAAGCAAATTGTAAATTTTTAATTTGCTGTATCTCTATTTGAGATAATGCTCTATGATATATCATTATCTCATCTACATTTCCTTTGAATGGAGTATCAAGAGAAGTACCATGCGCTCCCACTTTAAATTCTCCACCATAATTATAATTTTGATCATAAGAATTCATATAAGGTGTATTAAAAGGAGCTTGTGCATATTTTCCTTTCACATCATTTTCTCTATAAACTTCATTTCCATCCAAATAAAATATCAAAACACCATCAGTAATATAGCTGACTGCTACTTGATGCCAATTATTATCAATGGGTAAGTTATTTGGAGTTTCATAATTTTTTCCTCTTATAAAGAATTTTATTTGCCCAGTGGAACCACTCGTCTTTAAATATAAAGAATAATCTGTACCTTCATAATTGGTTCCTCTACCTTTTGATAAAACTGGACCCCCTTGTTCTGGTTTAACCCACGATAAAATTGTAAAATTATTCTCTAATCTTAATATAGGATCTGCTATAGCCCAAGCATAATCATCTACCCCATCTAAAGATAATGAAGTTTTTCCTACACCTTTTGTTAAATCAACTTTTGCATTATATGCAGAACCAAGACTAGAAACAAATTCATTTGGCTTGTTAGATAAAGACAAAGTAACAAGACCTCCTTTGCTGGTTCCCCCATAACCTAATACTCTATATCCCAAATCATTTGGATAATCGTTATCAAAAGTTATAAAATTATTTAAAAGAGGCCCCCATCTTTCAACAATTTGATTGTCTGGTGCAGGAGCAGTTCTCACATCCCAATAAATTTTTTTATAATTTAATTCCGTCGATGAAACATTAGCAAAGAATACCGTTGATTCATACGAACCTTCAGGATTATATCTAATTTGGCTTATTGAGCTATCCCATATTTTTGATAATTGTATTTGAGAATCGGAATTTGAAATTATAATTTCATAAAGTCCAGCACCTTCAAACCAATTTGTAGGAACAAATCTAACATATCTCCCACTTACTGTATTAAAATAATGCCTAACATGAAAGCTCTGATAGTTAACACCACCATAAGTTGCCTGAAAAGATATTCTTTCTCCTGTTGAGAAATCACTATGCAATTTAGTATATCCTTCGTCTGCATCACCATATTGTCCAAAAGTCCAGAGTTCAGTAATCTTATCTTTCATACTAAATTTATCATGTCCAGAATAGGCAACATTCCAATCAACGCCATTATTAGAATAAAGGATTTGATAATCAATTATAAAAGGATAGCTAAATGAAAGAGCTACTTGACTGAATGATTTAACAGAACCTAAATCGAATTGAATATAAGGTTTAATTGAATTGCTGGCAATATAACATAAATCTCCTTGAGCTGGAATGATAAAAGGTTTTTTATTAAAGTTTGGATCGGAACTTTCAAGTAAACCTTTATAAGAATAAAGCGGAGCAAGCTCTTTATCAAATAAGACCTTAGTGCCGTAACTTCCATATAAATAAATTAGATTCACTGGATACCCTTCTAATTCTGGTAAGTTTGGAGGAGAAACAAGTTTAACTATTGGATTTGGACAAATGAAACCAGAAAGAGTAACTTGGCTTTCTTGTAATATATTAATTAATCCTAGACTTGCAGGATTAATAACTGATTTGTCAGTTACACCCTTCTCAAAATGATTTGCCAAAAAAGCAGTATCATTTAGAATAACACCGCAATAACCAGATGACAAAGGGATCGGTTTATTATTAGGACATCCACATTGTGCAATATTATTAATTAACTTTTTTTCAATATTACAGTACAAAGGTTTAATTAAAGAACAGCTTCCAACAGAAGTTCCATCATTGCAAACATTTAAGCAATTTCCTTGTTTACAAAGCTGTCCGGAAGCACAAGCTTGAGAACATGTGCTTTGTGCACTTGAAAAAGAAATTAATAGAACATAGCTAATTAAAAAAAACAAAATCACTCTTTTTTCTACTTTCATACCTTTAAAGTGAGATTGTTTAATTTAAATATCTTACACTATTCGGTTTTGTAAAGTAAAAATTGTGATGGCATAAGGCTTATATAATTCATATATCTTATAGATATATGAAGATAATGAAATTAAATCCAAAAACAGAGCTGAAGGTAAGGAATATCCGAGGTTTTCTGAAGAGGAAAGTTACTCCATTTGGCACAAGTGCCAAAGTCGACTGCCCAAAAGAACATATCGGAAAAGATGTCTACCTTGTAATTGCAGAATAAAAATTAGGAGAGCATGTTAGACTGTTGCATCTACTGCTCCTCTCCTAATTTTGTCCTTAACAGACATGATAAAGAGAGGACTCAGCGTTATAAATGTAGGGATTGTAAAAGAAGATTTTGCGATAAAGGAATATTTGCAAGAATGAGGACTCCCAAAGAGAGTAATTAAAAAATTAAAATCTTACAAGACAAGCCATGTTTCTGTCTATAACTGGATAATGAAGTTTTATCTAAGGCTCGTCGAGATTGAGAAGAGAAAGCCAATAAATTTTACAAATATCCGGCATGTCGATGAGAAGTTTATTAAAGTTAGAAAAAGCAAAGATGCTTTTGCTTATTTATGGGTTGTTTCAGATTCCAACAGCAATATAATTGCTGTCAATGTCAGCAATACAAGAAATGCCGAGAGTGCAAAAATAATTTTGAGGAAAGCAAGGGAGAGAGCAGGATGTAACCACAAATAATAATTACTGACGGCTTGCAGGGATATAAATCTGCGTGCAAAATATTCGGCAGAAAAGTCAGACGTGTTGTTGCGCATTTTGGGAAAAAGGGAATTGTGCATAATAGAAAACTTTTTTTATTGAGCAACAACAAAATAGAGAGAATAAATGGATTTTTTGCTCTTTGGCTTCATGTATGCAGAGGATTGAAGAGCTTCAAAACAGCTAATATTTGGATTGATTTCTTTGCTATGCACTATAATTACCTAATGCCACATGGAGAGAAAGAAATTGCAAGAGTTGAATGGGATCAGATACCGATGATAATTCAGAGCTGTTAAGATATTTTTGCTTAAGCAAAAATATCGCCCTTTAATTTAACGAAACTCACTATTCTTAAAGTTCTAAAATATATAGAAAAGACTTTCTAACAGAATATTATAAGCAGGGTCTCTAGTCAAGTCTTTTTTATCTCCATCTAATCTTTTAGGAACATATTTAGGTTGAGGTCCAACAATTCCTTTTTCATTATAACTATTTGAAGAAGTTGCTACGCATCCTGACAAGCCTAAAGCACCAGCTAAAAGCAGAGGTGCGACTACTTGTTTAATATTTCCACTAAGTTTTTCTCTTAAATCCATAATATTCTCATAAGTACTGCTTATTTAAATTTTTCTATTTGTATCTATGAGAGAGTAATAACTATTTCCTTCTAATAAACAAATAAGCTCCAATTATGCCTAACAAGCTAACAAGTAATTGCCATGTTCCAAAGAAAGGCAATTCAACACTAGGTCTTCCACAAGGAACTTCATATATTCCACTTTGACAAGTCAAACAAGACAATTCACCAGTTGATGTAGAGGTTATACTAATCAACTTAGTAGATTCTCCATTATTACATGCATTGGCATCAACGTCTACAGCTGTTTCCAAACAGCTTCCTCCAAAATTACCTAAATTATCCATTTGAGTAATATTGAATACACAAGCATTCTGTCTCCATTCACATCTATAATTTACATTACATTCACTCGGCAATCCTCTCTGAACTTTATTATTATACTCAAATTCACTAGCACCATAAGGATCATTTGAACAAGAATCAAAATCAAAATAACCACCACAGCTAGTTATAGAACTTCCAGTATCCTGACATAATCCTCTATCACAACTATAGCTAATTGGACAACAACTACCTTCACCATCCATTCTATCATTACAAGCATTCTTATCGCTTAATGTGTTTGACACATTAATTATTCTTCCGGAAGAATTATCTATATTAACTCTTTGCCTTCCTCCATTTATACAAGTTCCAACAGTAAAGTTTCTTATAAACATTTTTTCAATTTCAAATCCTACAATACTAGAATTAACTATCACTTTTATTGCTTTATCTCCAATTGCATTGGATTTATCATTATTCTTAGAATAACTAGTTGTACCACTTGCGTTTGCTTCACCCTTTCCTGACTTTAAGCTAACTTCTCCATTTTTGTTTATTCTACTCCAATTGAAGTTTATTGTATTAAATCTATTATCAACAGTTAAAAAGTTATTAACAATTATCTCTCCTGTCGGACAATTTTCAGGTGTGCCTGATGTTTTCGTAGGACAATTTCCAGCCCAACATAATATGCTTCTTGAGCAAGAAGAAGGACTAACTCCAATTACATAACTATCATTTGCACTATAGAAAACCTGTGCAAGATTACTATTGAATTTAAACACTTGATTATAAAATGGGGCATTGATAAACGCAAGCATTTCTTTTTCTCCAGCAACTAATATCGCAATCTGTTTGCTCTGTTCACCACATCCAACAACACTACCTGTTTTTAAGGTTATAGTTTTCTGTCCAGGTCTAGAGAAGTTCATTACAAAGCTTTTTTCATTTCTTCTAATTTCATTTTCATTATCTCCTTGAATTATCCATTCAACATTAACGTTCTGACTTACCCTACTCTGATTAAATTCAATACTTTTATTTGTAAAATAAATTCCTCTATGATTTAACTTATCAATACCAGAGACTATATCTATATTACAGCTACCTGGAAGAACAATTACACTATTTTTATTAGTTGTTAATTCATTAGAAGTTCTATTATATAATCCATCAACATTTGCAATATAATAAAATTCCAAATATTCTCCTTCACCAAAACCATCACCAGCATCAATATCCGTTTGAGTAATAGTCCAAGATGCCTTAGCTATTCCATTAGCATCAACAATTCCTGAAAGATTGTTGCTTCCAGTTCTTATATCATTTCTGAACAAGACATCATCTTCAAATATCTCAAAGATAACTCTTGTTCCAGCAGTAAAATTAGTTACTGCATATAAAACAACAGAATCTCCATTTTTAGCACTTGAAATATATTTACTCTCTCCAAAATCTTTCCAGCTCAAATTATTAAATCCTAAAGGTCTTTCAGAACAACATAATAACTTATTATAAAGAGAAAAGCTAGAATTAGAAACGTGTGCATTTGTCTCTCCAGATAATCTAGCAACTACCTTCTCACCACCAGGATTACAATTTCCTGTTCTAACTGAACAAGACATTTCTCCATAACAAACTCCTATAGGATAATTAACTCCATTTGGCTTTTCAGCATGCGCATTACTTATACCAGTTATATTAAGAACAGTATTTTTACCATTACAAACACGAGGATTCAATCCAGAATACACTTTTCCAAATATCTGATCATAACATATTTTATACTCATAACTTTCATTATTCCATAAAGCAACATGAGAATTATTACTTTGGTATAAAGAAAAGATGGTTTGATTTAATGCAGAACATATATTATTATCATTCACTAGATTAATAGGATTATTTCCTGGAGAATCAAGAGAAAAGACATTCAATCCAAAACTTCCACCATATCTGTAAGGACCTCTAGAAAAACCAGATCTAGCTGTTACTGCAAATTCTATCTGATAATTTCCAGCAGTACTAGGAGCTGTAAATGGTCCTATATTAAAAGAGCCACTACCACAATTAACAGCTCCAGAACCCAAATACCAACCATTTTGTTGAGTAGCTCCAGAAATATTTCCATAGTTTTGACCATTAAATTCTGCGGCAATAGTCTGAAGTCTTATGTCATATCCAGCTGGGAAACAAGGTCCTGATAAATAAAAATTACTTCCTGATTGAATGCTTTGTCCAGGAGTGTAAGAGTTATAAGGTTCCGGAGGTCCTCTAAAAGCAGGCACACAAAGATTACTTGCTTCTGACCAAGAACCATCAACTTGTTTATAACTACAAACAGTTGAACCACTACAAGTATCGCCCCTACAGTACATATTAAAATCAGCATTAATTGCCGAGCTAAAAGCAGATAAAAAGATAAAAGATAAAATATAAAAAACAATTAACCTCTTCATATTTTAATCTGTATATAGAACTTTATAAATATTTTAGTTTAACTTAAATAAGAAAATCTTAAGTTTCTTTGGTTGAAATTCATTTCTTGAAAGAGAAGTAGTTATAAGTCTTTCAGAAGCGCAGATTTCAACTTTATCAAAACCTCCTTGATTCAAAGAGCATAAATCATCCATATTACATATTCTTACTCTATAACCTATTAGAGGGTTATCAATTCTATTCTTAAGAAAATTCTTTATAGAATCTTCATCAGAATTAAGAACACTCTCTCTTAAAGTATTATTCTTTCCTATCTCTTCCATAATGCTACTAGCTTGCAAACAAATATCATTAGCTGTAGTAGTATCAGCATTATTTCTAACTACTACAAAAAGTAAAGTAGATAATATTATCAATACTGCTATAATTGCTTCCAATATTCTAAGAAATCCTTTTTTATTCACCATACTTTAATTTGCACATCAGCAAAAGCGGTGCTTCCATCCTTTCTTATTATTTCAATTCTTTTTTTATTGCTAAATACTTCTGCTTGCTTAGAGATATCTTTTTCTAGGTTTATAAAATCGAAAGGTGAAAATACAACATTCAGTCCAAAATTAAGATCTCTACTAATTCCTAAATAAGTTTTTAATTTATCGTAATCTTGTTCATATTTTCTTTTTAATTCTTCTAATATTTTTTCAGATAGTAATTTCTCTTGAGTTCTACTAGCTATTTCATAATAGGTACTATTAACTGGAGGCAAACTATCAAATAAGGTATAATTTGCAGATATACTTTTACTTATTCTTACAAAAAAGATATCATTAATATTATTAGCATCCAAATAAATAATATTTCCTGATAAACTAATAGGAACTTTAGAACCAGCAAGTGTATATACACCAATACCTTCATCAAAAGAAAAATCTTTACCTAAATCTAATCCAAACAAATTAAGATTTTGATTATTCAATTTAATAGAATAGGTTTCAACATTTTCACTGCTAACTTCAGAGATTTTATTGTAAATGTAATCTATAGAATCAGATTTACCACTTTTGTTTATTTGATTGTTAAGAAAATATACTGTGAATAAGACTGCACCAATAAATATAAGAAATGCCAAAACCATTTCAACATTACTAACGCCACTCTTTTCCATAAAATATATTCATTAACTAAATTTATATAGCTTCTGTTCCAATGATTTATGAAATACTCTTACAAAATGAATCAGCAATTAATAAATAATTTATCTTTTTATATCAAAGAAAAGAAAGAATTATCTGGTTTAGCAGATTTTATTGTACAAGATGCATTAAAATTATACTTAAAGAAAAATAAGATAGAAAAGCATAATTTTTCAGAAAAGGAGGAAAAAATAATTATCAAAGAAGTAAGGAATAATTTAAGGAAAATGGCAGGCAGATTTCAGAAGGATTCAGAAGAATATTATTTATCAGATAAAATAGATATAAATTCAATCTTAAGCAAACACACCTCTACTAAAGAAAGATTAGAATATTATCCTCTCTTAAGAGAAAAAATAAATTCTTTAAATATAAAATCTATATTAGATTTAGGGTGTGGTTTAAATCCAATAGCTCTTGCGTCAAGTTCATTAAAATATTATGCTTTAGATATAAACGAAGCAGATTTAGAAATTGTTAGAAAATATTTCATGTTAAAAAAAATACCTGGAAATGTTTTCACTTATGATTTAAGAAATATAAATAATTCACTGCCTAAATCTGATTTATGTCTAATTTTCAAAGTTTTTGACGTTATTGAAACAAGAGGTCATAAATTAGCAGAAAAAATAATTAAAACAGTAGATTGCAATTTTTTTCTAATAAGTTTTTCAACAAAAACTCTATCTGGAAAACCTATGAACCATCCTCAAAGAGGATGGATAGAACAATTACTAAAACGTTTGAATTACAAATATGAATCTTTCAAAACAAAAAACGAGATATTCTATCTAATCAAAAAAAGTTAGATAAGTCTTATTCCGGTAGCAATTAGAAAAGCAGATATCATCATTATAAAAGAATGTTTAATTCCAGCTTTTAGATTACCTTCAGTTAATTTTCCAATAGCAAAACCACTAAAGAAACCTTGTGCTAAAAGTAGCGAAAGGAACAAAGTACCTAAACTATCCGCTGAAAAAACAGGAGTAGAAAGTCCTCCATCTGCTACATTTAAAGTACTAGAAGATATCCCCTTCAAAGAACTAACTTGAGCAGCTAAAGGTAATATTTTAATCTCCATCATCAACATAATTCCTATAAATATAAAATATATTATATATCCCTGTACAACTAGACTAGATATAGCTGCTTTCCTTTCAATTTTCAACTTTTCAATTTCCGATATAGATTCAGCAACAGATTGAAGAATATAGTCAATTTCTCCACCAGCTCTCTCAGCTTCGCTTATAAGAGTAACTGCTCTGCTAATAACTGGATTGTTCACATCTTTAGCAAAGTTTTCAAGCGCTCTATTAACTGGGATTCCTAAAGATATCTGATTACCCAACTTTTCAATGTGGGGAGTAAGAGCACCATATTTCTTTTTAGCCATGTTGATTATACTTTTACTTATGGGAGTGCCAATATTTACACTCTCAGCAAGATTTCTTGAAAACTCAAGAAACATTTCACTTATTTCCTGTTCTTTCTTACCTTCATTAACAATACCAACTATGAATGGGAAAATCATTGCAGCTATTCCTAAACCAATTAAAAATATAAATAAATTTTTTTCAGCTTGCACATAGAAAAATATGCTACTAATAATTACTAAAAGTCCTCCAGAAACAATTCCAATCCAATGCATCTTTTGAAGTTCCATTTAATAAGCAGGTTGTTTTAGGTGGATTATACCTAAAAAGATTACATTAACAAGTCCTACTAATAATATAAGGATTATTGTCCCTACTTGAGGAGTAACTCCTATATTAAAGTCTCCAACAGATAAAAGTATGAATATTAAAAGAAGAATCATAGGTGCCGCTATAACCACCGTAATATAAATATCCATAAATGTCTCAGCAGTCTTCGTAAATTCTTCTCTTTCAAGTCTATAATTCAAGAGCAGAGTTTCTGCTCTCTTTTCAAAGAAAGTTTTTAATGAACCTCCAGAACTAATATTAGTAGAAAGTCCCAAATATAATTCAGCCAATTTAGCACTAGGAGTGTTTCTAGATACATTATTCAAAGCAGTTACTAAGTCATATCCATAAATGTTAATTTGATTAAGAACCTTTCTAATTTCTTTAGCCAAGTTAGGATATTCTTTACTTAATCCTATTATTTTGAATATATTGCTAGGTTCAATTCCAGCACCCGAAATAGCACTCATATGAATTACAGCAAAAGGTAATTCTTGATCTATTTTTTTCTCTAAAGAATCTTTTTCAGTAGGCGGATAAAAATAAAGTATAGCATAAGTTGCAGAAGGCAAACCAACTATAATAGCTAAACTAATAAGTACCTTAGTAATCATAATGCCATTATACATGTAGAAAAATAAACCTGCACCAACAAATCCAAATATACCTGCAAGCAGAGTTGTTAAGAAAATTAAAGATATATAGCTCTCAAGTAAAATTTCAATATTAGCTTTTCTTAATGATCTATTTAGATCTTTGAATCCTCCTTCTTTAGTTAACTTTCTTGCATAATCAAAAAATAACTGATTGCCTAACTTAATATAACCTCTTGATTTTTGAAAACCACTTGCAAATTTAACTTCTTCATTATCTGCTTTCTTCAAATTTTTTATATATTTTTCGGAAATACTAAGCTCTGTTAAAAATTTATTTTTATCTCCCTTATTAAGAAAGACAGACTTAATACCAGAGTTATTTTTTATTTCTATTTTTTCAAGTTTAGTATCTATAACTTTATCATTTAGTTTATTAGCAAGAGTTATATTTTTTAATATAGTAGGAATTGCTGAGTTTATTATTCTCATCCTATTTACTAGCGATACATTAACTTCGCTCAATAATCTTTTTTCAGATGAAGTATCTTTATTATTAATCTGGCTGTAAATAGCTATTTCTCTAAGAATTTCAATTTCAGTATCAATATTTTTAATAAGTTCTTCTATCATAGTAAAGAGTTAATCTGAGATTGTAAATTAAGAATTTCATTTTTTATACTAGCAACCTTTTCAGAGTCCTTTTTATCAAGAGCTTCTATTAGTTTTCCGGCATCTTCTTTCATAACAGTAAGTAAATGTGCGATAGAACTTATCTCCTCTTTATTCATAAAAACAAAAACAGAACTATCTTTAAATATCTTTCATTGATTCTATTCATGTATGCCAAATTTAGCAAGTATTTCAATAGGATTCTTATAATATTCATTTACAATTTTACCTACTTCATTAAAATCAAATATCTTTCTCTTTAAAAGCTCATATAACAATTTAGTTCTAGTATCAAACTCTTTCTGCAATTTTTCTATACTTATACCATTTTTCATAGATATTTTTTCAAATATCTTACTCTGTTTTTTAAAGTAAAATTTATCACTCGAAGGATCCCACTTCATAGGCGTATTTATTAAAGCAGTACCATCGTTATTTACATTTACAATCTCAACAACTTCTCTTAATCTTCTAGTTTCTTGTTTATTAACAACTACATGTGACATAACTGCTACACAATCAAGAGAATTTACCAAACTAGGAGAAAGTTCAATAGGAGGAGTTTGTAATCTCCTAATTAAAGTATCTACAGAATCTGCATGCATAGTACTAAGTGAAGGGTGACCGGAAGCCATACCTTGAAAAAGAACAGACGCTTCTTTACCTCTAACTTCTCCCACAATCAAATAATCAGGCATCTGTCTGAATGAGCTTTTAAGCAAATCAAATAAATCTACCTCTCCAACTTTACCTATTCCTATACTCGGTCTTGCAACTGCCGGTAACCAGTTTTCTCTAGGTAGATTTATCTCCCTCGTGTCCTCAATTGAAACGATCCTCGCTTCTGGAGGAATAAAGAAAGCCAGTGCATTCAATAAGGTAGTTTTACCAGATCCAGTACCCCCAGCCACTAATATATTTGACTTGTATTGCATCAATATCCAGAAATAAGCAAGCATTTCAGGACTCAATGTATTATAGGTAATAAGTTGTATTGGAGTCCAAGGAGTTTTGGTGAATTTTCTTATAGTAAATGTTGGACCTTTGCTTGTAACATCTTTAGTATAACTTGCATTAACTCTACTTCCATCAGGTAGACTTCCATCAAGCAAAGGTTGTGCATAAGAAATATATCTCCCAGTTCTCTGAGCTAATTTTTCAACGAAACTGGCAAGAACATCTATATCTTTAAAGACTAAATTAGTTCTCAGGTTTCTATAGCTCCTATGGATTACATAAACCGGACTATTAACTCCATTACACTCTATATCTTCTATAAAATAATCTCTTAACAGAGGGTCAACCATGTTAAGACCTATAAAATCTCTAAATAAATAATAAAAAATTTTATCATAAGATGATTCATTTATTTTTATATTAAGTTCTTCAATAAGAAGTCTTGCTGTTTTGTCTATATAATCTGTAGTAGCTTCAATAGATTTCTCCACAGCCACATTGACATTTATCAATTCATACATTGCTCTTTCAAGCTCAGATAAAATATTTTTTTCAGATTCACTCAAAACAGGCTCCTCTAAGTCATAAACTAACTCATTTATCTCCTTATTCCAATAAATATGAACAGATGCATATGGCGGTATCAACATATATCTAACATCAATTTTAGTTTTATCTTCTATTTTAGGAAGAACGGGGATGGTTGGATTGAAATTAATCTGAGCCATTTTATGTAAAATGATTAGAGATATATAAAACTATCCAAGACGGATATCTATATTAGAAGAGTCTTGATTTAAACTACCTAAATTCCTTATTATTAACTTATAAGGAGTAGAAGATTTAGTTATTCTTTGTTCAACATTTTTGCCATCAAAGGTTATGTCCGCATATCTCGTATAATTTAATGCTATTTTTATACTAGAAGAGCCTTTTTTACCAAAAGATAAAATCTTAACATTTCCATCATCTATAGTAACATCAGGTTGAGAGTAATAATCTTTCATTTCATCTATTTGGAAATAAATTATATCTTTTTGGCTATCAATAAAAAGATTACCTTCTTTAAAGTTAATTTCATAAATTCTCACATTATCAGGGCCATTTTCAATGACACTATTTATTATTTGGTCAAGCAATTTAATAGAACTCAAACTTTGCTCAACAAGAATTCTTTCTTGAGTTTTAGTTATTTTGGGTAGAGTAAAAGCTAATACCATTCCAATCAGTGCTAGCCCAATCAAAGTATAAAGAACAGTTTCTATCCAAACCTGACCAATCCTATTTTTTTTAATCATGCACAATTCTCCAAACTTATTTCATCATTTTTACCTTCACAAGTTCTACCAGATTTTAATAAGGTGTAAACTTCAACCTTATTATAAAGCTCACTAACATTATAAACGTAACTTTGAGTTTCACCAGTTTTAGGAACTTTAAAAGGAATATCAGCAAATCTAACAATTTTATCAATCATAAAGAAAGTATCATTTCCCGATTTACCATTCTTAACTTCTAAGCCAAAAATTTTCCCAGAACGATAAAATACTAATTTTAAGCCTCCAATATTTTTTTCTAATTCTTTCTGCCCTTCAGCTTTTATAGATAAAACATACCCCGTACCAGTTTTTTTACAATTATACCTCAAACTATCATCAAAAGAGAAATACTTTTGATAATCTAAGCATTCACTACTTTTATATAAATTATTTTTAACATAAGGAATTATAAATTGTGAGATAAATATCACAACTAATACTGTAAGCATAACTATAACTATACTTGCGACAACTGTAGACACTCCTTTTTTATTTTCCATATTATCCAAGCAAACTTGGTGCTACGCCTTCTGCAATAATATTTAATTCAGAGCTATCGCATACATGAGCTGTTCTCTGTCCTTTTTGCAATCCATAAATTATCGGAGTTACAATAAGTTCAGTAGTATCTATATTTATTAACATATCTCCTAAAGAATATTCATAACTTTCTCCTTCCCCTAAAGTTTTCGTTTCTTCAATCGTTCCAAGATTTTCAATAGAGCCTTCAGTTTTCTTTTTTATCTCAAATCCCTGTATAGGAACTTTTCCTTTATTAGCGACATGTAATTTTCCACCATAGGCTTCTGCAATAAAAACTATATCATCACAAGCATTTTCAATCGGTTCTCCGAATTTCTGATTTTTTTCCTTTATTAAGCTACTTGCCCAGATGAATATCAAAGTAGCAAGAATCAGCGCAAGAGAAATAAGTAAAACCGTAGCAATAGCAGGAGATAATCCTTTTTTATTCATTCTTCTCTAAACAAATCCAACTTTAAAAACTTAATTGGTTAAATTGTTCTTATTGATATACTCATAAGCACTATAAGCGGCAGTACATCCTTCAGCAACTCCAGTTATAGCTTGTTTAAATGGTTTATCGGCACAATCTCCAGCACCAAAAACTCCAGGTAAATTAGTTTCTGACGTTTTATGGTCTAAAATTATTTCTCCTTTCTTATCTAGATTAACTCCAATTTTTTTAGCTAAATCAGTAAGTGCTATATGCCCTATTGCAATAAATAATCCTTGCAAAGCCAGTTCTTTACTTCCATTAAATTCTCTATCTAATATGACTTTTTCAATAAACTTACTCCCCTTTACTTCTTTTACATTAGCATTATTTATTATTTCAATCTTCCCAGATTTAACTTTATCATAAACTCTCTTTAAGTTTATGGGTTCGGGTCTAATATTTTCTCCACGATATATAATATAAACTTTTTTTGCATGCTCTGATAAAACAAGAGCATCTTTAGCCGCATTATCGCTTCCACCAACAAGGCCTACAATTTTATTTTTAAATAAAGGAGCATCACATAAAGCACAATAAGCTACTCCTTTGTTCTCATATTCTAAACTTCCAGGTACTTCTAGCTTTCTCCATTTAGTACCTGTGGCGAATAATATTGTTTTTCCAATATACTCATCATTCTCAGTTTTTACAACAAATTCATTCTTCTTTTTCTCTATATCAATAACTTTCTGCTCTTTTATACTAACCAATTCATAGCTTCTAGCATGTTTTTCTATAGCATCAGCTAATTCACTTCCTGTCAATTTAATAAAACCAGGATAATTTTCCACAATATTAGTAGTGGTAATAACTCCTCCAATAGATAATTCACTACTATGAGTATAACCTAAACACAGAGTTTTTAATCCAAGCCTAGCTCCATACATAGAAGCAGACAGTCCAGTCACGCCAGCTCCAATTATAATAAAATCATATTTTTCACTTTTATCTTTCATATGAATTCTGAATTAATATATTATTTAAATCTATTTTATATTTAAAACACTTCTTAACTTAGGCTCATCATAGCCCAAAATAATCTTCCCATTAACATTAATTACAGGAAAACCCTCTTGCCCAGATATTTTTATCATTTTCTTCTCAGCACTCTTACTTTTTTCAATATCTATATCTTTGAATTTAATATTATATTTTTTCAAGAATTTTCTAGTTTTACCACACCAAACACAACTTTTTGTTCCATAAACAACAACTTTCATAAAAATACAAATAAGAATACTTATATAAATGATTTCCCATATTTTAAAATGGACAAAAAACTTAAATGTTTTCTAAAAGATAATAATATCAGCTATATTGAACATGAACACCCTGCAGTTTTCACAGTGGAAGATTCAAAGTTAATAAAAAAAGATATACCTGTAATGCATACAAAATCTCTCTTTTTAAAAGATGAAAAAGAAAATTACTATTTATTTTGTATAGATGCTTTCAAGAGATTAGACATGAAAAAAATAAAATGTAACTTTAATTTAAAGAAATTAACTTTTGGTTCTCCAGAGGAGCTTAAAAAAGAATTGAATACAACTTACGGGTCGGTCTCAATTTTCGCAATGATTTACGCTAAAAATATTAATCTAATCATTGATAAGGATATCTGGATAGCCAAGTCTTCAGGTTTTCATCCAAATATAAATACATCTACCTTAGAAATAGACAATAAAAATTTAAAGAAATACCTAAATCTCTTAAATTGTAAATTTGAAATTATGGACTTATAAAATGCAGAGGAAACACGCTTCAATTCTAGCTCTTTGTCTGACAATATTAATCTCAAATACTATTTTCTTGTTTTCTTTATCAGAAAGAGATAATCTTAATTCAGTTATAGTATCCAGAGTAATAGATGGCGACACTTTTGTCACAGATTCAGGAGAGATAATAAGGCTAGCAAATATAAACGCTCCAGAGAAAAAATCTAACTTATCTTTACTCTCAAAAGCTTATCTTTCCTCTTTTATCAATGAATCAATCTTTCTAGAACGCATCAAGATTGAGAAATATGGAAGAACTCTTGGAAGAATTTATACCAAAAATAATACATATATTAATTTACAATTAGTAAATCTAGGTTTGGCCTCAAAGTTTTTAGTTGATGAATCTGAGTTAAGTTATTTCAGCAGAGCAGAAGAAAATGCAATAGAAAATAATAAGGGAATATGGAATAAATCATCATTTAAAGATTGTATTTTTATAGATATACATGAAAGAGAAGAATTTGTAATAATAAAAAATATATGTTCACCAATTGATTTTTCAGGGTGGGTAATTAAAGACGAGAGCAGAAAGGAATATAAGTTTAAAAATTATATAAATAAAGTCTTAATTTTACATTCATCATCAGGAAATGATAACTCAACAGATTTGTTCTGGAACGAAGAAAAAGATATTTGGAATAATGACAGAGATACATTATATTTATTCGATAAAGAAAATAATCTTGTTTTCCATAAATCTTACGGCTATTAGTTTTATTTTTCTATCTTTTATCTCTCTATCTTCAGCATTAGTAATAAATGAAATAGAATTAAATCCTCTAGGTTCCGACTCTGGAAAAGAATGGATTGAACTTTACTCCAAAGAAAAAATATCTCTATCAGACTATTATCTAGAAAATGAAGATGGAGACATTTATAAATTATCAGGTGACTTACAAGGTTATCTAATAATTAATTTTGAAAAACAATGGTTGGATAATTCAAAGGCAATAATATATATCAAAAAAAACAATCAGACGGTTTTTCAAACAAAAGAACTAGAAGATTTAAAAAACAATGACTTAACTTTAAATTTATGCGATTCTGAATATATTTTAAAAGAAAAAACAAAAAACTCAGATAATAACTGCTCTGAAAATAAAGTTAAGGAAGAAGTAAAAAACAATCAAACAATAAAATCAGACTCTAATGAAAGAATATTTCTAAATAAGCAACAAGATAAGATAATTTATTCAAAAGACTATAAAATTAGATTATATTTTGCCTATTTCTTCGCTTTTTTATCAATAATAATTCTAGCTTTAATTTATCTAAGGAAGCTTTAAAAACTGCTTTTTCTCATTAAGAAAATGACATCTATAAAGGTAAATGCTATCCTTGAAGTTCTTGGTAGACCTGCAGAAAATGTAACTGAAGCTTTGAAGATAATAGTTGATAGAATGAAAAATGAGAAAGAATTAAAGCTTATCTCTAATAGAATTCACGAACCAGTTGCAGTAAAAGATTCAGATAACTTATTCACTTCATTCATGGAAGTTGAGCTTGAGTTACCTTCTTTAAATCACTTATTCAGTTTCTTATTTGTATATATGCCTGCAAACATAGAAATTATCCATCCAGAGAATCTTTCAATTTCAAATCATGATTTAAATTTAATGACAAACCAACTTATGCAGAGAATCCATCAATATGATGCTATAGCGAAAAATGCATTATCAGAGAAAGATTTTGTTATGAAAAAGCTATATGAAGTAGCACCACATCTTTTTAAACAAAAAGAGGAACAGTCTCAGCCAGCACCCTCAGTTAATTCAAATAAAAAAGATAACAGGAAAGTTAAATCAAAAAAGAAGAAAAAGTAATTACGGCAAATCTTTTCTTTCATTCTTATCTTCAACAATTCCAGCGGCCTTCATTTTTGATAATCTACTAGGACCCAGTTTCTCAGCAATTTCATCATTTCCTTCTTGTTTAGCTTTCTTGAATCTATAAACTAAATAACCTAATATTAAAAATATCAACAAAGCAAGTACATATCCTATAATTCCAGAAGAATCACCTTCCTCAACAGTTTGTGTTTGACAGCTTCCTAAACAACAAGCTCCATCAAGTCCTTCTTTAACTTCTCCAGAACAGATTTCTCCAGAGATACATTTAACTCCAGCCAATTCAGAACAGAAATACTGGAATTCAGAAGTTGAATTTTTAGGAGCTATAAGAGAACCAGAACTATCAATACTTATATCTATAGGTAGATCATTCGTTTTACCATCATAACTAATATGTATTTTTTGATTAACTTCCTTATCTATATTATTCCTAAAAGTAACATTAAATTCAAGGTTCTCTCCTGATTTTATTGTAAAATCTTTATCAGGATTAATAAATAAAATCTGTTTATTATAATCAAACTTAACGTTCTCATAACTTCTATTATCATAATTTTTCAAACTAATCAAATAAATAGGTCTATCACCAAGAACAACATTTCTCTTAATACTGACTGGCTCAAAATATAATCCACCTTTTTTCACATTTGTCTTACTATTCGCTAAATCTAAGTACAAAGGCACACTATATTTACCTATTTTAATAGAGGTAAATAAATCATTCTTTATGCTACTTGTAAGGAAAGTATATTTATTACTTCCAGGTTTTATATCTATCTTACTCTCATAAGGAAAATTCGTATCTATCTCTATATTAGAATCAATATAAGATATTATCTCAATCTCAAAATCTGCTCTTGTATTTACAATACCTGGTCTTATACTATAATCTGTCAGGTTTACACCAACGTTAAAATTTTGAGTGTAATTTATTATTTGTTTCTGTCCATTAATAGTAGTTTCTAAATTATTTATGTACAAAGTATATGTTTCATTCTTATCAGGTGCTATTGCCCAAATAAAATGCTTATCTTCAACATTTAAAACATCATATTCTAAAGGAACAGGAACATTCTTTCTCTTAAATTCTATATTCTCAAATTTAATAGGGCTTAATATATTACCATTAACTTCAACCAATATATTCTCTTTTCTTTCATAACTTTCCTTTAATGTAGTGCTAACAGCACTTACAAATGAAACTGAGAAAAGTAAAACCAATAAAGCAATAACACCTATCTTTTTCATATTTTCCATAAACAAATTACTTATATAAATATAATCCTTCTCAGATTTTAAGTCTAAAATAATTCCTTTTACTGAGTAAATGTTATAGAATTTCTATAACTTCTGGAATCTTAGGTTTATAATTTCTATTCGAAGTTAATCTTAAACTACAGTAATCATTATATAATCTATGCCCAATATATCTAGGACTTACTAAAATTGTAGGCATTAAGAACTCTGCCATAAATTTTATCCATTCACTTTCATCTAAGATAAAATCGCCATAATAATGTTGAAATCTTCCACTATTTAATAAAACACCTCTTCTTTTTTTACATATGTATTTTATAGCTTTCTTTATATCATTTTTAGAACCTATCTCTGGATGAAAATTCATCATAGGAATATGTTTTGTCTTACCATCATAAGTTTGAACTTTTGAGTTAATTGACCATACTTGATTCTTTCTCAGAAAAGGTAAGTCATTAAAATTTAATTGGATAAATTCATCTCTAGAATATTCTTTATGCATAATTATTCTAGGATGCTCAAAACTAAATAGCATATTCTTTAATTTATCTTTCTTTTTTTTATGAACTTGACGCCAATTAACTTCAACTTCATGAGCTATTAATGTAATTCTAGCAATATCTTTATGATTGTTAACTATTATTTTACATACTTCCAAGGAGCTTTGTCCAATTTGAAATTTCATAATTATAAAAAGAATTTCAGGCTCTGTCCGAAGTTTCAAAATAAAACCAAAAAATAGTTATTCTCAAGTACCTAGGTAGGATAGAATGCTTCAACAAATTATCCTACCTAAATACAATAACAAGTTAGAAGAGCAATTAATTAAA
>Ga0233424_10000559_pt1 | contig 45166 bp, 42 predicted proteins | sample Watercolumn_Towu_FD_181011 | JGI IMG/M metagenome (GOLD analysis project Ga0233424, IMG submission 181011) | Freshwater microbial communities from Lake Towuti, South Sulawesi, Indonesia - Watercolumn_Towuti2014_125_MG | ecosystem: Environmental > Aquatic > Freshwater > Lake | place: Indonesia...
TCCCGGCACGCACATCTCGGCGGATTACTTCGGCGTGTTCTGCGACCGCATCCAGCATCTGCTCGGCGCGGACCGGCTCGACCCGCCGTTCGTCGGCCTGCTCTCCAACGGCACGTGCGGCGACGTGAACAACATCAACTTCCGCGGTCCGGCCGTCGCGCGCGCGCCCTACGAGAAGATGCGCCTCGTGGCCGACGACCTCGCGCAGGAGGTGATGCGCGTGCTGAAGAACGTGAAGCACCACGACTGGGTCGAGCTGAAGTCCGCGCGGGCCGAGCTGCCGCTGAAGGTTCGCAAGCCTTCGCCCGAACTCATCGCGCGCTCGAAGGACGTGCTCGCGCGGCCCAAGACCGTCTCGCCCATCCACCGGCACGAGGAGACTTACGCGCAGCGCGCGTTGCAGATGATGGAGTGGCCGGACGAGGTGAGCGTGATTTTGCAGGCGTTCCGAATCGGCGAGCTTGCGGTGGCGGCGATTCCGTTCGAGACGTTCGCGGAGACGGGGCTGGAGTTGAAGGCGAAGAGCCCGTTCAAGCCGACGTTCACCATCGAGCTGGCCAACGGCGGCTACGGTTACCTGCCCACGCCGGAGCAACACGAACTCGGCGGTTACGAGACGTGGCTCGGCACCAGCCGCGTTGAGAAGGAAGCGTCGCGGAAGATCGTGGCGAAGCTGCTCGAGCTCTTCGCACAACTGAAATGATACACAGACTCCCATCGGTCCGGGGAGGACACGCGCCCGCATGCCGGCCTTCGCGGCCTCACGGCGAGATCCCCTCACCCCATCCCTCTCCCCTCGTCGGACGAGGGGAGAGGGTGCCCGCAGGGCGGGTGAGGGGTGCGCTCGCCGGCGTCTGCTTCGGTCGTCCGTCAACTCACTGGAATTCCCATGAATTCAAACGTTCAACTCACCTTCCTGACTGCAATACTCACTGCCACTCTCGCCCTCGCCGCCGACGCGAAGAAGTTCACGGCGCTGTTCGACGGCAAGTCGCTCGACGGCTGGGACGTCAAGGGCGGCCGCGCCAAGTATGAGGCGAAGGACGGCATGATCGTCGGCACCACGGTCGAGGGCAGCCCGAACACGTTTCTCTGCACCAAGGAGGATTACGGCGACTTCGAGTTGACCCTCGAAGTGAAGTGCGACAAGGGACTCAACAGCGGCATCCAGATTCGAAGCCACGTTTACGACAAGGAAACGATTCCGGAGGGCGCGAAGAACAAGAAGGGCCGCCCGGCGGGCACGGTGTTCGGCTACCAGTGCGAAATCGCCGACGCGGAGAAGGGCACGAGCGGCAGTTTCTACGACGAAGCGCGGCGCGGGCGGTTCCTCGACGACCAGGAGAAGAAGTCCGACGCGGCGAAGAAGGCGTTCAAGGACAACGAGTGGAACCGCTACCGCATCGTCGCGCAGGGCGACCGCATCCGCTCGTGGGTGAACGGCGTGCCGACAGCGGACTTCCGCGACGATGTGGACAAGAGCGGCTTCATCGGCCTGCAAGTTCACAGCATCCGCGCGGGTCTTGGGCCGTTCTCGGTCCGCTGGCGCAACGTGCAGTTGCGCGAGTTGAAGGCGGGCGAAGTTGTGGAGTGACTCGCGCGTGCGCCGTCAGCGCGGAATCAACCCGTCAATCGCCGCGAGCACCTCGGGCGCGTGCTCCTCGGGCCGCACCTTCGGCCAGATGCGGGCGATGCGGCCGTCGGGAGCGATCAGGAACGTGACGCGGTGCGTTCCCTGATACGCGCGGCCCATGAAGCGTTTCTCGCCCCACACGCCGTAGGCGGTCACGAGCGCCTTCGCCTCGTCGGACACGAGCGCGAACGGCAGCTTGTGCTTCTTGGCGAACTTGTCGTGCGACCGCACGGCATCCACGCTCACGCCGAGCACCACCGCGCCGCGCTTCGCGAACTCGCGATGCTGCGCGGCAAACGCGCAAGCCTCGGTCGTTCAGCCCGGCGTGTCGTCGCGCGGATAGAAGAAAAGGACCACGGGCCGGCCGCGCAGGTCGGCGAGCGACACACGACGGCCACCGCTTGCCGCCGCCGTGAAATCGGGCGCGGTGTCGCCGGGCTGGAGCGTGAGTTGGAGTTCCTTCGCCATGATGAGTCAGGGTTTCGGGTTGCCGCTCGCGGGAGGATGCGCCGGAGTTTCCACTTGCGCCAGTGTGATGCCCCGTGCAGTTTCTCGCCGCCGTCGCGGATATGGCGGAATTGGCAGACGCGCTACTTTGAGGTGGTAGTGCCGAAAGGCGTGCAGGTTCAAGTCCTGCTATCCGCACCACCCTTCTCCAAACGCACTTGCTTCCGCAATTGCTGCGAGTCAATGCGACGCCCGCCGCTTGTCACGCCACGGTGCGGATGCAGTTCTCGCCGCCGAACGGATTGGGCGCGCGCTGGGCGCAGTCGGGGTCGTCGGTCCACTGGCCGTCCACCAGGTAGCGATACTCGTGCTGGCCGGGGTCGAGCGCGAGGCTCGCCTTCCAGACGCCGTTCTTCTGCCGCTTGAGGGGAATCGGGTTTTGCTCCCAGTTCGTGAAGGAACCGGCGAGGGCGACGTTTTGGGCTTCGGGCGCCTTGAGGGCGAAGCCCTGCTTCCGGGTTGGGCTTTTTGCGGACATGGCAGGATGGTGTTTGGGGTTACGACTCTGCGACCGGGCTGACTGACTGGCTGGGACAGTGGCACAACCGGGGCGGTTGTGCAATGCGGCGGCAGACGGGTCCGAGGAGAAGGTCGCATCTTGGTTTGGTGCCGGGACCCCGACTCCGAGTCGGGGTGGCCGCAATTGCGGGGATGAGGCGCGGGTGGAACCGCGCCCTCCCAAGGTGAGTGTCATGCGCCGCGGACAGAATCTGAGACGCGCCTGATGAAGAATCGGAAACGCCGGACATTCGGTGCCGAACAATCCACGTCCAACCGCCGCATCGGCTCAGATTTCCTCGCCCGTGGCCAGACGGTTTTGGATGTCGCGGAACGTGCCGAGGAAGAGGTCATTGTCCGCGATGGTCTTGAGAAGGATGCGGCCGAGCCCGGGCAGGTCCGCGCGGTGGATGACCACGTGCACGCTTTGCTGGAAGGCCTGCAGCGCGTTCATCGTCTCGTAGCCGTCGCCGAGCAGCGCGATGACCGCGTGGCGACGCAGGTTCATCGGCATTTGTTGCAGCGTGACCAGCGAACGATTGTCGGGGCGAGCAGTCGAGGCGAAGTGGTCCTCGAGCACGACGAGCGGATACTGGACGGCGCTGAAGAGGCGGTCGAACTCCTCGTGGCCGGAGGCGATGTGCATCTTGTAATCGAGCGCGGCGAGCACGCTCTGCACGTTGGCAAGCAGCTCGTAGTTGGTGAGCGCGAGCAGCGCGGGCTTGTCACCGGGTGAGAGGAATTCGAGGTCGGCGGGCATGGTTACTTGAGCTTGAGAACGACCGGCGCGGCGGCGGCGGGCTTCTCCCCGCCGGCGTCCTTGCGGACCTTGAGGCCGGTCATGTCGGAGGTCATTTCGCCGCGCTGCTTCTTGATGTGGTCAATGCCGCGGCCGACCGGCCCGCGCCGCGAGCAATACATGAGCGCGGATTCCTCGGTGATGACGCCGTAGTCGAAGGCCTCGATGGCGGACTGGTCGAAGGTCTTCCAACCGTAGGTCGCGTTCGCCTCGATGATTTCATAGAAGGTGCGTCCCTCGGCCTCGCCCTGCGCGACGCTTTCCTTGGTGCGCAGGTTCGCGCCCATGATTTCGAACAGGGCGTGGCGTCCGCCGGTAATCTTGGGAGCGAGCCGCTGGCTGACGATCCACCGCAGCGTGTCGGCAAGCCGCAGGCGGATCTGCGGCTGTTCCTCGGGCTCGAACATGCCGAGGATGCGGTTGATGGTCTGGCCGGCGTCGTTCGTGTGCAGCGTGCTTAGCACAAGGTGGCCGGTCTCGGCCGCGCTTAAACCGATTTCGACGGTCTCGCGGTCGCGCATTTCGCCGACGAGGATCATCTTGGGCGCCTGCCGCAGCGCGGCGCGCAGGCCGGTGGCGAATTTGTCGAAGTCCGTCCCGAGCTCGCGCTGATTGAACGTCGCCTTCTTCTGTTCGTGCACGAACTCGACCGGGTCCTCGAGCGTGATGATGTGGATGGACTGCGTGGCGTTGACGTCGTTGAGGATGGCCGCAAGCGTGGTGGACTTGCCGGAGCCGGTCGCGCCGGTGACGAGCACCAGCCCGTTTTTTTCCTTCGGCACCTCGCGGATGGCCGCGGGCAGCTTGAGCTCGTCGAAGGTCGGAACTTTTGTCGTGAGCTTGCGCAGCACGACCGAGTAATTGCCGCGCTGCGAGAACATGTTCACGCGGAAGCGCGCGCGCCCCGGCAGCAGGTAGGAGGAATCGCACGAGCCCGTCTTGATGAGCGTGGCGGTGAGGCGGCGGTTGCCTTGAAGGAGGTTGAGCGCCACCTGCTCAGTCTGGAACGGCGTGAGCTTTTCGATGGCCGGTTGGATGACCACCGCCACGAGCTGGCCGTTGGACTCGACCTGCGGCGGCTTGTCCACCGTGATGTTGAGGTCCGAAACCTCGCGCTGCGAGACGAGCATCGTGCCGAGGATCAAGTCCAGTTCGGGTCGTCTCATGGCGGGTTCGCGGTTGCGGGGATCGTCGTCGCTAGAGATCGCTGTCCCCGCTGGCGCGGATTTCGTCCTGCTCCTCCTTCGTGAGGAACGGGAAGAACTTCTTTTTGTCGAGCGACTTGTCGAACGCCTCCTCGGGCGAGACGCGCTTCATGCGCAGGTGTTCCATGATGGCGTCGTCGAGCGGCTGGTTGCCGAGCTTCTTGCCGATCTGGATCATGCCGGGAATCTGGTGCGTCTTGTTTTCGCGCACGAGGTTGGAGATGGCCGTGGTGAACACGAGGATTTCGAGCGCGGCCACGCGGCCCTTCTTGTCAATGCGCTTGAACAGGTTCTGCGCGACGATGCCACGGAGCGCCTCCGAGAGCGTCGCGCGGATCTTGTTCTGCTGGTCGGCGGGGAACACGTCAATGATGCGATCCACGGTCTTGGCGGCGCTTGGCGTGTGCAGCGTGCCGAACACCAAATGGCCCGTGCTCGCCGCCGTGAGCGCGAGCTCGATGGTTTCCAAGTCGCGCAATTCGCCCACGAGGATGATGTCCGGGTCCTCGCGCAGCGCGCCGCGCAGCGCGGCGGCGAAGGACTTGGTGTGGATGCCCACCTCGCGGTGGTTCACGAGGCTGTTCTTGCTCTCGTGCACGAACTCGATCGGGTCCTCGACGGTGATGATGTGGTCTTTCCGGTTCTTGTTCGCGTAATCCACCATCGCCGCGAGCGTGGTGGACTTGCCGGAGCCGGTCGGGCCGGTGACCACCACGAGGCCCTTGTGCAGCATTGCCAGCTTCTTGAGCACGCCGGGCAGCGGCGCGTCGGACTTCTCGAAGTCCTCGAACGAGAGCACGCGGCTGGGAATCTGCCGGAACACGGCCGACACGCCGTTCTTCTGGTTGAAGAAGTTCGCGCGGAACCGCGACATGCCGGGAATCTCGTAGCCGAAGTCCACGTCGCCCGTCTCCTCGAACAGCTTCACTTTGTATTCAGGCGTGATTTCGTAGAGCATCTTCTTGAGCGACTCGCTCTCCAGCGGCGGATACTCCACGCGGTGCATCTCCCCGTTGATGCGCAGGATGGGCGGGTTGCCCGACGACAGATGCAGGTCGGAGGCTTTCTCCTTGAACATCAAATCGAAGAAGGCATCTATCTTGGCCATGGCGTCGGCGGTGCGCTTGCTGGCGGGAGAATAACGAGAGCCAGCGCGACTGCAAGCCGCGCGGCCAACCGCTGCGCCCTTCCATTGAATCCCCTCCCCGAGATCATCCGCGCCGAGATGGCGCGCAGCGGGCCGATGCCGTTCGCGCGCTTCATGGAACTCGCGCTGTATCACCCGGAGCACGGCTACTACGAACGCGACCAACCCGTCGGCGTCCGTGGCGACTTCGTGACAAGTGTCAGCATCGGCCCGCTTTTTGGCGAAGCACTTGCCGCGCAGTTCGCGGCGTGGCTGCGCGAGATCGAATCCAGCCGTCCGAAGCCCGCGCGGCTCCAACTGATCGAGGCCGGCGCACATGACGGCACGCTCGCCTCCGACGTTCTCACCGCGCTCGGGCGCGACTTCCCCGACCTATCGGCCCGCGTGGAATACGTCATCGTCGAACCCTCGCCCCGCCGCGCTGCGCGGCAACAAGAGAAGCTCGCCGCATTCGCCCCTCTCGTGCGCTGGCTCGAATCGCTGCCGGCCGCTGCCCCCAATCCGCAATCCGCAATCCGCAATCCGCAATTCTCTGGCATTCTCTTCTCCAACGAACTCCTCGACGCCTTCCCGGTCCACCGCATCGGATGGGACGCGCACCGGCGAGCGTGGTTCGAGTGGGGAGTCGAGTGGCGCGGCGACAAATTCGATTGGACCCGGCTCCCGCTCGCGACCGACTCGCCACTGCTCACGCCCCACCCCGAACTGTCCTCGCCGGAGTTGCAGCGCGTCCTCCCCGACCAATACACGCTCGACCTCTGCCCGGCTGCGGCCCAGTGGTGGCGCGACGCCGCGCAATCGCTCGCGCGCGGCTGGCTGGTGGCGTTCGACTACGGGTTCACCGACGAGGCGTGGCTCCGCCCCGAGCGGCCGCACGGCACGCTTCGGGCGATTCGCCGGCATCACGCGAATCCAGACGTGCTCGATGACCCCGGCGGGCAGGACCTCACCGCGCACGTGAACTTCTCCGAATTCATCCGCGCGGGCGAGGCCAGCGGGTTGCAGACCGTCGTGTTGCAGCCGCAGGCGGCGTTCCTCACCCGCGCGCTCGGGACGGGAGGAATTTCTCGGGCATCCGCGCGGGAATGGTCACCGGCGGAACTCCGTCAATTCCACTCGCTCACGAACCCGGAGCATCTCGGCGCCGCGCTCAAGGTGCTCGTGCAACGCCGGACGGAACGTGTGTCGTGATGGCAAGAAGCGAAACGCTTCGTTCCAAGCGGGAACTCGCGCATGCCTACCCATGAACCGGCACTCGGCCAACCACCCCTCACCCCCCTTCGGGCACCCTCTCCCCTCCTCGGAGGAGGGGAGAGGGATGGGGTGAGGGGTGGCCGCCAAGATTCAGGGGCACAAATCGCGGACGCTTGTCGTCCGTGGAATCTCTCCCGTTCGCGACTAGCACCCACGGAACATGCGGCTCACGCCACGATGTCCCACACGCCCACGCGGTTGTGGCCCGCGGCGAAGAGGCGGTCGCCCTTCTCGCTCAGCGCGAACTGGTGAGTGTGCATCGGCAGCGCGTCCTGCGTGGTGAACTTCCGCGCCGCCACGTCCGTGAAGAGCGCCCAGCCCTTGCCGTCGCCGCCGCAGCCGAGCAGCCACGCGCCTTGCGGATGGAATTCGAGGTGCGCGATGACGCCCTTGTATTTGTCGCTCTCGAGCGCGGCGAGCGATTCGCCCTTCTGCCAGTCGAAGAGTTCGAGCCGCGCCTTGCCGCCGAGGTGGTCAATGTTCTCGACCTTGCCCATGCCGCCGACCGCGAGCACCGCGCCGTCCGGCGAGAACGCCAGCGAACGGATGCCGCCGATGCTGTGGATGCGCTGCCGCGGGTCCCACGTGTAACAGCCCGGCGCCTCGAGCGTTTTCACCGGCTTCCCGGTCTCGACGCTCCACACGACGATGTGGCCGGTCTTGTCGCCCGTCGCGAGCAGCTTGCTGTCGGGCGAGAAGGCGCACGTGTGCAGCATCGAGTCGAAGTTGTGCGGCGTCATCGCGGCGTGGCCGCGCAACTCGTGCCGCAGCCTGCCCGTCGAAGCCTCCCACACGCGCGCGACCATGTCGTCGGCGACGCTGACGACGACCTTGCCATCGGGCGACGTGAGCACGCGGCGAATCCAGCGGTCGTGGGCCTTCGCGGCGCGGAGCGGCTTGCCGCTGGCGGCGTCCCACCAGATCAACTGCCGGTCGTAGCCGCCGCTGACGACCTGCCCGCCCGCGAGCGCGACGCCGGTGACGTAGCTCGTGTGGCCCTCGCCCTCGAACCGGCGCGCCTCGCCCTTCTCGGACATGGCGTCCACCTCATACACGCCGGCGTCCGAGCTGCCGAAGAACAGCCGCGTCGAGTCCGGCACGCGCGCGAGGCAAAGCGCCACGTCGGAGCGTTTGAGTTCCTTGAGGAGTTTGAGAATGGGGTCGGGCATGGGAAGTGGCTTGGAACCTACAAGTCTGTCATTCAAACACACTGTCGGTTGGACTCACTAGCAAGGTCTTCATCGGTAGTGGTCCGGATAGATGAGGTGTCTAAACGTGTCATCCCATGGAGCCCGGATGTAGACACTCCTTTCTGGCAGCTCCTGGTGGTGAGGCGTGAACGGTTTCTTGGTTTGCGAAGCCAGTTTGCAAAACTCCATCGCGTCTTTCTCGGAATAAAAGACCCTCTCCTTTCCACGGCCTATCCGCACAAGCCACTCTCGCCGAGCGGTGTCGTGTTCGATCGGAAACGAATCATCCGGTTCTTGCATCACTTGACGATGGTTTGCATGAAATCTCGATCCACTTTCAGTGGCGACTCTCACGCCAGCACTTCCTTGATCGGTTTGATGCCGGGGTTCACGAGCGGCACGGGGCGCGCGCCGACGTGGTATTCCTTGTCGTGCTTGATTCCGGCGGCTTCGAGCACGGTGGCGAACAGTTCGCCCGCGCCCACTTCGCCCTCGGCCACTTCGTTGCCGTCCTTGTCGGTCTTGCCGAAGACCATGCCGCGTTGCACGCCGCCGCCGGCGAGCGCGGCGCTCCACGCCTTCGCAAAATGGTCGCGACCGAGGCTCGCGTTGATGACCGGCGTGCGGCCGAATTCGCCCACCGCCACGATGAGCGTGCTCTCGAAGAGCCCGCGCTCCTTGAGGTCGTCAATCAGCGCGGACATCACGCGGTCGAGCTCGGGCACCATCTCCTGGTGCGTCTCGAAGTTCTGGCCGTGGCTGTCCCACCACGCGCGGCTCACGCGCACGAAGGGCACGCCCGCCTCGACCATGCGACGCGCCATGAGCGTCTGCTCGCCGAAGAGCGTCGGGCCGTAGCGCTCGCGGAGCTTCGCGGGCTCCTTCGAGATGTCGAAGAGCTTCTCGCTCGCCATCAGGCCGTGGACGCGCGCGTAGGCGTTGGCGTGGCTGCGGACTTCGCTGGTGTCGCGGCCGAGCGCGAACTGCCTGCCGAGCAGCGCCTGCAATTGCGCGCGTTCATCGTGCTCCTGTTCGGTGAGGCTCCCGGGGCGATGCAAATTCGGCGGCGTGTTCTGCTCGTAAAGATTCATCGGGTTGAAGCGCGCGCCGAGGAAGGACGCCGTCGGCTGCGCCATGCCGCGTCCCTCGGTGGCAGTGTAGAAGGACACGTAGTCGGGCACCTGGCTGTCGGCGCGGGCGAGTTCGCGCGCGACGATGGCGCCGAGGTCGGGATACTTGAGCGCGGGTTCGTCGTTGCGGCCGCGGTGCATGAGCTTGGCGGCGCCGCCGTGGTCGGCGTTCTTCGTGTTGAGCGAGCGGATGACGCACACGTCCTTCATGCGCTTGGCCATGAGCGGCATGAGTTCGCAGATGCGCACTCCGGGGACGCTCGTGGGAATCTCGCCGAACGGTCCGCCAGTGGGACGGCCCGGCTTCGGGTCCCACGTCTCAAGCTGGCTCGGCCCGCCCGCGAGCCACAGCAGGATGACGCGGCGGCCGGATTGCTTGAGCGAGTCGGTGACAGATTTCTCGGCGAAGGCATGCACCGCGCCGCTCGTGCCGAGCAGCGACGCCGCGCCGACGAAAGTGGAACCGAGAAACGCGCGCCGCGTGAGGTCATGCTCGGCGGAGCCGCAGAAGTGGCGGGAGGTGTTCATGAAACGATTGATGAGACAGACTAGCGGCCCAAAGCGGCCATTCAACCCCTGATTCTGGGATTCCTTCCAACTGCGAGCGTCTCCGTTTCTTACGACCATTCATTAGCACCGGGCTTCAGCCCGGTGTCAGCGGTGGCGCAGGCCAAAGCCGTTTCAACGGCTTTAGCCTGTGGGACCAACGGGAAACGGTTAAAACCGTTTCCGCCACCGCCGTTCTCCACACCCGGCTGAAGCCGGGTGCTAATGAGAGCATTTGCCAAGTCGCAAGAAACTGAGACGCGCCTCTTTCAACTCCGCGCGAGTGTTTCGTTGATCACTCCCCGCGCTGCCAAGCGGGTGCGTCCTTCAGCTTGAAGAGCATCTCGCCCGCCTTCCGCACCAGGAGCACGCCCTCGGCCTCGCGGTTCGCGTAGCTCTCGATGTCAATCGTCGCGGGGTCGCGGTAGCCCAGGTTGATGCGCTCGCAGACTTCGCGCGGGATGCCGGTGGCGAGCGTGACCTTGATGCGGCATTGCTCGACGCCGTGCTCGAAGGTGCCGATGCCACGGACGTGCGTGCTGTGCGCGAGCACGCCCCACGGGTAGTCCTTGAACTTGTCCCACTGCTTCAGGAAGTAGTCGCGGCAGTGGTAGCCGATGGCGTGCATGGTCTTGTTGTGCGTCACGCTCACCTCGGTGACGTGCGGCGCGTAGATGATGAGTTCGCCGCCGTCGGCCACCACCGGCTCCAGCTTATACATCGCTTTCCCGGCGGTCCAAACGTCCTCATACATCTTCGGCGCGCAGGAGAGCACGGTGTGATACGGGCGGTCGCGGAAGACGATGTGCTCCGCGCGCGACACGTCGGCGGCGGCGTCCCAGGCGGCCTCGGGCGAGCCGATGAACAGGCCGGCGAGCGACTTGTCGGGGCGCACGACCATCGCGAGGCAGAGCTTGTTCACCTTCACCATCGCGCCCACGCGGTCCACCACGCGGCGGACGGGCGTCCACTTGTTGCCGATGGTCATGGGGTTGGTCACGCAACCTCCCAGCCAGTGGAAGAAGTTCAAAATCGCCGGACCCGCCACGCCGGGGAACAGATACTTGTTGCCGCCACTGAACCCGACAACCTCGTGCGGAAACACCGGGCCGATGATGACGACTTGGTCGTAGTCGAACACGCGCTTGTTGACCTCCACCGGCACGTCCAGCTCGAAGAGCCCGTCGGACAGCTCGCGCGTGTCCGCCTTCGTCAGCGTGCCGACGTTGCGGAGCGCGGCGGGGTTGTCCCACTCGTGGTTGAAGAAGCGCACCGCAGCGTAAGTGCTGGCGCGCGCGGCGGCGGAAACTTCCAGCCGGTCGCAAATCGCCGCCTCGCTCATGGGCTGGTGCGTGCCCAGCGCGATGAGGATGTCGAAGTTCGCGGTGACCGCGCCGATCTGCCGGAAGAGCGTCTGGAACATCAATCCCACCGGCGCGGTGCGCGTGGCATCAGGCACGATGAGCAAAACCTTTTTGCCTTTGTAGTCCTTGGCTGGGCACGCCTGCGCGACGAGGTCGGTGACTTGGGCCGCCGAAACGATGGCAGCGGGCGGGGCAGTTGCGCTCAGCAAATACATGGCTCGGAAACACCGCGTCGGGCGGCTGGCACGAAGCTGCCAGATTCACGCGCGATTCGCTAATCCAATCCCGGCGGCGACCCGCCCGCGGCGCGCTTGGCGCGTGGCGAATCGCCGCGGGTTTGGTAGCCTGCCGCCATGAACACGGTCGTCGCACCATCTCGCCGCCAGTTCCTCGCCACTACCGCAACCGCGACCGCAGCCACGGCCGCAGCCGGTGCGCTCGCCGCGCCGCAACCGCAGCCGATGAAAATCTGGCGTATCGGCGTGGTGTCCGCGTCCATCGGCGGCAAGCCGCAGAAAACCAACGGCCACACCTACCACTTCGCGCAGGGGTTCCATCCGGACGTGGACTTGAAGGCCATCGAGAAGCACTTGAGCAAGGGGCCGGTGGAATTGTTCAAGTCGCACTTCCGCAATCCGAAGGAGGACTTCGCGCGGCTCCCGTTTCCCGACACGCGCATCTCGGGTTACTACGACGCCGACCCCGCGAGCGCGGCGATGTTCGCGGAGTGTTTCCCGGGAGTGCCCGTGGCGCGGTCGCTCGATGAACTCGCGCGCAACTCGGACGCCATCTGGGTCGGCGACGCCTCGGGGCGGGGCGAGGACCACTTCGAGTTGTGCGCGCCGGGACTGGAGAAAGGGCTGCCGACGTTTTGCGACAAGCCCATCGGCGGCACCGTCGCCGAAACGCGCAAGATTCTCGAGTTCGCCCGCAAGCACAACGCGCCGGTCATGTCGTCGAGCCTGTTCCGCCACCAATGGGGCACGGAGGAGGCGCTGCGGATGAAGCGCTCGGGCGAATTCGGCCCGCTGCAATTTGTCATCGCGAGCCAGGCCGGCGGCTGGACGCTGCCGGGCTGGTTCATCTACGGCCAGCATCCGACGTGGATGGCGATGACGCTGTGCGGCGCGGGCGTCGAGGCGGTCAGCATGTATGCGCGCGAGAACGCCTGCCACGCGCTGCTGACTTACGCGGATCGCATGCCCGCCGAAGTCTGGTATGGCCGGCCGGACATGGCGCCGTTTTACTGCCACACGTCGGCAATTTTCACGAAGAAAAGCTACGAATGGACACCCGCCATCGAAAGCAACTACTGGTTCGGCCACCACTACCAGATTTTCCGCATGGCGCAGGTGTTCCTGCGAATGGTGAAGACCCGCGTCGAGCCCGTGCCGCATCAGGAAATACTCGAAGTCACGGCCGTCCTCCACGCGGGGGCGAGGTCGCTCAACGAACAGGGCCGGCTCGTGAAGTTGGCGGAAGTGATGGCGTGAGCCGCCAACTCGCTTTCTGCTCCACAATCACGGGCGGCGCGTTAGCCTTCGCGCATGCCGTTCGCGGATTTCCCGGCCCAGCGCCACGTCGTGGAGCTGCTTCAGCGCGCCATCGAGCGCGGACGGCTCGGGCACGCCTACCTGTTCACCGGCGAGCGGCTCGAGGAACTCGAGGCGGTCGCGCGCGCGCTGGCACAGGCGGTCAATTGCGAGTCGCCGCGCCGCACTGCCGCGGGCTCGGCGGTGGACGCGTGCGGGCACTGCACGACGTGCCGCACCATCGGCGGCGACATTCACGGCGACGTGCAATGGCTCCGGCCGGAATCGAAGCTTCGCCAGATTGCCGTCGAGCCGACTCGCGAACTCATCCGCGTTTTGAACCTCAAGGCCGCGTCGGCGCCGTTCAAGGTCGCCGTCATGGTGAGCGCGGACCGCATGAACGCCTCCGCCGCGAACGCGTTCCTCAAGACGCTCGAGGAGCCGCCGCCGCGGTCGTTGCTCGTGTTGTTGAGCACGGAGCCGCAACGGCTGATGGAGACGGTGCTGTCGCGCTGCCTGCGGCTGAACTTCGCCAGCGACGACTCGGTGCGGCTCGATGACGCCTCGCGCGCGTGGCTGCGGACGTTCGGCGACGCCGCGGCGGAGGGCACCCGCGGATTGCTCGCGCGCTACCGGCTGCTGGGCACGCTGCTCGATCGGCTGGCGGCGCTGAAGGAGGAAGTGGAGGCGACGATGACGGCGCGCTCGCCGCTGGAACGCTTCGAGGATGCGGAGCCGGAATTGCGCGAGCGCTGGGAGGATGAGTTGAAGGCGTCCATCGAGGCGGAGTATCGCTGGCGGCGCGCGGGCATCGTGCGCGGGTTGCAGGCCTGGCTGCGGGATGTTTGGCTGGTCCAGCTCGGCGTCAGCGACGGGATGGCGGCGCTTCCCGAGTTGGCCGGGCAATCGCGGGCGGTTGCGTCGCGACTGGCCGAAGCGGAGGCGACCGAAAATCTGCGCGTCATCGAGCGGATGCAGCGCCTGCTGCACACGAACGTGCAGGAAGCGCTCGCGCTCGAAGTGGGGCTGGTTTCCCTCCGGCTCTGACTGCGCGCTGACGGCGCGTCCCACCATGCCCACTTCCGCGCCTCCGAAGGACAATCCGGTCACGGCTGGCGGGTGGTTTCCGGTCGTGGCGGGCTGCTTCCTCGGGCTCGCGCTGGTCAAGTTCGGCAATCCGGTGATCCTCGATGTCGGCGTGCTGTATCCGCCGCTGAAGAACCTCGACGAGGTCGTCTCCGAGCCGTGGCCGGTGAATTGGGGTTACGGGCTCATGGTGTTGCTGGCGGTGGGCGGGTGGTTCGCCGCTCGAAGGCCCGCGGGCGTGCCGCCGTGGGTGTTGTGGATGCCGGCGGCCTGGCTCGCGTGGCTGTGCCTGTCCGCCGCGCAGACGGTTGACGCCGGGCTCACGCGGCTGACAATGCCCCACTTCGCGGCGTGCGTGGCGTGTTTCTATCTTGGGTTGTTTGCCGTCGGGACACGCGAATCCGGGCTTCGGATGTTGCGCGCCGGGCTGGTCGCGGGCTTGCTCGCGGTGTTGGTCGCCGGCATGCGGCAGCATCACGGCGGTTTCGAGTCGAACCTGCGGTTCTTCCGGGAGAACGAGGCGACGGGCTGGACGAACGTCCCGCCCGAACAGGTCCGGCAGCTCGAGTCCACGAAGCTCCTCATTTGCAAGGCCGACGGGACGCCGACCATCAACCCCGCGATGGAGCACAAGCTCACGAGCGTGCGCATCTTCGGCACGCTTGTGTATCCGAACGCGCTGGCCGGGGTCATCCTGCTGCTGTTGCCGCTCGCGGTGGTGGCCGTGCGAGACTGGACGTTGCGGCTGTCGAACGTCGCGCGGGGAGTGCTCATCGGGTCGGTCGCCTATCTTGGGGTCGCGTGCCTCTACTGGTCGGGATCAAAGGCTGGCTGGCTCGTCGCGCTCGCGGTTGGCGTCGTTGCGTTGCTCCGGCTGCCGTTTCCGCGTGCGGCAAAAGTTGGCTTGGTCGCGGCGCTCCTTGTCGGCGGGTCGGCAGGTCTCGTGTTCAAGTATCGCGACTACTTCAGCCGCGGGGCCAAGAGTGCCGTGGCGAGGTTCGACTACTGGGAGGCGGCGTGGTCGAACTCCGTCAGGCGACCGGTGCTCGGCTCCGGCCCGGGCACCTTCTACTCCATCTACAAGACCTCGAAGCGTCCGGAGTCCGAGATGGCCCGGCTCGCGCACAATGACTACCTCCAGCAAGCCAGCGACTCAGGCTGGCCCGCGCTGGCGGCGTTCGCCGCGCTCGTGCTCGGGACCCTCGGCGTCCTCTGGCCGAAGTGCGCCGCGGACGACGTCAGGTTCGCGGCATGGCTCGGTCTGGCGGCGTGGGCAATGCAGGCCTTCGTCGAGTTTGGACTCTACATTCCGGCCTCGGGCTGGACCTTGTTCCTTTTGCTGGGCGCGCTGTGGTCGGACTGCACCCGGAATGGGTTCGACACACCGACGCCTGCCCGATAGCCTCCGGTCGCCATGCGCCGAGTCCTCTTTTTGAACGGTCCGAACCTCAACCTCCTCGGTCAGCGGGAGACCGCCATCTACGGCAAGACAACCCTCGCCGACATCGAGGCCAGCGTTCAGAAGCGGGCGACCGACCTTGGCGTGAAAGTCGAGTTCCGGCAATCCAATCACGAAGGCGAGTTGGTGACATGGATTCAGCAGGCAAAAGGGGCTTTCGACGCCATCGTTATCAATGCAGCCGCCTACACACACACCAGTTTGTCGCTTCGGGATGCCATCTCGGCGGTGGGGCTTCCGGTGGTCGAGATTCACCTCTCGAACATTCATGCGCGGGAGGAGTTCAGGCACAAGTCCATGATCGCTGCCGTCTGCGTCGGCCAAGTCTGCGGATTTGGGCCGAACTCGTATTTGCTCGGGCTTGACGCTTCGTTAACCTTAATCGGGCGTCCGTAGCCGCGATTCGACGGTCTTTTTCGGACGTCTCCGACGGCTGCAGCGGGCGGCTCTTTGTTCGGAATAGACGCTTGACGGGTCAATCCTGCCTCTCTACCCTGCGCCGCGTCTCGTGAATCTGGCAAGGCAACCCCAGAACCCGGTGCCTTCTCGCTAATGCCTATTTGCGCTCAACTCATGCCGGTTCAACATCCAACCCGGAGGTTCCCGTGGATCTGAAGGACATCAAGGCGATCATTGACTTGATGAAGAAAAACGCGATCTCCGAGTTCGAACTCGAGCGACAAGACTTCAAGATCCGGCTCAAGCGCGGCCTAAACGGAAACCCCGCCGTCACCGCTGAAGACCTCCCCCAGCCAAGCTACCTGCCGGCGGCCTCCGCAACCGCCGCGCCAGCCGCGCCCCCGCAAGTTGCCCCGGTGGGCGGCCAGTCGGCAGCCGCGGAATCCGAGATCAAGTCCCCGATGATCGGCACTTTCTATCGGTCGCCGTCCCCCGAAGCAGCCCCCTACGTGGATGTCGGCACCGAAGTCGGCCCCGAAACCGTGGTTTGCATCATCGAGGCGATGAAGGTCATGAACGAAATCAAGGCCGAGGTCAAAGGCGTCGTGACGCAAATCGTCGCCGAGAATGGCAAGCCGGTCGAGTTCGGACAGCCGCTCTTCAAGGTTCGGCCAAGCTAGCCGCACCCCTCCCGCACACTCCCAGTCATGTTCGAGAAAATTCTCGTCGCCAACCGCGGCGAAATCGCCGTCCGCGTCATCCGCGCGTGCAAGGAGATGAACATCCGCACCGTGGCCGTTTACTCGGAGGCGGACGCCAACTCGATGCACGTCCAACTGGCCGACGAGGCCATCTGTATCGGGAAAGGCCAGGCCACGGACAGCTACCTGCGCATTGACCGGCTCATTTCCGCCGCCGAGGTCAGCGACGTGGACGCCATCCATCCCGGCTACGGGTTCCTGTCCGAGAACGCCCACTTCGCCGACGTCTGCGAGAGCTGCAACATCCGCTTCATCGGACCCAACTCGCGCACGATGAAAGCGCTCGAGGACAAGCAGGTCAGCCGCGCACTTGCGAAAAAGGCGGGCGTCCCCATTCCGCCGGGCTCCGATGGACTGGTCGAGAGCGAGCAGGAAGCCCTCGCCGTCGCCAAGAAAATCGGCTACCCGGTCCTCATCAAGGCCGTCGCCGGCGGCGGCGGCCGTGGGATGCGCGCCGCGCACAACGACATCTCGATGATCAAGGGCTTCCACACCTCGCGCGCCGAGGCCGAGAAAGCCTTCGGCAACGCCGGCGTTTACATCGAGAAATACATCGAGAACCCGCACCACATCGAGTTCCAGATCCTCGGCGACTCCAAGGGCAACATCATCCACCTCGGCGAGCGCGACTGCTCCATCCAGCGCCGCCACCAAAAGGTCATCGAGGAAACCCCGTCGCCGCTCTTTGACCGGAGGGAGTTCAAGGACCACCGCAAGAAAATGGGCAAGGCCGCGCTCCGCATCGCCGAGGCCGCCAACTACACCAACGCCGGCACCGTCGAGTTCGTGTGCGACGACCACGGGAACTTCTACTTCCTCGAGGTCAACAAGCGCATCCAGGTCGAGCACCCCATCACCGAGGAAGTCACCGGCGTGGACCTCGTCCGCCAGCAAATCCTCATCGCGGCGGGCGAGCAACTCCGCCTGTCGCAGGGCGACGTGCAATTCAAGGGCCACGCCATCGAGTGCCGCATCAACGCCGAGGACCCCTTCGACGACTTCCGCCCCAGCCCCGGCCGCATCGAGATGTATTACAGCGCGGGCGGCCGCGGCGTTCGCGTGGACAGCCACGCCTACGCCGGCTACACCATCCCGCCCTACTACGACTCGATGATCGGCAAGCTCATCACCTACGGCAAGGACCGCCGCGAGGCGATGGAGCGGATGAACCGCGCGCTCGGCGAGTCCATGATCACCGGCGTGAAGACCACCATCCCATTCGAGCAAGCCATCCTGCAGGACCCGAACTTCCGGCGCGGCGTTTACAGCACCAACTTCATCGAACAACTCCTCGGCGGCGGCCGGCGCGAGCTCATCGAGGAGAAGGCGTGAGCATTGGGGCACATCCCAGTTCCTTGCAGCACAAAGGGAAAGACGGACGAACTGACAGAACGAAGCGGGCAAAAAGAAGGACTGGCACACGGCGCAGCACGGACGGCAGGTGAAAGAAGGAAGGCGCATCCACTCCTTTGGCCGCGCATTCGTTTGTCCCCATTCATTCTGCCAACCTCATGAGTCCTGACATGGGCTCGGACCCCCGGTTTTTTCTGCCTCCTTCTTTCTGTCAGTTTCCGACGCCTGAGTCGCCTGCAAGTAAGTGAGATGCGCCCATTCAGGCTGGTTGCATACATCTGTCCTCGCTTGCAGGTGCTCAATGCCCTATAATCGGTCTCCGATGCCTGATTTTCAGCGGGTCACGGGTGAAATTCAGGGGTTGGCTGGCCAATTTTAGCCATCTGCCGAAGATTTTCAGGCTCCGATGGGTGATTTTCAGGGAACGATGCCTGATTTTCACCCTCCGATGGGTGATTTTCAGGCATCCGTCCCTAAATTTCAGCCAATCACAGTTGCGAGTCGGCGGCGTTTATCTGCGGTTCAAATGCAGAGCATAGGTTGAAGGACTTGCTTGCCTGATGAAACCGGTTTCCGCCTGCCACCTTTACACGTTCGTGGATACCGCGTATCTGCGCGGGCGCGACCCGGCGGAGGTCGCCCGCCAGCTTTGCGACGGCGGCGCGGACCTCATCCAACTGCGCGCCAAGTCATCCGCACCCGATGAAATCCTCCGCCTCGCCGGGGCGCTCTTGCCGGTGTGCGAACAGGCGGAAGTCGGCCTCGTCATCAACGACCATCCCAAGCTCGCGTTGCAGGTCGGCGCGCCGCTGTGCCATCTCGGGCAGGGGGACTTCTTCGATGCGGGCTTCCGCACCGCCGCACAAGTCACCGGTTGCCCGAAGCAGATGCTGCTCGGCTTGAGCACGCACACTCCGGAGCAGGCGCAGCGCGCACTCCGGGCGGGGCCGGATTACATCGCCATCGGCCCCGTGTTCGCCACGGCCACCAAACCCGGCCGGCCGGCCACGACGCTCGATTACGTCCGCTGGGCATCCGAGAACGTGACGATCCCGTGGTTCGCCATCGGCGGCATCACGCTCGCGAATCTCGACGAAGTTCTCGCCGCCGGTGCGCACCGCATCGCGGTGGTGTCCGCCATTCTCGACGCTCCCGACATCGTCGCCGCGTGCCGCGAGTTCAAGCGCCGGCTCGATGCGGCGGCGGGTTGATTCGAGGTCCGCGCGCGCCGCACTGTCCTCTTTTCAAGCGCCCGCTTCTCGCCCACACTCCGCGCCTCGTGAGACTCGAGCCTTACACCATCGGCGTCGGCGACCGCTTCGCGCACCAGGCGAAGGCGCAGCTCCGCGCCTGCCAGCTCGCCGCCGAGCGCGGCGTCGCCGTCACGCCCGTCTGGAACAAGTCCAACCGCGAGCACACGTTCATCGGCTCGCAGCCGCAGGGCGTGTTCGACGCCGCGCAAGCCGCCGTCAAGGAATTGGCGTGGACCGGCGGCTGGCACGTGGACGCCGACCACATCCGCCTCGACACGGTGGACAAGTTCCTCGCGTGCTCGGACTTCTTCACGATTGACGTGGCCGACAGCATCGGCAAGACGCCCGAGGAGCGCTACGTCGAGCGGTTCCTCGTGAAGCATCCCGAGCTCATCGGCACGGTCGCCGTCCCCGGCATCAGCGAACCGTTCCAGACCACACGCGAGGGCATCGCCGCCATCGCGCGCAAATACGTGAGCGCCACGTGGGAGGCGGGCCTGATTTTCAAGCACATCAAGCGCAGGAAGGGCACGAGGAACTTCCTCGCCGAGGTCTCGATGGACGAGACGGACTCGCCGCAAACGCCGCCGGAGCTGTTGGTCATCCTCGCGCTGCTGGCGGACGCGGGCGTCTACCTGCATACCATCGCGCCGAAGTTCACCGGCCGCTTCAACAAGGGGGTGGATTACGTGGGCGACCTCGCGCAGTTCGAGCGCGAGTTCAACGACGACCTCGCCGTCATCGCCTTCGCCGTGAAATCCTACGGCCTGCCGCGCGCGCTCAAGCTCAGCGTGCACAGCGGTAGCGACAAGTTCAGCCTCTATCCCATCATCCGCCGCGCGCTGCAACGCACCGGCGCGGGCGTGCACCTCAAGACCGCGGGCACCACCTGGCTCGAGGAACTCATCGGGCTGGCGGAGGCGGGCGGCGACGGCCTCGCGCTGGCGAAGGAAATCTACGCCTACGCGCTCGCGCACGTGGACGAGCTGTGCGCGCCCTACGCGAGCGTCATTGACATTGACCGCGCGAAACTGCCGACGGTCGAGGCGGTGAACGGCTGGACAGGCGCGCAATTCGCCAACGCGCTCCGGCACATTTCCGGCCACGCGGAATTCAACCCGCACTTGCGCCAGTTGCTGCACGTGTCGTTCAAGGTCGCCGCCCAGGCGGGCGCGCGTTACACGGGCTTGCTCAAGGCCAACGAAACCGTCGTCGCGAAGAACGTGACGGAGAACCTGTTCGACCGGCACATCAAGCCGCTGTTCATCGGCTGACGCGCCGGTTTCATCGTGTCGGTTTGAACGTTGACTCATCCCCCGCTTTCGGGCAGTTGTTACGCGAGCCCGCACCCAAGGATTCGCCGTTCGAGGATGCGGGCGATTTTGCCATGCCAAAAAAACTCCTTCCCGTTCTTCTCCTGTCCGTCCTGCTCGCGTTTCCCGCGCGCGCGCAAAAAGTCCCCGTCATCGAGCGCACGCTTGCCAACGGCATGAAGCTGCTCATGGTCGAGCGCCACGACGACCCGTCGGTCGCCGGCGGCTGGGTCGCGCACGTCGGCAGCGCGGACGAGCGGCCGGGCATCACCGGCATCGCGCACCTCTTCGAGCACATGATGTTCAAGGGCACGCCCACCATCGGCACGAAGGATTACAAGAAGGACCTCGAAATCATCGCCGCGCAGGAACGCGTGCGCGAGGAGATGCGCAAGGAGGACGTGAAGCTCCGCGCGATGCTGCGGCGCGGCGAGATTGACGACCTGCTCAAGCCCGAGAACAAGACGCCGCGCTACCGCGATCTCGAGCGCGAGTTCACCGACCTCATCGCCAAGCAGCGCGAGATTCTCGTGAAGAACGAGTTCGACCGCATTTACACCACAGGCGGCGGCTCGGGGATGAACGCCTTCACCACGCCGGACATGACGGGCTACTTCATCACGGTGCCCGCGAACAAGCTCGAGCTGTGGATGTGGATGGAGAGCGAGCGCCTGCTGCGACCGGTGTTCCGCGAGTTTTACGCGGAGCGCGACGTGGTGTTCGAGGAACGCCGCATGCGCACGGAGGCCACGCCGCTCGGACGCGTCGAGGAAGCCTTCGAGTCGCTTTTCTGGGAATCCCACCCCTACGGCTGGCCGACGGTCGGCTGGCCAAGCGACATCCCCGCCATTTCGAAGGCGCAGGCGGACGAATTCTACGCGCTCTACTACGCGCCGCAGAACATCACGCTCATCCTTGTCGGCGACTTCAAGGCGGCGGACGCGGAGAAACTCGCCGCGCAATACTTCGGTCGCATCCCGCGTGGCAAGTCCGCCGCGCCCGATGTGGTCACGCTCGAAATCAAGCAGGCCGGCGAAAAGCGGCTCAACGCCGGGGCCGATGCGAATCCGACTGTGGACATCCTCTGGCACACGCCGGCCTTCGGCCACAAGGACACGCACGCGCTGACGGTGCTCGGCTCCGTGCTCTCGGGCCGCACGGGCCGGCTTTACAAGGGACTGGTGCTCGGCTCCAAGACCGCGACGGAGGTCTTCGCGCGGCAGGATTCGCGCAAGTGGGCGGGCGTGTTCAACGCCGGCGGCGAGTCGAAGGACGGCCACACGCCCGAGGACGTCGAGAAAGGCATCTACGCCGAGATCGAGAAGCTCAAGTCCGCCGACGTGCCCGCCGAGGAATTGCAGAAGGTGAAGAACAACTTCGCCGCGAGCGAATATCGGCGCCTTTCGGCGAACATGCCCATCCTCATGCAACTCATCCGCACGGACGGCCTCGGGGACTGGCGCGAAATTAACGAGGCCGGGCCAAAACTCCAGGCCGTCACCGCCGCGGACTTGCGACGCGTCGCCAACACCTACTTCACCAAGGAAAACCGCGCGGTGGCCATCGTCACCCGCAAGGCCGGAAAATCTGCCGCGGAAGACCCCGACCTTGCCGCGCTGCCCGTCGAGTTGCGCGCGCCCGCGAAACAGGCTGCGACCCAGATGAAAAGCGTGACCGACGCCGCCCAGCTCAAGCAAAGCCGCGCCGCGCTCGAATCGCGCCTCGCCACGGTGACGGACGACAAGCAGAAGGCGCTGTTCCAATACATCCTCAAGAAGGCCACCGAGCGCATCACGGAATTGGAGAAGAAGTAGCCGGCCATGACTTCCACCACGCTCCCCATCGCGCTGGACGAGGCGAAGCTCGCCGAGTTCTGTTACGCGCGCGGGATTCGCAAGCTCAGCCTGTTCGGCTCGGTGTTACGCGACGACTACGACCCGGCGCGCAGCGACGTGGATGTGCTGGCCGGGTTCCTCCCCGCTGCCCGCCCGGGCGTTCGAGCTTTCGGCTACGGGGAAAAACTGGCTGCCGTGCTGGGCGTGCGTGTGGACGTCAACACTCCGGCCATGTTGAGCAGGCACGTCCGTGAGCGCGTGCTTGCGGAGGCCGTGACCATCTATGAGCAGCCATGATCCACGAGTCACGCTGCTTCAAATCATCGAGCACGCGGAGCGAACCCAGGAGATCTGCCGCGACAGGACGCCGGCCCAATCTCATCAACGCCGTCCGCGACGACATCCCTCCTCTGATCGCAACCGTGAAGACAATGCTCGCCGAACTCGAACCCCAGAATTGACTGCATGAACCAACTGCTCCTCCTCGCCCTGATCACGGTCGCCTTCGCAGCGCGCGCCGCCGACATCCCCGACCGGCCCGAGAAGCTCAAGTTCCCGCCGCTCACCTACGAGCCACCGCGCGCCGCGGAGTTCCGCGTCCAGCTTAAGAGCGGGCCCATCGCCTACGTCGTGCCGGACCGTGAGTTGCCGCTCATCACCATCGCCATCACCGTCCGCACCGGCGAATACGTCCAGCCTGCGGGCAAGGAAGGGCTCGCCGACCTCACTGGCTACCTGCTCGCGCGCGGCGGAATCAAGTCCAAGTCCGCCGAGGAACTCGAGGAGCGCCTCGCCTTTCTCGCCGCGGGATTGAGCAGCAGCGTCGGCGACACACAGGGCTCGGTCTCACTCAACCTCCTCTCGAAGGACCTCGATGAAGGCCTCGCGCTGCTGCGCGAAGTGCTCACCGCGCCGCGCTTCCAGGACGACAAGATTCTGCTTCGCAAGCAGCAACTCCTGCAGGACATGAAGCAGCGCAACGACCAGTCCTCGTCCATCGAGCAGCGCGAGCGGCGCTTCCTCAGCTACGGCGAGAATTTCTGGATCAATCGCCATGCGACCGCCGACTCGATTGACTCCATCAGCCGCGCGGACCTCGAGCAGTTCCACAAGCGGTGGTTCCACCCCGCGAACCTCGTGGTGTCCGCCAGCGGCGACTTCGACCGCGCCGCGATGGTGGCCAAGCTCGATGCGGTCTTCGGCAACTGGCCGTTCAAGGGCGAGACGCCGCCGCCCGTCCCCGCGAACACCGCCATGGCGAAGCCCGGCGTTTACATCGTGGACAAGGACGTGAACCAGGGGCGCGTCTCGCTCGTCATGCCCGGCATCACCCGCGACCATCCGGATTTCTTCCCGTTGCAGGTGATGAACGACATCCTCGGCGGCGGCGGCTTCACCTCGCGCCTCGTGAACCGAGTGCGCTCCGACGAGGGCCTCGCCTACTCCGCGGGCTCGGCGGTGCCGGCGGGCACGTATTACCCGACCATCGTTGTGGCCGCGTTCCAAACCAAGTCGCGCACCGTCGCCTACGCCACGAGCATCATGGTCGAGGAAATGCGCCGCATCGCCAGCGATCCCGTGACCGACGAAGAACTCAACACCGCGAAGAAGTCGTTCATCGAAACGTTCCCGCGCACCTTCGCAACGAAGGGCCAGATTGCCGGCACGTTCGCGGCGGATGAATTCAGCGGCCGCTTCGCGAAGAACCCGGACTACTGGAAGACCTACCGCGAGAAGATCAACGCCGTCACCAAGGAGGACATCACGCGCGTGGCCAAGCAGCACCTCGCGCTCGACAAGCTCGCCGTGCTCATCGTCGGCGACAAAAAGGAAATCCTCCTCGGCCACCCGAACCATCCCGTCAGCCTCGAATCCCTCACGCGCGGCCCCATCACCGACGTGCCGCTGCGCGACCCGCTGACGATGAAGCCGGTGAAGCAGTAGTCAGGCCGCCACTGAACGATTTCCGCCCGCGGCCCGTCCAAGCCCGTGACCGACGTGACCGCTCCTCCTCCTGCTTCGCTGCCACTGTTCGCGCTGGCTGCCGCGTTTGCGCTCACGGGCTGCACCACGTATCGCGACCAGGCGCAATCGGCCACGCTTCATTGGCAGGCGGGCAACGTGCAGGGTGCGGCGCAGGAGTTCACGCGCGGCGCGAACAAGGACCGCGAGCGCGACGCCATCATCTGGCGGCTCGAACAGGGCGCGGCGCTGCGCGCGGCGTGGCGGTATCAGGAGAGCAACTCGGCCTTCGACGCCGCCGAGGCGCGCATCGAGCAGCACGACGCCGGGCCTCGCGTGCATCTCGGTTCCGAGGCCACCGCGCTCATCAGCAACCTCGCCAGCCTGCCTTACGAGGGGCGCGGTTACGACCGCGTGATGCTCAACACTTACAAGGCGCTCAACCATCTCCAACTCGGCGAACCCGACAAGGCTCGCGTCGAGTTCAACCGCGTGCTCAAGCGGCAGGAGGAGGCGCGCGCGCTCAAGCAGCGCCGCATCGAGCGCGCGGAGTCCGAGCTGTCGTCGCTCCAGCCCGTCGTGCGCGATGCCGTGCGGCAGGCGCGCGAGCATCCGCAGCTTCGCACGGCGCTGTCGTTCACCGGGCGCTTCCACGCGGAGGGGCTTTACGTGAACCCGTTCGCGACGTGGGCCTTCGCGTTGTTCCACCTCGCGAACGCCGGCGACGCGGCGGATCTCGAGCGCGCGCACAAGGCCTTCGAGCAGGCGCTCGCGGCGTCGCCCGAAAAGCGCTTCGTGCAGGCCGACCTTGACCTCGTGAAGGCGCGCATGGCCGGGCAGCCGATGCCGGAGCTGACGTGGATCATTTTCGAGACCGGCCGGGCGCCGATGCGCGACGAGGTGAAAGTCGAGCTGCCGTTGCTGGTCACGCGGCTCTCCTACATCGGCATGGCGTTTCCGAAGTTGGTCTTCGTCGAGAACTACGCGTCGTCGCTCACGGTCACCGCGGGCGGCGTCACCGAGCACACGGGCGTCGTGGCGGACATGGACGCCATTGTTGCGCGCGACTTCCAGGACGAGTTGCCGGTGATTGTCACGAAGACGCTCGTGTCCGCCGCGCTCAAGGCGACAGCCACCTACACCATCAACACCGAGGCCGAGCATCGCGGCGAGTGGACGGGCCTGCTCGCCAAGCTCGGCACGGCGCTCACGCAAATGGCCATCAACATCGCCGACACGCGGACGTGGACAACCCTGCCCAAACAGGTGCAGATTGCCCGCGTGCCGACGCCGTCCGACCGCAAGCTCTCGCTCTACGCGCCCGCGTCCGGCCAGCGCGCGGACGTGACGGTCGGCACGGGGCGCGTGAACATCGTCTTCGTGAAGTCGGTCAGCCCGTCCACGCCGATGCTCGTCTCGCACGCGACACTCCCATGAAAACCCTCGCACCATGCCTTGCCACGCTGGCGGCGTTCGTCCTCGCGGGCTGCGGATCCACCGGCGTCAACACTGTCGAGCGCGCGCAACCCGTCGGCGAGCGCCACCTCGTTTCCGACAAGCGCGTCATCACCGACCGGACGCTCGACCGTGCCGTGCGCATCGTCGGGATGTCCGAGGGCGCGACGCCCGACGGTTTCATCAAGGTGCAGGTCGAGGTCCACAACACCGGCCGCTGGAAGAAGAGCTTCAGCTACAAGGTCGAGTGGTTCGATGCCAGCGGCGTCATCGTGGACACGCCGGCCAGCACGTCCATCACCCGGCAAATCGAGGGTGGCGAAGCGCTGTTTCTCAGCGCCGTCGCGCCGAACGCGACCGCGAAGGACTTTCGATTCAAATTCATGGAAACGCCGTGACGCGCCACGCGCGCCAACTGGAAAACCGAAATCCGAAACTAAACCGATGAAAACACACCTCCTCCTCACCGCCACGCTGTCCGCGCTGTTCGCCGCATGCGCGACCGGCAAAGTCTCCCGCATCGAGCCCACCGGCGACCGCGCCGTGACCACGGTCGGCGGCATTGACATCAAGGACTGGCTCACCGCGTCCGAGGCGATGATCCAATCGCTGCTCAACTCGGGCCGCGTCGTCACGCCGCCCGACTCCGCGGCGGTCATGGCCATCAGCCGCATCGCCAACAACACGACGCAGCAGGTGGACACCGACCTGCTCGTGAAGAACATCCGCATCGCGCTGAACAAGAGCGGCAAGATTGTGACGACCACGACGGTGGGGCTCGGCGGCACCGCGGAAGACCCGCTCGCGAAAGAACTCGCCGCGAAGCGTGCCGCCGCGGGCGGCCCCAACCGCATTCCCGACCCGAGCTACACGCTCTCCGGCAAGATCCTCGAGAACCGCCAGCAACAAGGCAGCGAGAAGACCACCTCGTTCATCTTCCAGCTCTCGCTCACGGACGTGAACGGCATCGCCGTGTGGGAGGACCAGAAGATCATCTCGAAGTATGCCAAGCGCACATTCCTCGGGCTGTGATTTGGCCTGAGCAGCAAAACCGCACGGCGGGTGCATCCGCCACGCCGCTCGTCCTGAACTCCTCGCGAACCGAATGGCGCTGCGACCTTCGCGCGAGTCCCGCCGCTAATACACTTCCACCCGCAGTCCGGTTTCAGCCCGGACGCGCTTGGCGATTGCGGAGAGCGCAGGCAGCGCAAGATGTTCGCACTCGGGGTGCACGGTCGGCCGGTGCGCCGAATACACCTGCACGAGCGCGATGCGCGCGCCCGCGGCCTTGAGTTCCTTGAGTCGCGCGATGAAGGCGCTGATTTCATCCCACGACGGCACCAAGCCGAGGTGTTTGCAGAAGAGGCTCTGGATCACGACCGGTCGCTCGCGCGCGAGGTCGCGGATGTTCACGAGCACCTGCTCGATCGGAACCATGCCGCGATTAATGCGCTCCACGCCCGCCTGCGTGCCAACGTCGAGTTTGGCCCAGACCTCGTCGCGTGCCGTGAAACACGCCAGCCCGGCGCGAACCTCCGGGCGGTCAAGGCCGGTGGCGTTGGTGATGAGCACGAGCTTGAAGAACGGCGTGCCCGCCACCGCGCGCAGGTGCACGACCGCTTCGACCACTTCGCGGAAGCACGGGCACAGCGTCGGTTCGCCATCGCCGCTGAGCGCCACGTCGCGCAGGCGGAGCAGTTCCACCGGCACGCCGCGATACTCGGGCCGTTGCGCAAAGCGCCCGTCGCGCGCCCACGCGAGCATCTCGCGCAACTCCGCCGTCAGCGCGCCGACGTCCACCGCGCGACCCGTCACGGGCAGGCTGCGGTTCACCTCGCAATACACGCAGTCGAAGTTGCACGCGCGGTCGGGATTGAGGTTCACGCCGATGGACAGGCCGCCGGCCCTCGGCGAAATCACCGCGTAAACAGACCGGTGCCCGAACGAGTGCCGGGGAAAGCCGAACGCAGTCGAGCCCGTGCGCTGGGCGCGGACGGCGCGCGGCGCTCGCTCGCCCGCTGTCGGGGCGGCTGACAATCCGGCGCTGCGCGCGTCCGCTGGGATGGCTTCTGCCATGTGCACGACACTGCCGGACGGCGCGAGAGACGACTGCACGCGGATTGCAGAAGGCTTCGCAGGACTTGACCACCGTGCGCGCGCGCCCCGCGAGTCCCGCGCCTTCCGCTCCCAGCCGCGGACAAGAAACAGCCGGTGTTCGACAAGCGCAGCGATGGCTTGATGCGCCGGTTGAAGGAGAGTGACACCGAGACGACACTTCAACCGACAACCCACCAAGATTATGAAAATCAAACCCGCATCCCGGTCCGGCAGCGTCCTGATGGAGATGGACGCGGACGACACGGACCTGCTAGCCGACACGGACCGCGCCAACGCGCTGGCGCCGTTCAAGCTCAAGAGCATCCTGGTGCCGATGGACTTCAGCGCCTGCTCGAAGAAAGCCCTCCACTACGCGCTGCCATTCGCTCGGCAATTCGGCGCGAGCCTCACGCTGCTCTACGTCGCGCACATCCCGTATGTCGGCGCGGAAGTTGGCGGCATTGACTACGCGCTCATCGAGACGCAACTGCGCACGGGCGGCATGAAGGAGATCGAGCGCATCGCCGGCGAGGAGGTCGGGGCCGAAATCCCGACGCGTGCCATCGTGCGTGTGGGACTGCCGCACCACGAGATCGCCAAGGCCGCGAAGGAAATCGACGCGGACCTCATCATCCTCTCGACTCACGGCCACACGGGCCTCAAGCACGTGTTCCTCGGCAGCACGGCGGAAAAGGTTGTGCGCCACGCGCCCTGCCCTGTGCTCGTCGTGCGCGAGCGGGAGCACGAGTTCGTGTGATTGCAAACTGAGCGTGTGCCGTGCGGCGGACAGAGCCGCGCCACACCGCTTTCCAGTTCAAGCGCACGGGGAGTGTATCCTCAGGCGAAAGGCGGCGACTGGAATTCAGTTCAGGTCTTCACGAGCACATCCTCCACGGCGCGCCGCGGAGTGCCCCTTGTGACCTCCGGATCGAAACCCATTCGCAGGATGATGTGCGGGAAGCACGTGCGGCCGGTGAGCTCGGTGATGCGCTCGCGCAAGTGCGGGATTTCAACGGGCTGATTGAGGAACGACGCCCAGACGTTCTCCGTCCGCGCTCGGAGCAGCACCCGCTCCATCGCCTGTCCGGCCGCCAACCAGGCTGCGGGCGTGTCGCGGTCCGTGCCCACAATCGCCAGCACAGGCGAAGCAAGCACGATGTCCAGATCGCGCGCGGCGCGGCCGGGGCCGGCGTCAATCGTCCGGATGACCATCGGCGCGGCGCCGGCTTGCCCGTGCTTGCCGAAGGCTGGCTGATTCTTGCGGCGTGCGCCGCAAGCGATGGAGTGAGCGACCCGCGCTTCAACTTTCCGTTGCCACGCCCCTCCTGCTTCCGCACCCTCGCGAGCCATGAAACGAACCCGTCGCTCGGCGACTTCCGCATCTCCGGCGTTGCGCGTCGGCATTATCGGCGGCAGCGGGCTGTATCACATCGAGGGCTTCACGAACCAAAAGTGGATCCGCGTGCGGACGCCGTTCGGCAAGCCGTCGGATGACTTGCTCACCGGCCGGCTTGCGGGGCGCGACGTCGTGTTCCTGCCACGGCACGGACGCGGCCACCGTATCATGCCCAGCGAGCTCAATCACCGCGCCAATGTGTGGGCGATGAAGAAACTCGGCGTGGCTTGGATCATCAGCGTCAGCGCCGTGGGCTCATTGCAGGCGAAGTATGCGCCGTGCGACATTGTGTTGCCGAACCAGTTTCTGGATCGCACGAAGCGTTCATTCGAGCACACATTCTTCGGGCGCGGCATTGTGGCGCACATCGCGTTCGCGGACCCCGTGTGCGAGGAGCTTCGCCAACTCCTGCTCGCGAGCGCGCGCGAGCTCGGCGCACGTGCTCACGACGGCGGCACCTACGTGAACATGGAGGGGCCGGCCTTCAGCACGCGCGCCGAGTCGCTCACGAACCATCGCGCGGGTTACGACGTGATCGGCATGACGAACCTCGGCGAGGCCAAGTGCGCGCGCGAGGCGGAGATCGCCTACTCCAATCTGGCGATGATCACCGATTACGATTGCTGGAAGGCCGACGAGGCGCACGTCACCGTCGAGATGGTCCTCGACAACTTGCGGCGCAACGCCGAGCAAGCGAAGGCCATTATCGCGGACGTGCTGCCGAGGATTCCTGCCGAGGCGAACTGGCCGTGCCACGATGCCTTGCGCAACGCCATCATGACAGAGCGCAGCCGCTGGCCTCGCAAGACCATCGCGGAATTGCAACCACTCCTGCGGAAATACCTTTAGCGCGCATCGGTGCCGGGCTCCGCATCGGCGTCCCGGCTCATGCGTGCCGGTGCGTCAGCGAGCCGTGGCCAGGTGCGTGTGCGCTGTCGCGTTGAGCTTCCCAACACTCCTCGGGCGCGTGATCGGGATCCTCGTGCCGGAGGAAGTTGTGCCAGCACTTAAGGTAGATGATGCCCAGCGTGTAGGGGACGAGGAAGATGAGGAGGTTCGGGAGGTCAGCCATAAGCCTGTCGCAGTTGCAGGGACGGTGCCCACACCGTCCCGGACCGGCGGAACCGCCGCGCGGCCCTCATGGCTGGTTGATACGGGGACGCAGCCGGCGCGACTTCGCGGAAGTTGGCGAACGTTGACCGCGGGTTGCCCGGCTGAAGGGACGCGAATCTCGCTTGCGGAATGCTGACGGCGCGAAGCGGGGAAGTTTTGGAGCGAACCTGCCGCTACCGCCAGGCTGCGCGGCTACTGTGCCTTGGTGACGAGCAAGTCATCAAACCGAATCGGCGTTCCTGCATACGGCATCGCCCAGATTGCGGGCCGGCCCTGGCGCGGCGCGTCCTTCTCCGGGTCCGTCGCAACGTGCTCGTAGGTGATCTGCCACGCGGCGGGTTCCTTCGTGGACTCGGCCCACGCCTTGCCATCCACCTTCCACGTGTTGTCCTTCACCTTGGTCACCTGCAGGCGCACAACCGTCCACGTGCCCGACTGCCATTCATACGGCGCATTGGCGATGGGGCGGTCCTCGCCCTCGACAGATTTCGTGAGGACGAGCTGGCCTTTCGCCGGCGACACCATCAGCTTGAAGCCCGACGTGCCGTTCAAACCCACGCCCATCGCGGGAAAGCGGCGGCCCTGCCGCGTGCCGAACGCGCGCGCCTGAACGCGCAAGCCGTGCTGCTGCGTCGGGCCGAACAGCACCCCACAATCGGAATCGGGCAGCGGCGAACCCGGAAGTTCGAGAAACTTGTTGCCGCCCTCCGCCTTGACGGCGAACCCGCCCTCGAGCACGAGGAAATCCGACGGCGCCTTGTCCACCTCGGCCTTCTCGAAGTTCTGCTCATACACGACCTGCGCCGCCGGTGACGCGGGCTTCGCGCCGCCCTTCGCGGCTTGCGCGTCCTTCGCGAGGTTCGCCGCGATCCAATTCGCGAGAGTCGAACTGCCCTTCCCGAAACCACCCGGCAAGTCACCGTAGTCCTGCGTCTGGATTTGTGGCGGCTCGCCCCAGTGCGCGGGAAAGGGCTTGCGGCCCTGTTGCGCACCCGCCGCGACCGTCAAGGCCAGCGAAAGCGCCGTCGTCGCAATAAGCGTTTTCATGTTCATTTCTACAAGTGGAGGCGAACCCATCGCAATCGTCAGACGTGCCCGAACCCGGCGAGTTTCACCAGTCGCGTTTTTCCCGCTTCCCATTCCGCACTCCGCACTCCGCATTCCTCATTCACTCCGCAGCGCATCCAGCAGCCGCCCGCGCAGCGCGAACACAGTCGCCAGCCACGTCCACACCGCGCCGCTCGCCAGCACCGCGCCGAGCGTCAGCGCCAGCGAACCATACGGCATCGGCGCATTCGGGCTCAACACCGCCGGCGCCACCGCCGCCGCCGCAGCCACCACGCCGCAGCCGAGCCCGAGCAGCAGCAACGCGCCGTGCTCGCTCAACACCAGCCGCCGCAGCGCGGTTGCGCGGAAGCCCACCGCCAGCAGCAGCGCCAGTTCGCCGCGGCGTTCGAGCACGTTGCGCAGCACCACCACGCCCAGCCCCGCGCTGCCGAGCAGCAAGCCCAGCCCGCCGAGCACTTGGAACGTGGAGAGGTAGGTGTTCTGCACCGCGTTGAACTGCGCGAGCCGGCGCGGCGCGGACGTGAGTTCGAGTCCCGCATCGCGCATCGCGCGAGTGAGCGTCGCCGACACCTCGCCGACACGGTTGGTCGGCGCGTCCACGAGGAAGAAGCGGTAGCCCGCCTCGTTCGGGAAGCGCGCGATGAACTCGTCCTCCGCGATGATGATGTTGCCTTGCAAAACCGAGTTGGCCAGCGAAGCCACAAGCCGCACCTTGAACGGTCGCCCGCGCTCATCCGTGAAGTCCAGCGTGTCACCGAGCTTCATGCCGAGCGCCCAGAGGATGGAGGCTTCGTCGGCGATGCCGGGAATGACTGAGTCTACGCCATGAATAACGCGGTGCGCAGGACCTGTTTGACTGGGTGAAGGGTATCCACCTCGCCACGCCGGATACGCGTGCCAAGACGAGATGGTTTCGTCGCGGTAGCCAAGGAGATACCACCCCAGTGGCCGCGGCAGTCCACTCCATGCGCTCGTGAACGCAAATGCTCCCCTTTGGTTCAAAGCACCGTTGACACCGAGCAACCGCGGCTTCTGCGCGCGGTTCAAGTTCAGGCAGCTCGCGTCGTCGCCGTCGCGCACGCGGAACTGCACGAAGCTCACACCCGCCAGCGCGTTCGTGTCGAGCGCGAGGAAGTCGCGACCGGCTTGCGAGTTCAGGTCCTGATACACCGGCAGCGTGCTCGCGCCGAGCAATGCGAAGCCGCCCGTGCCCGACGCGCGCTTCGTCGCGTTCACGTTTTCGTCCAGCCGGAACGCGCCAATGCTCACGATGAGGAAACTGCCGCACGCCAGCATCGTCGCAGTAGCGAGGCTGCGCTTGCGACGCCGCGTCGCGTTGCGCACGCCCATGCCCGCAAGCGACAAACTTGCCGACGCCTCGCTCCGCTCCAGTCGAGACAACAGCGCCGAGAGGAACGCCAGCCCCGCGACCAGCAGCAGCGCACCCGCGCCAAAGAACACGCCCGCATTCGCCGTCTGCCCGCCCGCCACCGCCCAGCCCACCAGCGCGAGCGCGGCGACGAGGCAGCCGAGCGCAAGCCGCGTCGTGGTGGTTCGCCTGCCCGGAGTGATTCGTGGCCGTTCTCCCTCACCCCGGCCCTCTCCCGCCGGGAGGGGGAGGCCACTTGGCCGCGCTTGTTCCAAATGCGTGCCTCCCTGTTGCATGTTGGTTGAGCCGTGGACGGAGTGATCGCCGGCCTCACGTGTGGCTGCCTGCGATTCCCCCTCTCCCAGCGGGAGAGGGCTGGGGTGAGGGAGATCGCTTGCTTCAACAGTCATCACACGGGACTTGCCAGACGCTCCACGGAACACTGAACACTGAACACTGAATACTTGCTCCCCTCCTCCGCTCAACAGCACCCGCGCCGGTTGCCGCACCTGTTTGCGCAGCGCGAGCCACACCGTGAACACCGCCACCAACACTGCCGCGAACACACCAATCGCCAGAGTCTGCGGCGTCGCGTGGAAGCGCAGCGCGCTCGTGCCCACCGCGTCCTTCCACACCGTCGTGAGCCCGTGCAGCATCGCGCGCGCATACCACGCGCCGCCGACCGCGCCGAGCACGCCACCCGCGAGCGCGAGCGCCGCGCCTTCGAGCAACAACATCCGTCGCACCTGTTTCGGCGTGAAGCCGAGCGCCAGCAACGTGCCCACCTCGACCGCGCGCTGCTCGACGCCGAACTGGAACAGCATCGCCATCAGCACCAGCGCCGCGACGATGAGGAAGAAGCTGAACCCGATGAACAGCCCGCCAAAGTCCTGCGACTGCGCCGCCGCTTTCAAGGCCTGCTCGCGCACTGGCTGGAACACGAGACCGAAGTCCGACGGCTTGAGCTTGGCGAGAAGGGCTTTTTCCAACTCCGCCTTGTAGGAGACGACGTGAGGAGTCTCTGACTGATTGGCTGAAGGCGCGTCGGTCGAAGTTGGATTGAGCCTCCTCACGTCGGCTCTTACGGGGAACCGCACCACCGTCGTGTCGCCGAACCGGTTGGCCCACATCATTCGCCCGGCGCTTAGCGAGACGAAGGCCTTGGGTGCGCCGCGCCAATTCTGCCAGTAGTCGTCGTCCTCCTTGCGAATCTTGTGCGCCAGCGGGAAGCCCGCGTCCCAATCGCCCGCGCGCTCGGCCTTCGCGATGCCGGGGAAATCCGGCATCAGCGTGCGGTCGGCCCACGGCATCTGCATCGGCACGACAGCGCGGACGCGGAACCGATTCGTGGCCTCGGCCAGCCGCGCGCCGGAGTCCGGCTGGAAGTAAGTGAGCGCGATTTCCGCGCCCGCGCCGACCTGCAAATCGTCCGCCAGCCACTGGTTGATGATGATCTCGTCGTCGCGCAAGTCGGCGGGCGTGAACGGTGCGCCCGCGGCGGTGACCATCGAGTAAGGCGTGGTGCGTTCTCCCGCGCGCAGGAGGTTCACGAGATACGTGAGGACGGGCTGCGCGTTCGTGTCCACCTCCAGCGCGGCGCGGACGGCGGGCGGGTCGAGGAAGATGCGGTCGGTGCGGAGTCCGAGAGCGGCGGAGTTGGTGAGCGGGTGGAGGTCGAGTTGGGCGTCGGCAAGTGACCAATTCGCTGGGAGGAGTCCGTTGCCAAGGGGAGCCGCCTCTGTTTGCGCCAAAGTCATGATTGGAGTCGCTTCAATCAGACCGAATCGAATCAATGGACTAAGTAGCGAGTTTCGATCTCTCGCCCGATGCTCTGACGATGGAAGTCGAAGCGTGCGAGCGGTGACAGCGACACTTGCTCGTCCCGAGGCAGCAACTTTATCCTGAAGCAATCCCAGCGCCACGAACGCATTGAACGGCGCGACTTGGTTCGCCTGCAAACTGAAGCCTCCCAGTTCCTCGCTTCCCGCAACGGCGTGAACCTTCAGCCGCAACGCCACGCTCTGCCCGTCCCGCGGCGTGAGCGAGACATCCTGCGAGAGCGCGGAGACTTTGCTGCCGCGCAGCAGCACCTCGTCGCCGGGCTTGGCGGCGAGCTGCTCAGCCAGCGGCTGGTTGAGCACGACGGAGTCCGGCGGGACGGCGGTGAAGGCCGGGGCCCTGGCGGCCAGCTTCCAGAAACTCTCGTCCACGCCTAGGATGTGAACGCGGTTCGCGCGACGCGAGCCGTCGGCGGAATTCGCCGTGCCGGGCAGCGCGAGGACGGGCGCGGCCTTGAGATTGGTTGCGAGTTCCGCGCGGAACAGCCGGTCGCCCGTGGCCATCGCGGCCTCGATGTTGCCGAGCCTTGCCAGCGCCATCTCGCGCAGGCTCACGCGGACGGAATCGCCCACGAGCAGCGCGCCGATGAGCACGGCGCTGCCGATAGTCGCGCCGAGCAGCACGCCCAGATGCGAGCGCGCGTGATGCCGCAGGCTGCGGAGGATGAGCGTCCGGAGGGTCATGGTGTTGCGCAGGGCACGGCCGCCCGGGCGGAATGACGAATGACGAAACCCGAATGACGAATGAATGACGAAGCTCTAAGCTCGAAGGCCCGCGCCTCTCGCCACCCGTCGTTCGCCATTCGTGCTTCCTTCGTCATTCGGATTTCGTCATTCGTCATTGCGAGGAGAGCTGGCCGTCTCGCAGTTCCACCACGCGGCCCATCTTCTGCGCGAGGTCGAGTGCGTGGGTGACGACGATGAGCGTGACGTTCTCCTCGCGGTTCAGTTCGAGCAGAAGCTGCGAGAGGGTCTGCGCGGAGGCGCGGTCGAGCGCGCCGGTGGGTTCGTCGGCGAGGAGGAGCTTGGGCTGGTTAATGAGCGCGCGCACAACGGCGCAACGCTGGCGTTCGCCGCCGGAGAGCTGTCCGGGCCGGTGCGAGAGCCGCGAGCCGAGGCCGACGCGGTCGAGGAGTTTCTTGGCACGGTCCACTGGTGAGATTGCCGAGGACAGGCGAGACGCCTGTCCCACCATGGCGAGCGTCGGGACGAGCACATTTTCCAGAACGGTGCATTGTGGCAGTAGGTGATGGGCTTGGAAAATGAAACCAATCTGTCGGTTGCGGACGGCGGCGAGTTGGAGGTCATCGAGCGCGGCGAGGTTCTGTCCGTCGAGTCGGACTTCGCCCGCACTGGGCCGGTCGAGCGTGCCGATGATGTTGAGCAGCGTGCTCTTGCCGCAGCCGCTCGGGCCGACGATGGCGAGGGATTCTCCACGACCGAGCGCGAGCGAGATGTCGTGCAGCACGCGGACGGGTTCGCCGCCCTCGGCGGAGGCATAGCTTTTGGAGATGGCCGTGAGCTGCAGCAGTGGCGCTTCAGGCATACGGGCAGAGGAAACCACGAATCGAAACCGGCGACACGTCCAAACCCACTCGGCATCGTGTCATGACCAATCGCACGTCATGCGACCAGTTCCTTGATGACCTGCCCGCCCGTCTGGCTGAGTTGCTTGAAACGGCCCTCGTGGAAGTAGGTCAGCTTGTTGTCGTCCAGGCCGAGCAGCCGCAGCACGGTCACGTGCAGGTCGCGGATGGGGTGGACGCACTCGGCGGCCTTCTCGCCGATCTCATCCGTCGCGCCGATCGCTTGACCGGCCTTCACGCCGCCGCCGGCCAGCCACATCGCCATGCCTTTCGCGTTGTGGTCGCGGCCTGCGACGTTCTCGCCGCCGCGCACGCCGTTGTCGGGCGAGCGCCCAAACTCACCGCTCCAGATGACCAGCGTCGAGTCGAGCAAGCCGAGCCGACGCAAGTCCGTGAGCAGCGCGGCGATGGGCTTGTCCACGCAGCGGATGCGGCCCGTGTGCGCGCGGTCAATGTAGTCGTGCGAATCCCAGCCGCCCTCGAAGAGCTGCACGAAGCGCACACCGTTCTGCACCAGCTTGCGCGCGAGCAGGCAGCGCCGCCCAAAGCTGTCCGTCGCGGGCTGGCCGATGCCGTAAAGCTCCTTCGTCGTCGCGTCCTCGTTGTCGAGGTTCACGACGCCCGGCACTTCGGCCTGCATGCGGAAGGCGAGTTCATAAGCGGCCATGCGCGCGGCCAGTTCGCTCTGATTCGGATGGCGCTTGGCGTCCTCGGTGTTGAGCTTCGCGAGGAGGTCGAGGTTGGCGCGCTGCGCGTCGCGCGTGACATGCGGCGGCGGATTCAGGTCGAGGATGGGCGAGCCTTGCGAGCGCAGTGGCGTGCCTTGGAAATGCGCGGGGAGAAATCCGTTCGCCCAGTTCGCCGCGCCGCCCTGCGGAAAGGCGCCCTCCGGCAGCACGACAAACGCCGGCAGGTTCTGGTTCACGGTGCCAAGTCCGTAGCTCGTCCACGCGCCGATGGCCGGGTCGCCGCTGAAGCGATTGCCCGTGTTCATATGGTAGCACGCGGTCGGGTGGTCAATCGAGTCCACCTGACAGCCGCGATAGACGCACAACTCGTCAGCCACGCGCGAGAGGTGCTCGAACTTGTCGCACATCCACAGGCCGGACTTTCCGTGCTGCTTGAACTGAAACGGGCTGCGGACGAAGTAGCGCTTGCCGCTGGCCATCGCGGACGCAAAGCGGTCGTTGCGCGTGAACTCCTTCATGTGCAACCCGTCGAGCTTCGGCTTGGGGTCAAAGGTGTCGAGATGCGACGGCCCGCCCTCCATGAAAAGGAAGATGCACGCCTTGGCCTTCGCATTGAGGTGAGGTTGCTTTGGAGCGAGCGGGCTGGCTGATTGCCGATCGTATGCGGCACCGAGTTCCTGACGCAGAAGCGCGTTGAAGGCCACGGTGCCGAGCGTCGCGCCAAGTCCGTGAACAAAATCGCGCCGCGAGTGCTTCGCAAAGTGCTGGCAGCCGAAGCGGGACACGTTCATCGCGTTCATCGCACGTAAACGAATTCATTCGCGTTGAGCAGCACGAGGCAGACTTCGGCCAACGCGCGCGTCTCGGCGCCCGCCTGCCACGGCATCAGGTCGCGCTGGTAGTTCTTCAACACGTCGAGTTCCTCGTCCCAAAAAAAATCCTCGCCCGTCATTTCCTCGACCATGTGGCGCTTCACCTTGGTCGGCAGTTCGACAGGCTTCGGCGTGTTTGCGCGATGATGCGCGACCATCTTGTTGAAGTGCGCTTCGCAGGACTTCAACTCATCACTCGTCGGCGCGCGGCCAAAGGCTCGGCGGAAGGCTAGTTCGATTCGCCCCTTCAACGTCGGCGCGGACTTTTCCAGTGACGCGGCGAAGGCGAGCGCGCGGTTGTTCACAAAGTCACCGTTCATCAGCGAGAAGACCTGCGGCGTGACGGTAGTGGCATCACGATGCTCGCAGCTCGTCTCGGAGCCGGGGCGGTTGAAGACCTCGAGCATCGGGTCCGCGAGCGTGCGGATGCGGAAGGCGTAGAGCGTGCGGCGGTTGCGCTCCGCAGAAGTCGGCGAAGGCTGATACGCGGGAGCGACCGAACCCATGATGTGCCGCGGCTGGAAGGCAACCTCCCAGTTGATTTCGGGGAAGACGCCGTGCCCACCGGATTGCGGATTCAACTCGCCGGTTACCGCGAGCATCGAGTCACGCAACTCCTCAGCGGCAAGGCGGCGGGTGGGGAAGTAACTGAGCAACTCGTTCTTCGGATCTATTTGGGAGGGCGCAGTTCCACCTGCGCCCTGGCTCTTCCCGCCCGAAGAGGATGGGGCGCGGGTGGAACCGCGCCCTCCCGGCACTGAGGATTGTTGGTAGGTCGCGCTGTTCAGGATGAGCGCGTGGAGTTTCTTCAAACTCCACCCGTTCTCGACGAACCAACCCGCGAGCCAGTCGAGCAGTTCGGGATGCGTCGGTTTGCCGCCCATCGCGCCGAAGTTGTTCGGCGTCGCGACGAGTCCGCGCCCGAAGTGCTGCTGCCAGACACGATTGACGATGACCCGCGCGGTGAGCGTGTTCTGCGGGCTGGCAATCCACTTCGCGAGCGCAGTGCGGCGGCCGGAAGCGGATTGCGGAACGGGGATTGCGGATTGCGGATTGAAGGCTTCGAGCGCGCTCAACACACCGGGCGTCACTTCATCCGCTGGAGATTCCAGCGCCCCGCCCGAAAGAACGTGAACCACCTGCACCACGCCGACGCGGTTTGTCGGAACGCCGTAGAGCGGGCGCACGGAAGTGTAGTTGTTCGGCGGGCCGGAATAGACCGAGAGCGCATACGCCTCGAAGCGCCGCAGCTCGCGCTCGAAGCAGTCCTGCCGCTTCTGATGCGTCTTGCGCGCGCTCAACTCCTCCTTGGTCAGGCCGAAGTTGTCGCGGCGCGCCGTGCCGGACTTGGTGAACTCGCCGACCGAGCCCGCGCCGTGGTCCTTCTCGTAAGCGGCGATGGCGTCCAGATTTTTCTTCCGCAGCGAGGCGAGCACTTCGCGGGCTTCGGCGAGGTGCTTCTCCACTCGCGAGCGAGCCGCGGTGGTGTCGCCCATGTTCTCGCCGGGAAGAAACGGCGAGGGCCGCTCGGCAAACTGCGTGGAGGCGAACGCGGCTTGAATGCGGTAGTAATCGCGCGCGGGCACCGGGTCGAACTTGTGATCGTGACAGCGCGCGCAACGAAGCCCCTGTCCGAGAAACGTGACGCCGACATGATGCGTGACGTCATCGAGGAAGTCCTGCCTCGTCACGGCGGCGACCGTCATGCCTGTGTGTTCCCACGGCCCCATGCGAAGGAAACCAACGGCGATGCGCATCTCGAGGTTGGCGGGTTCGAGTTCGTCGCCGGCGACTTGCTCGAGGATGAAGCGATCGTAGGGCTTGTCCGCGTTGAAGCTGCGGACCACGTAGTCGCGATAGCGCCACGCATGCGGACGCTCGTAGTCGTTCGAAAACCCGGCGGTGTCGGCGTAGCGCGTCACATCGAGCCAGTGCCGCGCCTGCTGCTCGCCGTAGTGCGGACTGTCGAGGAGGCGCTTCACGAGCCGCGCAAATGCATCGGACGACTTGTCTTTCACGAACGCGTCCACCTCGGCAGGCGTGGGCGGAAGGCCGGTGAGGTCGAATGTCGCGCGGCGGATGAGCGTGGTCTTGTCGGCGGGCGGCGCTTGCGGAATCTGCCGCAGTGCGAGCGGCGCTGCGATGAACGCGTCCACGGGATTGCGGATTGCGGATTGCGGATTGCGGATTGTCGGAACGTCGGGCTTGCGGAGTGGTTGCCAGGCCCAGATGTCCTCGGGTTTGTATTTGCGATTGGTCCAGTCGGGTGAGAGGCCGCCGCTAGTTTTCACGGTGACGCCTTCGCCCGGCAATCCCGCGCTCGCCGCAGGCTTCTCGCCGGGCCACGGCGCGCCGGCGAGAATCCATTCGCGCAGCGTTTTGAGCTGGTCGGCTGAGAGCGCGTCGTTGTCCTTCGGCGGCATCGGGAGCTGCGGGTCCTTCCGTGTCGCGGCGATGTAAAGGAGGCTTTCATCGGGCTTGCCGGGCGCGAGCACGGTGCGCTCGCTTTCGCCGCCCGCGAGCGCGCCGGCACGGGTGGTTAGGTTGAGGCCGCCCTTGATTCTCTCGGCGTCGTTGCCGTGGCAGGCGAGGCACTTCGCGGAGATGACCGTCCACGCGCGCTGGGCAAGTTGGTCGGCTGGGTCCGCGGCGCGCGAAGTCGAACTCGACGCCACGAACAAGGCGAACAGCGCGCACAGGATGGCAGACCGGATCATGCGTTGTGCCGGTAGCTTAACCGGCGAAGGCGGTGTGTCCACGGGCTTTTGGTCGCACCCATCTCATGCCACCGAGTTCCGCATCGCGCGGACTTCGCCGAGCATCTCGCGCGCGGCTTCGACCAGTGGATTCACGTCCGCGCTCGTGGCAGGTTGCTCGTCGTGCGATTCGTCCGTGTCGCCGAGGCCCGTGTCACGGAGGCGTTTCATGCGCGCGAGGATGAGGTCACGGATTTCCTCCGCGTTGTCCACGCCGTGAAAGAAGGCGATGTGGCCGGCCTCCTCGTGCCCGTGGTGGCCGGCCTCGGCTCCCGCGCCACCGCCCGCGGTGCGCACTTCGACGTCCGCCACACCGAGCAACCGCTGCAACGGTCCCTGGTGCACGACGATTTGCTGGATGTTCGCGAAGGTCATCGTAAGTTCGCGCACGGACTGCAGGCCGTGGCGGATGCGCAGGCTGCGGTCGGTGACGACATACCAGCGCAGTTCGTAATTGAGCTTCACGAGCAGGTAGGTGAACGGCATTTGAGCGATGAGGCTCGCGAGGCCAAACCACTCGAGCGCGTGAAAGGCCTTCAGCAGCCACTCGGGCTTGAAGTTCACAAACCCTCCAAGCAACAGCGCCAGAATGGCGATGACCGCGAACGCCTGTCCGAACGCCCACTGCACGAGCAGCAGCCGGTAATAGTTCCGCCCGGCCCGAAACACCTGGATGGACTCCGGCGCGCCCGCCGGCGGCTCCGGTTCCGGCGGGACTTTCATCAGCCGCAGCAACAGCGCGCGAATGCGGTCCATCATGGCACGAGGGGCGGTGGCGGATTGGACCACGGCGTTTGCGAGTCGAGTTGTTCTCGAAGGGCACGGAGTTCCGATGCAACTTCGCGCAGCGTGGCGACGAGTTCGGCTGCGGCCGCTTCGTCGAGGTGCAGGCCGGGTTTCGCCACTGCGCCCGCGCCGACCGGAGTTGGGCCGCGCTCCTTCATGCCGCGCATCTTCGAGTAGAGGAAATCGCGCACGGCCTCGAACTCGCGCAACCCCTCGATGGTCATCTCCGCCTTGCCGCTGCCCGCGGCGGTCTGGATTTGGATCCGCGCGAGGCCGAGCCACCGCTCGACGACGTTCGAGGTCAGGTGGATGTCCTGGATGCGCGAGTAGTTCAGGATGACCTCGCGCCGGAACAGGATGCCCCACCGCATCGAGATGCCCTCGGCGTCGAAGCGATACCGCATCGTGTGATACCGGAAATACGCCGGCAGGATGAGGATGGGGAACAGCGGCCCGGTGACGAGCAGGCCGAGGAAATAATACTTCATCAGCGCGCTGCACGGGCGCTCGATGGCGTAGATCGTCGCGTCGGGAACGGGCTCCTTCATTCAGTCATTGTCGCGCGGAGAAGCGTTCGTCCAAATTGCGCAGTCGGCGGGAGAGGTCGCGCGCGATGTTCAGCAGGAGCAGGCCGTATTGCTTGGGTTGCTCCTCGTAGAGGCGCAGGAAGGAGACCGATTCGAGACTCCACAGGCGCGTGTCTGTCACCGCCACGACTGTCGCCGCGCGCGGAAGCGTTTCGAGGATGCACATCTCGCCGAAAGAACTCAGTGGCCCGAGCCGGGCAAGCTCGACCTCGCCGGGAGTGCCGAAGCCTTTCACGACGCGCACATCGCCGGACTCGATGAGGAAGAACCGATTGCCGGGCTCGCCTTCCTTGACGATGGGCGAGCCTGTGGCCGCCTTTGAAAACTGCGCGCGGCTCGCGAGCAGGCGAAGCGCTTCGGGCTGCAAGCCGGCGAAAATGGGGATGCGCTCGAGGAGGGTGGACATCGTCGGAACGTAGAACACTTGGCCCGTGGCGGACGAGAAGAAAAAACGGCCGCGGCTGCGTCACGACCTCGGAGCCCGACGCCACGCCAGTTCCGATCTGAACACCGCAAGCGCACTGACCGCAGCCGTCGCGCACCGAAGCACGTGCGGCCCGAGTGTGAACGGCTTCGCGTCCGCAGCCACCAGCGCGTCAAGTTCCTCCGGTGTGAAGTCGCCTTCCGGCCCGACCCACAGTGCGATGCTCGCAGGCAAGTGCCCTCGTTCCCGCTGGAAAGCCTGAATGATGTCGCGCGGAAGCTGCGCGGTTTCGCGCAAGGACGCGACGAGCCGCAAATCGGCGTCGCACGCGCGCAGCGCATCGGCGAAGGAACACGGCGCGTCGAGTTGCGGCATCCACGGCGAACCGCACTGCTTGACGGCGGCGATGGCGGCCTGGCGCCACTTGACGACTTTGCGTTCGGCGGAGCCGGCATCGAGCCGCACTTCGCAACGCGCGGTGAGCACGGGAGCGATGCGCGACGCGCCGAGCTCGGTGGCCTTCTCCACAATGTCCTCCATCAAGCCGCCCTTCGGCACCGCCTGCCAGAGCGCGAACGCGCAAGCAGGCGGCGGCCACTGCCGCCATTCGAGCACGTCCAGCGTCACCTCGCGTGTGGCCAGCGCGCGAACCTGGCAGAGCATCTCGCGTCCCTCGCCATCGAGCACGGTTACTTGCTCGCCGGGGCGCAACCTCAACACGTCCCGCGCGTGATGCGAATCGGCCTCGGACAGTTCGAGCAAGTCACCCTCGGCCTCGGCGGGAGGAAGGAAGAAGCGATGCACGGTGAGCGAAACAGGTTGTCGTCGTCGTCCTCGTCGTCGTCAGAGCATCGTTGATTCGAGGAAGAGGACGCGAAGGGGGAACAAAGACGATTCTGCCTGCGACTTACTTAAACCAGCTCTTGGCGTGCTCGAAGAAACTCCGGCTGCGCGGGTTGTTGCGCTCATCGCAGGTCGCGGCGAATTCGCGGAGCTTCTGTTCCTGCTGCGCGGAAAGGTGCGTCGGCACCTCGACGCTGACGCGCACATGCAGGTCGCCGTGGTCGCCGGTCTGTATGTTGCGCACGCCACGGCCGCGCAGGCGGAACATCGTGCCGGGCTGCGTGCCGGCGGGGAGCTTGATGGTGGCCTTGCCCGTGAGCGTGGGCACCTCGATGCTCGCGCCGAGCGCGGCTTGCGCGAAACCGACCGGCACCTCGCAGAGCAGGTCGTCGCCGTCGCGCTTGAAAACGTCGTGCTCGCGAACGTGCAGCACCACGTAGAGGTCGCCGTGGCCGCCGCCGCGTTGCCCGGCCTCGCCGTTGCCACCGGAACGAAGCCTCGTGCCCGTGTCCACGCCGGCGGGGATCTTGATCTTGATCTTGCTCGCGCGGTCGCGGCGACCGCTGCCGCGGCACTGGCGGCAGGGCTTGTCGAGTGTGCGACCCGCGCCGTCGCAGTGCGGGCACGTCTGCTGGATGTGGAAGATGCCGCGCGCGCTCACGACCTGTCCGCGGCCGTGACAGTGCGTGCAGGTCTTCATCGAGGCTCCCGCCTCGGCGCCGCTTCCGTGGCATGTGTCGCACGCGTCGAGCTTGGTGACGGAGATTTCCTTGTCGCAGCCGCGCACGGCTTCCTCGAACGAAATCTCCATGTCATAGCGAAGATCCGACCCGCGCCTCGGCCCGTTAAGGTCTCCGCCGCCAAACAAGTCGCCAAAGATGTCGCCACTCATCCCGCCGCGGCCGAAGACCTCGCGGAACAGGTCGAACGGGTCATGGAATTGCCCGCTGAAATCCGGCCGGCCGGCCGAGGCGCGCGAGCGTGGGTCGAACGCCGCGTGGCCGAACTGATCGTAGGCGGCGCGCTTCTGCGGGTCGCTCAACGCCTCGTAGGCTTCGCCCACTTCCTTGAACTTTTCCTCGGCGGATTTGTCACCGGGGTTCTTGTCGGGATGGAACTTCACCGCCTGCTGGCGGTAGGCCTTCTTGATCTCGTCCGCGTCCGCGTTGCGCGGGACGCCGAGCACCTCGTAGTAGTCCTTCTTGGTCATTGCGCGTCGGGTGGCGTGGAGTCGGCGGCGGACCCGGGCTTGCGAGCGACGACGACGGTGGCGGGCCGCACGAGGCGGTCCTTGAGTTTGTAGCCCTTGCGAAGCTGCTGCATCACGTGGGCCTCGGGCACGTCGGCCGAGTCCTGATGCGAGACGGCCTCGTGCAGGTTCGGGTCGAAGGGCTGGCCGGTCGCGTCCACGTCCTCGAGCCCGGCATCGGCGAGCACGGCGCGGAGTTGCGAGTGGATCATCTGCACTCCGACACGCAATGAATCGGCCGAGCCCGCCGCCGAGCCGCTCGGGGACATCGCGGCGTCGAAGTTGTCGAGCACGGGCACGAGCTTTGACATCAGCGCCTCGTTCGCGTAACGGACTGCGTCCTGCCGGTCGCGAATTGCGCGCTTGCGGACATTTTCCAAGTCGGCAGCCGTGCGGAGAAGGCGCTCCCAATTCTCCTCGGCCTTCGCCGCGCGCGCCTTCAATTCGCCGAGTTGCTCCGGCGTCAGCGGACCGTCCACGGACGTGAGGTCGGCGGGCGCGGGCGCCGTTGGAGTGGGAGTCGGAGCCGCCTCGGTTGCGGCTCCCGCGGATTCCGGCTCGTCCTTCTTGTCGCTCATTTTGAACCAGTTTTTGAAAGGAGCCGGAACATACACAACGGCACTGGCGAGGGCAATCCCCGGTCGGGTGGAATGACGGCGCTTCACGAAGTGCTTTGAACCCGAATTCCGAAGTAGAGCGCTGATTGCCACGGGGAGCGCACCCTGATTTTCAGACGTGGCAGCCGCCGATGGCCACCCGGTCTTCGGGCGGAACCAACTTCGGCGAAGCGTCGTTCAACCAGTTCAACGTGG
>Ga0233424_10000561_pt1 | contig 45018 bp, 82 predicted proteins | sample Watercolumn_Towu_FD_181011 | JGI IMG/M metagenome (GOLD analysis project Ga0233424, IMG submission 181011) | Freshwater microbial communities from Lake Towuti, South Sulawesi, Indonesia - Watercolumn_Towuti2014_125_MG | ecosystem: Environmental > Aquatic > Freshwater > Lake | place: Indonesia...
GGCAAATGCGGTTTTCCCCATTGAAGGTCTGGCAGCAATAATAACTAAATCACTTTTTGATATTTGACCAAGCTGTCTATCCAAGTCCGTAAATCCAGTTTTTACACCTACGTCAACTTTCTCTCCACGTTTCCTTGCTTCCATCGTCTTATCAATAGATGCAAATAGAGAAACAGAAACATCATAGGCGTCCGATAAAGTTGGCACTTCATCTTGATTGCTTAGATTCTCTAAAATGCTCTCAGATTTAGATATAGCCTCGTTAATATCGTATTGGGTAGTATCTATGGAGATAGTCTTAATTCTTTCTCCTGCCTCAAATAGCGCTCTTCTAGAAGCATATTCATTTAGTTGGTCGGAGTGTTTATCAAGAAAATGAGCCAGACCTATTGTTGAGTTTAAGTTTATTAAAAAATCTTCATCAATAATTTTTGAGTCATTTGCATTTAACTTAATTGAGTCATAAACCATAACAATGTCATGACCCGAACCAGCATCAAAAAGTTTCTTAAAGTGCTTAAAGATAATTTTATGTTGTGTTGCATAAAAACTATCAGTAGTTAATTTACTTACAACATCATCAATACCACCATTGAGAGACATAAGGGCAGATAATACCGATTGTTCAATTTGTATTGAGTACAAGTTTTCATTCATTTTATTTAATCCAAATAATTGATTGGTACAGCTACAGCTCTTCTTACTACGTTTTCTTGGGCTTGAACTTTATCAGCACTATTATTGCTAACCTGCTCAATCCAGTAATCAGTTTTCCAATGTTGCTTGTTTAACCATGAACTAGGTGCTGCTATAAACTCACCATTGTTCTTTGTCCACATTTCATCTTTCTTAAACGCATCTAAAACCTTCATGATCATTTCAAAATCTTTTTGGTATTTAGTAAAAGTTTTATTAGCTGCTTCTTTAGTTCCTTTTCGTTTACATTTTGGATATTCACTCCAAAATTTTTCAAACTTTTCACTGTAAACTACTGGTTGTTTCTTTGGTTGTTTCTTTGGTAGGTTCTGCGTCCCAATATTGGGTTCATTCAAAGACCCAAATTTGGGTTCATTACATGGGAAATTTGGAATCATTCCGTTTTTGGGATCATTATTAAATTCTCTACAATTCACACCAACCAACTGCAAAACCCTAACCTTTCCTGTGGAGCCTTTTCTCTCTCCCGTATCAACCAAAAAGCCATTTTCAATAAGTGTGTTTACAACTTTCTTAACTGTCTTGATGTCAAGTTTAGTGTCTTTTTCAAGTCTAGCCATTGAGGGCCATGCTGTGTTGTCCTCTCCAGCGCGATCTGCAAAAGCCAATAAAACAAGTCTCTCTGATGATGTGTTTACATCTGCAACCCAAGCCCATCTTAAAGCATCAATACTCAATTTAATCACCATTCATCTAAACTGACCACTAACACCGAAATACATTGGCATCGGTTCATTTCCTTTCTTTCGATCAATGTAAGCGTCTTGAATTTCTTGAATCATGAATTCATCTGATTTGGAATCATAAAAATTCTTTACTTCACCAAATTGATTGATAAATTCGGGATATTCTTTTTCAAACCAAGTTATGAAAAACAGGGCTTCTTTTGGCATTTCGTTCATTAAATAACCCTCACTGAATACGAGTTACAATTACATTGTTTCCAACTTGAGTTGTATTAAACTTTCTATCCCCATAACGGCGAATAGCATCACGGACTTTTGTTCTCTTGGTGTTTTCAATAACCGTACTTTCAAGCGGTTTTAGTTCACCTAAAAATAAAAATGAAGTTGCTGGCTTGGACAATTCTAATCTCCTTTTGCTTTGTGTAATGTCATTATGTAATGTTTTATTGACTGTGTCTAATAAATAATTTTTATTAATTAAATTAAAATTTATAAGAAAAACTGATACAAAGGGCAAATAAAAAGCCCCGAAGGGCTTAATATTAATGCAAATTAAAGTCTTGTAATATTTGATTATATATTATATTGGATATTCTTGAGATTTCAGATTCTCCGCGGGTTGTTTTTGTGTATTGAGGATATGAATTCCAGCCATTTCCGCTAACATACTCAAACCCAATTAAAGATTTTTGGCATAGATCAAATATAAATAAATTATATTTTTCATCTATAAATCTAATGCATACTGGCGAATAAGATCTTCTTTTTATTACTTCCAATATTCCCAACTTTTCTAGCTTGTTGGCAACATATCTTCTTTTTGCTGAAGTCCATAATTGCGTATGCCATAAACAAACATCAGTCAACCTTATTTCATAATCTTTAACTTTTCGGTATTTTGGGAAAGTGTTCCATTCGCACTTATTCATTAGGTTTAAAACCTGTTGCTCACATATTGATTTTAGCAATTCAAGTTCATTTTTCATTTCTTACTCTCCCTCCAACAATCAAAACACTCGTTGTTATAAACACGTCTTAGTAATGAACCACATTTGCAAGGCTTAGTATGTTCGTAGAATCTCTTGCCCATAGACCTAGCATTTGTTCGATTGATTCTCCATATTGGCACATCCTTTCTAGGCTCCTTATCACTAATCTTAAAAGGAATTGCTGCATATCCAAAACGGTCAGGATTCATAAATCCGTCATTAATTACTGTGTTCATTCTATTAACTCCAAATAAAAACAATCTTACCTAATTAATTCTCAATAGTAAATATTATATTCAAAATAAAACCCTCACTAGGAGGGTTGATTTGCTTTAAATTATCAAATTTCCAAAAGTTCTTTTTTGTTTGGGTGCAGATTTATAATAGCCATACCCATTTCAAAACTTGGGTTTTTGCGAACGCCTTCACGCAACCACTGAATATATGCAGTTGAGATTCCAGTCATATTCCCAAGCTGATGTTGAGAAATGTTGTTGTATTTAAATACTTCATCAATAATTTTTGGCCAATCAACACTACGCATCCCTGTAAATAATTTAGGGTAGTTTTCTTTTACATAGTCACTATTCAGACTGTAGAAATATTCTGGCTCATTATCATCTGAGACTTTTCGCTTTGCTAGCAAACCTGTTTTTTTGCTATTTGGTTCGTGCTTTAACTTTTCTCCCTTATAGAAGAAGCTTCGAGTAGTTAATTCAAAATCAACCACTTCTGCCGTCCCTTCAAAAACTTTCAATACTTTCATTTTAAACTCCTAATTTTTCTTCATTGTAGTTTATTAAATTAACTATTGCAAATTATAAATATTAGTTTACTATAGTGATTATCTTAACAGGAGAAGCAAAGATGAATATCGAAAATATTGCGATTATGTGCAAAGATTTAAATCAGAGAAATGAAGCGGAAAAAGTTTTAATAAATCATGGATTAGTAAATGATAATAACCATACAGGGAATAAAAATATTACTGTTGGTGTTGGTCAGGTGTTTTGGTTTTCAGATCGCCCTAATGGATCGAAAATTAGTTTTGATGAATTCATGGAGAAATATTCAGAAAATGAAATGATCAAAAAAATCCATCAAGCCAAAAAAGAACTTGGTTTAAACAATAGTGAATTATCTTTAAAGATGGGTAAATCCCGCCCTTATATCGCCAAGATGCTTAACCAGCCGCAAAGCGAAAAGGTTCAGAATAAGGTTATTGCTGAGCTGGATAAATTGCTAAATCAGCCAGAGGTTGACGATACTTTTGTTTCAAACCTTGCTGATGAAATTGAATCGAAAGACAAAGAAATTTCAGATCTTAAAAAGGTTATCGAAAGTAAAGATTTGGCTATCAGTGGATTGATTAAGCAAAACGATGAAGCCAAGAAAATTCATGATAAGGATGTGAAAATTATTTCAGAAAAACAAGATCAAATTGATAGATTAAAATCAATTAAAGATCATGATTCATATCAAATCAGTGAGCTATCAAAAGCATTGGAGTATGGGGAGAATTCTCACGAAGCAAATGTCGATAGCCTTAAATCAAAGATCAAGCGCGAACGAATCATTATTTTAATTGTTATTGCAATTTTAACGGCGCTATTCTTCTTGAAGGGCTCTATTGGTGGTTGAGTTTTGCAAGATTTGTTGTAAGTACAAATTGTTTTTGAATCATAAATGTTCAGGGTGTGGATTGAGATGAAAGAATTATGTTTTTTGGGTTTGATGTATATTATTGCTGGTATTGTTTTGGTGGTAGTTATAAAGGTTGCCGCTGCTCCATTTCAAGCTTATTCTTGCCAAAACTATGGTAAATTAACTGAAAGAAAAACAGATTTTTCTATATGGAACGGTTGTTTTGTTGAACACAAGGGGAAGTACATCCCTAGATCAGAGCTTGAAAAGCGCATGATTATGAATTTAGATTAAAATTAGCTCCTTCGGGAGCTTTTTTAATATTTGCGCTTGACACATCCATTCAATTCATTTACTATTGAGAATATAAACAAGGGGTAAACATTATGAAAAATGCATTAATTTTAGCTGCTTCTGTTGCGTTAGCTGCATGTTCAGGTAAACCAGTTATTACAGGCCCATATGAAGTTGAATCGTTAGATATGGAGCATAACGTAGCTGCTATTAAGTCTGGTGATTTGGTTTTAGAAGTTGAGTTTGAAGGTCGATTCTTTAAAGATGGCAACGGATTCCAATCATGGAGAGATGTTGAAGTCGAATCTGTAAATGACGTTAAAGTTTTTAACGAAGATGGCGAAACAGAAGACTATGTTTTACCTAGTGAAGAAGTATCAAACATTGTTCAAGTAATTGAAAACGAAATTGCGGAGAAAATGGAATGAGTTGGCTTGATGATGTGAAAGAACATGGCGCAGATGCTTACTTCTGGTCAATTGAAACGGCGTATCAAATGAATGTGATTGACTCTAAAGAATACAGAAAACGTATGCATGAATATCGAGAGATTCAGCATCAGGAAAGACAAGAAACATTACTTAAATTATTGGAGATTTCTAAATGAGCAATCTAACACAGCAGCAAAAACAAAATGCATTAGCGATTAAACAAACGCTTAGCAATCCATCGGTGATGAAGCGCATTGAGGAAATGATAGGGCGTAAATCTGATAGCTATATTACGTCTGTAATGCAAGTGATTAATTCAAACGGGTTATTGGCGCAATCAACTCCTGAATCCGTGATAGGCGCTGTTTATACGGCTTGTGCGCTTAATTTGCCATTAAATAATAATCTTGGTTTTGCTTATATTGTTCCATTCAAAAACCGCCAAAGTGGAAATCAAGAAGCGCAATTTCAAATGGGGTGGAAAGGCTATTTACAATTGGCTCAGCGCTCTGGTCAGATTAAAAAGATTGCCTCAATTGCAGTTTATGACACAGATACAGAAGAAAGTGTAAAGGCTCGTTTAACTTCATTCATTCCACAAAAAGTTAGTGGAGAGGTTATTGGGTATCTAGCTTATCTTGAGACTGTGACAGGGTTTGAAGCTCATTTAACAATGACTAATGAAGAGCTTGAACAGCATGCAAGCAAGTATAGCCAGACGTATAAAACTGCAAAATCGAAAGGGCAAAACTATTCTGTTTGGCACCAAAATTGGGATGCAATGTGTCAAAAGACTGTCATTAAATTGCTTATCTCAAAATATGCTCCTATGTCGGTTGAGCTTCAACAGGCAATTGAATTTGATCAAGCAGTGATTAATGAAGACGGTGAAGCTTCGTATGTTGATAACGAACAAGAGAGTGAAAAGCCATTAGCTCGATTGATTTCCGAGGATCAATTCCCGCAATTCGTGGCGGCTATTGAAGCTGGAAGCTTAACTAAAGAGCATGCTTTAAATCCAGATATTTACGCATTAAGCGAAGAGCAAAAGAAAATAGTTGAGGTGTTATGAATCTAATCTTTCGATGTTCTGAACTTCATCGACTAATGGGGAATGCAAAGTCTATTGACTCTGCATTTCTCACAGAAGAAGTTCAAGCAATAAAGGCGAAGAAAAAACGTACCGATGAGGAACAAAAGATTTTAGATGATCTTCTGGATAAAACTTTATCGGCTACTGCTAAAACACTGGTCAAGGAAAAAGCTAGGCAGTTAAGACATAAAGCTCCAAGTAAGTTTACTGGAAGTAAAGAGACAAGAAAAGGGAATTTAGTGGAAGATGACGCAATCTTGTTTCTAATGCAGCAGAAGTTTATTAGTGCTGAAAAGAATACGATTCGTTTTACTAATGAATGGATCACTGGCGAACCAGACATTATTACCAATACAGCAATACGTGACACAAAATGCCCGTGGTCATATTGGACTATGGAATACTTTAAGGAAGATATTGAAGGCAAAGCATTAGACGCTGGTTATGATTGGCAACAATTGGGATACATGAATCTGTTAAGAGAAAATCATGATTACGAGCCAAAAATAATTAATGAGGCTTATCTTGACTTTATCCTAATGCCAACACCTAAAGAATGCTTAACTCGATATGATGATGAATATTTGCATATCGACTATGTTTTAGAGATGAATCCTAGTGATCGTATTTCATCGTATAGAGTTGAATATGATCAAAAGAAAATTGACTTAATTAAACTAAAAGTCGAAATGGCTAGAGAATATGCCAAGACTTTAGTTTTTGGAGGATAAATGAAAATCAAGGAATCATTGGTCTTTGTGTTTGTTTTTTGGATGCAGAAAGGTGGGCATAACTTAAACGAGCGTAAAGGCAATATTGTTATGCGTAAAAACGGAAAGGTGGCTGAAATTTATTTTTCGGATGCTGATTATTATGAAATTAACGACTATTGCAAGGAACGGTACGAATTGTTTTTAACGCAATGGCTTAAATATGGAGTGGAGTTTATCAAGAATTTAAAACGTGAAGGTGCGTTAGAAGTAATGCGTAATAGAGGGCAACGATATTTGGAGCTGAAGAAATGAGTAAATATGATTGGTCGAATGTTCCACCTGAAGTAAATTGGATTGCTACAGATGCAAATGGTAGAAAGTATGGATATGTTAATTACGAACCGTTCCTTGATGGCGTAATACCTTGCCGGGATAGCCTTGAAGAAAGTATCCCATTGGGTTACATGGGTTTAGATCTTAATGGTTGCTATTTGTGGCAAGACTCACTAGAGGAGCGTCCAAAATGAACCCAATAGCAATGATTTTATTATCCTTTGTTTTGAGCTTTGTTTTTGTGGTTGTCTTATATTTATATGAGGCATATAAGCGGAAGCGATACGTGCAAAGAAAACAAGATGATCAGCGTAAATTTAATCCTATTCGTGAGAAGGTGTGGTGGAAGAGATGAATCAAACAATTGTAGTTTTATTAATGTTGCTAATTCTATCTAGCTTGATGAGAACTGCTAGAAATTCAAAGATTTCAACAAAAGATAGATATATTGAGTTTTACAAGCAAAAGATTATTGATGAAGAAAAATCAACCACATCGGATGGAGTAAAAGTATTTGCATCCTTGACAGTGTTATTAATTGACATTGCAATTATATATTTTTCAATTCAAGCAATTTTTTCTTTAGTTGAATAGGATTTATAAAATGTTAAGCGTAAAAATTAAGAAATTATCACAAGATGCAGTTATCCCAACTTATGCCAAGCATGGTGATGCTGGGATGGATTTAACAGCAACTAGCAAGGAATATGATGATAATGGAAACGTGGTTTACGGCACATCCTTAGCCTTCGAAATCCCAAATGGATATGTAGGTCTATTGTTTCCACGTTCAAGCAACACAAAGAAAGATTTGATTTTAGGTAATTCAGTTGGTGTTCTTGATTCTGGTTATCGCGGTGAGGTGTTTTTAAAATTTAAAAAAACATGCGGGTTTATTGATAATTGTGAAGGTCATGATTATCAAATTGGCGACCGAATAGGGCAAATTATCATTATCCCAATTCCACAAGTTAATTTTATTGAAGTTGATGAATTGTCAAGCTCAGATCGTGGAGTTGGGTCTTTTGGGTCAACTGATCCAATCACAAAATCAATAGAAGATAATCTATCTTTGTAATATAATAACTGTGCTTAACTACCTTTAGCGGGGGAAAGTCGCAAACCTTGGCGATTGTTAAGCACATAAATTCAAGGGTTAGCTTAAAGGAAGCTATTTATGAAAGTTGACAATAGACACAAAATTATTGGTGGAAAGCACAGAGCTCTATCTAGATTTTACATGATATAAAATAGAATAAAGGATCAAAAAAATCCTAAAAACAAGAAGTATGAAAATATGGATTTTTCATTAGATAAAGATGAATTTGTGGAATGGTTTATGCAAAGAGATTACAAAGGTTGTAGTGTTGATAGAATTGATAACTCAAAAGGTTATCATATGGATAATATTCAAATAATACCAACAAGAAGAAATATACAAAAAGATAAGACAAAAATTCTTGATGGTAAAAGATGGTGTTATTCATGCAAGGAATACAAGGAATTTAGTGAAATGTGTACAAGTAACCGTATTGAGTGCGGAACTTCAACCTTATGTTCAAAATGCAATTATGCAAGAAAAAAAGATTATTTAAGTAGGAAGAAGAGCAGTGCTTGATAAATTTGCAAAGTCATTGGGTTTTCTTGGTGTAGATGCATCTAACATGAATTATCAAACTTGTGAAAAGAATCATTATAAGTTTGAGGATGAAAATATAGATAAGCAATGGCGGTGCTTCTATGCTTTTTATAAAAGCGGATCTGAAGAAGGTTACAAGCGCGGATGGAATGCGGCTTGTGATGAATTTGGCGCTACAGCAATTAGACTAATCAATAAATAAAGACAAGCCCCGTAATGGGGCTTTCTTAATTCACGCATTGAACGCAAACAACAACGTGAATATTGTTTTTGATTGAATGGGCGGTGCAGCCACTACAAACTACGCAAAGCGCGCTCAAAAATAAGAGCGATTTCAGCAATCTTTTGCGCTTTATCCGATCCATTAATGATTCGTCTTGCACTAACATAATCCTTTTTAGATTGATAGATATAGTCAGATAGTTTTTTACCAGTAAACCAGCCTTCTTTCATTCCAGTTAAAAGAATTTGGATTGCATATTCTTTTTTCATAACATCATCCGGATTTGACAAAAAGTCATGTCCTAGTTTTTTGGAAGCCTTCTCATAGTTATCAAACCAAGTAAGCTGAACGTAGCCGCGACCATAATACAAATGCGGGTAGGATTCTTGCAAATAAGCCGTAGTCTTTGACCCATCTTTGAAGGTGTACAGTTGATCTTTACTATTTTTGTACCATGTTCCATAAGGTCGACCTTTCCCTTTTCCATATTCAGAAATAGGTAGCATGGTTTTTGCTGTTTCCCACCATGTTGTTGCTAATACATATGCACCTTGTGAATAAGATATAGACTTGTCTTTATCCATCGCATCAACAATAAAGTTAATTTCAGCAACTTGGCTTTCTGTTAGCCTTCCTAGAGAGTCTCTAAGAATGGCGAATCCACCTTTAGTCATTTTCATGCTTCTTCACCTTTAAATATTCATGGATAAAAAGAATTGTTAAACAACCAAGACCTAAGCGGACTAATATTTCAGCATCTTGCATGTGACCATAAAAATCTTTGCCTTGTAGTGTATTGATGAACATTGCAGTAACACCAATAGCAAGGATAAACATGATTACGTCAACATGTACGGGAAAGCTAATCTTGGGATGGAATACCACAAACATTAAACTGCCAGTAATCAAGAAAAAGCTTAAGTAATTAAGAAACGTCATCATCGAGCTTCACTCCCGTTTTAGATTCAATTTCTACCTTACTACGCTTTTCGATAGCTTTAATTAGCATTTTTGCTAACGTAATGCCACCCATGCCATAAATAAAGCCAAAAACTTCGACACCGCTCCCACTTGCTAAAAGATTGGCAGTAGGTGTTGAAAGTGCTGCACACAGTATAACACCAACAATCCAGCTAATAACTCGTTCAGCTAATGGCTTGCCAGAAGGCACTAGAGCGGTGACTGTTGCTCCAGCCACCCCCATAAATATGACGCCTACGTGCGCTTTTAGCCACTCTAGAATCATGTTAATAAAATCCACTATAGATTCACCCTATATAAGTTTTACTTATAATAACAAAAAACCCCCGAAGGGGTTAATTTTGGTTGATTTTTATGGGTGCTTTATGCCAATTTTACCAAGCCTCTACATTGATATGTTGTTGTGTTGTTTGAGTTCTTTATTCCATTCAGAACAACAACTACAACACCTCCAACATTTTCTACGGTTACTGTTGGGGTAAATGTTGTGAATCCGCTATATTCAATCGTCCCTGCTGTTCCAAAGAATTTTCCAAAGATACGACTATTTGTGTCAACGGTATTCAACAATAAAGCAAAATCCCCTCTCACAAACTCACTATAAGCAATACAAGTTGTAATTCTTACACTAAATGTATTATCAGCTTGTAATGCGCCTGCCGTATGTGTGCAAAATGGAATTACGTTAGTTTTGTTGGATATTGGGTATTTCCCGAAATAAACATAAGGAACTGTAGTCCCCATATACGACTTAGCTTGCAGCATGTTTGCGCCAGATGCATTGTCGTATACTGTAACCATCTGCTCAGAAATACCATTTGCAGTTGCAAAACCTGTATTTTTGTTTGTGGTTGTCCCTGATGGGGTGTTGTCGGCTGGATATGTGGCATTATAAGCCTTAAATGAGTTTTCAGCTTGAGAAAACAATCTAAATGCCGATGTTGCCCCCTCTGACCTAGAGCCAATAGTGCCTCGCCATCTGTTTTGAAACTCCCTCATGTATCCACTTGCGTTTGTTGCAAGGATTCCAGTGGTACAATTGTTGATAAAGTTGTTTCTGAATTCTGCACCAATAACAACTGAGCCGCTTACATCAAGAACAACTCCACAATTTTCAAAGTAACAAGCATGAATATCTGGCTCTTCAAGCTCACCCCTTATTCTTAATGCTGTTTCACACGATTCAGCATCCAAGTGGCTAAAATCTGTAGACTGTGCAGAATAAAATGTGTATGCAAGAGGTGCGCTTGAGCATTGAATGGTTTCAATGTTGATCATTCCATTCAGTGTCCACAAATCATAAGCTGGCGTTCTCTGATCAACAGGTAATCCAGAACCAAGCCCGCAATGATCGGCATAAGATTGCCTGAATGTGCAAAAGTAGTGCTCTCTGCTCCAGAGATGCTGGTCGCAATCTCTACTCCGAACATCTTCTATTGCACACCCTTGTGTCATCCCACGCAGTCGCATTGATGCTTTACAATACCTAAATCTAAAACCTCGTATTTTAGTGTTTGTGAGGAATTTAGTGTTTTCTGGCTTATCATAAAGAGGAGTAAGGACTCCATTTACATAATAGCCAGTATAAAAAATATCATTTGCTCTACCGTTTCCAAAAATCTGAGCGCCATTCCCTACAACTTCTGTAAAATCAGGAATGATAACTGGTGTAGCAATATAGTGTTTTGCCAGTGAATCAAATTCAATTACACACGGATTTTCTTTGTAATATGCAACAACATTTTGTATCGCTGGCCCGTCATCTGTACCTTTATTGGTTTGATCAACATAATCAGCTTTAGCTCCACCCATATACGGAGTTAACACTGAGTTGGTTAGCACTCTAACCCATCCATTAAAAATTACAACACCATCATTTATTGATGATTTTGATGAGTCGTAAACAAACCAACCCCCACCCTTACCAAGCCCACTATGATATGACAAAACATTGGCAATATCGCCATCCTTTGGATTTTGAATGCTAAGGAGTGATGAAATTGATTCTGTTGTTGCGATACCCCCTTTCCTAACCCACCCATTCATGTTTGAATTTGGATTATTAACATTATTGGCAATTGTTGATTGAACAATATCACCATTAGAGAGCATAACGCGGGCATTTAATGGATAACCGCCAATAGTATCGGCGAAGGATTGATCAAATTCATAAGGCAGTCCCTTATTTAAGTGAACAATATGCTGACCATACAAATTTAGGATACCATTAAAATCATTTCGCTCAGGAGGAATACCGCCCTCAGAAATCTTTTGTTGGGTGACTGGCGGGAAGCCAGCATCATTGGAAGCTAGTTGAGGTTTTGTTGGGTCAGTGTTTACGTTGGGGATAATGTTTTTATCGCCATTTTCAGCGAATGGGGTTGTAACAAGTGTTGGATTGGTCATGTTAATATCCTATTGCAAGCCATGAAATACCAACATTCTGTGTTGTTGGCGTGTATTCGTATAAGTAAGCGGTAAATCCAGTTCGACTTTTTGTTAAAACAGATGCAAATGCATTTGGATTGCTGCCGCCAGTTGCGTCTGGTGTTAATTGTAGATTTAAGCATGCATTCGGGAATGCTGTTGCAAATGATACACTAACAGGTGATCCACTTGATGAAATATCCTGATTTGGGGTTTTTCCCCATTTTATAATCAAGTTTGAACCACCAAAAGGAATTTTAACCTCTCCTGTTGTCCCAAGGCTTGATGTAAACTTCAAAAATATATCGTTTAACGATTTTCCTTGTGCGGCACTTAAAGCAGATCCAACATCATTACTATTTAAGACATTTAAAACCTTTGTAATGCCTGCGGTTGTGCTTGTTGCAGTTGGAATGCTTCCTTGTCCACTGTAAACCTCCCAAGCTCCACCAAGACCATTATTCGGGTTTACCGTGTTGTTAGCTACAAGGCTTCTAAACTCTTTGGTAGTGTCATTAGATTGAACAATTGCGCCCAATGCGTAGCCGCCAAATTCATCCACAACATCTTGAGACCAAGCATAACGGTTGCCATTTTGTCCATAAATCACATGCTCAGACAAAGCATTAAAAACACCATTTACATCTTGACCCTTTGGTGCTTTACCACCATCTTCGATTTTAGTCATAGTAATTAAGGGAGCGCCCTCATTCCATGTAAAATCTTCTGGATCTTGACCAACTTGCCGAACCTTTTGAATAAGGTTCTTAATTCCGTTAGCAGCAAATGCTATCGGGATAAAAATAGGATTAGCCACTATAGAAAACTCCATTATTAAAGTTGCTTAAATCTGAGCCATTAAAGCCAAGTGTTTGATCGACAGCTACCTCTTTATATGATATTCCAACACCTGAAGGCATTGGCAACATTTTGAGAGTGTACACAATAAGTCGATCAAATGGCGTTAGTGCAAACTCAAAAACATATTCGGCCGACATGTGGCCTATAATATCGTAATAAGCCTTGCGACCATCAAAAACCATTAGCAAAAACTTATTAATATTCCATGCGGTTGCATAGAGGATATTTGAAGCTGCTTTGATGATAATTAGCTTTCTTAGGTCTGCATCAGTTAAACGATAAGAAGCAAACGCACCGCCATCAGAAAAAGGGTAGGTATTGAATGGCTGGTAATCTGGCTGAAATCCCCATGTTTTTGCATTTGGATCTGCTGTTTTAGCAAACCGAGAGACGCCAACTTTATCTGCCCAAATATCTAATCCAAAGCCTTCTGCGCTAGATAGTCGATAAACCTTTTCATAAAAATCATCAATAAAATATTGAGGATCTATTACTTCATTAATGCCATCAATAAGCGCTAATATTGTGGGGCTGTGTGCGTACTGCGACATTATCGTATCTTTAATATTCTCCATTAGCTTTCCTCAATAGAAATTCTAAAAGAATTTAAAGATGGGTATTGATCAATGCCAACAGGGATTTCATCAACCCATGTGGCATTGTCTGTACTTGCCACAATTCCTTTTAATCCAATCTTTGGCATGCCACAAATATAATCAGCAGGAATAAAATCCTTACCAATACGAACCTTATTTTCACCAGACGCGGCGCTATTCAAAATATGATTAATAACTTCTTGTTCAATGGTGTAAGAAATCGCATCTTTATCTTTAACGATAACTTTTACCCAAATATCAAGAAAATCAGGGCGTAAAATTTTGATTGGGTATTGTGGTGGGTTAGATGGATAATCCTCAGCAATTACTGTCACGTCTGTATTGCCATTCCAAGAGCAGCCAGTGCCAGCTTTAATAAAAGCAGCTTTTGCCACATCATAATCATTGCCACCAACAACGGAAACACAGATAGAATTGCGGATTAACGGATAATTTGTTGAGCCTACTGTTACAGTAGCATCAGTTGGATTTGAAATTACATAAGCATCCACAACATCACGAACCGCCAGAACTGCGCCAAGTGTAGCTGAATCAGTCATTTTCGAATTGATTGCTACAGACTCTTTTCGGCGCACCTCAAAATCGACACGGCTTTCTTCATCATACCCCATTACCGCACTATCTTCATTGTAAACACGGTCAAGACCATTTATAGACGTTGGAATAACAACAATAGAATTTGGCAATGCTTCGATTGCTCCAGCTTCATCACAAGTTACTGTAATCGTCACTTTGCCATTTGAACCAATATTATAAGTCCCATTAGTTCGCCAAGTTCGACCAGATAAGTCTTGAACGGCAAATCCTTCTGGTATTGGCGCACCAGACAAACCCTCAAACACAACAGGGCATTGAGAGCGGGTAGCAAGCTTTCTTGTTAAAAAATAAAGCTCACCTATCGCATCCTGAAAAATACCTTGTGCGTATCGCGGATCATATTGATTGGCTAAATAAACAAGCATGTCGTAACAATCTTTAATTACAGCAGTCCATGACGTATTTAATTGATATTGGGGTGAACCTTGAACACGAGAAACATTACCCCCGAAAGAGTCGTCAATCATTTCCCATGTTCCGTTGTTAATGCTTTCAGTGTCGGGGACTGAATATCCGACATCAGTTATTTCTATCTTTGGGATCATAAGCCCACTACTCCGCTAAGATTTTTATCATTCGTAAACTCAATAGATCCAGATGCTACACGATCCTTATCTAAAGCCAATTTTACATTAACTGATACTACACCAGAAACAAGCAGGGATCTTTCTTGTAAATGGCGTTGATATAAAGATATTGGATAGCCAAATTTGCCCATGATTGACTCTAAGTAAGGTATGCCATCATTCTTGTTGTAATAATCATCTCCAAGAAAAACACGGCATGAACACGCAATATCTTGCGCTTGCTGGTATTCTTCAGTAGCCACAGCAATATTTCCTTGTGTGTCTAAAGCTAAATCCCAAGTTTTCGGATTTAAGAACATTGTTTTCATAAAATATTCACCCCCATGATATTTAGTACGATCAACAAGGTGAAAAATGCCGCCACTGCATAAGCAATACTTCTTGCTGAATGCAAAACAATAAATGCTGCCACAAAACCAATAAAGAACCAGAATAACTCATGTAATTGCATAATTAAGCCTTTGGACCATCTGTATCGCTAGAGCCTCTTTGAACTCCACCATGTTTATGAGTAAACAAACTAATACCTTTAGTGATTATATCAGTTAAAGATTCAATTATGCCTGATACTGTTAATTTTCCTGTTATGCTAACTTCAGGAGCATCAAGAACAATCTTTGAATTTGCTTTAATGTGGATTTCATCACCCTTAAACCAGATGTATTGCTCTGCTTCTTCTTTACTCCATGTCATCGTTAGAAATGCGTCCGACTGGTCGCAAATGCGATTTACGTTTGGTCCAACTCTTGATCTGGTTCGCTTTAACAGTGATGTGTCACGAGTCGCAAATACGCAAAAACCTATATCTCCAACTTGAGGGTCGCATATAACCGCATTCTTCCCGCCTTGTATTCGGTAATAAGGCACGTTATGGATTTCACCTAGTTCAAGATTGTTGTTGTCTGCGCCAATGCGATAAAGCATAGGTTTAACAGAAACAAAACCGACTGGACCATTATCATTTGAATAAACTTCTGTTATCTCTACAACTTCACCAGTATTTAGCTCACTAGAAAGAATTGAGAGAATATTAGCCTTAAATTCTTTAGCTCCACCCAGATTATTGATGTTAAAGCCACTAGCGTTGGACTGCTGCATCTTTCGAGTTCCTCCAAGTCGCATTTACATTCATTTGCCACTTGCCTTGTGGGATATTTGCCTCAAGTGTAGCAACAAGACCATATACGCGCCAATCTTGATTAACAACATCACCTATAATACTTTCCCTGATTTGCACAATGCCACCAAATCTAACAAGTGGATCATACGCACAACTAAATGTTATTCCTCTTTGATCTGGTGCAGGGTAGCCAATTAAACCCGTCTTAGGCGTGATGATTGGTATCTTAACTTCCCTATCCCCACCCTTCTTGCAAATAACAATCAATCTTTGCTCGATGTACAAATCAAAGTCGCACATTTGAGCCAACTTCTCAATTTTTTCTATATTTGATCCGTTTAGTGTGGTGTCTGTTAGGATATGAGTAACCCCGTAGTTTTCAAACTCATATTGCATATCTTGCGCCAAGAATTTAACAATATCAGCCGCATCGACTTCTTCACCTTTCGGAATAGTGAATGGATCGGTAGGGCGCATTTTTTCAACTACAGCCATTTGACTTGTGATTACTAATGCTACATTTGGCGCACCATCCATATTGATTGTTGCAAAAGTGATATTCCCCTCATAAGCAACTTTTAGTGGCTGCCCTTGTTCACCAACTTCAATCTTGACCATATTTAAAATAGCTTGCATGGTATTCCATTGAATACGCATAAGCTTAATCATTGTGGAAAGTGGAAGCCCGTAGACAGTGATTTGAGCAGTCGGAGAAATAGCCCCATTACCATATGTGATATTGGTAGATATAGCTAAGCCCGTAGATGACAATCGGTTATCACCTTCGGCTGTAAAAGTTTGAACGCCATCTTGCAATGTTAGCGTTATTTTAATGACCTTCTTTTTCACAATGAAAAGCCTCCGTATTGGAGGCTAGTATAACTTAATTACGATAACTTACTAATAACCTTATGAGCTAAGAACTCAAATTCTCTTCTTGTTAAGGATTCAAGAATTTGAAATAAATTATGTCTTTTATCATCTTTTAAAACAAAGTAAAACCAATCAGAATCTTGACATATTAATTTAATATCGTCTTTCTTTGGTAAATTATCTAACAACTCAATTTCATCTAAATAGTACATAACTGCCTCCGTTATAGCCTAAATTGGTGTGGCAATGGTAGGCTCTCCCATCTTTCGAGTTGCAATCTCTAGCCACACTGAAATCATACTTCGTCTGTCCAGATAAGTAAATAACGAGTACCTAAGCCAGTGTATTCAGGATCACTGTTTCCATCTATATCAACAAAGATAAAACCATGACCCAAGTAGGTTCGGTTTAGGCATATTCGATTTAATAATACATTGCCATCATTATTATTAGATAAACTGATATATAAATTATTTAATCTAGTTTCTAGCGTGATTGACCAAGTAACACCATTTAGTGATGTGGTGAAAAATTGGTTCGGGACTTGTGCTAACGGTATTTGATAAATCATAATCCAAGAATACCTCTTACTACATTTCCAACTATATTATCACCACCCAGAATGCTAGTAGATTGTTTAGCTCCACCATCTACAGTTTTAGAGTCGCTAGGTGCTTTTACTTCTTCAATAGAATATTCCACTTTAGCCTCTAACACTTCTTCAAGATCAATATTAACAGTGATCATAGTTGCGCCATCTTGAGCAGAACGAGCATGATTGATACCAACAATCTGATAATTTAGATAAACGTATTCAGGTGTAATGATGTGAAAGCTTACAGTTGACTTTAATAGAGCTTCAATCTGACCTAGAAACAGACTTCTTTCTAAAACTCCACCACTGCCCTTTGACATTGAAACGGTAGCCATAGACGGTGCATTCACTTTGTTATATGAAGCAAACGATCCTTGTTCTACTGGGTATTTTGAAATACTAGAGCCAGCATCATAATTCATGCTCACAACAGTATCAGCTAAAACAATAGGGATGCCAAATTGATTGACAATCCCCCATGTTTTGCCAAAAACTGCATTAATTAAAGCAGCACCACCCAACGAAAGCCCGACATTTGTCAAAGCTTCCACTGGTATAAAATCTGGCACAGAAGGCATTCCAGCTAACATAAATCACCTAATTAAATGAATTTCGGAATTGATAGAATTGATCTTTAACTGCGCCCATTGCGTCTTGAACGTTACCAGTAACGGTACTTGATGAAGTCTGAATATTAATATCTCCTACATTCACCTGAACTTCATTAGCCTTGTTTGCAGTAGATTGGTTCTGTCTAGCCTTGGTTAAGTCAATGAAATCACCTTGACGAGTAGATTGAAGTGCGGCCGCAACAGCTTGATTGCCAATAGTAGCTTTATTAAATCCAGCCGCATCATGAACACCGCCGCCAGTAGTTTTTTGAATAGATGCCCAGCGAGCCGCAAGAACGTTGTTCTGAAATTGCTCAGGCGTGGCTTTGCCAGCACGCACAGCATTTAAACCATACTTACCCTTGCTTAAGATTGCCATTGCCATAGCATCCTGATTTTCAGGGCTAAACATATCTTTGTCACTTAATCCAGCAGCACGGATATAGTCATCAAAGCCAGAATAAATAAACTGATAACGACCCATTGCCGAGGATCTGCGGTTAGCAGGAATGCCGCGAGATTTCTGTTCATTTAGATTTGCCCTTTGCAATTCTTTAACTTGCCCAATCGTCAATTGAGATAAGTCTTTACCAAATTTTTGTTGTGCGGAGATTCGAGAGCCGCGATAAGCCACGTTATAGCCACTTGCTCCAGTGGTTCCGACTTCTCCTTTTGCGATTAAATCTAAAATTGCATTACCGCCTTTTGATGTTGCGCTTGCAATTGATGGAGCGGATGAAGTTGGGGTTCTTGGGTTTACAAGATTACCTACAGCATTGGCCAGTGTTCCCTGTGCTTGACCTGTTAAGTCGTCAACAACACCAGCAACGTTTGCACCAAATTGTTTGATCATTGCCCAAGCTTGAGCGCCAGCGCCTCTAAAGTCGCCACTCAATAGCTTTTGAATTACTTCAGCATAGCCTTGCAAAGTAGGCATTGCGCTACTCATAATTTCTTTGGTTAAGTTTTTAAATGCATTTTTAAGATTATCAGTCGATAAGGTTGAGTCATCAATATACTTTCTGAATGCGCCCCAATCGAATAAAGACTTGCCACCCTCTGCCCAAGTTTTATAGTCATCATAAAGTAGGCCAAATGCCGCGCCTAAAGCACCTACAACTAAAATAAATGGAGCAAATGGAGCGATAAACGCTAAAGCCGCAATAGTAGCCTTTGCTAGAATTGGAATTAAGATAGCACCAATTACAAATGCTATGCCTTTAAATACCGCCTGTACTGCTTGTTGTTTTTCTTGAAGATATTCGAATATACCAAGCGCAACTTCACTAAGTTTCACAAATAACGGGATGATAGCATTTGCCATCATTGTTTTAAGTGATTCCCAATGCTGACCTAGCAATGCACGGTTTTGCGCTAATTGACGAGATGCTTTTAATTCTTCTTCAGAAGATTTGTACATCTTAGATTGATATTCAAGCATCTTCTCCATTTCTTTACGCCCTTGTACAAGCGTATTGAATGTACCCTCATCAATTCCCATTTTTGAGGCAATAGAAAATGCTTGCTCGCGATCCATTTTAGAGAATGAATCCGCAAGGTCTAACATCACATCATCAGTTTTTCTTAGCTTACCTTGAGCATCGACCATGCCAACACCCAAAGCATTCATGAATGGCAATAGAGTAGTATCGCCCATTGTGACAAAATCATTCATTCCCATGTTTAGGGATTTGATTGATTCAGTCATGCCTTGAGCAGAACCACCCATTGCACCAGCAGCGCCTTGCCAGTTCTTGATAGTGCTTGCTGACATTCCTAGATTGCGCTCAAGATGATAAAGCTCGTCATTGAGCTTTTGCACCTGATCAACCATTCTAAGAATGCCAGTAGCAGTAGCAGCTACACTAAACCACCGCGCTAAAGTCTTTGTTACGTTGCCAACGATCTTATCAGTTTCACTGACAGACTTATTCAGCTTGTCATTATTTGACTTGGCTTTTTCGGCTTCACGATTATATTGTGAGCCGTCCAACCCAAGCTTTACAATTATCGACTCAACAATATTTTCAGCCATTTTTACCTCTGTTCCTGACTAGCAAAATATTTAATTTTTGCTTCGTTGTAGTCGGCGACTTGCTTAACCTCAATCATGTTTAGCGCACCCTCAAGACCGATACAAGTGTTTAATTGGTGGTAACTACACATTCCAGTCAATAACGCCCTATATACGGTTTCAGATACATTTAGAGGGCTAGCCAATACACCTTCTTTTAGATCCTGATTGCTCATCGCGTCCTTGCGATAAGAATAATCAAGCATTAAGCTTCGCCTTGTTCCAAAAAATTAATATGAATCCCAACGGCGTGAGCAGCTAGAATTGTAAAGTTTTCAAAATCCTTAATCTCCTGATCCCACATGCACATGCGAGGCTCACCAGCTTTAGGAATAATTTGAACACAACGATCAAGGAGATCAAATTTAAGCGCCCTAGACTCTTCGCGCGGGATTCTTCCAATAATTGTGATAATTGCAGCGCCAATTTCAATCATTCCAGCCATGGACTTTGTATCAAGATTAAGAATGTTTACATTTTTCAAATCCACACCACTAAGTGTGGCTTGCTCCAAAAGATGATGCGCCCACTCATCCGCTTGAATTGCTGGCATTTCAGTAATTTTGAAAGATTTACCTTTATCGCGACCTTTTTCAATAGTAACGATTTTTGTCTTTAAGCCTTCAGACATTTTTTTAGCCTCTAAAAAAATAGAAAGGGGATTTCTCCCCTTATGGTTAGTTAGTTTCTTCGATACCGCTAGACATCATATTAAAGTTGTATGTATGCCCGTTTAAAAGCTGTGCAATACCAGTACCACCAGATTTAGTTACCATTGTACCTGTAAGCGTTTGTTTGCGCTTAACAGATGGATAGCTTACTTGGAACTCACAGCGGCGAACTTCCATGTTTTGAATAAAGTCATTATAGACAGTTTCCAAAACTGGTACAGATCGGCTATTTGCTTCAAGTGATACAGTAATCGGGGTTTCATGCGGAATGAAGCCCATAGACTGCTTACCATCAACACCAACACGGGTTTGAGCTAATGTAACATCAGAGAACGTTACAAATGCGTCAGACTGTGCGCCTTCAATAGTAATCCAGTCATCATACAAACCAACACAGCGGAACTGTACAATACTATTTGCCGCTGTAATAGTATTTGGATTATATCCCATTGCCATAAGTTAATCTCCTTACTGAACGTTAGTAGCAGTCATTTCTAGACGTTGCATGCTAGAGCCGTCCGTATAGAATAACTTGATGATAAATGATTCACGTGCAACGCGTGTTTGAGAATCTGGAAGAGTAACGGATAAAGCCCAGCCTTTTGTAAACAATTGACTAGCAGCATCAAAACCAGCTTCTTGGTTCACTTGGAATTTTTGAGCATTAGACAAGTTTACACCAGCGCGGATACCACCAAAGTTAATACCCTGATCAATTGGATCTTGTGAGTACGCTCGAACTGTAGCAATACCTTGATCATTGTATGGAATTGTCTTTTGAGCTTGGAACATGTTCATATACGCAAGCTGTAATTGAGTACGCAAGAACACTTGGAAGTCAAAGTTATCAATCCACTTGTATTGACCAGTTACAGAGCCATTGCCAGCAAACTGGAATCGGTCATTAGCGGTTGCCCAAGCGCCATAAAATGAATAGCCATTTTTAACTAATGTTTCTGCATCGGCTTCATTAGTCACATCTGGAACTAAACCATCTTGACTACGGAAAGCAGTAGTTGTGCGTCCATTTTCTTCTTGATAGTTAATTGAGCCAGAAACACCGCATAAGAAAGCAGCTTTATCAAAAGTTCCGTAAATGGGTGTTACGCCACTTGTGTTTGCTACTGCCCATTCGCCAAATGAAGCACCGCTTTGACCAAGAGCAACAGGATCAAGCCCCCAGCTGTAAAGTTTGAATCGACTATTTTGTTGAGTAATCCAAGTAGCAAAAGCTTTTAGAGCATCGTCATCAAATACGCCATTTGCATAAGTGAAGTTCACAAAGTTACTGCTAAACTGAATTGCATTCAATGCGGCAGTTTCAGGCGTATCTTGCGTTGTATGATTGTTTAGGATTGCGCCAGTGTCTTGAGTTAATTTCAACTTATCAGCCACAGTACCAGTCGCAAAGCTAATGGTTGAGCCTTCACCTGTAGTACCAGATTGAATTACAAAACCTTTGGTTGTGGATTGGTAAACACAAGTCAAAGTTAATGCTGTGCCGATTAGAGCAGCCGCATCGCTATATGAGTTTGCAGTGCTTAAATCGACAGTAACGTTCTTTGATACACCATCAACAACGATATTCAGACTGCCGTTAATCAATTTAAGGTCGGTAATGCTTGTACCAGTAATATCACCGCCGATAATAGTGGCAGGGTATTCATCTGAATTATATGTTGCAATGAATAGCGAGTTTGGTCGAGTAGTTGCGTTATTAAAGCCGTTAAAGTAAACGGTCGCAAACTTATAAACATCACTTTCTAAACCGTAGTGCTGACCGACCAAAGTATTAGAAAAATATTCATAGTTTGGATATACAGCTTCATTTACAAATAAAGTTGTATTTAATCCTAGTGGATTGCCACCGCCACCAATTACGGCAGGGTAGACAGCAGCAATATTACTTGCTGGGATAGAGTTAAACTGCATTGATAGACTCCAAATCGATTTGAGAAACGTCTTCCAGTATATTAACTGTTTTTTCGTACTTTGTATTGTATTGCAAGTCGGCTTCAATCATAAAGCGCAATTCATACATTCCAGCCTCATTAACGAAAGATAAATCGCGTATGCGTGGATTGCCCAATGGTACGCAGTTAATTAGCGTATCAGTAGTATAAGGGCTATTCCATAGCGTTTGCACTTCTTGCGCCCGATCCATTGAATCTGGTCCGTAAAAATCTAACTGCATTGTGCCTTGCATAGAATTAAAGATGATCTGTTTGTTGCCATCATAATTAACAGACTTTTGATCCAAATGACGACCATGCATAAAAGTAATGATAATTGCATTTTTAGGGATTGGGTTTAGGTTGTTGTAACCCCTAATTACCGTTGTGTCATTTGCGGGTAGATTAAAGGTTTTAAGCAGATATTGACGCATATCTGTGTAAAGGTCGGTTAATATACTCATTCACTCACCTTATATATCACTTCAGCAACAAATGGGTCGCTAACAAATCCATCATCACCATGAGGGTCATGATATGGGAATCCGTTATTGTAAATAACAGCGTGATCGTTACCTCTTTTGGATGTCCCACAGACTATATAAAAGAAGTTCTCGTCACTATGAAAAGGTAGGTATCCATCTTTGTCATAATAGTGATACCGCGCCATAGCATAGCCATTATCACTTAAGAAGCTAAATATTAGCCTGTAAAATTCATTTGCCTTTTCTTGATAAGGCTCAATCCCTTCCACTAGATCAATAAATCTAGGAACCTCATTAAAATCAATTTGTAAAAGAGATGCTATACATGCTGTTACGCAAGTTCCCTTTTTTCCAAAAGAATCTTGAAAAACTTTATTGCATTTGTTCATGGCGCGAATACTCCCTGTGTAAATGGCTTAGCATCAGATCCAGCAAATCCGAAATAACGAGCATCATGTGGCGATTCTTTGCCAGTATTTTGAACCAGCACTTTCACCCATCCATCATAGTTGTTTTCACCTTCGATAGCGATTTCATCACAATAAGACTCAAGCACAGCCTTAACTTGCCATTCAGTAGGAAATTCTTCACCGTATGGATTCATAACAATAATAGACGTACCTTTTTGCATAGCTCGTCTAATCGCTGGAATCATGCCATCAGCATAGATGGATAAGAATTGCCCTTGTTGGTTAGCAAATCCAAGATGCTTCAAATCCTCCACGCTCATTGACTGAGCTTGCACGACTTTAGGCTGTACAATGTATTGTGGAACTTGTGTTCCATCTGGCGTGACAGTAAAACCTGTACTTACTTTCAATAATGCTTCTGTGTTGCTATTTACTGCCGTTGTGATGCTATTAGCTATACTTCTTAATCTTAGACCCATTAAAAAAGCCCCATCGTTTGATGAGGCTATTTTAACATTAAATTCGTCTTGGCATTAACAGCCCATGCGCCTTTTCTGTCAATTCCACATAAGCACAATTTATTTCAGTGGTTGGGAATATTTCTGGAGAATGGTTTAATCCAAGAATTTTACCAACTTTCAAAAATAAATTTAAATAATTAAAATCAAAACTTGGAAAGTTTTTAAATTCAACTTTTTCTGGTTTTTCAATATCAACCTTTTTAATGTCTGGAAATTTTCCATCAATTGGTTTAAATAACTCAAGCGACCCATTATGATCAAGCAACCAAAAATCACTATCCTCAGCCAATTGATGCAATTTGACAGTTTTAAACATTGGATTATTTCCAACTTTTTTTATTAAAGAGTCTATTGTTTCTGCTGGAATAATTAGATCAAAGCCAGATAAGTTTTCATCATCGACAATTAAAGCAATATGTCCATTTGTTGACGCAATAAATCCGTCTCCAATGTAGACGCCAGTTAAATAAAATCTAACATCATTTTTTGCTTTGCAAATAGATGCTGCTTTTAAATTTTTGTATTCGATTTCTACAGTTTTTAAAAATTTCATTTTAAATTCCCGATAAAGATTATTGAGATTTAATTATATTTATTTACTATTGAGAATGCAATAGGTGTTTTAATTAATCTATAACTTTTGTTGTGAAGAGTGTTTGATCAAATATAAGTATTGCCTTAATGTAATCATCTGAACACTTACCAAGATCAACATCATTCAATTGTCTTGATTCTGCACCCTTGAAATATTCAATGGCTTTTTCAATCTTTTGGTAAAGCTTTTCTGAGTTTACTTGTATTGATACTCTCATAGTTTACCCTCAACAACTTCGTATTTGATTGAGTCGTGCATTAACATAGTATCTCGTAACGGGGCGTTAAATCCCTTCTTAGCAATCGTATAAGGCGAGTTTGGTGGGTCACTCCATATCATAATAGAGTGCTGAATCTCATTCTGCATACTCAACCCAACCAAATTAAGCGTATGCTCTAATGTATACCCAGCCTTGATACCTTTCTTGGTTAGCTCCACCCAAGCATCCTTTTGCTCTCTTACGGTGGTTCTCATAAATGGGCGACTCGGAATATTCTTAAACCCATACTCGTTCTTATAAGCCACAGTAGCAACGCTAGTGCCGTCTGGATATTTAGACCCTTCCAAGACACCAGCCTTCACATACTGATCATTACTAGAGATTAAGCGGTTTAATGCTTGGTCTAGTGAGCCTGTGCGTTTTATTGACATTACTAATAATTACCCCATCCGAAAGGATAAGGCCATTTAGTGCGCTTAACTGGCATCGGAGCGGTAGCAGCAACCCACAATGCTGTGCGATATGGCGCAGTAAACGCATAGAATTTAGCCCCGTAAGGCGTTTGTTTGAGCCACTGCTCTAAAGCACCGCTACCCATAGAATAATCAGTGCTAATAGACACGGAACCTTCTGTAGCAGAGCTAATACGACCAACTAAGCCAGAGTTTCCGTCATTGATCCTATTTTGCAATTCTGCGTTATGAGCAACGAGAAGATAAAACCACTTTTTACGATCTTTCAGACTAAAACAAGATGACTCTGTATTATCGACAATAGTGTTTTCTACTTCCTCAAAGAAGTTTGTTAGCTGTTCATTAGTGAACTTTGCAAACTGCGGATAAGCAAGCTTAAACGCAGTAGGATCAAAAACGAAAACGTTAGACATATCTAGTCCTTATTCATCGGCGCTTTGGTCTTTCTTTGCGCCAGCTACCTTTTCAAGCTCAGTCGGTGTTTTTTGCTCAAGGCCAGTTTTTACGCTTTTAGTCTCTTTTGCTTGTGCCTTTGCGCTAGATTCAGACTTAGCTTCAAAAACAAATTGCTCAGCACATAAAGGGTGACTAGCAAACTTAGTACGCCATGCATCCCATAATGACTTGTCTACATCATATGTAATGCCAACAGTTAAACCCTTCTCAACCATGATAAATCCATCTTCTGATTGAGTACCATTAATTTTAACTTTTACCCCTTCATGTTCCATCCAAAAGCCATTAGGGGTTTTACATCCGATAATTACAGTTGCCATTGATTAAGCCTCTTGTTTGATAATGCTATCTTAACCCAAAAAAAATGCTACCGCTAGGGTAGCACTTTCTTGGTATTAATCAGGGTGTTTCATCATAAGATGCAAGCATATTAGCAACAAGCATCGGATAGTAGATGATCGCACCGATAGTTGACTGAGAACGTTTTTGCAAGAATCCAGAAGTTTTAACTTCCACCTTGTGAGTACGCAACTTATCAACAAAGCCCAAGTGAATAGTTTCTTGACCCATGTAAGAATCAAGCACTAATTGAACTTTTTCACCAGCATCAGTCGAGTATTCAGGGATTGGAACAATCTTAAGGTTCGGCAAGTTATCCTTGATGTACTTCATTGCATTTAAACCGTATTGGTTAGATGCAAGTAAGCGTGCATTCATCTTAGGCGACAATACCAAAGTCATTGCGTCAGTTTCCTGAACAAGACCATTAGACTGAGTTACCAGCTGAGTGAACAACTTAAGGACTTCATTGTACAAACCTAATGAGTCTAAAATTGCCCAGTTAGCACCTACAGAATCAGGCAATAAATCAGGATCATTCAACAAGCCATAGTTCTTAAGACCTTGCACACCATACAAATAAATAGCGTTTTGCGTTTTATTTAATGTAAGTGTGGTTGCTTGGATTTGGCGTTCAACTAAACTAAAACGAGCCGCTGCCGCACGTTCTTCCGCAATCTCACCAATTTTAATATTGGTTTGATATGCATACGGTTGACGGTATTCGTAGTTTTCGTTGTCATTTGACATGCCGTTATCGTTAAAATCGCCATAACTAGACGTTTCACCGTAAAGCTCGAAAGTAGGGATTGCAATGTTAGTTGTAACACGGTCACCGAACTGCTTTTCGTCAAATGCTTTTGCCGCGTTCATTGGAGCGGTTAAAAACTCAATCCACTTAGGCGACAAGAATGTGGTGAGCATTGCTGGAATACCGCCGTTAGGCGCAGTCTGAGCAACACCAGCTACGTAAGAATCCATAGCGATTGTTTGAGCATCAAGAGGGAAATTTGTTCCCAATGCTAAGTTAATCGCTTGAATGTCAGCGCTTGAATATTGTTGAGTCATTTATCTCTCCTTATTGCGCTGTAATCTTAAGAACAGTGCCAACCGCGCCAGATTTAGCAACAGTAAAATTAGTTTCAGTGTGACCCGCCACAGTTGCGCCAGCCGCACCAGTTGCGATAGTTCCGTCAGTATCAGAAGCAAATACTTTCTGACCTACAGTTGCGACAGTAGTTGCCACAACAAAGAAGTCGCCACGATCATAAGCACTAATTGGCATACCTTTAGGGACAACCATTGTTGCTTGACCTTGCCAATCTGTAATTACACCAATGTTCGTATCACGCTCAATAAACCCAACAACCCAGTTAGCTGTGTCAGCAGGCTTAGCATTTTGAACTGTGCCATCAATCGTATTACACCAAGCAAAACGAGCAATAGTTACACCAGCAGTACCAGCAACAAATTGCTCAACACCAGCCAATGCGGTATGTGAAACACCAATAGAGGCAAACGCACCCACAACACCAATTGGCGGGTTTAAGTTAACTGTTTTCTGAAAGCTCATGTTAGCTCCTTACTTAACAAAACGTTTAATTGAGTTTAATGTGCTCTCAGCCACTTTACCTTTAGGTGCTGAATCCATTGCAACTGTTGGAGATTTTTGCGACTTAACTAAGGCCGCCAATCCAGCAGTATTAATACCAGTGGTGTCTACACCTTTCTGCTTAAGCGCATAAGCATAAACTTCATGGTCTGAGCTAAAGCCATCAAGAGCGATAACACCGACTAAAGGCTCAACTTCACGACCAGCCTTAAAGATGTTCATAATAGAGCCGCGAACTTCTGCCGCATCCATCGCTTGTTTCTTATCTTCGTCACGGTCTTTTTCTTCACGCTTTTCGCGTGCTTTAAGACGCATAGCTTCAGATTCATTGTCTTTGTCGGCTTGAGTTTGTTTATCCTCATCCTTCGCTTTTTTGTCGTCATCAGAATCTTCAACGATTTCTACATCGTCCTCATCTTCTGCTTTTTTGTCTTCTTCGTCCTCGGCTTTCTTGTCATCTTCATCAAGAGCAAGCGAACCATGAACCGCCAGAATAACTTTTTTCAAATCTTCGGCAGAGTCCATACCCAATTGCTCACGCAATTTGGCAAGGCTGCCCTTTTTTAAAACAACATTTTTAGCCATTAATTGACCCTCTATTGAATCTGCGATAATCGCGTCACTTCCAATCCTACCACGTTCAACGATAGCAACGTGATTACCATGAATATTAGTCATAATACCATCATAAGGTACACCATTAAAAGTACCCGACTTCATGACAGCATCATAAGCATAACCAGCGCTTAATTCTCCTAATGCCTTACTTTCGATATAGTCAATCCCTTCTTGGTCAAATACACGCAATGATGACCAGACACGACCTTCGTCATCCATTGTTATGTCTGTACCAATAGATCCGATAGTCGATTCTTTCTCTGGTTGAGATGCGTCAACAGGGATATGGCGTTTAAGAAGCTGCAACCCTTTGAATGTATCTAAAGATTTACGCAACTCTTCAGGATCACGCAATAACATGTATTCTTTGTTTGGATCTAAGCCTAATTCCTTCCATCTTGGAATAGAATCGCCACGATAAGGATTTACTGCGGCTTTTGTGATAATGGTTTTATCAACAATTAGATGCCCATTGCGGTCATAGCTACGAGCCGACTTATCCATTGCATGTTCTGGCTCTTTCTTTTCCTCTTCAAGCCATTGATCAAACAATTCTTCTAACTTGTCAAAGTCAGTATCATTAGCCATTCCAGCTTCTTTGTAAGCTATAGCAATCGCTTGATCTTTCGGTTTTCCTGATTCAATTAACTCACGAATGTTTTTATGAATAACATCCTGTGAACTACCTTTAATTAGAGGCATATCACTCACCTATATCAATTTTTCTTATTATGCAATAAAAAAGCCACTCGTTAAAGTGGCTTTAAATCATATGGCGCATTAGCATTGCCAAATGGATATTCTTTCCATTCATTATCATGCCACCAATGCCAACAGCTATCTAATTTCCAGTAATCAATAGTATAATCAACTACACAGCTACATTCATAGTGCGTAGCCCCGTCAGGCGCATTTCTCTTAATCTCGTCAATGTTCATCATCAATCCTCATCTTGTCGCAATGTATGCATAAATAAGCTTTATAGATCCAGCAGTATTGGTAGATATGGTTGCATTCTTTGAGTGTGGTCATTGGTCACCGTATCGCTTTCTTGATTTCACGGATACAGAACTTCAAAGCAAATACTCTCTGATCATTACCGTTCTTTAGATTCTGCTCTTTCGCCAATTCAAGTTGACTAACAAGCTGATTAGCTGCATTTCTTAACTTGTCATTTTCAATCTTTGAGTTATGTAATTCTTGAGCTAGGCGATCTACTTCTAAGATTGCTTGCTCTCTTGTAAGCTCTTGGTCAGCAAAGCAAGTTCCGCCTGCATGGCAATAACCGTCTGCGCCACAGTAAGGGCTTCCACCCTTACAGCGCATCACAGCATTAGCCCATATTTCATCGTTCTTGCTTAGCAAGTCGTGCTCACATGGAATCTTGATTGCTTTCATCCTTCCCCCTTGAGCGCTTGCTCTAAATCACCAAGAGTTATGTCTCTTCCCTGTTTTTGATTGATTTCATACGCTAGCTTTTCTAAGAACTCGCTGTTGTCTTTTGTTTCATAAGCAAGCTCAGCTGCTTTTCTAGATGCATAAACACCGGCTATCCAACCTTCCATGCCTAATACATAGAATCTACCTTCAGCTTCTAAAACAGGAGCGCCTCGAACCTCTAAAGCCTCTTTCAATTCACTTGCACATTGAAGTGCAAAATGCGCATGTTCTGTAGACTCAGCCCACTTCCAGATCAATTTTTCCGCTGCCTCCTGTTTTCGTCTTAGACTTTCCACTCGCTTTTGCAGCTCTCCATTCAGCTTTGCAGTTGCCATTTCATCTAAGGCATATTGAGTTGCACGGTTATCTAAATCAGTGACTTGCTTTTGCAGCCCCTCCACTTTCGCTTGCTGGTGCTGCCATACCTGATCAGCCAAACCTTTTGCACCTTCATAGCGATGAATATCTGCATCATCAATCCAGAAGTCGTAGGCATCTTTAAATACTTCTTCAAATGACTGTGGTTTATCCATCTCAAACATCCTTTGATTTACACAGTGGGCTGATGTGGTTTCTATTCTGTCTAGGACTTCCAATTCCCTCGGATTCGATGGTTTATCAATGCGGTGTCCTGCTGCTATTTCTTCATCTTCGGCAAAACGAAAGTTAACTTTATGAGCGAATGAATAATGCTCTTTATCCCAATATGCTCGAATGAATTCTTTGTAGCTTTCTTGAATGGTCATTACCTTGTTCTGGCTGCTACTCTTTAAAACAACCTTATCCCCAACTTTAAACTCACTCATGGCTGGCTCCTTTTGGACGTTGTTCTAATGATTTTTCCCAGTCATCTTTAAATGGGTTACTCTCTTTAGGGATTGAGATTACAAACTCAATAGGACTCCATATTCCAAGACCAACTCTAATTTTTGGCTGACCAACAAACCCGTAAGCCCAACCGTCTTGATCTGTTGCAATCCAATTAACTTCGGCAGGTACTAACGACCAATCGTACTTATGCATTTTCACCGCCTCCGTATATTGATTCGTGGACAGAAACTACCTTCTTCCCAAACACTGCGTCTTGTGCTTCGATTGCTCGCTTGATCTGGTTTGCTCTTTCTGTCTGGCCTCTCATGCAAGCCTTCATGAACTCACGGTTTGCATTCTTTTTAGTTTTTAGCTCTTTGAATAAATCCAACGACTCCACCAGACGCTTGAGGTCTGGAAAGTCGACAAATGGAGGTAGTTCTAGATTCTGTATCGTTAAGTTATCAACTGCCTTCCACTCGCTGCCATTCCAGAACTCAGTTGAACGTAAATAAACTTCAAAAGGGATGTCGTAGTGAGTTGCACCTTTTGGCGCCCCCTCAACAACCTCTCTCGCCTTCTCCACCCCATACTCACGAATAAACTGTTCTGGTTTCATAGCAAATCAACCCCTTGTATTTTTGCAACTGTGTAGCAAATTACACAAACCACGAGGAATAGGTAAAACCAAATGTAATCATTTTTCATTTAATTCTCCATGCAATATTTAATTGCTTGTTCTAATGATTGGAACATATCAACATGAGTTTCCAACTCATACACATGATACAACCAATCTAAATGATCTATTTTTATTGTTCTGCCATTAACAAAAATAGATTCACCATCAAAAAACCACTTCCGCTTTAATCATTTCGCCATTACTCCATGTATGCAATAACTACGAACAACTAGTTTGTCGTTTTTAGAATATGCATCCTTGTTTATCTCACATTGCCTCATGTTCGCTTGAGGTATTTGTATTGATTCCATTGATTGCCCTCTTGTTCCACCATGATGTAGAACCAAAACCAAGTAAACTACGTTAATCATTCTACAAACTCCTCTTTATATTTTTTAATATCCATCTTTGGCTTAGGTTTGTAGTGGATCTCTTTTAGATCAGCAGGAAGATCAATGCTCGATAAAAGCCCATTAAATCCTAAACCACCTAAACAATTTAATTTAGCATTCTCAATAAAAATATCATCACCAACGATTCTCGGAGATTTATCAAGAAGCCAAGTAATTTCCTCACCCTTCGGACACACAAACCCATCAATGGTTTTTAAATCCTCAGTGGTCTGCATAACCAAGGCACAAATAAACTCAGGATATTTATCCCAATCAACAATATTACTATTTTCAACCACAATCATTTCAAACCCCTTCTACTGAATAACTAAATCATACCACTCTTAAATATAATTCTCAATAGTAAATATAAAATAGTTTAGATAAAATAAAACCACCCGTTAGGATGGTTCTATTGGCTTAACTAACACACTTTGCATTTTGCCTTATGCGCTAAGACCTTTTGTGTTTAAGGGCTAGTGATTGCACTTTCATTGATTCACTTCGCAAGACGTAATATCCCTTTCGGGTTTGTGCTTTCGTCTGAATTTAAACTTAGATGAAGTGAACGCTAGCAACCAACAGGAATCCCCATCAGAATTCACTTCTCTAAGTTGCCCACTTTCTGGCGGTCACTAAGCTGAATAACCTAGAATACAAGTAAACATCAATCGGGGTTTCATGCCCCAAGCTATATACAATTTACCTATATGTTAAAACACAGGTTTCGCCTCATCCAATAAAACCAAGTATTGTGAAGCTCCGCCACAGATTAAAGCTCTTGGAAGCATCTGTTTTGCGCTGTGCTATTGATCGGCAACGTGCGAATAGTTGCATTAGTGATACCACACCACACGATGACCATTGTTTTTTTTAATTGCCAATAGTTCGTGATTATGTCGCACATGGATTCAATCAATAATCAAATAATACCAAACCAAACTAAAAATACAAATCAGTTGTTTTGATATTGGTTATCAATTTTACTTAATTCAAAAAATGCGATTGTATGATAAAATTAATCATCAATTACATGCGAGAGTACACATGGTTAATAAAGTATCTGATCAAGAAATCAATCAAGTAATATCCCTAGTCTTTAATGATGGTGCTACATTCAAAGATGCCTGCTTGCAAGTTGGCAGACACCAGAGTGTTATGTCGAAAATAATTCGCAATATGGGTTACACAATACCAAAAGAAACAGGAAAGAACACAAGAAAGAATTTACCAACACAAGAAATCATAAATATGTATAACAGTGGTCTTAGCGAATTATTTATAGCTAAAAAACTCAATGTTAGCAGATGCGCTATAAGACAAAGACTTGTAGAAAATAACGTATATATCAGGACTCCAAGCGAAGCAAGTTATATTAGCGCAAAACAATTCACTCCTGAACAAAGAAAATTAAGGGCATTTGCTGCACATAAAGCCAAAAGAGGTAAGGCTGAACGCGAAGAAAGCAGAATAATGAGAGCAAAAACACTTGAAAATAATGCTTACGAAAATATGACTGGAAAAGGAGAGCTTGAAATAAAAGAAATATTCGAAGCTAGAAAAATAAAACATACATGGCAGAAAGCCGTTGGTAGGTATAGCTTGGATTTTTTAATTGGAAATGTGGCGCTGGAATTAAGGAGTGGAACTGGCTATAGAGGGGATACACACAAGAAAAACGGCAGGATTAAATTCCTTAAGAGCTTAAATTTGACCACAATCTATGTTCTATTTGATGATGTGTCAAACCTTATTGCAAATGTAGATTATGTGATTGATGAGATTCACAAGGAAAATAAAAGCCCATTACCTGACGGTTATTTTAAAGTATTAACCATTAGATCAAAGGATTGCGAATTAAGAACTGGCAATGATGGTAAATTCTATTCTCAGAAAATAGAACCTACCATTGTGAAAAGCATTAAAATTTACAGCTATTGATTAATTAAGTTATCTGGTATCTCAATTATAAGCTTGGCTCTACACTTGCACATTGGGAGCCAAGCGGGCTGGATAAATTCTCCGTCGATATAACACCCTTCCTTGATATTATATCTTGTCCCGTTAGCCTTTTTGTGGCTAGCACGTGGTTCTCTTGATGCGCCAGAATGTAGCCAAATAGCTTCCTTGATCCCCAACTCTTCAGCGCGCGCCTTTTCAAAGGCCTGATTCAACTTAGCCGTCTGATCCTTTGCAATATTCTTTGCCCTACGATCTGTTACGCCGTCAATCTCTTTGAGTTGCTTGATTAGTGATTCAACATCATAGCCATTCTTGACACTACGCCAAACCGCAGACCGAACTTTATCTAAATACTCATTACCGATTGATTTAATTAGAGCAACATTCTCACCTAAGGCAATCTGCGCTTGATCTTCCATGTATTGCGTATGACGAAAATTAACAGTGAATCCACGCTTACGAAGAATGCCTAACAAGCGCTTGTCGTAGTTGGTTTTAGCCTTACTCACCAACTCTTGCGCTACTTGAGTCGATAGCTTATCTAAACGATCTTGCCACCGACTCACTAAACCGTCAATAACATGTCCCATCCAATCCAAAATGCCATCCATAGCAATTTCAGACCGCATAGGCTTAACTACGTCCCGAATTAAATCGGAACGCATTTCATCCATCATGCCTTGCATTTGCTCCCTGTACCACTTAGTTAGGGATGCATTAGGTGCTATTGAATCAAGGGTTATTTCCATATCTATTTTTCATCAATATCGATGTTTTCGTTTTCAACATAAGGATCACGCTCAGGCGCATTGCCCTCTAATTGATAACCACTATCTTCATCATCATTCAAGGCTTGGCGCGCCTCTTCATTATCAATCACGCCTTCTTGAATGTAAATCTGAGCCGTTTGCGCTTTCTTCAAGTTTACGTCTGCTTGCTCATTGTCATCTAATTGATAAAGCGGATTAAAGACAAACTTAATGCTTTCATCAATATCGCCAAACAAGCTTAATTGCATACAGTCAAGGATAACTTTGATCTGTGGCAAGATATACGCTTCCTGCTGTGCTGATACGCAATCGTAAAACACTCGTATCTCACCATCAGAAGTATTACCGAGTCCCGCCGTTGGAGTTCCAAATATCTTCAATACTGGAATCTTAGAAGGATAGGCAAGCATTTGTGTGAACTTGTCTAGCAATGTATCAAGACCAGTCAAAGGAGTGTTAATTTGGAAAAATTCCTCCGTCTCTTTGTCCATAGCCACAACACTTTCATTATCTCGACCCAAAGATAAAGCCTTTAGTCGGCTAACAAGTTGATTTGCTCCACCTTCTGTTCCAGAAAGTATTGCCGTCATGTCTGTTTTTATACCAGTCAAGCTAAACATAGTAATCAATTTAGCCACTGAATCCACAATGGATTGATGACGCTGTACATACGGCAACATCAATTGAGACATTGAAATACCATAGAAGTTGTAAGCTGGCTTCAACATGTCTGGCACTTGGCGCATAACCAAAGTTAATAGTCGGCTATGATGCACATTATTACCCAAAACCCACCATTGTTTAGGCTTGAAGAAGTCAGGCTCTAGTGCGTTGTTTGCGTTATACAAACTAGGTGTGGACCATAATGGCTCAATAACCGTGAAGCCTTTTAATGAACCTTTCTTAATGCCTTTCTCATTGATCAATAAAGGTAGATCGGTTTTATCTTCTTGCCCCTCAATCTGAATGTATAGCTGAGATCCACCATAGTAGTAATCATTCTCGATGTGCTTGCGGATAAGATTGCGAATATCTAGCCTGTTAAACTCCTCCATGAGAATATCAACACGCTTCTGGTCATCACCTTTAACTTCTCCCCATTCGCGTGTCATTTCCTGAGCAAAGGTCTCAGCAACTAAGCGATATTCAGTAGACTGAGCCAATTGAGCCAATATTTGATAGCCCAAAAAGTTGCTATAAAACTGCGGCTCTAATCCCGCATATTGCGAAGCTGTGCAAAAGCCATCCATTGCCATAGCGCTATGACCATCTGGTGCAACACCATCAGGCAAAGAAGGCGCTTTATACTGAATCGCCACGCCATCATTATGCGCCTGCATAGCATTTAACAAAGCGTTCCATTTCGGCTTTCGCTTTGGCGCTTCTTCTTTCTTTTTGAACCAATCAAACATATTTACCTTCCGAAAGCCGATTCAATATCAGCCATATTGATTTTAAGACCCATGCCACGTTTCATGACTTTTTCAAGCGCATAGCGTAATGCATCGATATAATGGTTGTCTTTATCAATGATAATAGGTAATACCTCATCTGTCAGCCTGTCTTTTTTGTATGAGTAATCACGGAACTCTTTTAGCGTTTCTTTGCATCGTGAATGAATATAGACTTTCTTAAACGACTTAATAAACTCAATACCATCCTCAACAGAACCTTTACCCTTCTCAACAGGCGCAATTCTACGCAAACCTTTTTTCTTTAAATGACTAATGGACTCGGGACGAGCGCTATCCGCATAAACAGCATACTTCTTAATGTCTGGTATTTTCTTTTCTAAAAACTCAACAGTATCGTCTAACTCAAGACCAACTTTACCGCCTTCGTGTTCAATCCACAAACAATCATCATGAATCCAGACTTTGACACATGCCGTTGGATCCTGAGCAAAACCAAAGTCCAAGCCAATATAAGGACCATGCCATTTTTGAGGATCTGGTGTAAAATCCTTTTTCTCGTATTTGCCCTTGAAGATTTGCGCTTCCGACATTTCAAGATAAGCGCCTTCCCATATCCATCGGTAAGTTACATCATCAAGATTAGCTTGATCTCGTCTGCGCTCTAAATCAAGAACATGAGGAAACCACGGATTATCTGAATAGTTCATCTCAGCACCAATGCCGATTAGAACGCCTTCATCATCAAATATTTCTTCATGTCTAAACCGTGTTGATGTCGGACTATCTCGTCTTTCAGGGTTCCATGTTACCCATACCTCAGAGTAAACAATCTTACCATTAGGTAGCACAATTTCTTCACGTACAGTTGGCAATAGCTTACGCCAAGCCATCTCGCTAACCGTTTCAGCTTCATCTACCCAACTAAGCAAAATACGTGCTTTAGATTTGATGCTGTCCAAGTTATGACGCAAACCACAGAATGAGTAAGTCACACGCTTATTCTTGGTTCTTATGTAATTCTCACCCATTTCATAATAGTTGTTTAGAAATGGCTCTTCACGAATAGCTTGCTTGATTTCCTCCATAGAAGAATCGGCAAGCGTATTCATAAACTCACGACCACAAAGCAAAGTTCCACTCACGCCCATTTCAGCAAACATATAGCCTTTAACGGCTGTCATCTTTGCAAACGAGCGCGTCTTACCTGAGCCCCTTCCTCCCCAGCTTTGACGATATCGCACATCCTGAGCAGAAAAGACAGGTACAAGTTTAGGTGGTAGCTTAATCTGAACTTTCGACATTATGAGCAACTAATTCGATTACGGTAGGATTGTTTATGTTTTCTCCATTAGTTGTTATGTCAGTTTCAACCTTGTCACTATACCCATGATTGGCAAGCATTAGCTTAGTAATCGTCCCGCTAAATTGCTGGCTAAGACCGCCATTAATTAAAAGCATTTCTTGCTTCATCATAATTGCATCTAACGTGTCCGCAAATTCAGGGCTTAAAGCCTTGTATTCATAGATAGTTGAACGCCCAATTCCCAAATAACAACCAAGCCCAGCTATACTAGGAACAATATTTTCAATTTCCTTGTACCCGCTAACTAAATATTCTTTTGCTTTTTCAATAAGCTCAGGTGTAAGACCGCTAGGTCTACCCACTTCATTACTCATAGCCTAACCTCTCTTTAGCCTCCCAAAATAATAACACAAAAAGAAAAACCGCGTTAAAGCGGTTTAATTGATAGTGGATAAGAGAAGTACCCATGTGGCAAAGGAAGCCATTTTTCTAAATACCAAACATCAAAAACACTTTTATCATGATACTTGAAATAATCAATTCCGCCAGATTTCCAATGTTTGTAGTGAGTTGCACCCCCTGGAGCATTCTTCCTAATTTCTTCAATATTCAATTTTAATTAACTCCTTTTCAAGCCTATCATGCTCCGATGAATGAACAGGATAACCACCCCATTCACTTTCAACATAACACCATCTACCCATTAAATCTTTAGCATATGAAATAACTTCATTTCCATCAATTTCATAATGTGTTGCACCCTTAATTAATTTAGATTTTATTTCTTCAATGGTCATATCATTTACCTACACAAGAGTAGCAAAAACCATGTGGCATAGGGTCTCCACATACTTTACATGATTTAGACATGCTATTTATTTCCATAAACTTCATCTATTCACCCTCTTCAAAATACCACCCAACCCCGTTCGACTGATCGCAAGCAGCTTAGCCGCCTCAGTCTGATTTCCTCTCGTCTTAATCAAGGCTCTTTCTAAAATGGCTTTTTCTACATGGCTTCTAATCTTGTAAAAACTTTCACCATTGGCTATAGCTTCGTCAATTTCTTGCTCTGTGATTATTGGAATTAATTCACTCATCCCTCAGCTCCCTCTTCTTGTTTCTCCTTAGCCCAAATTGCATCAGCACCGTCTTCGGTATAGTAAATAGACATCAAGAAGAATCCATGAGGTGCCATTGGCTGCCATTTTGATAAATCTGCATCATCCATAATTTCATCAAACTCATCAGGAGATACGGTTGACTCTAAGTAAGTTTTAACTGTCACAATATTGAAGTGACGCTTCAACTCACCCCATTGCTCACGGGTCATAAACTCAGCATCATCACCAAGAATATTTTTCAAGTAAGCGTCTACTTCTGGATGTGTCCATTCGCCATACTGGTTACGTATCACTTCAACTGGTTTTAATTGATTAATCATCCCTCAGCTCCCGATTCGCTTGCTTCTTCAACTTCATCCCAATTGACAAAGGCAACCGCTGAATCACATTCTATTTCACCCTTGTGATTGCAATTAGGACACTGAACCTTGTCCCCATCCCACAAGTAGCACCCAATGCCACGTTCAGTTATTACTTCTGCATAGTCGCCAAAACCACAATTAGAGCAAGCATCAAGCCAAGTAATTTTAAGAGTTTTCATTTTGATCACCTGCTGCTTCAACCATTGCCTTATAACCAGTTTTACTCAGCGTCGACATTGGTGCGACTGAAGATCGTTCGTAGGCTTGGAACATCTTTTCTGTTGGAACTCTTGGTAAAAGAACATAACCCTCTGGCACCGCCTGAGCTTTGGCTTTTTGCCACAAATCCCATCCATAATTAATTTCGGCTAGGGCAGATAGGTTAATTTCAGTTAGTGGCAAATGAGCATGTAAGCAATATGCATTGGTTGCCTCATCAAACTTGACTATCTTGAAAACCTTGTCACTGTGTTGAGCCTCAAACTCACTTCTTAACTTATTCAAATCTGTCATTTCAATGAAACTCCTTAATATTGGTCGCACGTTTTTCTTCATCTTTACAAATCTGGTATGACTCGTTGGCAAAATTAGACGCAATAACCGCCTTGTCTTCACCATTGTAAATAGGGAATGAATAAGCCCAATCAACATTGGCATCCATTAAATTAGCTAACGTATTGTCTACACTCCGCATCTCCTCAACCACTTCTTTAGCCTGATGCTTTGAGTAGCCTTCTTGACGCATCAGCATGGTAGCTTCCGCAAAGTCATAAACAGCGTCACAGAATCCAGCATTAGCAAAACTTGGAACCATCAATAACGCAATTAATAATTTTTTCATTTTAAAATTTCCTTAAATACAACCATGGCGTTTAAAATATCCCATCGTTCAGCAAGAGATACACAAATTATTTCAAGTTTGTTTGATTTTGCATAATCATTGATCCTATCATCGAGATCACAACTATGTTTTTCGCTAAAGCTTTTCACAAAAATACTCATCCCAAAACCCCTTCCACACCTTTTAAAAACATCTTCACATCACCCATTGTTAAATTGCCTTCTTTGTGCAAAGCTTTTAACGTCTTGATGTGTCCCGTAATATCGTCAATCTTTTGTTGCTGGTGATTGTAAATTTTCTCGCATTGCTTATATGTGCTTATATCAAATCTCTCACCCAAGCAAACTTTTCGATAGATTGCATTAAATTCACTCACAATCCACCTCTTTCCAGCATTTACGGCAAACTTTATAAGTCTCGCCAGTTAAATTACTTTCCTCATATTCCCACTCATGTCGGCAGAATAGGCGCTTTAAAAATTTATAGATCATTTGTTATTCTCCATTAGCCTGCGAACATAAAACCCAAAATTTGGATGGGATAAGATTTTATGCATGACCTCATACAGATCATCCTTATCAACAGCCTTATAATGACCACTTATTGTATCAAGTGTTAATGGAAATCCCTCTTGGCTATTAATACTTATAGATCTACAAGCTGGAGTCATAGTAAAGCCTCTATCACTTTTTACGCCAACAAATCCCCCAACTATTCCACTTTTGTCATATATAGCCTTGTTTGCCTCGCCGATCACCTCAATAATATCATCAAGATTTCTATCGTAATTTTTTGAAGCTTCAAGACCTTTTTTAATAGCTTCTATAAAATCCATCACTTACCCCTTAACCAATTAAATACAATCATTCCAGCGTGATACACAATCAACACTGACCCTCTAAGCAAATCTATTGCCGCGTACTTTAACACCCTTAGATTTACCCTTAACTCTTTTTGGTGATTCATTTTTCAATACCTTGTATTTACGCACCACAATTAAAGGAAATAAAACCACACTCAAGATTAGAGACAAAACACCAGCTAAAGCCCAAAACAATTCAACCAACAATTTAGGCGCATGTTTGAATAACTTTGCCACATCAACAATTGCCAACCATAAAGCTTTAACTAGAATCATTTTATCTCTCCTCTTTATATTCTCAATAGTAAATTATATTTATAATTAATGCAAGAATTTTATGCAAAAAAAAATCCGCATCTTGGGGTTAGATACGGATATAAAAAGTTTCTTTAGTTCGCTAAATATAGCAAATTTTTAGTTAATTGCAAGTAACAATTTTAATTGCTTGATCAACACAGTTAACCACATTGACTTGACCATTCCATAAGTCATGCCATTCGACTTGATCTGGCGTTAATTTTTGCGCTGAAATCGGTTTAGCCCCATCTTTTATCTCCAATAAAAAGTTTCTACCACGATAGCCGACCAAAATGTCGGGACACCCTTTTCCAACACTTGAAAGAATTTGAACCGTACACCCAATCTTTCTAAGTGCTGCAACTATTTCTGGTTGATTTGCATCTATCTTAGCTGCTCTCATTTAATTTTAACCATATTATTAAAAAGTATTTTAGCCATTCCAGCTTTCATTATATAACCATTAAATTTCACTTCCGCATAATCTGGATAGTTAACAGTAATATCAAACTCAGGATAGATTAATACTTCAGGCCGACTTTTATCTTCCCGCTTTTCGTTTTCCGCAAGCATTTCTTCCGCAAAATTAAAAGAGCTTGAAACAATTGATTTAACAATTTCATCAGTATTTGTCAAAAATAGATCTCCCGATTCAGCAGAAATCTTCAACATTATCTTCGCATAATCATGCGCCAATTCTAATTTATTCATTTTCTTCAACCTCAATTAATTTATTTTGATACCATTGCGCCTTTTTAAGACACTCAACCCCGTTTTTAAGCTTATAGCGCCATTGATATTTAAAAATATTCCCTCGCAAATAACCTATAAACTCTTCACGACTTAACATAGCTTGCATAGCATCAATGCATTCAATCGAAAAGTTAGCGTAATGGCTTGGCTGATTTACCTTGTCGTCTGCGTCTTTCATTCCTCATCCTCACATAAAACATAATTTCTTTCGTCATCTTCTTTCTTAGCTTCTAGCTCAATGTGAATCTTTTTCCATTGCTCTATTAGCATTTCCTTAGTCTCACCATCAATCAAAGGCTCAGACCCATTAATCTTGTCGCGTAACTTTTTTAAATTCATCCTTCAACTCCTAACCCAAACTCAGGATTCATTAAATTAATTGATTTAAATTCCATTTCATGTCTAAAGCTTTTGAATGTAGAAAAGCATGTTAAGCAACAATGATTGGTCTTAACCACAAATTCACCGTTACCCACTTCTTTCAAATAAGCTTCAAGCTCATGATTAAAGCCAAGCCATTTCTTTTTAAAACCACCATCATTGACGTAAATTTCAGATTCAACATCACCTAAGAACTGCCACAAATGCATAACAGTATCTGTAGCCAACTGGAACTCACAATCAACCGTTTCGCCTGTTTTCTCATTAACCGCATGAATTCGACTAACGATATGAAAACTTTGCTCCGCTGGTATCGTCTGCGTCTTTAATGCTAAAGCCAAATCACCCTTATGCGCTTTCATCCAAACTTTAAGTGGCGTATGGGTAGATTCTTGCGGATCTACGCCATTAAGCAAGTGATGAAGCTCGATAATGCTTCTAGCCTCATTAACCTCCCAAGTCATTTGAAACTTGTGAATCTTCTGCTTTACAACCTGCTTGCCATTGTATTTTTTATTACGCTTTTTCATACAGCACCTTTGATTTTTCTTAGCTGCTCTACGACTTGCTTGATTTCAAGATTAATCATCTATATTTACCTCATAATCAATTAATGCTTGATAAACTCTAGGGTCAATAACAGGTTTATATTTTTCAGCCAAAAATTTAGATTGCTTTTCTTTTTCAACTTTGTATGCCGAAAAAGCATCATATGGATTGTCAAAAACTCCTAAATATTTTTTGGTAGAATTTACCGTTATTTGTGAGATTAATTTACCCGAAGCCTTGTGGAATAAAACACCAATTGGATATTCTCCTTTTGTCGATTTCCTATTTGTTTTGAATGCATTTATTTCAGGCGGAATGAAGCATATCGTTTCTGTGCTGTACAGCTTTCCATTTCCAAGTATATCTTTATCAAGATGAAATGATTTACCATTAGAATCTCTATCAAAAAATCCAATTTGATCTCTAGCAAATTTATAAAAATTAGAAAAATCCAACAACCAATCATCAACAATGCAGTTTGTGTAGCTTGGTCTGTTCACTTTTATTCCAATTGAATAACACCTTCTTAACATTTCTGTCCATATTTTGTATTCACGAATATGAACGCCATTTAATGATATAGCCCCATGAAAATTATTTACACCAACGCCATAAACCTTTCTCATCACACACCCCATACCATATTGTGAATTAACTTGCTTAACCCCATTACTGCAAAAATCACGATCAAATAAAACAAAACCATGACTTTTGCAAATTTTATAAACTCTTTACTCATTTGTTGTTGATCTGGTTATTTACGATTACTGTCTGGTTACCGCCTTTATTCGACAATGACCAGAACAAGCTCCAAAACCAGAACAACACAGACCAACCTAAAAACAAGTTCATCGCAAAGATTGCCCATTTACTTGCATGTCCACGCATAAAACCAATAATGCTAGGCGCGAAATACATAATTACTGAAACAACTAAAACTAATTCCATAATAAATCTCCAATCACTTTTGCTTAATATAATCAAGAGAATCTGTTTCAAGATCCATTCTCTTAAACACTTCTTCAATTAAATGCATAACTGTTTCATCGCCATGATGGTGAGCAAAACTAAATTCATCACTAAGCATATCTATCAACTTTTGCTTAAATTCATTTAATTCCATAATAAACTCTCTGTTAATTTATATTCTCAATAGTAAATACTATTGAGAATAATTGCAACTGTTTTTTAAATTATTTGCATGTGATTATGGGTTTTACATTCAATGCGGAAACAAAACCTTTAATAAATAATTCACCATTTTTTAAGCACAAGAGTTGCTCTCCATTTAAATTGAAAGATGTTAAAACATCATATTTTTTGCCCTTAAAATAAACCCGATCACCGATTTTGTATTTCATTTCTTAATCTCCACGAATACTGGAATTTCATACATGATGTTATCTAACTCTTGCTCTGCAATTTTACGCGCATATTTGTGAGTTAATTTTTCATCTTGTAATATCTCTAAAACCTTATAAAGCTTGTCACTTAATCCAGATATTGCTTTATTTACATATTCCAAATCTTGCTTATTCATACTCTACACCCCTTCTCTATCTCTTCATCCGTTGCGTGACGCAAACATTTAGTACCTGCACGCAAACTATCAATCTTATGAATAACACTGTCTTTGCTATATTCCTCCTTAAATACAACAAGGTCGCCTATTTCAAAAATATTGTTTTGTCGGCGGTATTCGAGTAAAGCTTTGTTTAAATGGTCGTCAAAACCCCATTGTTCACCCTGCTTCTTAGCTTCTACATAGCCGCCCAATCTATCAATTAAATTCATTTAAAAATCCTCACATGTCCAAATATTCTAAATTAAGATTGCTAAATCTTGAGTATTGTAGTTCAGTTGCTAATCTAACTGTTCCAACCTCACCATCACGCGCTTTGGCTACAATAATTTCGGCAATACCCTGATCTTTTGAGTTCTTATCATAATACTCATCACGATATATAAACATGATCACATCTGCGTCCTCTTCAATAGACCCTGACTCACGAATGTCAGACATTAGAGGTCGTCTATCTTTTCTAGATTCTAAGCTTCGGCTTAATTGCGCTAAACAAAAAACAGGACAATCAAATTCTTTTGCTATAGCCTTAAGACCTTTTGATATTGCACCAACTGCCAAGTGATTGTTGTCAGTAGATAATGGTGATTTAAGCAATGTTAAATAGTCAACGAATACTGCACCCACATAACCATATTTTGCTTTCATGATTCGGCAATTTTTTCTAATATCCGATAGGCTAGGTCTTGCTCTATCATCAATTAAAAGCTTTGATGCCTTCAATTTCTCAGTTGCTTTATAGAAGAACTCCCAATCCTTGTCTTTAATATCAGAATCACGAATATCTCTTAAATTTATTGAGGCTAGACTAGCAACCAATCTTTGCCCAATTTTTTCTTTCGACATTTCAGCAGACTGGAATAAAACTGGATGTTGTTGCAGAAAAGAAACACTCAACATTAAGCTTTGGGCAAATGCGGTTTTCCCCATTGAAGGTCTGGCAGCAATAATAACTAAATCACTTTTTGATATTTGACCAAGCTGTCTATCCAAGTCCGTAAATCCAGTTTTTACACCTACGTCAACTTTCTCTCCA
>Ga0233424_10000562_pt1 | contig 44986 bp, 38 predicted proteins | sample Watercolumn_Towu_FD_181011 | JGI IMG/M metagenome (GOLD analysis project Ga0233424, IMG submission 181011) | Freshwater microbial communities from Lake Towuti, South Sulawesi, Indonesia - Watercolumn_Towuti2014_125_MG | ecosystem: Environmental > Aquatic > Freshwater > Lake | place: Indonesia...
GGTTGGTCACGGTGAGCTTTGCCGGCACGGCGGCGTCGGTCACCGCCACGACGTTGCTGCGAACGCCGCCGGTGAATTGCGGATCGGTTGACCATTCGAAGCGCAGATTCCCGGTTTGCGTGCTGCGCGTCCAAAGCACCGTCGAATTGGCCGTGGTGTCGCCGCTCCCGGCCAGATGCGGCAAGGTGGGCGCGCGTTCCGCGAAAATCTCGCGCAGGACCCGTCCGTCCTTGGTTCCAAAGGAAGGAAGATCCAGGGCAAAACCAATGGTCGGCTCGAGATCGACGGCGCGAACATCCTCCAACACTGTTCCGGGGCGAATCATCGGCCCTGACGCGAGGAAGGTCGCGCGCAGATTTACGTTGTTGGCCATATCGACCGTGTCCGGCAGATACCCGTGCTGGCCAAAGAACGGCGCGTCCGCGACGGCTTGGCCGGCCGTTGCGGCGTCGAATTGATATCCCGGTTTGGACACGACCACGACATCGCCGCTGCGAGTCGCGTGCAACGAATTCCCTCCCTGGACGTTGCTGAGCTCCTCCTTCAGGAAGACACGCTCGATCACTTTCTGCCCATTGGCCGGATCCACCAGGTTCAGGAAGGCCTTTTTGATTTTTTGCCGGGTCGCCTCGTAATCCGCCATGGCCACCGGACCGGGCATGTCCCGGCCGGCGACGTTCAGGTAGATCGCCGCCGTGCCGCCGGCCCATGCGGCTTTGGCCATGTCGTTGGTGCTGCGGGATCGGCCGTTGGCGGTCTGCTCAGCGGTCTGCACTCCGGCATCCAACAGCACCTTCCCGGCGCCGATGGATTTCCAGCTTGGAGAGAATCCGTGATCCGAACCGGCCACAACCAGGCTGTTCGCGGGCATCAGCCGTCGAATCAAGCCCAACGTAGCATCCGCCTGGGCGTAAGCCTGCTTAAGGAATCCCTCGCGGATGGCAGCCCGGCCGTCGCGCTGGCCATTGCGGTCCGAATCGTCAAAGACCGGTGTCGTGGGGCTGATGAGGGCGAAAAACTGATGCGAGAACTCATCGGTCACCGGGAAGCCAGCCATCACCAAGTCCGGGTGATACGTGCGGATCAAGTATTCGAGGATGGCGTGATGGGCCTTCTGCCAGAACAAACCTTGTTCGACGTAGGTTTCCTCGGAAACGATCCCGGCTTGGAGCGGCGCGAAGTCCGCCGCCGTGGGAGCGGCGAAGTTATTGGCGCAATACTCTTCGAGCGCTGGATCGTTCCCGGTCACGCGGCTGAGCGAGGTATGATAGAACCGGAACCGGCTGGCGTCCGCATTCAATTCTTCGAGCTTCACATAGAAGCCCGCTGTGCGCCCGCTTGACGCTCCGCCCACGATGGGAAGCCGGATTTCCGCCCATTCGCCCGCTTTCAGATTCGCCGACGGCTTCGATCCATCCTTGCCGGTGGCACCCTGGCCAGGAGACCGAGTGACCAGGACGCGGTCGTAATTCATCGTCCCATCGTTGCTGCTGTCGTAGATGTAGAGGTCGTGGTTGTACTTGGGCAGGCCGAAATCGCGGACGATCATCACGGCTTGCAAGGCCGGGCTATGGCTGGCGGGCACATTGGTCCAACCGGCGGCCGGCTGCAAAGGAGCGATGTCGAAATCCAATCCGGAGGCTGCCACGAGATTGGTGTTGTCGGTGGATCGGCGATAATTGCCCGTCACACCGCGCCCGGAAAAAAAGGCGCGGAAATCGATCGCTTTGCCACGGATGGCGAAGTTGCGGGAGGCCGGCCATTCAACGGCCACGACGGTCTTGCCCGCGAGTTCGGCCGACTCGGCCAAAGTCCGGGCCTGAATCAGCACGCCATCCACAGTGTTGCTCTGGAAGGCGGAGGTGCTTCCACCGAAAAGGCTGCTGCAACAGGCCACATGGAAGGTGTTGTTCATCGAGCCGTGGCGGCCTGGCCAGGCGCCGGTGGCCATGGTGGTCCAACCGACGCCGGTGTTGGGCGGGAAGGCTTGGAGCATGCCGTTGGCGCCGCGCGCGCCCTCGCCCAGCAACACGCGATACGTCGGCATTGTGCCGTCATTCGCGTACCGTTCCATCAGATCGGGACGCATCCCATCCGATCCGAAAAAAATGGCGGAAGTCCGATTGAGCGCCGCGCCCAGGGGTTGATCCAGGTCGATCAGAATGAACTCGTTGTCGTCCGGCAGGCCGGCTCCCACGTGACGCCCGATGCTGAAGGGATAATTGTTGTCGTTGATCACGCCGATTTGGCGGGGGCCAAAGAAAAGCACGCTCTCGATGGTGACGAACGGGAAGGCGAAGGTCTTTCCGAGACCGACGTCATTGGTGGCGCCGCCGGCGGAGAGTCCGTGCGGATCGCTGATCTGAATCAAATTGGCCGCCAGGCGCTTCGTAACAGCCTCGCCCGGTTGGTTCAACTCGATTTCGTAAATGGCCTTGAATCCGGTGAGCGTGCCTTGGGTGTCGTCCCGTTCGATCACCAATCCCCGTTTGCCGCCGAACAGAATAAAGTCCCCAATGGCGGTGCCGCGGGAGTTGAGGAAGTAACGGTGCCGCGCACTCGAATAACTCTTGGTCGCCAGGTCGAATTCGTGGATCAAGAGCGTGTTGGGCTCCCCGCCAACCAGCGGTTTTTCCAAGAGCGGATACAGTTTCCTGCCGTCCGGCGCGAGAGCCATGCCTTCAAACCCGCCGCTGCGCTGGGAACGGAACGGGTGGCTGAGCTGCGTGACGCGATAAGGCCAGGTCAGCCCTGCCAGCCAAGGAGTGTTGGCCCCGCCATGATCCTGCAAGTTGGTTCCTTCATCGGAACCGGCGATCGTGGGATCGGCGAACTTCGGAAAATCCCCGAACAGATAGACCGTGCGAATCCGCGGGAACTGCTCTTGCACCGTGATTAGCGAGCGGAAATCGAAACTTTGGATGTCCGCGCGCTCGGCCAGATTGTTCGTCATGATAAGCTGCGCGACGGCCCGGGCAAAAGGCAGCACGCCCACGGTTCGGTCAGTGAACACGTTGTTCTTCAGGTCGCGGTCCGTGCGGGGATTCAGCTTGGTTTCGATGTTGAAGCGGACGCGGGCGGCGTTCTTGGCGCGGCGCGCGGCGTTGGTATGGCTCTTGCCGGCGCCATTTTGGTAGTAATCGACATAAAATGGCACGAAATCGAACAGTTGCTGGAGCGTTGGCATCACATAGACGTGTCGCAGACCCTTGCTCGCGGCAAAGGCCACCGAGACCGGCGACAGCGCCGGATCGTTGGTTTGGGCCGGGCCCCGGAAGAGTTTGTCTCCAACGTAGGTGGACTGGATTTGAGCGGCAGTGACGTTTCGGATCAGGACCTCGTTGGTTTCCCCGTACGACGCACCGTCCAGCCGGCGGAATTTCTGCGCTTTGATATAAGGGTCGTGGCCCAACACCGGCACTTCGTCGGACGTGACTCCGGTGTCCAGTTCGAGCGTCGTCATGAGGAAATCCAGCGCCGTTTCCATGGCCGGCAGCGTGTTCTCAGGCCGCAGATCGCGCCCGCCCCGATGCCCTTGAGCGTCGAATTTGGTGATGTCGATCAGGCCGTCCGCGTCGAGAAAATCGGGGACACCATTGGTATCCGCGTCGAACTCGCGCACGGCCTCCAGCAACAGGTCAGGCCGGTCGGAAATGATGCCGTTGACCCGGAGGCGCATCAGTTCGAGCATGCGCGGCTTGTCGTTTACGGTCCAGGTGACGACCGGATAGCCCGCGCTCTTGATGGATGCGACGTTGAAGATTTCGCTGGAAGAGGCCGCCAATCCGGAGCCAGCCGGCGCCAACGCACGATTCGGGACGAACGTGTTCGTATTCGCGTCGTCGAGCATCACGTGGTACGGGGAGAAGACTGGCGCTTTCATGTTGCCGTGCTGTTGGGCATGAGCCCGGACGGCGTTCATGATCCGCACCGCGCTCGCTTCTTCGTTGAACGGACTTTGCGGCGAGCGAATCTCTTTGCCTGGATTGTCGAGGTCCGGAAGCGGAATCGGCGCGTCCAGCAGCCGGCCAGTGGCGTCGGTGTGCAGGAGGAAAGGACCGAATTCGTCGCCGAACCAGAACGTGCCGTCGGGCGCGCGCTGCATCGATTCGAGGTCGAAGTCCGCGCCGGTGAGGACGCGGTTGGTGCTGAATTGGTGCGTGATCGTGAAAGGGATTTTCTTGTCCGGATCCTTCAGATCGAAGAAGCCGAGGACGTCAATCGTGCCGTTGCCTCCCGTGCGGGTCTTAAAATTCGGGCGGATTGTGTAAACACGCAGCAAAAAATCCGCGGAGTTCTCCAGGCTGCCGAAGCCATTGTCCGACATGACGAGGTACGTTCCATTGCCGTTGTTGTGCACGGCGGAGAAACCTTGCACAGGCTGCTGGTTGACGAACGGGACGGATTGGCCGTTGATCGGGGCGCTTCCCAGGAGCGTGCCGGACGTCGGCCCCGCAGCGAGCGTGCGCGCCGGCAGCACCGCTCGGCCAGCCAGGATGTTTTCACCGGAGGCGTCCGGCGCAGCGCCCCAGAGACCGAGCCCGGCCAGCATTGGAATGGCTTTCGTTATGATTAACTTGCCCAGATAATGCCCGTGTTTCCGCATGGGAACTCCTTTCTTGATCGGTTGCGAAGTTGGGTTTAACAGCGTAGTATTCAATGTTCAATGGCACTTCCAAATTCGCGCTGATGGTAAAGGAGCGTCGTTACAGTCCTGTGATGGCCAGACGCCGAAGCGGAAAATTTGAGGAAACGAAATCGTGGCGAAAACCGCGAAACGTGCACCGAGGCGATCCGTCAGTCACCCGTCAGGTTCCAGCGCCGGATCAGACCCGTTGTTCTCCACCCCAATTTCGAACCGAAAGGAGCGGGTCGGAATACGTAATCCCGGTTGGTGCTCCCTCCGGCTCGGTTTGTTTTGGTCATTCGTTGGTTTGACATGTTCACCCCTTTTGCAGGCGCGGGTTCTCCTTCAACGCCAGCGGTGACTCTGGATGCTCGCGCGTACGCCGTTCTCGAATGCGACGCACCTCAGCGACAATTGGATCGTCCGCCAGGAATGATTCTGTCGGCGGCGGTGGAGGGAGTTTGGCGATGCGGGCCGCGTGCTGAGCAAGCGAGGCGCTCAAATCATGGACGAGCGGCAGACTGGGCCGTAACTGGCGTTGCTGTTCCATCAGGTCGCCGCAGATTGCCCGTGGATCCTGCGCGTGCTTCCGTCCAAGTTCATCTTTGACACGCCACAATTCCCTTAAAGTAGAGTCAGCGTGCATGGAAGAATCATCCCATAAGTTGGTGCGGGGTGCAAACCTCCGGCAACCGCCACCCCGCCGCCACTGCCTCGCGGTGCAATCGCCGTAGAATCTGGGCATTGGCGAGATGGCGGAAGTTCCAAGTGAGAAGAAAATCCATGTCGTGGCATGAAGCCACAGCCAAATGCACAGCATCACGAGCCGCGTCCCTCGGCATCGCGCCGGTGTTCAAGAACGCCTCCGCCAGTTCTGTGACCCGATCCGTCACTGGCAGCCGTTCCACGCCTCGGAGCGCATCCAACCGTCGTCGGACTTGTTCTGGATCGCCAAGGCTCGCCTCTTCCACAACTTCTTCAGAAATGAAGCAAGCGAACCAAGGACGCCGATGTTCCCACCATAACCGGGTAACGCGTTGGCGTGCCGAGGTCATCACGTCTTGGCTATCTGCCGCCGCCAAATAGCTCACAAGGCTGGTTTCGATCTAGATTGTCTCCATTTCTCAAAGGCTATTGGCGTCGGGGCTTGGCATTCGGTGCAGACTCAGATCGTCGCTGGAAGATCACTGACTCAGATCTTCGGACCGTAAAACGCGGCTTCGTTCGGCACCTCGACGTAATTGATGCCGCTGCTCTTCAGGACGTCGCGGACCATGTTCTCGGTTTGAATCCAAAGCTCCGGCTCGTTGACGCATTTTTCACCGAGCGTTTTGGGGCGTGCGTGCTGAAGCGCGTGACGCATTACCGCCAAAGGCAACGGCAAATCGCGAAAACTGCGCGGCTCCGCCGCAAGAATGCGGTGGTGATGCGGGCAGTTCATTCAACTTCGAGCGCAACTCGGATGTCGAGATCGCTTTCATGGCTAAAACCCGCCTCGGCTGCGCGCCCCAACCGCCCCGCCAGCACTTGGTTATGCGACTTTAATCCATTCCCCAAGACTTCATCGACACTCACGTCGAGGATGTGTCCCAGGAGCAAATCACGTGTCCGCCGATTCGCGCTCGCGCAAGCGCGCCATGAAACCCGCTTCTTTTCCGGAAAGATCCGCGCGGCGCTGGTCGGCGAGGAGCCGGCCGTAAGTCCGCACGTCCCGCACAAACATGTCCAGTCGGCGTTTGAGCGTCTCACTGGTCACTTGCCCGCCCCGCACGTCCTCGCCCTCCATGAACGAAACGCCGTAGGGGAGCGACCACGCGTAACACTGGCGCGCGACGGTGCGGAGTTGGTCGGTCACGGTCAGGCCTTTTTCGTGCGAGGCCACGATGGTCGCGAAAAGTTTCCCGGTGAACTCATGCCAGAAATGGTCCAGGAAATTCTTCAGGGGGCTGCTGATGCTGCCGTGGTAATCCGGTGTTCCCAGCACATAAACGTCCGCTTGTTGCACGCGCGCCCGGAGCCCCAGATAATTCGCCGAGGAGTAGGCCGAATCCGGATTGTAAAGCTCCAGCGGCTCCGCCAGGAGATCCAGGACATCGACGCGGCAGCCGTGGGCAGCCAGGTTTGAAGCGGCCTGGTTCACGACGACGCGCGTGACCGAGGTCTTATTGAGGCTGCCCACCACGGCGAGCACGTTGAGTAGTGCGTTTGACATGGCCGGACGATAAGCAATCTGACTGCCGCGGCGCAACTCCACTGCGTTTGGTTCCGTTGAGAAAATTGACTGACGCACTTTCCAGCCTTCATCGGTCTGTTCACTTAACAGGAGGCAACAGAGCCAACGGAGGGTCGATCTCTGTTGCCTCCGTTTGCTCCTGCGCCGTTCTTTGCTGCTGTCTTCGTAAACTCACTTGCGCTTCTCTTCGCGCAGAGGATTCGCGATCAGGAACTCCGCCAATGGCGGCGCATTCTTCGAGTCACCCGTTTGAATGAGCCGGATACGGAAGGTCGGGGTTTGATTGGAAGGTGGCCGAAATGACAACTTCAGATAGGTGAGCCGATCGGTGAATCGCGCCGGCATAAAATCAGGGAGAAGATGGCATTGAGCGTCCCCGGCGAACCATAAAAGACCACCATCCGCCGAAACTCCCACTTCAAGAACTTCGTGCCCAAAGGGCGACCCGTGTACTTAAAAACCAGCCGCTCGATCAAGCCGCCCCCGACAAAGAGGTTCGTCCCGTAAGTTACTCCTTCAAGTTTCAACTCGGAACCATCGGGCAGTTGCACAGTGCGTTTCGGCTGACAGAGAGCAAAGGCGGTGAGTAAAGTGGCGACACCAGCGGACGAAAGGCTCCCGAGGCGCCATTTCAGAATTCGCTTCATTCAACCCTTCTTAGCGATTTCTATCGCAGCGAACGTATCAGCCTTCCCGCCGCACGACTCGCCCTTCGCGGTAAGCTCGATTGGCCATGTGGGCGGCCGCGGCGGCCAGAACGCCGGCTTCGGCCGGAGCACTCGGTTTTTTCCGTGCGCGAGTGGCATCGAGCCAATCGGTCAGGTGCAGCACTTCACCGTTCGGTTCATTGAAGAAATCCGCGCCGCGCGGACCGGAGCCCAGCACGATTTCTTTCGATTCCAGCTTGCGGCCCGATTCCGGATGGAGTTCGAGACGCCCGCGGTCGAGGTAGAGCGTCGCATTTTCGCCCATGATTTCCGTCATGGCCCGATTGCGCGCGTTGACGAACGTGCCCTCGAAATAAATCTGCAAGCCTTTGTCCGGATACTGGAGCAAAGTTTGAATCGTGTCCGGTGTCTCCCAAATCCCTTTGGTCGCGAAATGATCGCCGACGGTCGTCGCGGCCGTGGGCATGCCCAGGTCGAGCAGCCAGTTCACGCCGTCGAGCCAGTGCACCATGAGGTCAGTCAGAATGCCGCCGCCAAAATCCCAGAACCATCGCCAATTCCGGAAGCGGTAGGCGTCGAACGGTTGCTCTGGCGCGGCGCCCAGAAATTTCTTCCAGTTCAGTTCTTCGGCGCGAATTGAAGGCACATTCTTCTGAAAGGGAAGAAAATTGCGGTTCCACGTGAGATGCACTTTGTGAATCTTGCCGAGCACGCCCTCCTGAATGATGCGGCGCGCTTCGTGAAACTGCGGCATGGACCGCTGCTGCGTGCCGACTTGCACGACGCGGTTGTAACGGTCCTGGGCGGCGACGACCGACTTGCCGTCGTCGCGGCTGTGCGTGAGCGGTTTCTCGACATAAACATCTTTCCCGGCGGCGCAGGCATCGAGGGTCATTTTGACGTGCCAATGGTCGGGCGAGCCGATGAGCACGGCGTCCACGTCTTTCCGTTCGAGCAACCGCTCGTATTCGGACGTGCCAAAGGCGCTCGCGTCAGCGATCTTCTTCGCCGCGGACAGGTGCGTGTCGTAAATGTCGCAAACGGCTGTCAGTTTCACCTTGGGAAGCTTTGCCAGAACTTGCATCAAGCCGCGCGCGCGCCCACCGGCGCCGATCACACCGACTTGAATCGTGTCGTTGCTCGAAGCGCCATGGACCAGATTGAGACTGGGCGGAGCAGCGGCGGCAACAGAAGCGAGTCCGGCGCACTTTAGAAATGCGCGGCGAGTCATCGACGGGCTGGAGGAAGGGAGAATATGTTCGTGCATGATGCGATTGTCCGCAGATCAGGATCCGAATCAAGACGCGATTCATGAGGCTTACATATGGTGAATCTGAACATCGAAGACGCGGATCAACTGGCGAATTACTTGCGCGGCGCCGGCCATCTGGAACCCGGTGAATCGCCCGTGATTCGGTGTTTGCCCGGAGGAGTTTCGAATCGAACCGTTCTGGTCCAGCGCGCGAACGGCGCTTCTTTTGTCATCAAACAGGCGCTGGCCAAACTTCGGGTCGAGGCGGACTGGCGCAGCGATCCGAGCCGCAGCCATCGCGAGGCGTTTGGACTCCAGTGGCTGGCCCGCCTGGCGCCTGTGGGAACCATCACGCCGTTCTTGTTCGAGGATCTGGAGCATCATCTGGTGGCGATGGCGGCGGCTCCGGAGCCCCATGAGAATTGGAAAACGCGCCTGCTCGCCGGCGCGGTGGATCCGGCCTGCGTGCGGCGTTTTGGTGAATTGCTCGGCACGATTCACCGCCGGGCCGGGGAATTTCGCGCCGAACTGGCCGCCGTATTCGGAGACCGCACTTTTTTTGAAACGCTGCGCCTCGAACCGTACTACGGCTTTGCCGCGTCCCGCAATCCGGACGCGAGCCGGTTTCTCACACAGCTCGTCTCTGACACGCTTGCGACGCGAGAGACGCTGGTCCATGGCGATTACAGCCCGAAGAATATTCTCGTTCACGGAACCGGCCTCGTGTTGCTCGATCACGAAGTGGTCCATTGGGGCGATCCCGCGTTCGATCTGGGATTCTCGCTGACGCATCTGCTGAGCAAAGCGCTTCATGTGAGATCGAGCCGCGATGTTTTCCTGGCGGCGGCCCATCTTTACTGGGAGAGTTACGGTCAGCATGCGAGCGAGGTCGTCATGCAAAACAACTTTGAAGCGCGCGCCGTCCGGCACACAGTCGGTTGTCTCCTGGCACGGGTGGATGGCCGCTCGCCGCTGGAATATCTGAGCGCTCCGGAGCGCGACCGCCAGAGAACGGCAGCGCTGGCGATGGTGAAGGATCCACCCGCCACGGTGCCGGCACTGGTCCAAAGAATGGAGCGAGCGCTCGGGTAGGATTCTACTCCCAGGAGCCAAGACGGGACGGAGCGTTTGAGCAACCTTATGTTCGCGATTGAGAAACTGCGCGCCCTGGAAATCCTCGACAGCCGCGGCCGCCCCACCGTAAGCGCACGTTGCCAGCTCAAAAGCGGGTTCTGCGGCACGGCTTCTGTGCCGTCGGGCGCTTCCACCGGCAAAGCGGAGGCGCTTGAATTGCGCGACGGCGACCCCAATCGCTATCGCGGCCTGGGTTGCCGCCGCGCGGTGCGCAATGTCAACGAGACCCTGCATCAAGCTCTGGCGGGCCGTTCATTTGAAAGCCAACAGGAGCTGGATCAAGCCATGTTGAAGCTGGACGGCACGCCGAACAAATCGGCGCTGGGCGCAAACGCGATCCTTTCCGTCAGCCTGGCCTTTGCCCGAGCCGCGGCCCATCAAGCCAGCCGGCCACTCTACCTGCACCTCGCGGATTTGCTGGGAGAAGCGCGGCGGGCGCTTCCGCGACCGACGATCAATCTGTTCAGCGGTGGCCAGCACGCGGGCGGGCAATCGCCGATTCAAGATGTTCTGGTTGTTCCGGCCTCCGCAAAAACGATCGACGAAGCGTTGAGCGCGACGTCCGCGGTCTATCAATGCGCGGCGGAATTGACGGCGCGCAAGTACGGCATGCGCGCGCTGGTTGCGGACGAGGGCGGTCTGGCGCCGCCATTCCCGCAGGCGCAGGCCATGTTCGACGACGCCGTGGAAGCGATTCAAAACGCCGGCTTCACTCCCGGCCAAGACGTCGCGCTCGCAGTGGACGCCGCTTCCAGCCATTTTTTTTGCAATGGCCGATATCAACTCGACGAAGAATCCCTGGACAGCGCAGGCATGATCGATCGGCTGGAGGAATGGGTCGCGCGCTATCCGATCGTCAGCCTGGAGGACGGATTGGCGGAGGACGACTGGGAGCACTGGCCGAGGCTGCGCGAGCGTTTGGCCGGGCGTTGCCTGGTGGTGGGCGACGATCTGCTTTGCACGAATCCGGGCCGCATCCGGCGCGCGATCGAGACGCGAGCTGCCGACACGCTTTTGCTCAAGGTGAACCAAATCGGCACCTTGACGGAAGCGATGGAAGCGTGGCGCCTGGCCCGCGCGGCCGGATGGCGCGTCACCATCAGCGCCCGGAGCGGGGAGACGGAGGACGACTGGCTGGCTGATCTGGCCGTCGGTTGGCGAGGCGATCAGATCAAAATCGGTTCAATCACGCGATCCGAACGCCTCAGCAAATACAACCGCTTGCTGGCGATCGAGGCGGAGACTGGTTGGCCGCTGGCGTTCGCAATCCAGTTGCTCTGACTCCCGTTTGCGATTAGTCAATCGACATGGCGCAGAACTATTGGCTCGTGAAGCAGGAACCGGAGAGTTACTCATGGTCCACTTTCTTGAAGGAAGGCGTCACGGCCTGGACCGGGGTCCGAAATTTCCAGGCGCGAAATAATCTTCGCGCGATGAAGAAAGGGGATTGGGTTTTCTATTACCACAGCGGCGAAGAGAAACGGGTGGTCGGTCTGGCGCGCGTGGAGAAAGAACATTATCCGGACCCTACCGCGACCGAAGGCGATTGGGTAGGCGTGGATCTGGCCGCGGTCCGGCCGCTGAAGAAGCCCGTGCCCCTGAGCACGGTCAAATCGGACAAATGGCTCAAAGCGATGGCGCTCGCGCGCAATTCCCGGCTGTCCGTCTCGCCCGTGACGGCAGCGGAATTCAAGCATCTGCTCGAACTGGCGGAAACGGTCGTGCCTTGAAGCCAGAGTGGAAGGGCTGACCCGCATTCGCGAGGCAGGATGCCTCCGAACTGGCAGGCTGGAAGCCTCCCCTACGTTGAAACGCCTTTTTCCATTTGAAGGCTTGCCTGAAGGCCCTAATGTTTCCTTGCGAACTGTGAATTGATGGAAAGGCCATGCCCAACGAGCGCATCCAGATTTTGCTGATCGAGGACGTTTCCAAGTTCGCCCGGCTCCTGCGGGACATGCTCCAGGCCGAACAGGGCGCGGAGTTCGCGGTGGATTGGGTGGAATCGCTCGCCGACGGCCTGCAACGCATCGGGCAGGCGCAGACCGACCTCGTTCTGCTTGATCTGTCCCTTTCGGACTGCAAGGGCCTGGAAAGCTTCGACCGCGTTCGCTCGCTGGCCCCGCATCTCCCGATCATTGTTCTGAGCAACTCGGACGATGAAACGCTGGCGGTGAGCGCCGTGCATGAAGGCGCGCAGGATTATCTGGTCAAGGGACAGATCGACAGCCATGTCCTGGTTCGGTCCATCCGCCACGCGGTCGAGCGCAAGAAGGTCGAAGTCGCCTTGCTTCAGGCTCAGGAGAAATATCGCGGCATCTTCGAGCATATCGTCGAAGGCATCTTTCAAACCACGCCGGATGGCGCTTATTTAAGCGCGAACCCGGCCCTGGCCCGCATCTACGGCTATGAATCGCCGGAGGAAATGACGACCCGCCTGACGGACATTCAGCATCAGCTTTATGTCGATCCAAAGCGGCGCTCGGAATTCATCCGGGCGATGGAGGAATTCGACGTGGTCAAGGACTTCGAGTCTCAGGTGTATCGCCGCGACGGCAGCATCATCTGGATTGCGGAAAACGTGCGCGCGGTGCGAGACGCCGAACACAAGCTGCTTTACTACGAGGGCACAGTCGAGGACATCACGGAGCGGCGCCAGGCTCAAGAGAAACTTCGGACCTCCGAGACGCTCTATCATTCCCTGGTGGAAAATCTGCCTCAGAACATTTTCCGCAAAGATCTTCACGAGCGGTTCACGTTCGCGAATCAACGTTTTTGTGACACCCTGGGCAAGCCGCTGGAGGAGATCCTTGGGAAAACCGACTTCGATTTTTTTCCGCCCGAACTCGCCGCGAAATACCAGCAGGACGACCGGCGCATTCTGGAAACCGGGAAACTCTTCGAGACCGTCGAGGAACACCAGCCGCCCGGCGGGGACAAAATCTACGTCAACGTGGTGAAGACCCCGATCTTCGATGCCGACGGCAGGATCATCGGCCTGCAGGGGATTTTCTGGGACATCACCGAGAAGAAACGCGCGGAGGAACGCCTCCAAAAGACCACCGACGAGCTCGCGAAAAGCCGGGAGGAATTGCACATCAAGAATCAGCAGATGGAGGAAGACCTCCGCATGGCTCGCGAAATCCAGCAGAGCATCATTCCGCAGCAATATCCTGCCTTTCCGCGCTCAGCCCCGCCCCAGGACAGCGCGCTGCGCTTTTGCCATCGGTACCTCCCGACCGGCACGGTGGGCGGAGATTTTTTCAATGTCCTCGCTTTGTCCGACACGAAGGCGGGGGTGTTCATTTGCGACGTCATGGGCCACGGAGTGCGTTCCGCGCTGGTGACCGCGATCATCCGCGCGCTGGTGGAAGAGATGACGCCGCTGGCGGCCGACCCAGGCCAGCTCTTGGGCCAGCTCAACCGCGACTTGCGTGCGATCCTCAAGCAATCCGGCACGCCTCTGTTCACGACGGCGTTTTACCTGGTGGCAGATTTGGAGAGTCGCCAAATGCGTTACGCGGCGGCTGGCCATCCCAAACAATTGCTGATCCACCGCGCTTCCGGCGAAGTTGAATTGCTGCAAAGCCCGCGTGGAATTCTCAGCCCCGCCCTCGGCCTGTTCGACCATGAGGCCTATCCGACGGCGACGGCTTCCTTCGCTTCCCATGACCTGGTGGTGTTGTTCACGGATGGACTCTACGACGTCGAAGGGCCGGCGCAGGAAAAATTCCATCTCGAATGGTTGGTGGAGGAAGTGCGCGAGCGCGCCCATCTGCCCGCCGGCGAGTTGTTCGACGCGTTGATCGCGCAAATTCGCAGCGCGTCCCAAGGCGGCGCGTTTGTGGATGATGTTTGCCTGGTCGGGATGGAAGTGGCGTAGGCAAAAGGAAGGCTCGGACATGGGTTCGAGGAGCCGCCTCTTACTGATCAGACCGTGAGATAGCGCCCTTCAGCGGGCGCAGTCTGCCGATGACCTGGTTACCTGGCCAGTTGTTCCGCGCTCGGCTGGCCGCCAAATGTCAGCGCGACCACGTGGTGCAAATCCACCACATGGAACCGCTCACCTTCCACGGCCGACAGCGTCGTCCTGGGCTCATTGAACAAGACCGTGTCCTGGTGCAAAACGGGGGTCTCGCGGCCGGTACTCAGCGTTAAGCGGAAGGGTTTGAAGGGTCTCCGGCTCAGGGCTTGCAAGATATCGACCGCGTTCATGCCGGAACGCTACCGCTCACATTAGGTCCAGGCAAGTCTGACTATCCGACCCCTGCGGTTCCTCCCCACTGTCTGAACCGCAGAGCAAATCACAGGGCGACTTGCAAAACCCTGACAGGTGCGAGAGACTCCGCGCATGGCGACTGCTCACGGTGCTATCGAACAGAAAGTGCTGAAATGGCCGGCGGGGCGGCGGATCGAACTGGCCGAAAAGCTCATGGCTAGCGTCGATGATTTCGCCACTCCCGAAATCGAGGAAGCCTGGAACGGTGAGGTTGCGGCACGAGTGCAAGAAATCCGCGATGGCCGCGCCGAGGGAATTCCAGCGGGGGAAGTGATGAAGCAAGCCAGGAAAAAGCTTCATCAAGCGCGTCGCATATCACCGGCTGGCCGCCGCCGAACTCATTGAGTCGGCCTCCTTCTACGACCAACGGCGGCTTGGGCTGGGTGATGAATTCCTCTCTGCGGTAGATGCCGTGATGGAGTTGATTCGAGAGCAGCCGGAACAGGGAAGACGCGGGCTCCGCGGCACGTTCAGTTTTCGCACCAAGCGTTTCCCATTTCGCATGGTCTATGTGTTGCAGCCCGACCGCGTTTGGATCGTGGCGGTGGCGCATCTCAGCCGCAAACCCGGATATTGGGCCCGCCGGCTGGCGTGAACACAGTCTCCAGGTTTTGTCGCAGCGGTTCACCGCCACGTGCGAGATGGTCCGCAAGTTTTTTCGGTAGCGCGTGCCTGCGGGAAGCTCGGAAATGGGTCGAAGAAACCCTTCAATCCGAGGGAATAGGCCAATGGCTCTGGCGACATCTTTTGCATTGCGCCCGCGTCAAGATTGAGGACCGACGAGGCGCCGATGGCGCTGACCGACACTTTCTCATGAAGAAAACAAAACCTCTAAATCTAAACTTTCGCGCAATTCCTTGGCCGCTGCGAGCAGATCGATTATTCAAAGCCGATTCTGACTGGTGGCACAACGCCCATAAAGATCCTGAGGCCATAAATTTTCGCTACCCAGTGACGAAAAGAAGTAAGGGCGGTCAACCTACACTACCTACATTACCATTTTTAAGTCGTGTCGGAATTCGCAACTTCTATATGGTCATGCAGCGTCTTGATTCTTTCTTCATGGCCCAGATCGATGGAATTGATTATCTTCGTGCTTCATGAACAGGACGGTTCGCGATGATCAACTGACCGCCTGCGATCTGCAGGAGGAGCAGAGAGTGGATTTCCCGACGTCAAGGCACGGACCGTTTAAGTCGCAATCTTTGGTTGACGGGAACAGTCCATCGGAGGCGTACTTTAATCAGATAGTTTTTCGCAAGCGGCCGAAGATAAAATGCGTGCCAATGGCGATCGGTCTCAACTAATCTGCGCAAAATGCAAATGAGTCGGGTCATTTGGATTCTTCAGTTGTCATTGGTGTGGGTTGCCGCCGCACAACAAGCCCCGCCAAACCCGACCCCAACCAACACCCTACGGTCAACTCCAGGCTTTTTCGTTCTTGAGCCGGAGTCGGTAACCAGGCAGACAAATGAAAGCGCCATCGGCACAGCCGAAACGATTGAGAAGACGCGAGCCAAAGCAGAGAAGGGCGACCCAGCGGCGCAAGTCCAACTGGGTTTATTGTATTGGCTGGGGCAGGGAGTTACCACGAACTACGCAGAAGCGGCCAAGTGGTTCCGAATGGCGGCTGAGCAGGGAAGCTTTGACGGGCAGATGATGCTGGCTGGGTGTTACAGAGAAGGGAAGGGCGTTCCTAAAGATGAAGTCAAGGCATCGGAGTGGACGGAAAAGGCACTACTAGACAATCCCGGAGCGGTTGAGTTCTTTCCCTTGCGTGCGGAACAGGGGGACGCCTTGTGTCAATTTTGTCTCGGTCGATGCTACGCCATTGGACAGGGCGTTGCCCAGGACTTCGCGGAGGCGCTCAAATGGCACCGCAAAGCTGCTTAACAAGGTCTGGCCGAATCGCAAGTGCAAATCGGAGGGTCCTACTACGGGGGTCAAGGCGTTCCACAGGATTTTTCTCAGGCCGTCAAATGGTTCGAGAAGGCCGCTCAACAGGGAAACGCGCAGGGGCAGGCAATGCTTGGGATATGTTATATAGACGGCAACGGTGTGCCCAGGAACGACATTGAAGCATACAAATGGCTTAGCCTCGCTATCGCCCGCGAACATGAGAAATTGCGCCGAAAAGCAGCCGGACACGCGTTGAATATCGTCGAAACCAGAATGTCACGGGCCGAAATCGTCGAGGCGCAGCGGCGAGCTGCTGAATTCGTGCCGCGCAAGGAAGCTTGGCCTACAGAGAACTTTCCACCCATTGGCTGGATCTTGATTAGGACATACCATTGCAACAGTCGGTTTTCCAAACGTCGGTCTGCAAGGATTCGCGCCCAAGTTCGCCAAAGGAGAAATTGCATCGCTCTCCGGTGCTCGGGACGACCCGCGCCATTTCCAAATCAGTGTGCCGGTGCAGCCAGGTAATTCCGGCGGCGCGTTGGTGGATGAGCGCGGCAATGTGGTCGGCGTCGTGTCGGCCAAACTCAGCGCCCGGGCTGCGCTCGCGACAAGCGGCGCGTTGCCGGAGAACGTGAATTACGCGGTGAAGAGCAGCTTCCTCCTGAGCTTCCTCGAATCCGTCCCGGAAGTGGCAGCGAAACTCAAGGAACCGAACACGCGCGACCGCAAGTTTGAGGACGTGGTGAAGTCCGCTGAACAAGCCGCAGTGCTGGTCCTGGTGTATTGAACAAAAGGCACAAGCAATTCGTGGGGGAGTCATTCTCTGGACTGGCACGTTTCTTGGATTGCGGCTCAGCGGCGCGACATTAACATCGAAGCATGAAAAGCAAGGATATGCCCGGATTGCGGATGACTCTGATTTATTGGAAGTCGAAGAAGTTCTGGGTGGGAAAACTCCTGGAGCATCCGGAGATCATGACGCAAGGACGCACGTTGGAAGAGTTGGAAGAAAACATCCGGGACGCCTTTCAAATGATGGCGTTGGCCGACGTGCCGGAAGATTATCGCGTCAAAGGCGTCCTCGTATGAAGCGACGCGAACTGGTTCGGCAACTGACCGCCGCAGGGTGTCGGTTGCTCCGGCCCGGCGCGAAGCACGACATCTATATCAACCCGGCAACCGGCCAAAGGCAGCCCGTTCCGAGGCACGTTGAGATCGACGATCACTTGGCTCGCCACATTCGAAAGCATCTCGGGATTCCAAGTTAGGCTAAGCCAACCATCTGAGGAAGGTCGGGCTGCGCTACGGCCCCGCAGGCCGTACGCGAAATTCCAGCCGGTAGTTCTGCTGGAGATCATCCCGTGTTTGCTTGCCGATTTCCACGACGGGATCCAGGGACCGCAGCGCATTGACCAGGTAAGCGCTGATGGCGGGCAGATGGCGGTTTGTGAGTCTCAGTGCATGCCGGCCTGCGCCGAGCGAACCGATGACGGACGTCGCCCGAATCCGAATGACCCCGGTACCGCTCTGCATTTCCCGGACGGTGGGAAATGAGATGGTCGTCACGCTCAGCGTCACCGCCTTGCCATCCAGACTGATGTTGAGGTCCTGCAAGAACCGCCGGGCGTAGGCACTCTCTTCCTCGCCGGAGAGACGCCCGTCACGATCCTGGTCGGTCAGTTCAATTACTTGCCCGGCGACGGCGACTCCGGGAGTCAAGTCAAAGGTAAAATCAATGCGATGAGTCGCCACCGCAATCCGCGTGGCCTGGAGGTATTCATCCACGCGGTGGGCGAAACCTTCGTTCGCCATCGCGAACAAAAAGCAACCCAGGAAGGCGCCTCTCATCTGCCGATGAGCCTTTTGCCGTAATCGTTGGTTGGGTCACGGTACATCGAGTGGATGTGCATCGTGACGTCGCCGCCCAATCGTTGCGGAGCATACTCGATGATGACCGTTGGCCCTTGAACCCGGAAGTAGGCCTTGCCCGCTTCGAGCGGTCCGCTCCAGGCAAACCAGGTGTCCGCGAGGTTAGTCTTGATTTCCTCCAACTTCGCGGCCGCCGCCGTGTCGTGGATGATGCCCGACCATTCGGCGATGAGCTCCAGCAGCAGCTTGCGCTGCGCCTCGTCGAGCATGGAAGTCTTCAGGCCTTCGGGCTGAATGGTCTCACCGTCGTGCCCTGGTCCGAGCACCAAATCGCGCATCTGCGAACCGAGAATGGCCTGCTTGCGCTGCTCGTCTGTGAGGGCCTGGATGAGTTCCAACGCCTTGTCCGTTTCGCGGCCCATAGGGCGAACGGTTTTGCCGTCGCGTGTGAATTTGGCCGGTTGAACCGCGATCAAACTGGGCGTGAGCACACCGTCCTGCCCGACGATGGTTACGTTGAGCGCCAGGTGATGCCCTCCGAACTGGAACATCCAGGGTTTCGTGAGTGAGGGTTCACCCAGGAAGGAAATGTAGAACTCCTCTCGGCCAAAGGGCGGGGAATTGGCTGAACTTTGCTTCCGCAACACTTCATCGGCTTCGACGATGCCCACCACTTTTTCATAGCCCATCCGGCTGAGCGTGACGGCGAGCAGTTGCATCGCGGCATCGCGCTGGTTCTGCTTCAAGTCGCCCATGCGCAGCCCGCGCCGCTCCGCCATGTTCACCGGCAGATTGGACCAGCGTTTGCGCTGGGCCGCGTCGTCGAACGCGAAACTCGCCTGGCCGCGTTGCGCCGCGTCGAGCGTGGCGAGGAAAGCGTTGGCCGACGGGACGATCTTTCCGGTCTGCTCCGCCAGCGCAGCGTGCAACGGGCTCGAATCCAATCCTGTGAAGACCGCGAAAAGAACCAGAGCTTGAAGGGCGGGGATTCCGGAAGGTCCAGGCGCTTTCACAAATCGAGTCTAAGGATCGGCGCTCACGCCCGTCAATCCAAAACGCGGCGCCCGCCGAAGAGCCGGGAATAGCCGGTCTTCTCAATTTCGCCCACGCGGCCAAGCGCTACTGGGCGTACGCCTGCGCCTGGTTTTGACGTTTCAACGGCTCTGGTTCCGGGATTGACAGCAATTCTCATTTTGGCGTGCGTGGAGCGCGGCCTTCCAGGCCGCAGCGGCCCCGGAAAGCGAAAACGGCGCGGAATAGCCTGCCGCGTTCGGATTTCTCTGCGCGCTGCGCCCAGGATGGGCGCGCTCCGAGTCAAAATGAGAATTACTGCGGGATTGAAGCGGGCCGTGGTTTCGCGCATCATTCAATGCCATGAATCCCAAGCTTCGATTTTTGCTGGTTGGCCTGTTGGGCTTGGCGCCGCACGTTTGCGCCGCAGAGACCAACCGCGTCAACATCCTCTTCTGCTTCGCCGATGATTGGGGACGATACGCGAGCAGTTACGCGCGGCTCGATGCCGCGCCCTCGCTGAACCAAATTATCCGGACGCCAAACATCGATCGCGTCGCGCGCGACGGCGTGATGTTTCGCAACGCGTTCGTGCCTGCGCCTTCCTGCACGCCGTGCCGCAGCGCGCTGTTGTCGGGCCGTTACTGGTGGAACACCGGGCGCGCCGCAATTCTGCAAGGCGCGGTCTGGGACGCCAACATTCCGAGCTTTCCTCTCTTGCTGCGCGACGCAGGCTATCACATCGGCAAGAGCTACAAAGTTTGGAGCCCCGGCACGCCGGCCGACGCGCCGTTCGGCGGACAGCAATTCGCGTACGAGAAAGCCGGGCGCGCGCCAAACAATTTTTCCGAAGAAGCCACGAAGATGGTTCAGCAAGCCATGAGCGTGGCTCAAGCCCGCGAAGGAATTCTCGATCAAGTGCGCGGCAACTTCGACGCCTTTCTCGCCGACCGGAAATCCGGCCAGCCTTGGCTGTATTGGTTTGGCCCGACAACCACGCATCGCACCTGGATCAAAGGTTCCGGGAAGAAACTCTGGGGCATCGACCCGGATTCGTTGCGCGGGAAACTGCCGAAATCCTTGCCTGACGTTCCGGAAGTGCGCGAGGACGTCGCGGATTATCTCGGAGAATGCCAGGCTTACGACGCCTACGTCGGCGTGCTGCTCAAGCGCCTGGAAGAAACCGGTGAACTCGAACGCACACTGGTCGTCGTCAGCGGCGATCACGGCATGCCCGGCGTCCCCGATGGCAAGTGCAATCTCTATGACCTCGGCACGGCGGTCGCGCTGGTCGCACGCTGGCCGGGCGCGCCGGGCGGACGCGTCGTCGAGGATTTCGTCAATCTCATGGACCTGGCCCCTACATTTATGGAAGTCGGCGGAGCGAGAATCCCGGACGGCGTGAGCGGACGCAGCCTCGTCGCACAATTCGGCTCCGCAAAGAGCGGGCAAATTGATCCGTCACGCAGTTATGTCGTGACGGGACGCGAACGGCACGTCGGCGCGGCGCGAGAGGACAACCTGCCTTATCCCATGCGCGCGATTCGCACGGAAGATTTCCTCTTTGTCCGCAACTTCGCGCCAGATCGCTGGCCGATGGGCGCGCCTTACGCGGTCACCGAGACCAGCGCGCCGACGGCAACCGAATTGGAAACGAACACGCGCGTGGCTTTTCCCGACATGGACGCCAGCCCGACCAAGGCGTGGCTCGTGGCGCATCGAAACGAAGCGCAGGGAAAAGCGTTTTACGAGCGCGCCTTCGCCAAACGCCCCGCCGAGGAGCTTTACGATCTGCGCTCCGATCCGCCGCAAACGCAGAACGTCGCGGTTAACGCGGCCTACCGCGCGGAGAAGGACGCTCTGGCGCGGCGCCTGATGAAAGTCCTCGTGGACACAGGCGACCCGCGAGTTACCGGCGACCGGATGCGATTCGAGCGCCCGCCCTTCACGGATCCGGAGCAGATCGGGCCACGCCGCGCACCGGCCAAACCGAGTGGTGCGACCAAACTCTGAGTTCATTTGAACAGAAGTTAACGAAGGGAACGAAGGAGGTTCTCCCTCTCCCGGCGGGAGAGGGTCGAGCTATCAAGGTAGCGCAGACTTGCAGTCTCTCAGTATCGCAACAAATCGTCGCCAGCCGCGACGATTCCGGAGCGCGGACAGCCTTGTCCGCGCGCTTTTTGGAACTGCGGACGACTCGCGGACATGGCTGTCCGCGCTCCATTGGTTGCGACTTCGCTGCGCTGGACCGTATCGCCGATTTGAAATCGGCACGGCGTCGGCGAGTCCCAAGGCCCGCCGGGCTGGGAGCCGCTCGCAGAATGCAATTCTACGCCACGGCGGAAGGGGCGCCAAACATGTACTACGCGGGAGCGGATACCAGGTTCAGGTCCGCTTTTCTGAATACACCGACTGCACCAATCCGCGGATATAGCCTAGCGCGAAGAGCCGCCCGATCGTGGAATAGCCGGGACGCTCGTTGCTGTCGCCGTCCATTGTCGGCACGTGGTCCGGACGGCACACGCCGTCAAAGCCAATGTCGCGATACGCGCGCATGCACGCGACCATGTCCGTCTGGCCGTTGTCGTGGAACGTCTCCACGAAGTTCTCGGGCGTGCCGCGCACGTCCCGGAAATGGACGAAGAAAATTTTCTTTTGCTTGCCGAAGCGCCGGATGACCGCGGGCAAATCCGGCGTCATGAAAGTGAAATTCCCCTGGCAAAGCGTGATCCCGTTGACTTCGCTGGGCGCCAGATCGAGCAGCCGCTGATAATTCTCCACGCTCCGCATGATGCGCGGCAGGCCGCGCAGCGGCGAGAGCGGCGGATCGTCCGGGTGCATCGCCAGTTTCACGTTGGCCTTCTCGGCCACCGGCACGACGCGTTCGAGGAAGTATTTCAAGTTGGCCCACAGATCGTCTTCCGTCACTTTGCCGTACTGAGTGATCGGCTCGCCCTTCAACTGAGCGAGATCGAACGCCGTCACGAGCGCGCCGCCACGGCCGCGCGTCTCGGAGGAAGTTCGCGTCCAGTTGTTGACCGGCATCCATTCGTAACACCAGACCGGGATGCGCAGTTTGCCCATGTTGCGGATCAACTCGCACACGTCTTCGATCTGTTCGTCGCGGCCGGGCAAGGCCAGTTTGATTTTGTCCGTAGGCGGGCGGCTCTCGATCACGGCGAGCTCAAAGCCGCCGTCCTCGTAAGCTTTCTTGAGGCGCGCCAGCGAATTGTAGCTCCACGGTTTCTCGCCCGGAGCGTCGGCCGAGCCTCCCGGTCGGGAAAACGTGCCGACGACGTGATCGGCGCCGCACTGTTTGACCAGGCGCCAGAGCCGGCTTTCCGGCGGACCAAAGATTTCTGCGAGCTTCATCATGGGGCCGGAGCGCGGCTGGTCGGTTTTCGCTTCCGCTGTGGTTGGGGCCGACGCGCCGGAGGGAGCAGCCTCCGCGTCAGGAAATGACGGTCCAACCAGGCCGCCGGCGACCGCTCCAGTCGTGGCGAGGAATATTCTGCGAGAGAGAGAGGGTTTTGGATTCATAGGTCGTTGCTTTTTCTAGATCGTGCCTGTTTGACCGGCATGAAATCTCGTCGGATTTGGGGGAGCACACGCGCCCCGCGTGTGCCGATCGGCGCCTCGCCGGTCGGCTCTCTTGAAACACAGTCACTAAACAGTGATTTGTTCGATGGCACCGTCGGGGTCGGTGGGGGCGCCGACTATCGCACGCGAGGCGCGTGCGCTCCCCATGCTGTCAAGCCACCAAACCCTGACTCGTGAGCCGACTCCAGAGCCGGTCATTGGAACGTTCGCTATTCCATTCGTCCGTGGGCCGGAAGAAATTTCGCTCGATGTCCCATCGGCGTTTGCGCATGCCTTCCTTGATGGCTTCCTCGTTCAATTCGATGCCGAGGCCCATTCCTTTAAGCCAATCTCGTCGTTTCATGGTGTTCATTGGTTTTCCTCGGGGTTGGAAATTTTCAGTAATTCGGGTGCTGTGGGTAATTTGGCGTCACCTATCTCACCCCAGCCCTCTCCCTTGGGGCCCTTGGGGAGAGGGAGTGTGGATGTCCGCTGCGGATTACCTTACGGCCGGGTGCTGATTGGCCAACGCGGCGGCAGTGGAACCCTCTCCTCGGGGAGAGGGCAGGGTGAGGGGAAAGGCGGTGCGCGACTTCCCAGATGCCAAAGGATCGAGCCGCAGGTAGCAGTGAAGAGATTTGCATATCGATCCTGTCAATCTTGTTAATCCTGTCGAACGAGACTCTTCATACGGCTCATTCGACTTGCGGCTATTCGTTCAACAGCCGTTGCCGCTGATAAGGCGTCAGCTTGTCCTTGCGCTCCCGCAGCCATTCCTTGAAATCCGCTTCGATGTCGCTCGTCCAATTGCGGTCGATCTGGCCGGGGGTGTATTTGCCTTCGCGGAGCCGTTGATGGCCGAATTGATCGCGGAGCCGAATGACTTCCGATCTCTCCACCACTTCCTGGGCCAGATGCGCGGGCACAAAAAAAACACCCTCCTTCTTGGCCAGCACGACGTCGCCCGGCATCACCGAGGCGCGGCCGATCCGGATGGGCGTGTTGATCCCCATGAGCATGACGTCGGCGATGGCGGAGGGATCCCAGCCCCGGGTGAACGTGACAAAATTCGGAATGTCCTCCACGCCTTCAATGTCCCGCGCCCCGCCATCGACCACCACGCCCAACCCGCCGCTCTTGGCCCAAATCGAGTTCGCCAGGTTGTCGCCCATGAAGGTGCCATCGATGATTTTGCCCATGAGGTCCACGACGATCACATCGCCTTTGACGACGGTGTCGATGACCCACGAATTTTGCCCGCCAATGCGCCCGTCTTGCTTGCCTTTGTCCGCAATGGCTTTGTTGACGTCCGGGCGCACCGGATGGAAATACGCGGTCAACGCGCGGCCTACGAGGACGGGCTTTTCGCCGGTGATGACCCAATTGCCTTCAAACTGATTGTTGAATCCGCGGCCGCGGCACACGCCCCAGGCTTCCTCGATGGAAACGTCTTTCATGCGCTCGACAATGTCGTCGGGAACTTTGGGCCGGCCATCCGGGAAGCGTTCGCCTTTCCAGTCGGGCGTGTACTGGAGGAGTTGTTCTTTGGAGAACGCTCCCACCTGCGCCAGGCCAGAACTGGCGGTCAGCAGGAAGCTGGCTGCGGCGACGCGAAACCATAGAAGCGAGTGTTGGTGGAAGTTCATAGCAGTTGCGCTGAAATGAAGTCTGAATTGCCGGTTGGGAACATTGATTTAGTCAGGATATGAGCGAAAGACTCTCTTTGGAAGTCCAATAAAGAACCGGCGGCCAAATCCCACGGATGATTCGAGAACCGATTCAAAAGGAGCGGGGACAGCCATGTCCGCGAGTCGTCCCCGGATGCAAGCAGTGCGCGGACAAGGCTGTCCGCGCTCCGAGAATCTTCGCGGCTTGCGACAATTCCGGGAGATACCGATAGAGTGCAACTCTGCGCTACGTGGACGGAATCACCGACCACTTCGGGGATGCACTGAGCGCGCCGCGGCTTTCTGAATTGTTCTCTGTCAGCGGAATGTTACCGTCTCTGCGGTGAAAGGTCTCTGGATTGGATTGGTCTTGGTGTTTGCCGCCGACGTGAATGTGGCGGGGGCTCCAGCGGAGCGCGCGGTCCAGAACCGCGGTGCGGCCCTCAGCACCCCGAACCCAAGCGACCCAGTGGAGAAGGAGTATCAGAAGCTTCTCGAAGAAGACGACGTTGCGCAGGAGGAAGTCGATAAGTGGATTCGGGACGAACAGGCGTTCGCCAAAGCCGGGGCCGGGATTTCCAAGGCCGCCCTGGCGGCCAAGATCGATCAGCGATTCGGCAGGGTGCGCAAGGCGTATCAGGATTTCCTCCTCCTGCACCCGAAGCACGCCCGGGCCCGCCTGGCTTACGGAAGTTTTCTCAATGAAACTGGCGAAGAAGACGAAGGCGTCGCGCAGTGGGAGAAAGCCCGCGAACTCGATCCCGGCAACCCGGCCGCCTGGAACAACCTGGCGAACCATTACGGCCATCGCGGCCCGGTGGACAAGGCGTTCGCCTACTACGAGAAAGCCATCGAACTCAACGCCCACGAACCCACCTACCCTTGGAACCTGGCCACGACGGTCTATCTGTTCCGCCGCGACGCGATGGAATATTACAAAATCACCGAGACGCAAGTCTTCGATCGCGCGCTCGAACTTTATCGCAAAGCGCTGATGTTGGACCCGAAGAATTTCATCCTCGCCCACGACTACGCGCAGAGTTACTACGGGATCAAGCTGCTGCGCACCGCCGACGCGCTGGCGGCCTGGAAGGAGGCGTTGAAGCTGGCGAACGATGATGTGGAACGCGAAGGCGTTTATCTGCACATCGCCCGCGTGGAGCTCAACTCCGGGTTGTTCGAGGACGCGCGCAAGCACTTGAACATCGTCACGAATCAGATGCACCTTAATTTGAAAAATCGGTTGCTGCGCAACCTGGCGGAGAAACAAACGCAAACCCTGGCGACGAACGCGCCCGCGGCCAAGGTTCCGCAGACGAAATGATTTTTCTCCCCGCGAACCCCAAAAACGACCTGCTCACGGCCCATGAACCGCGCCACGCCGAGAACTCTATGGAGTGCGCCGGCAAAGCGCAGCGGCGACGGCGCTTTGGCGTGGGCCACGCCTTCCGGTCTCGAAACCAAAGCGGGGTCGCGCTGCGCTTGCCCCCGCACTCCGTAGAGTCGTCGGTTCTGGGGAGGGCTGAACGCAGCGAGGAACCGATTCCAGTCGGCGCGGCGGCCCAGCAACACCGGCCTGCGGAACGCCAGGGCATGAAGCCGTTCGCCGCTGCGCTCTGGATCCTTGGCGTGCTGCTCCTTTCCGCGTGCCAGCATACGTATCGCGAACTGCCGGTCGGCGGGGCGCCGCCGCGGCCTGAGCTGCCCACCGGTTCGACCGTGTACGTGGCCATTCCACCCGATGGCCGGCACCGTAAGGAATTTGTTCCCGAATCCGGCCAGTTCACCGCCGTCACGCTCCGGGACGCCTTTGCGAAATATGTGAAGCGGGCTTACGTGGGCCGCCGGGTGCAGAGCTACCAGGAAGGTTTGGAAACGGCGCGCGCGGCCGGCTGCGGCTACTTCGTTTATCCAACCATCCTGCGATGGGAAGACCGCTTCACGGAGTATTCGGGACGAAGGGACCTGGTCGAGATCAAGGTCGAAATCGCGGAGGCCGCCTCGGGGGAAGTTCTGCACGCCACGATCCTGCGCGGGCGAAGCCGGCTCTTCACGGACGGAGGCGACACGCCGCAGGATTTGTTGCCCGAGCCGATCCGGAATTACGTGGCTTCATTGTTTCAACCCGTTCACGTGCCCAGCGCGTTGAGGTAAGCGGCGCGAGCGCGCTGAGGCTCTTGACCCGGCCAAGGCGAAAGCCCACATTCGCAGCGCTATGCTCAAGCTCATTTCCTGGTCAGGCGTGTTTTGCCTTGGCTGCCTCAGTCTTTCGGCGGCGAACCCGCGCGGCAGCACTCCGGCCCACTTCAATATTCCGCTCTGGGCCGAGGGCAAAGTGCCGCTTGCCAAAGGAACCGAACCGCTCGACGTCCCGTTTCTGACGGTTTTTCAACCGCCGGAAAAAAAGCGCAACGGGGCATCGGTCATCATCGCCCCAGGCGGCTCGAACATCATGTTGATGTACGGCGCCGAAGGCATCGAAGTCGCGGAGCGATATAACGATTGGGGCGCGACCGCTTTTGTCCTCACCTATCGATTGTCGCCGCGTTACGGCGAAGAGGCGCGAATCGCGGATGGAAAGCGCGCCGTTCAACTCGTCCGCTCGCGAGCCAGTGAATTCAAACTGGATCTGGGCAAGATCGGTTTCGCCGGATTCTCCGCCGGTTCTTCGATGGCGCGCGCCTTCGTGACGGCCTCTGGACCAGGCGCCACGGGCGCCGCGGACCCGATTGAGCGCGTCAGTTCGCGGCCCGATTACCTCGTGATGGTTTATGGTCCGGGCCGGGCGACGCCATCCGAGCAATTGAAAGATTTTCCGCCGACTTTTCTTCTGTCCGCGGCTTGGGATCGAGGCGCGGCGAATGGATCGGCGCAGTTGTTCATGGATTTGAACAAGGCGGGGACGGTGGTCGAATTGCACCTTTATCAAAAGGGGCGGCACGGATTTGGCAGTGCGTCAACCAGTCCTGAATTCGGTCCGTGGATGTCCGAGCTGAGACATTTTCTGCAACAAGGCGGCTTTTTGCCAGGAGGGAAGCCATGAGAACGTGGGGGCTCGGTTGTCTGATCTGCCTTTGCGTGAGCGCGGCCCGCCCGCCCGCCAAAGTCATGAACGATGGGTACGGCGATTTCATGCTCGTTCCGGCCGGCCCGTTCAAGATGGGCGACAATTTCGGCGACGGCGAGCCTCGCGAGCGGCCTGTCCACACCGTCGATCTCGACGCGTATTACATCGGCAAGTTCGAAGTCACCAATGGCGAGTGGCGCAAGTTCCGCGACGACCCGGGTTACGGTGATCCGAAGTTCTGGCCGAGCGGCCGGGTCATGCCGAAGGAACAAATTCCGTACTGGACCCAGCCGCAGAACCACGGCGGCGCCCTCCCCGGCAACGACAACTATCCCGTGCTTGGGGTGAATTGGGATGCGGCGACCGCTTACTGCAACTGGCTCAGCGCAAAGACCGGCAAGAAATATCGGTTGCCGACGGAAGCCGAATGGGAAAAAGCGGCGCGCGGGACGGATCAACGCAGATTCCCCTGGGGCAATTCAATTGACCGGTCTTATGCGAACTGCGTTGGCTCGCAGAAGTTCGATACGGGGCAAGTCGTCGGGTACTACGACGGTTCAAAGCGTGGCGATTTTCAAACCCACAATGGAGCTTCGCCCTACGGCGTTCACGACATGGCGGGCAACGTTATGGAATGGTGCCAGGATTGGTACAGCCGCGATTACTATTCGGTATCGCCCAGAAAAAATCCGAAGGGACCCCAGACCGGCGCTTACCGGGTCGTGCGGGGCGGGACTTTCTTCATGGAAGCCCAGGATCAGCGGACGTATTTGCGCTCAGCGTCGTGGCCTTCGGTGCAAACGCACCGCATGACCGGATTTCGCGCGGTGCGGGAGCTTTAAGACTTAGCCGTATCTATTCAGATCTATTCTGTCCGACGAGTGCGTTCCCCTCACCCACGCCCCTCTCCCCAAGGAGAGGGAGAACATTTCCAGGGCTGTCGTTCAATAAACCGTTCAGTGACCATTCCCGTGCTGGAAAACAACTCCCTCTCCCTGAAATCCCTGGGGGAGAGGGCCGGGGTGAGGGCGAGCTTTTCATCGCACTGAATACTTACGGCTTAGACATTCGACCTTCGGGATTCTTTCGACATTCGCGGTTCGGCATTAGTCATTTCATCCTTACCGCCGTCCATCGTAAAAAATCGGAAGGGCCTTCGGATTGCGGAGCGTCGCGCGCGGAGATCGCGCGAAACGGAACAGCAACTTCAACATTTCCGGCTTGCTGTAGAGGTGCAGCTTGCGGCTGGACGTGATGGGCGGGTGCTTGCGCAGCATCACGATGCGCGATCCGTTCCGTTTCGCCCAGGCGTGCATGCGTCTTCCCAGGTCAGCGTCTTCGGCCGCATACAGTTGTTCGTTGAACCCGCCGAGTTGGCGAAACACGTCCGCACGGCAAAATATCAGGCAGCCCGGCGTGATTCGAAAAAACAAGAAGAGCCAGTTCCCCGCCGCCAGTAGGGGCCGAGCCCATCGGGGCGTCGTATCAAAAGCGACCACCGTGCCGCCGCCGACGCATGCCGCGCTTCGCAGGGTTTCCAGAACGTCCGTCAAGGTCTCCGGCGGCAGCAGCGAGTCCGCGTCGAAGAACAGCAGCCAATCTCCCGCGGCTGCGGCAGCACCGGCGTTTCGAGAACGAGCGATCTGATTGACCGGTTCGAAGACCACGCGCGCTCCGGCGGCCCGCGCCAGGTCTCTCGTGCCGTCCGTGGAATTGTTGTCCACGACGATGACTTCCGTGGACAGACCGGGCCGGGCGTTGGCCTGGATGGCGTCCAGGACGCTGCGCACGCAGCGTTGAATCCATTTGGCCTCATTGAAGGCCGGGATAATGACGGACAATTTCATCAAAGGTAGAGCAGGCTTCCAGCCTGCCCCTCCGCGAGCACTGCCGTGTTCATCTCTTTAACAGGAGACAATAGAGAATTGCCTCCATTATCTCTGTACCACAATCCCAGAGACTTTTGCTTTTCCAGCAAAACTTTCCAGCCAACTTTGAGCTTGGAACCTCAAACTTTGAACTCCCAGCGGCAGTGACACGCCCGCATCTTGTGGTTGCGGCTCTAAGCCGCGCTGGGTTCTCCTGTTGAGATTTGGCCAATCCATTTTGTAGGCCCGACATCGGAACGGGCGCTGTCTGCCTGCGTGGCTGCGCTCACTCGGAAATGGACAGGACACGAAAGGAATCGTTCCGAGAGATTTGTAGCAATTCGTGCCGAAAAGCCGTGAACCTGCGATCAAATTCATAACCCATCCAACCCATTTAACGATTTAACGTTGTAACGGATTTCGGACTTCGTGTCCGTACGACAAAGGGTTCTTTGAAGCTTCCGACCACTCGAACGGAGGCAACGCTTACGACCGCACAAACTCTGCCCGCATGTCGCGCAGCGCGGGAAACTCGTTGCGCCACGAAATCACCTTCGCGAGATCCACGTCGGCGCTGACCATCTGCTCCGCCTCGGAACCTTCAGCGGCGACTTCCCCCTGCGGATCGATGATTAAACTGCGGCCAGGATACGCCAGCTTCGGATCGTTCCCGGCGCGATTCACGCCCACGACGTAAGCTTGATTTTCAATCGCTCGAGCTCGGAGCAGCGCGACCCAGTGGTTCACGCGCCGCGCCGGCCAGTTCGCAATCACCGCCAGCAGATGCGCGCCGCGTTGGGTCGCGATGCGGAAGATTTCCGGAAAACGGAGGTCGTAGCAAACGAAGGGCGCGACCACAAAATCGTGCCAACGGAAGGTCACGATTTCGCTCCCGCCAGCGTAGTGCCTCGTTTCTCCGCCAAAGCTAAAGGGATGGATCTTGCAGTAACGGCAGAAGAGTTTGCCGTCCGGATCGAACACGACGGCTTCATTTCGGCCTCGCCCGTCCGGTGCCCGGGTGACGAGTCCGCCGAGAAGAAAGGCCTGGTAATGGCGGGCCGCGTTCGCCAAAAAGGCCTCGGTCTCCGACGGTTCCTGTTCGTGGATGCCCGCCACGTTCATGCTGAAGCCGGTCGAAAACATTTCCGGCAACACGATGAGAGCGCCGGCAGGAATCGAGGCGGCCTCGAGCAACGAACGGACTCTGGCGTAATTCGCCTTCGGGTCTTCCCAGGCGCAATCAAGCTGGCAAGCGACGATTCTCATGGCCGCGAAGTAATTGGCCGCGATCCTCGCAAACCCTCCCGATCCACTCAAGCGCGCGGATGACCAGGTTCCAAGTTATCACTTCGGGAGATGCGCTTCGCTCACACCACTTCGTGAGGACATTTGGGCACGGCGTCGAGGAACGATTGACCGTAGGTCTTAGTCAATATGCGGTTGTCCAGGACGACAATAATGCCTTGGTCCGCCTTGGTGCGAATGAGGCGTCCAACGCCCTGGCGGAATTTGAGAATCGCTTCCGGGAGGGAGAATTCCGTGAACGCATTGCCGCCGGCAGCCTCGATCGTTTCAATCCGCGCCTCGATGAGCGGGTGATCCGGGACCGCAAAAGGCAGTCGCGTGATGATCACGTTCGAGAGCGCCTCGCCCGGGACGTCCACGCCTTGCCAGAAGCTGTCGGTCCCGAACAATACGGAGTCCACGTCCGCCTTGAATTTCTCCAGCATGGTGGTGCGCGGAATTCCGGTGCCCTGAACCAAACAATCGAGTCCGAGCCGGTCGAAGAAGGTTTCCAGCCGATCGGCCACCTCGTGCATTAATTTGAAGCTGGTGAACAGGACGAAAGCCTTGCCATGCGTCATCCGGATGAAATGCTCGATCCAATGCGTCAGGTCGTCGGCATACCGGTCATCGCGCGGATCGGGCATTTTCCGGACGACGAACAATTTCATTTGCCGCTCGTAGTCGAACGGCGAGCCGACCTGGACTGCGGGCGCATCTTCGCCTCCGACGCGTCTGGCGAAGTACTGTAGGGCAGGCATCTTGCCTGCCTCGACGGAACGCGTGACAGAACTCGATCCGGAACTTTTCTTAGATAGTTCTCTCTGCCTGGACAGGCTGGAAGCCGGTCCTACTTTTGTCGCCAGCGTGGCGCTGGTCATGATGACCGAAGTGGGGGCGCCAAAAAGATGCCGGCGCAAAAAGGCGGCCACATCAATCGGCGCGGCATTCAGGGCCAGATTCTTTTGCGTCTTCCCGACCCAGTACACGTGGGCCTCGCAGCTCTGGCCCAGGAAAGTGGCGATCCCGTCCCGCAAATCCACCAAACGGCGGTTGCAGTCCATGAGTTCCTCGGCGGAATCTCGGTCGTTGGTTGATTTGACGAGTTCCGTGATGGATTCGCGCAGGCGTTGCATCGGCAGGGTGACCTCATCCGGCACCAGGTCCGGATTGCGAATGCGAAGTTCGCTCCAAGAACGGCCCGACCGGCCCGCGGCCGCCTCGGAATCGTCACTCAAACCGACGCGAGACTTAGGACTCAACCCTCTTCGGGACTGCCCGGACCGCGCGATTTCATCGCAAGCCTCCTCCACCGCATCGAAGAAAGCGTCGCTTCTGTCCAGCACCTCTTCCACGAGCGCCATCGACTTGCCGTGGTGCAGCGCACTGAGCAGCCCCTTTTTCGTGCGCGGATTCCACAAGCGGTGCAAGAGGAACCGGAGCTGCCCGTTCGCGACGCTGACGCCGATGTGCTTCGAGGCGACATGCTCCACCGTGTGCGCTTCGTCAAAAATCACGAAGTCGTTCTTGAACAGCACGCCGTCTTCCAGTTCTTCCTCCAGCGTGCCGAGCAAGGTGAAAAACAGCGTGTGATTGAGCACGAGCACGTCGGCGGCGAGGATGCGTCGGCGGGCGAGCTGGAAAAAGCACGCGCCGTGGTCCTTGGCGAAATCCGAATTCGGGCCGCAGAGTTTGGGCGAGCACAGGCCGCGCTCCGAACACACCTGCTGCCAGACTTTGAAGTCGGGTTCCACCTCGAAGTCCGACCGGCTGCCGTCCTCTGTGGTCTTCGACCATTCGTAAATCCTGCGCAACTCCTCGGCTTCCGGCGTGGTAAACAGGCTGTCGGACTGTTGCATCGCCTTCCACAAGCGGCGGCGGCAAAGGTAATTTCCCCGTCCCTTGAGCATCGTGTATTCGAACTTCACTGGAAGAATCTTTTCCAGCATCGGCAAATCTTTTTGCGTGAGCTGTTCCTGCAAATTGATGGTGTGGGTCGAGACGACCGCTTTCCTTTTCTTGGCGGTGGCGAAGAGAATGGAGGGAATCAGATAGCCGAGGCTCTTGCCCACGCCTGTCCCGGCTTCCACGATGAGAGGCTCGCGGCGCTCCAACGCCTGCGCCACCGCCACGGCCATCTGTTGTTGTTGCGGGCGATACTCAAAATTCTTTGACTTCGACAGCAGGCCGCTCGGTGAAAAAATGGCCTCGACGCGCGCGGCCAGATCGGGCGCGCCGGCGGGCTGGTGGTCAACAACCGAGATCATACCATTGTCAGAAGGGCTTCCGGCCAGTCTTAACAGAATGGCCGGGCTAAGTGTAGCTCGCTTCGTGGAATGGGCAATGCTTGGACTGTAGGCAGGCTTCCAGCCTGCCGGTTTCGGCGGCATCCTGCCACCTGAAACGACGGGGCAAGGCTGTCCCACAAACAGACACACAGGATGTCTGCCGTACGATGGCACTAACCCGTAACTTCAGTGCAATGGAAGGTTCGCCCTCACCCTGGCCCTCTCCCCCAGGGAGAGGGTGAGGGTGAGGGCGATTCACCTTTTCAATGAATAGATGCGGCTTAGATTTGACACATTCTAGCGCTTTAGTTACGAAGGCTCTGTCTTCGATAATTCGCAAGTTCGAGCGCGTTTCTGGCGCGCCGCTTGCCTTGACAACGTTCTTGAATGGCGTGGCGTGACTTACTCCGATGTCCGAGATCGAAAAAACCGCAGAAAAGGGCAAAGCGCCCGTGGAATGCGCCAAGTGCGGCCAGGCCAACGCGGCGGGCAAGAATCATTGCGTTCAGTGCGGCTCCCGCCTTTACATCTTCTGCCAAAATTGCGGGCATTCGACCGTGCGCGTCGCGTCGCGTTGCGGGAATTGCGGGCACCGTCTGCACCGTTCAATCTGGAACCGCGTGCGGCGCCGCGTTTTCGGGCGCAATCCCAAGATCACGCCGTTCCAGATTGTCCTCCTGATCGCGTTTGTCCTGGTCGCTTACAAGGTCATCACGTACATCGTCGAGTACAGACCCCCGTCCTACGTTGACGAGTAGCGCGCGGCCCGAGCTCGTTAAAACGTTACAAGGTTGAATCGTCAAATCGGTTAACCACGCATCGGGTTCGGGTGTGCGAACACGCTCCCCGATTGTCGCCGGTGCCTCGGTGTGATTTATTACTCCTATGCAAAAATCTCTCATCCGATTGGCTCTGGCCCTGGCGATCTCTCTTCCCACTTTTCTCGCTTTCAACGGGTGCGCCACGGTGCCGATCACGGGGCGCAAGCAACTGAACCTTTTTTCGCCCGGGCAGGAAATGCAGTTGGGTCTGTCGAGCTTCGAGCAGATGAAAAAGGAAGTGCCCGTCAGCCGCGACGCCGCGGCTCTCGCGCTCGTGCAAAAGGTCGGCCAACGCATCGCCGCGGCGGCCGCGAACGACTTGCCAGGCGCGCAATGGGAATTCGTGGTCTTTGAAAGCAAGGAAGCCAACGCGTTTTGTTTGCCCGGCGGGAAGATCGGCGTTTACGCGGGCATTTTGCCGATTACCAAAGATGAAGCGGGCCTGGCTACGGTGCTGGGCCACGAGGTGGCGCACGCCTCGGCGCATCACGGGGCCGAGCGCATGAGCGAAGCCATGTTGCGCGAGCTCGGCGGGCAAGTCTTGGGAATGAGCCTCGCGAAATCTGATCCGAAGACGCAGGCGGCCATGTCCATGATCTACGGACTCGGGACGCAGCTAGGCGTGGCCTTGCCGCACAGCCGGCAAAACGAATCCGAAGCGGATGCGATGGGACTGCTCTACATGGCGCGAGCCGGCTACAATCCGGAAGCCGCGGTCGCATTTTGGGAGCGCTTTGCCGACGCGACCCGGAGCAGCGAGCGAGGGCTTTGGTTCCTGCGGACTCATCCGGTCACGGATGATCGCATCAAGCGCATCAAGGAACTTTTGCCCCGCGCGAAAGCGGAATTTCGGCCGCCCGGGCCGTGAGTTACAACGTTAGGCCCAAGCGGTTCAACCACGCTACCTGGTTTACTGCCTCTGGGTCTTTCCGGTGGGATCCGAATCCTCCCAACCGCGGCGGCTGTGGTAAGCCCACCAGTCGTATTCGTCGAGCTTGCGCTTTTCGAGCGCGGCGTGGCCGTCGGCAAACACCAGATTCAGCGCGTCGCGGTGCGCGGAAAGGAGCGGAGTCCAGTAAGGCATCTCCCAGACCAGCACCGCTCGCGCCGCGCTGCCGACGTCTTCGGTGCGGCGGCCGCTGACCGGACGTTTCTCTTCGTAAGTGGAATTGTCCTTCTTCAAGTAGATATGGTTCCAGACGTAGCTGACGTGGTCGTTGTCGCGGATGAAATTTTGCAGACGGGGAGCCGCCGGATCTTTCGTGCGGATGCCGGTCGGGCAGGCAAACGTTCCGCGTGTCGGCTGCGAGACTTTGGTGGAAGAATAGTTGGTGGGTTTCGCCTGGTTTTTCCCCAGATACGGCTCGAGCAATTCCGGCATCCACAGGTTGTCGTTGCGCAGCCGGTAGCTGTCGCCCCAGGACCGGCCCCAATTCTTGCACAGCGGGAACCGCTCGTCGAAATCCGGCGCATACATCGCGACGGCCAGCCCGATTTGTTTCATGTTGTTGAGACAATAGGATTGCTCCGCTTTGAGCCGCGATTTGCTCAGCGCGGGGAGGAGCATGCTGGCCAGGATGGCGATGATCGCGATGACGACGAGCAGTTCGATGAGCGTGAAGGCACGGTTTTTCATAAGGCGCACGGGTTAGGCCAAGCTTAATCTCTGTGCTCACCCCCAAATTGGCAACCCCGTTTTTGGGGAAGCGAAAGCCACATAATGAGGACCGGGTCAGAGTGGAATCCTTCCTTACCTGCTGCATGCCCCAAATGTGGGGTGCCGAGAGTAGCAGGCACCCATGAAAAAAGTAACCGCTCAAGGCGTCTTTCAGTCTAATCAATCCACTGACCAAACCATACAGGAGCTACCAATGAAAACCTCGAATCGAACACGAAAGCTGGCTTTGATCGCCCTTTCTTCAACTGCGGTTGTCGCTGCTCAAGCCCAGGATTGGCCTCAGTGGCGCGGGCCGAATCGCGATGGGAGAGCGACCGGCTTCAACACTCCAAAAACCTGGCCTAAAGAGCTGGCCCAGAAATGGAAAGTGGCCGTGGGCGAAGGGGTGTCCACGCCCGCTTTGGTCGGCGACAAGCTTTTCGTTTTTGCGCGGCAAGACGGCAACGAAATCCTCCGTTGCCATGATGCCGCGACGGGCAAGGAACTGTGGCAGGACAAATATGAGTCGTTGGGATCGAGCGGGCCGTCTCAGGGATTTTCCGGACCGCGCAGCTCACCGGCCGTCGCCGAAGGGAAAGTCGTGACCATCGGTGTGCGGGGAATGATTTCTTGTCTGGACGCCGCCACGGGCAAGCGGCTCTGGCGCAAAGACGATTTCCAGGCCTATCCGAACTTCTTCCAGTCGAGCTCGCCGATTGTCGTGAATGGACTCTGCATCGCTCAACTCGGCGGGCGTGAAAATGGCGCGATCGTTGCCTACGACCTGGCTACCGGCGACCCGAAGTGGAAATGGAGCGGCGGCAGCCCGACGCATGCCTCGCCCGTGCTTGCGACGATCGGCGGGGAGAAACTGATTTTGGCGCAAACGGAGTCAAGCTTTGTCGCTGTCCGTCCAGCCGATGGAAAACTCGTGTTGGAAGTTGGCGGCGCAGCGCCAGGCGGTGGCGGTGGTGGAAGGGGCGGCCGAGGCGGTGGCCGAGATTACAAAGCGGCCACGCCAATCGTGGACGGCGACACCGTCATCTTGACGGGCGGTGCCACGAAAGTCCTGAAGATCGAGAAGCAAGGGGACGGCTTCGCGGCCAAGGAAGTTTGGAGCAATTCCGAGAAGCCTGTGGTTTTCAACACGCCCATCCTCAAGAACGGGTTTCTGTATGGCCTGACCCCGGGCAATGAATTGTTTTGCGTCAACGCGCAGAGCGGCCAGGCGGCTTGGGCGGCTCCTTCCGCCAAGCCCGCGGCAGACGGAGCGCCACCTGCGGGCGGCGGAGGGGGTGGTGGACGCGGCCGTGGCGGCATGGGCGGCGGCGGGTTCGGATCGATTGTCGATGCCGGCTCCGCGCTGCTGGCGTTGACGCCCAGTTCCGAGTTGATCGCGTTCGATCCCAGTGACAAGGCCTTCACGGAACTGGCGCGGATCAAAGTGGCGGACTCACAAACGCACGCCCACCCCGTGCTTTCCGGCAATCGTATCTTCATCAAAGACCGGGACTCGGTCGCGCTGTGGACGATCAACTGAGGTTCTCAAAGTAGGGCAGGCATCTTGCCGCCATTTTTCTCCGCGACGCTTCGAAGCGATGTTGGCCGGAAGCGGGGCAGGGCTGGAAGCCTGCCCTAGGTTCGTGTTCCTCAAACAACAAAATCAGGACTGGGGCCGGCGTCGATTCAATTCTCCGACCTTTCTGTTCTCCGTTGCCTCCGGTTTAGAAAACAGAAGGAAACGGAGGCAACGGAAAGGGGAAGAGTAGAATTCAGTTTCCATATCTGGACTTCCCCAACAGAGCCTTGCGTGAGTTCTTGCCAAAACCGGCTCCGCCACGGTTGCAGATTCAGTCATCTCTGTGAGGACTCCCACGCCAGCATGGCCCGTTTGCGGTCTGTGCCCCAGCGATAATCGCCAATCACGCCACTTTCGCGGATGACGCGGTGGCACGGGATGAGATAAGCAATCGGGTTCTTCGCAACGGCGTTACCGACGGCCCGGGCGCCGGTTTCAACACCAAGCCGCGCCGCCAGGTCCCCGTAAGTCGTGACGGCGCCGGGTGGAATTCTTAGCAGGGCTTCCCAAACCTTGATCTGCCAATTCGTGCCGGCGACCAATAGGTTCAAGGGGGTTGGAGGAGCAGCCGCGCGCCGGGAGAAAATCCGCTCCGCGAGTTGCCCTATGGCGGCCGGATCCGCGCGCACGACCGCGCCAGCCAAATGTTCGCGGAGTTCGGTCACGGCGGCTTGTTGGTCCCCGTCCGTCACGAAAGAAAGCCAGCAGACGCCGCGCGGAGTCGTTGCGAGCAGGCAAAGGCCAAACCGCGTAGGGTGGATGCCATAGGGGATTTCCAGCCCGGTGCCGCGCTTTTTGAATTCGCCGGGAGTGACGCCTTCGATGGACACGAACAGATCGTGCAGCCGACTGGGGCCGAAGAGGCCGGAGTCGAGGCTGGCTTCCAGCAGCGGCTTGGAGTCGGCGAGCAATTGCCTGGCGTGCTGGAGCGTCAGGAATTGGAGGCAGCGCTTCGGGCTGATCACGGCCCACCGCGAGAATAGGCGCTGAAAGTGGAACTCGCTCAAATGAACTTGCCGCGCCACGTCTGCGAGTTCGGGCTGCTCCAGGTGATGCTCGCGCAAGAACGTGATGGCCTTCTCAATCCTGGCGTAGTCGCCCGTTGAATTGCGCGAGCCTTCAGTTGCTGAGAGCGTTTGTGTCATAACTCGATTCCTGCCACTCGCGAGACGTTACCTTCAGCAACACGCCCCGCGCGACCCGATTCTTGCTTATGAATGCTCTGCGCTACGACCAGACCTCACAAAAGCAGAAGAATCAGGACAGGGACTGTAGGCGATTCAATTCCCCGACCTCTCCGCTCGCTCCGTTGCCTCCTGTTCAGAAAACAGAATCCGCCCACCCGAAGATTCAAGGACTGAACGGCGCGATCCTTTCGTTCTCCGAACACTTGTTCGAGTTGGCGGCGGTGAGTTGATCCTGTCTCCGGCAGCCATTAAGACGCGATCAGCGGGACCGCCGTGGTAATCGCCTTTTCCCCATCAACCGGAGCGTGCCGAAATTGTTCTTCTGCGTGCGCGTGCCTTGGGCGCCGGCGAACCATTGCTCGTGATGGAACCGGCCAAAGTTGCCTTCGCCCTTCTCTGGCGTGTCCAGATCGCCCAGGGCGATGTTCAGACCCATTGTGGTTTCGCCTAGCGCCGTCGAATAGAACCTGCCCGGCGAAATCTCCAAACACGGATCGAACTGGATCGCCCACTCGATGATGTAGCCTTTGCCTTCGGCTTTCGCGCGGGCTGCGGCGCGCTGGGCTTTCGTCTGGATCCACCGCTGATACGTCGCCCAGGCTTTCGCGTCCGAACGCGGCTCGCCTTCAAGCAGACCGCCTACCTCCACGCCACCGAGGCGCGACTTCGTGAGGTTGCAGACCATTTGCCACGACGCGCCGCTGCCTTCGGCGCCTTCGTTGCCTTTCCACGTGTTGGGCGCATTGATCAGAATCTCCATCTCATCGCCGAACCAGGGAAAACCTTTCGGCGACAGCTCGTGCGCGTTCGGGTTCTCCGGCGGAAGCCAGCGCGGCGTGTCGATGCCGTAGAGAATGTCGTCAGTGATATCAAAGGCGAAGTAAAGGCATTGGTTGTCGTGTTTGACCCAGCCGCGAAGGGCGAGATCGGTGTCGTCCTTCACCGGGGAGAACTCGGGAACCCAATCGCGCACGCCGCGGAATTCGGTTGCGTCCGACCATTCGCCCGCAGTGATGACCCCGTCGAGCGTCGGGGTTTTTCCAAACCAGGACACGAGTTCGGGTCTTTTCGGTTCGGCGGCGAATGCGCTCAGGCAGATGGCGGTCGGCAGCACGCAACGAACAAGCGGTCCAAGGAAAGATCCGCGCTCCTTGCGGATGTGCTCACTGTCTTTGAACGGAAAGGAGCGAGCTTCGGCGCGCCGGCGTCTTGGAGTGCGGCAGTCCTCTGCCGCTTTTGGACGCGTCCAGCCCAGCAAAAGCGCCAGAAGACTGGCGCAGTCCAAAACCTGGCGGAAGAAGGTAACACCGTTCATTCTACTGCAGCGGCACGAATTCCTTCAGAGCGCGGGGATCCCGGGCCGCGTCCAGGAGACGCATGATCGCGAGGGATTCGCGGCGGTCGATATTCGGTTTGCTTGCCGCAAAAAAGTCCAGGATGGCCGCTGCGTTGTTGACGAAGATTTTGGAAGCATCGACGGCGATGTATTGCGTGGCTTTGTCTGTCGTGACCGAGGCGGCGAACGGAGTGTTGCTCTGCGGATAAACATTCACCACCCCCGTGCGCCCGCCAGCAAAGTCGATCAAAAGTTGCGAACGGCTGCCTGTCCCGCGCCGCATCAGAGCCGTGGCTTCGTGGCCCAGTACGCTGACGAGCAATTCGAGCGGATGAATCGCGTACTCGGCGAAGGAGCCGCCCCCGCCCCAGGTGATCATGTGCTCGACTCTGGCGGGAGCAAGTTTTCGGACTTGTTCCTGGACGCTGGTGTAGCGGAGCGCGGAGGTGGTCTGAATCGGCGTGCCGTCCCGGTCCGCCAGGCCAAAGATTTCCCGCGCAGTCGCGAGGTCCGGCGCGAAGGTTTTGTCCACGTAAGTCGGTTTCTTCAACGGCAACACGCGCCGGCACAATTCGAGGTGCGTCTCCGGCATGGACGGCGCGAGCACCATAAAAAAATCCACTGCCTCATTGAGTGCCGCCACCGAGTTGAAGTAAGGCACGGAGTTTTTCTCGGCCCAGGCGCGTCCCGGCGTTTCCTGCAATCCGGCGCAGCCGCTAACCATGAAGCCGCGCTCCTTTAGTGGTTCGCGCAGCGCTTTGAGGAAGACGTTCGCGTGATAGTTCTCCAGATTGTCATCGACAAAGCCGATGCGACGGCTCTTGGCGGACGAAGCAGTTTCAGCGTTCTGCAAACTTTGGCCAGCCAGCCCTATTCCCGTTCCAGTGAATACGATGTTTCGCAAAAATTGGCGCCGGGGCGTTTTTGCGGAGACCGGGATATCAAATGAGCCTTTCATGAGCAGCAATCAGGATTGGCGGGCGGTTCTCTCCAGGAATTTCAAATCGTCGGCGTCTTTGGGGCGCCCAGCCGCGCGCTTGTTTTGGATTAGTTTTTCGAGGCTTAGCATGGCCAGCGGAATCTGGGATCCCTGAAAGGCGACGGCCAACTCCAACCGTGCGATCCAGTCCTCCTCAAAACCGACGCCATCAATCCGATTCATGAGATCGATTCGATGGGGCGGACGACCGAACTGCACGATGACACCTGGCTCCAAGAGTTCTTCGGGCTTTTCGATGCCTGGAATTGCCCCGGCCCAGAACTCGTTCAAGGCCTGGAAAAGCGCGCGCACGTTCTTCGTTTCGTCGGAGTAGAAGAAATCGACATCACCTGTAAATCGCACGTGACCATGAAAAATTACGGCTTCACCACCCACGACCACGTATTTGACGTTGTGCTTGTCAAGCAGCCGGATGAATTCCAGGGTATCCGGAGAAAAGTGGGAGCCGTCTATCGATCTTTCTCGACCCGATGGCATTGGCGGATATCTGGAGCTTTTTTGGGGTAGATGCGGAACTTGATCTCACGTGCCGCCTGCATTCGTTCCTGAGGCGTCATCGAAATCTGCTGGCGGATGTCCCACTCATCTGCCTCTGCAAATCGCCTGGATTTATGGGCGATGCGTTCCATGTCAGGCTCCATTCTAATGAACACGAGTGCAACCGTCCAACACGCAAGTTGTGTCAATAGACGGGCGGTCGCAGATCAAACCCGCGAAGCGGCGAGCTGGAGCGCGCGCTGGGCATTCACCCGGGCCAGGTGCGCGCGGTATTCGGCGGACGCATGGATATCGTTCAGAGGGTCAATGCGGTGCGCTGCTTTCCTGGCGGCGTCGGCAATGCTCTCCGCCGTGAGCGGCTGGCCTTCCAGGCTCTTTTCCACGGCGGTCGCCCGATACGGTTTGGCGGCAACGCCAGTCACTCCGACGTTCACTGTGCGGTTGCTCGCGTGAACGACGACCGCCACACCTGCGATGGCAAAGCCGCTGGCGCGTTGCGCAAACTTTACGTAGGCGACAGAGCGAGGAGTTGCCGGGACGCGAATCTCGCGGAGGATTTGATTCGGTTGCAGCGCGGTTTGGAAGAGATCGACAAAAAACTTTTTCGCGCTGATCGGCCGCGACCCGTTCGGCCCCACCACGTCCAATTCCGCGTCCAAGACCAGGATCGCCGCCGGCCAGTCCGCGGCCGGATCTGCGTGGACGAGGCTGCCGCCGATCGTGCCGCGATTGCGGACCTGCGCGTCGCCGATGTGAGGCGCGATCTCGGCCAGGAGCGGACATTTTTCCCGAAGCAACGACGAGGTTTCGATGGCGTGATGGGGCGTCATGGCGCCAATGGCGATCTTTCCATCCTGCTCGCGAATGTAGCTCAGGTCCGAAATCCGCCCGATGTCGATCACCACTTTGGGTTGGGCGAGCCGCAGCTTCATCGCCGGAATCAAGCTGTGCCCTCCCGCCAAGACTTTGGCATCTTCTCCGTGCTGGTTCAGCAGGCCAACCGCCTCTTCCAGCGATTGCGGCCTGAAATAGTCGAACGAAGCGGGGATCATTTCGATTTGGAAGGCTTCGAGTTATGGATCGCGCGCCAGATTTTCTCCGGCGTGAGCGGCAAATCCAGGTGCCGGATGCCGAGCGGCGACAGGGCATCGAGAACGGCGTTGGCAATGGCCGGCGTCGCTCCAATCGTCCCGGCTTCACCGCAGCCTTTGATGCCCATGGGATTGCTCGGTGAAGGCGTCACGGTGCTGTCCATCACGTAGTCGGGAATGTCCTTGGCCCGCGCCAGCGCGTAATCCATGAATTCACCGGTCAGCAACTGGCCGTTCTCGTCATAGACCGCGCGCTCAAACAGGGCCTGGCCGAGCGAATGCGCGATCCCACCCTGAACTTGCCCTTCCACCAGCAACGGATTGACTTGATGCCCGCAGTCATCCACGGCGACGTACTTGATGATTTGCGCCTCGCCGGTGTCGCGATCGATCTCGACCGCGACAATGTGCGTCCCGAACGGGTAAGTGCAATTTTTCGGCTCGAAAAAGCTGGAAGCCTCCAGGCCAGGCTCGAAATTGGGTGGCAGATTCTTGGCGACGTACGCCTCCTGCGCGAGCAAACCCCAGCCGATGCTCCTCTTGGGCTTGCCCCGGACGAAGAATTTGCCGTCCTTGAATTGAACGTCCTTCGTCTTGGCTTCCAGGAGATGCGCTGCAAGCCGCCGAGCCTTCTCAATCACCTTCTCGGCCGACATGATCAACGCCGTGCCGCCCAGCGCTGTGGCGCGGCTCCCATACGTGTCGCGGCCATAATGAGCGATGCTCGTGTCGCCCCGGAAGACCACGATATCTTCGATAGGAACGCCGAGTTTGTCGGCGATAATTTGCGCGAAGCTGGTTTCCTGGCCTTGGCCATGCGGCGTGGCGCCGGTAATCACGCTGACTTTGCCCGAAATCTCCATTCGCACACATCCCCACTCCCAACCGCCCGAAGCCATCATTTTCGAAGGCCCCAGCGCGCAGATTTCGACGTAGGTGGAAACGCCAACGCCAAAAAGACGGCCCTCCTGGCGGGCCTTGTCACGCCATCGGAGAAGATCATCCCACGGCGCGACTTGCTGAGCCTTCCGGAGCGCCCCCTGGTAATTGCCGCTGTCGTACGTCAGGCCCGTGGCGGTGTTGAATGGAAATTCGGTCGGCTTCGGGAAATTCTTGAGGCGGACTTTAATCGGATCAAGACCGAGTTCCGTCGCCAGCAAATCCATGACGCGCTCGATGACATAAGTCGCTTCAGGCCGTCCCGCGCCGCGATAGGCGTCGGTGGACATCTTATGCGTGTAAACGCCGATCACGTCCATGCGCATGGCCTTGATCTTGTAACAGCCCGTGAGCATGAGGCCCGTCAGCGTAGGAATGGCGGGTGTGAGCAATTGAAGATACGCGCCAATATCCGCGATGGTCCGCGACTTGATCGCCAGCACAGTGCCGTCGTTCTTCACAGCGACTTCGTATTCGCCGACCTGGTCGCGTCCGTGAATGGTCGCCGCGGCGTTCTCGCGCCGGGATTCGATCCACTTGATGGGCGTCCGCAGCCGCATCGAAAGGTGGCAGCAGAGCGCCTCCTCCACGTAAAGATTCAGCTTCGACCCAAAGCCGCCTCCGACTTCCGGGGCGACGACGCGTATCTTGTTCTCCGGAACGCCGACCATGCCCGGCAACAAGGTCCGCACCAGATGCGGAATTTGCGTGGAAGTCCATAGCGTGAGCGTGCCTTCGCCAGGATGGTACGAAGCGACGCACCCGCGCGGCTCGATCGCCATCGGAATGAGGCGTTGGTGAACCATCCGCTGCTTGATGACGCGGTCCGCTTCCTGAAAGGCTTGGTCGAGGTTGCCGTTCGCCACCGACCAGGTGAAGGAAACGTTCGAGCCCAGGTCCGGGTGCGTGAGTGGAGAATCTTTTTCCAGCGCCTTTTCCGGATCGACCACGACCGGCAAAGATTCGTAATCCACCTCGATCAGGTCCAGCGCGTCGCGGGCGATGTAGCGGTCCGTCGCGAGCACTATCGCGACCGCATGTCCGACAAAGTACACTCGGTCACTGGCCAGCACGGTATGCTTGGGCGCTTTCTGGTCAGGCATGGGCGAAGCGCAGGGGAGCAGACCGCAAGTCGGGTTTACGTCGGCCGCGGTATAGACGCCGACGACTCCCGGCAGCGCCTTGGCATTTTCGGTCTTAATGCCGAGGATTTTCGCGTGGGCGTGCGGGCTTCTCAGCAGCGCCGCGTGGAGCAGGCCCGGGAGCTTCAAATCATCGACATAAGTCGCGATGCCTTTGATCAAGCGTGGGTCTTCGGTGCGCTTGAGTGCTTTGCCGAAATAGCCTTTGTTTTTGGGCGTGGCCATGAGCCTATTTCATCCGGGAGGACGCGCGCTGGATGGCATCGATGATGTGCGAGTAACCGGTGCAGCGGCAAAGATTGCCTTCTAGTCCATGAGCGATCTGTTCGCGCGTGGGGTGAGGATTGGATTGAAGAAGTTGCACGCCCGCGAGGATCATGCCCGGGGTGCAATAGCCGCACTGCAACGCGTGGCATTCCCAAAAACTCTCCTGGACCGGGTGCAACTCGCCGTTGCACGCCAACCCTTCAATTGTCGTCACCGCACAACCATCCGCTTGGACGGCAAGCAGGGTGCAGGATTTGACGGCTTGCCCATCCAGCAGCACCGTGCACGCGCCGCAGATGCTCGTCTCGCAGCCCACGTGCGTCCCGGTCAAACCACAGCGGTCGCGCAGAAAATGCGCCAGAAGCATGCGGGGCTCGATTTCGTGCTGCTGAAGGGAACCATTGACGGTGATGGTGACGGTCGTCTTCACAGGTGCTGTCTCGCAAGCCGCAAAGTTGCTGAGTTGCCCGGAACGGGTCTACTATAGACTTTCGAGCGGGCGATTCAAACAAAATCGCATTTCGAGGGCCAAAAATTCACTTCCTAACAGGAAGCAATCGGAAACGGAGCCAGGCGGTTTCGGAGTACTTCAGTCATGAAATTGGATTGGGCATCCACTTCGGGCTCATCAGGAATGACAGGCGTCCTCCTGTCCTTGACCTCTGTTTGCTCCGTTTGCTCCTGTTCGAAGTTTTCACGGCCCAAACGGACGCCGGTGCATCCACGAGTCGGTGATTCCTGCGC
>Ga0233424_10000563_pt1 | contig 44849 bp, 33 predicted proteins | sample Watercolumn_Towu_FD_181011 | JGI IMG/M metagenome (GOLD analysis project Ga0233424, IMG submission 181011) | Freshwater microbial communities from Lake Towuti, South Sulawesi, Indonesia - Watercolumn_Towuti2014_125_MG | ecosystem: Environmental > Aquatic > Freshwater > Lake | place: Indonesia...
GTTGGAAGAAAAGTCGTTCGGCACCTCGACCGGCGTGTTGAAGGGGCTGACGATCGGGTGAGGAACCATTTAACCAAGCCGACGCGCCAATCGTCCTCGCCTACGGCTGCCTGTTAATCTACCCGTATCAAAAGTTGCAACGAGCAGAGGTGATGTGATGACTAATGACAGGCTGGAAGCCTATCTCACAATGACGCGACGCTCGGCTTTGGGCGCGATTGCTGCGGCGACGATGGGGTCGGTCGTTTTGGCGACAGAACCGCCGCCACGCTGCCGCCTGGGATTGGTCGCCTTCAACTGTTCGATCCGTCGCAAGTGGATGCAGCAGCAAGATCCGAAGTTTGACCTGTTCGAGCCGCTGACATTCCTCAAGCACTGTCACAGCGTGGGCGCGGGCGGCATGCAGGTTTCGCTCGGAGTGCTCGATGCGGCGCGAGTGAAATCGCTCAAAGAATTTGCTGCCGAGCACTCGCTCTGCATTGATGGCATCGTCAATCCGCCGAAGGACGATGCCGACCTCACTCGGTTCGAAGCCGAGATTCGCACCGCTGCGGATGTCGGAGTGCAGGCGGTTCGCACGGTCGTGATGCCGGGGCGGCGGTACGAGCAGTTCAAGTCGCTCGCCGACGTCCGTGAAGCCGAAGCGAAGGCGTTGAGGATGCTCGAACTCGCGGTGCCGATTGTCACCAAGCATCGCGTTCGGCTCGCGGTCGAGAACCACAAAGATCAGCGCATCGACGAACGGCTCGCGCTCTACAAGCACCTCAGTTGCGAGTTCATCGGCGCGACGGTCGATACGGGCAACAGCTTCGCGTTGCTCGACGATCCGTACGGCGCGATCGAGGCACTGGCTCCGTATGCCTTCACCGTCCACTTCAAAGATCAAGCCTTGCGCGAGTACGAGCACGGCTTCTTGCTGGCCGACACCCCGCTGGGGCAAGGCAGTTTCGACATGCCGCGCATCGCCGCGATCCTCAAACGCGCGAAGCCCGACATTCGCATGATGCTGGAACTCATCACCCGCGACCCGCTCAAAGTGCCGTGCCTCACCGACAGGTTCTGGGCGACGATGCCGACTGCGTCCGGGCACGACCTCGCGCGAACCCTTCGTTTCGTGCGCGAACATCCGGCGAAGGCGTTGCAAGATGTTGACTCGCTCTCGCTCGACAAGCAAGTTGCACTCGAAGACGCGAACATCGCCGCGAGCCTGAAGTTCTCTCGCGAGGAGCTGTCGTTATGAGTTTCACTCGTCGTCAATTTCTGAAGTCGGTCGGCGTGGCAGCCATGGGTTCAACGATGGCGAACGCCGAGCCTGCTCGGTCGGCCAACAATATCGTGCGAGTCGGCGTCATCGGCACGGGAGTGCGCGGCAAGTACTTGATCGGCAATCTGCCGCCGTCGGTGACGGTCGGAGCGATCTGCGATTGCGCGTCGCTGCGGATTTCCAGTGTCATGGAGCCGAAAGGAGAGTTCGCCAAAGTGCTCGCTCCCTTCACGCAGGCCGATGCCGCGAAGTGCGCGACGTTTCAGGACTACCGCCGCTTGCTCGATCGAGCGAAATCCAAAGACAAACTCGACGCCGTCATCATTGCGACGCCGGATCATCATCACGCGCTCGCGGCGATTCTGGCTCTGGAAGCCGGATTACATGTCTATCTCGAGAAGCCCGCGACCGTCTGCATTCGCGAAGGCCGATTGATCGCCGACGCCGTGAAGCGCACGGGTCGAGTCCTGCAAGTCGGCAGCCAGCAACGGACGATGGAAGTCAATCGCTTCGCCTGCGAGTTCATCCGCAACGGCGGACTCGGTCGGATCACGAAAGTGGAACTGCCGTCCTATCCGGGACCGTTGCCGATGCCGTCGCTCGAAGCAGAACCGGCGTTCGGCGGAGTCGACTTCGACCTCTTCTGCGGCCCGGCTCCATTGCGGCCGCATCACCGGCACTTGTGGATGAAGGAAGACTTCAAAGTCGGCGATCTGTTGTGGCGCGGTTGGGATCTGTTCCGAGACTACTCCGGGCACCTGATGACGAACTGGGGAGCACACACGGTCGACATGGTGCAACTCGCCCTCGGTCGCGACGACACCGGACCGGTTGAAGTGCGTGCAGTTGAACCAAACTCCGTCGCTGAGTTATGGCCGCACTGGAAGTCGAAGACACCGGCGCCTGTGAGCGACTCTGCAACCTCAGCTTCCGATCGTCGCTTCTGGCCGGTGACGATGAAGTACGCCGACGGGATCGAGCTGCACTTCACACCTTCGAAGTCGACTCAGGTTGAGGATCTGAAAAATCCCGACTTCATCGTCTTTCACGGCGAGAAAGGCCGCTTGAAGATGCGTCGCAACTATTTCGAGACCGACCCGCCGACGCTCATCACAAACGGCCCCGACGCTGCCGCAATCGACAAGTGGAAAGGGGGCGGTCACGTCGCTCGTCCCCACATTGAAAACTGGCTCGACGCGATCCGTTCGGGATCGGCGCTAAACGCTCCGATCGAAGTCGGGCATCGCACCGTAACGATCTGCCATTTGGCCAACATCACCCGCGAACTGAATCGCCCCTTGCGCTGGGATCCGCATCGCGAGCACTTCATCGATGACGCTCCTGCCAACGAGTCGCTCAACCGCTCCCGCCGAAACGGCTTCAGCCTGCCTTGATCCCATGTGAACGGAGATCAACTCAACGGAAACCTAGCCCCCAATCGAGACGACTGACCGGCGACGAAATTCCAGCCCCCAACGCGAAAACCTGATGCAGCTCGATACAAACCAGGACGGAGCGATAACCCTCGAAGAGGCGAAGCGTCTCCGACGCTGACTGGATCCTCCCGCTCGCAACCATGTCACCTGCGACCGGTCGAGCGCTCGCAACGGTCGTTAACCCAGACGCGGCGAGACGCAGAGACAACCGAGAGTTTCGGGCGAGATCGGGCCGGGACGCCGACGCGGGCGGGCGACCAGAACCTCGCGCGACGTGCCGAGACAGAGACTTCGAGACGCGACGCGGTGCTCGAAGTGGTTGCGAGAACTGGCGATAGAACGCGAAAAGGCCGCCATCCGAGGATGGCGGCCTTTCGTGTAACCCGACGGTATCTCAGTTTCGCTACCGTCAAAACAAGTGGCGGGGGCCGGATTTGAACCGACGACCTCGAGGTTATGAGCCTCGCGAGCTACCAGGCTGCTCCACCCCGCGTCATGAGCTGAACTTTCGTTCAGCCGGTTTTTGGTGACGACGTATTCTAGCGGCTGACGTTCGGTCGTCGAGGCACCTGCCGGTAATTTTTTTTGGATCGTGATCGAGGCTTGTTTCGGTTGCACGGCAAAGCTCGAAGCTTCACTCGCTCTTGGCCCAGGCTCGGACTGATCCTTCGTCGTCGATCTCGACGTGAAGCACATTCGGGCGACAGCAGACAGGGCAGTCTTCCACGAACGGCTGTTCCGTCCCCGCCGAGGCGTCCACCGGCACGACGATCTCTTCGCCGCACGAGTCGCACACGTAGGCAACCTCATCCGCGATCGCCGGTTGATGTGTATTCCGCCGCCTGCGCTTCACGGCTCTTCCCCCGCAGCGAAGTCGTTGGCCACCTGCCGGCAAGGTGATTTGAACGTCTACTTGCGAGCCAGCCCGACCATCGGGCCGTTGCGTTGCGCTTCCCACTTCGCAAAGCCATCGTCGAGGAACTTCGCGAACTCGCCGTTAACTCGTTCGGCCCCCTCGTACTTGGAGAGCACGGTTTCGCCATCCGGAAGCACGATCGCGTACGACGGCAGCGTGACGGACCCAAACCAATCCTCCTGCAACTTGCGGTTCTTTTCGAGCAGCATCTCCGCCAGTTCGGGATCGGTCACGGTCGGTACGTTGTCGGCGTAGAGCTGCACGCGGACGAGCTTCCGCAGCCGTTCGACGATCTCCGGGCGACTCATCGCACCCTTTTCCATGTACCGGCAGTTGGCACAGTTGACGCCCGTGAAGTCGAGGAACAACGGGCGATTGGTCGCCTTCGCGAATTCGCGGGCCGAATTGAAATCAAGCGCATAACTCAACCCTCCGTGATACAACACCGGTCCAGCCGGACGAGCCGCGGCAGCGATTTCAATCTCCGCACCGCGGCCCATCGGTTCGCCGACGTGCAAGCGCTGCGGAGCAAATGCGACGATGTTCGCCCACAGCTTTCCAGTCGGTTTTTCCGGTGCGAAAAGTCCGACAGCGAGGTAACCCGCGAGGCCACAAAACGCAATCCCGAACATCAACCGGAGCACGCCTATCTTTTCCAACGGCGTGTCGTGCGGCAGTTGGAACAGTCCGAACAGATACATTCCGGACACAATTGCCAACACCATCCATGCGGACATGACGAGTTCAAAGTCGAATATCCATGGAACCGGGTGCCAGACGAGATCTGCCACGCTGAGGAATTTCAATGCGGCTCCGATCTCGAGAAGCCCCATCGTCACCTTGACCGCGTTGAGCCAACCGCCTCCCTTGGGCATCCGATGCAACAGGCTGGGAAAGAGCGCCAGGAAGAAAAACGGCAGCGAAAACGCCCAGGAGAATGCCAGTAGGCCCAGCACGGGGTAAAACCACGAACCTTTGGCCGCCATAACCAGCACACCGCCGACAAACGCAAACGTGCATGTGAACGACGTCAGGGTGAATGTCAGCGCCATGAACAGCGTTCCCAGCAATCCGCCTCGACCTTCCCGTTCCGATGTGAAACTTAGCAGCCAGTTCGGGATGTGAATCTCGTACATCCCCAGCAGGCTTAAGCCAAAGAACACCATCACGATTGCGATACCGATATTCAGCCAGCCGTTGTTGGCCAGCGTGTTCAGCGATGTCGCTCCAAAAATCACACTCATCAGAAACCCAAGGACAGTAAATGTGGCAATGATTCCGCCGGCGTAAACGGACGCCATCGTGATTGGCTTGTGGTGCTCCTTCTCCGACTGTTTCAAAAAGAAGCTGACGGTGATCGGGATCATCGGAAACACGCAAGGTGTCAACAGCGACACGAAGCCCGCGCCGATCGCTGCCAGCAAGAATGCCACGAAGCCTCCCGACGCGGCATTCGGCGCGTTGGCTCGCGCGGGGAGTGCGGCCGGCGCGGGGGCAACGGCTGTTGGGACGGCGCGGCCCAGCGGGGCGGGAGCGGCAGATTTCGGATGAACACTGTCGATCAGATTCTTGGCTTCGGATGATTTTAGCGGGCCGGCGAGGATGAACAACGACGGCGCATCGACCACGGAATCGGCCACGTCGACCTGTCCTTGAAACTTCAGCCCCGTCGGAAAATCACAGACACGCTCGGTGCAAATCTGAAAACCAATCTGCCCGGTGATCTTGATCGGGCCGGGAGACGCCGTCGCGGGGACTTCAAACCTGCGAGTCCAGACGGCTTCGTTTTCGTAGTACCGCAACTCGGCGTCACCGAACTGTTTCTCCCTGGCAACCTTTGGAGGTAGAGCGTCAAATCCCTGGCCCAGCGGTTTCAAGCCGCCAGCTTCTTCGACCACGATTGCCGTCGGCAGTGGCCCGCCGCCGTCAGGCAACTCCGGTTGGTCGAGCGTGTAGATGTGCCATCCTTGACCGATCGTGGCTTTCACGCTCAGCGTGATCGTCCCTCCGGGCGGAACCTGTTTCGGGTGCGCCGATACGGTCCAGTCTGTGCCGAGTTGCGGGTTGGTCCTTTTGCCGACGAGGTGACGGAACGAGGTCGAGCCAGCGTCTGACGGCGCTTCGCCCTCAGCGGTGACGACTCGTGCTGGTTCGTTCGTGCTCACGACAGGTGTGACGTCGGCCGGCGAACTGTTCGCGAGGCTGACTTCAAACTTGTGCTCGGGCTGCGGCATGCATCCGGTCTGGTTGCAAACCTGCGTCTTGATCGAGCCGCGAACGGTCACGGCGTTCCGCGCGACGTCCGGCTCGATTCGATACCGGCGGGTCCACGTGACCTGTTCGTAAAATTTCTCGACCTCTTGTTCCTCGTCGGCCAAGATGAGCTCTCGTTCGACCTTTGGCTTGCGGTCAGCAATAAAACCATCGTCGATCGCAGTCAGGGCGGGAGGTTCATCCACTTTGATCTTCGTAGCAGCGCCGAACGCGGGGTTGGTCGAATACGTGTAGTGCCCGGCGGGAATTTTTGCTTCGATCCGGAGCGAGACCTCATCGGCCTTGCCGCCCGGCACGATTTGCACGTCAAACGTGATCGGTCGGGCACGCTTCGCAGTGCCCGATGCTGATCGCGGTTCGCCCAGCAAGTTTTGGAATGCCGGTTCCTGACTGGACGCGGTTGTCATCCAGAGACCAATTCCAGCCAGAACTGCCAGAAGGCCAAACAAGCCTCGGCGAAGGGATGTTAGTCGTGTCGGCATGTTGATCATCCGTCTCGAGAATCCGGCCGTGGCCATGAATCGACGCACGTGTCGGGCACCTTCTTCGATGCACTGGCCGGTGTGAGGTTTCGATGCCGATGGAAACTACGTCACTGCCGCAGTTTCTGCTGGAATCAGCTCGGGTCGGGGAGGGGTGGGTTGCTGGTCCTGCCGACCGTAGACACGGCCACCGTCAATGGTATCGGTCGGATCATACCCCCGCCCGCCAATCCGGACAACCGGAATGTTTTGTCAAAATCTACCGAAGATTCCGATTGTAGCGGTCGATAGATACTGCTGGTGAACGTCGCCGATGCTGCCGGCCTATCCCATGCGGATCGACCGGTCGGACGGCGCGGGCATCGCATCGTTCCGAACCGCAAGCCCCTCTGAAACCGTGAGTGAGAACATGAAACTGACACGACAAGTTGCGTCCGCTGTCTGTCTCTGGAGTTGTGCGTGGGTGGCGCTCGGTTCGACGGGATGCCAGTCTACCGTCGGTGGCCAGACGCTGCCGTCCGCCTATTACCTTCGCGACGACGTGCAGTACTTCCCGCCCGGGCCGGAATTCCTCCTGAGCCGCCAGGTGGAGGCGATCGAAGAATACAAACTACGTCAACAGGGATTGGAAGCCGACACCGTCGATCCATCCAAGCAGCGCGAACGTGAAACCGAGTAGGCCGTTGTCGGCGACGGAAGGATGGCCGCCCTCGGCCGTCCGATTCACGAATCCGCTCCACGATGACGAGACACCAACCCGACGAGGACTGCCGAGGGTGGCCGTCCCACGATGAATTGAAGAGTTTTCCCCGTCCCCCTGTGACCCCGTGAGCGCCCGTCTCAGGCAGTTTTTCGTGCGTCGCGATTCGCTGAGCCGGCTCGGTGAGCACCCGGCCTCGAAAAGCGGCGTCCAAGGGGGGACGAACCCTTCGCCACCGACGACCTTCGTTGAAACCTGTCGGGCAGGAATCACGCAGTTCGTCGGTGCGCGAAGGGAATTTGTCTTGATTCACACTGCGTTCCCCTGCGAGGCGGAATGATGGACGCTGCTCAAGCCCAAACACTCATCGTCAACGCACTGACCTGGATCGGGTTCGCGCTGATGTGTGGCCTTGCCGCCAAAGCCATCATGCCAGGCCGTGACCCCGGCGGCGCGGTGGTGACAATGGTCCTCGGTATCGGCGGGGCGCTGATCGGCGTTGCCGTGCACGCCTGGTTCACCGGCCAGAGAATTCAAAACCTGATCACGCCGATCGGCTTCGGTGTCGCGACAGCAGGATCATTCGTGTTGCTCGCCGTCCATCGGATGCTGCGTGGCCGGAGGTACTACCGCCCGCACGATAACGTGATCGATGAAGTCGTCGTGCGCGAACCGCGGTATCGACGACGACGACGCGTCCGTTACACGGACCTCGATTAGTCGCGGGTCCAGTGCACGGTAGGAGCGGGCTCTGTCCCGCGACCGTCGTCCGTGGCCGTCGTCACCTTCAAGAGTCCTGCGAATGTCGCCGGGCAGAGCCGCACCCTACAGACGCGCGACACGGTCACTTCGCCGCCGAGGCCTGCGCGGATCGCAGTTGCTCGCCTTTCAGACGTTCAACGATGGCTTTCGCCGCGGTCAAAGCGTCGGCGGTTTGCTTCGCCGCGGCGGTGGCAGCTTCGAGGGCTTTCAATTGGTCCGGCGTCGGAGTCGCTTCGGCGACGGCCTTGTCGGCGGCGGCTTTCGCGGCCGTGGCTTGATCGGTCGTCGTTTTCACCTTGGCAGTGGCGTCTGCGACCGCTTTGTCGGCGGCGGCTTTCGCGGCGACCTTCGGATCAACGAGCGGTTTCACGGCATTGAAGATCTGCTCGGCGGCCTGAAACGCAGCGGTCTTTGCCGGCACGTCCTTCTTGTCGGCGGCTGCTTCCGCAGCCGCTTTCTCGGCGCGGGCCTTCTCCATCGCGGCGTTCGCGGCGGTCAGTGTGGTTTCGACGGCTTTGACCGCTTCGGTTTTGATCGGGACCTGCACGGTCGCGGCGTTGAGTTCGGCTTGGGCGGCGACGGCGGCGGCTTGCGTGTCGGCTGCGGTCTTCACGGCGGCGTCAGCAACGGCTTTCTTGTCGGTCATCGCCTTTTGCAGAGCGGCAACCTGCGCGGCCGACTGGTCGGCGGCGGCTTGCGCAGCGGTAGCGACTTTCGTAGCTTCGTCGATCCGCGCGGCCAACGGCGCGGGATTCGTCACGATGGTCGCGCGGTCCTTGCCGTCGGCGGTGAAGACGCGCACGACGCCAGTCCAGTCACCGGCCAACGCGAATCCGGCGGTGTTCGCGAACGTGGCTCGCAGGCCGAGGTCCGCGTGAGCCGGAAACGCGACGACCTGGCCGCCGTCCTGATTCCACAGCTTGGTCACGCGATCGCGGCCGGTGCTGACAAGGCGTCCGTCGCGGAGGAATTCGACATTCCCCGCGCCGCCGCCGTGGGCTCCCCAGTTCTTGTACATCGAGCCGCCATTCATTTCCCACAGCTTGATCGTGCTGTCCTCGCTGCTGGACGCCAGCGCATTGGAATCCGCCCGCCACGACACACGGGTAATCGTGCCGGTGTGGCCGGTGAGTGTGTAGAACTCGCGACCGGTCTCGGCCTCCCACACGATGAGCCCGTTCGCCCGGTCGCCCGTGGCGAGCAGCACTCCGTCGGGACTGAACTCCAACGTGGTAATCCAATCAGTGTGTTTCTTCAATTCGTAGACCTGTTCGCCGTCGGCGGTCGAGAAGACTCGGACGATCTTTTTCGGTCCGCCGAGCGCGATCAATCCGTGGTTCGGACTGATGTCCGCCGCCAGCACCGCGTCCGCTTCCGATCCAATCTCGAACACGCGTTTGCCGGTCTTCACATCGAACACGATCGCTTTGCCGGTCTGACCGCCGCGCCCTCCGGCGGCCAGCAGCAGCGAACCGTTGCGGCTGAACTTGAGGACGTTCACCGTCCCTTCGGGGAACGGCAACACGGCGGCGAGCAGCATGTCGCTGAGGTTGTAGAGCAGCACCTGCTTGTGCCCGGAGACAGCGACCAGCGGCGACCACGGATTGGCGGCAAGCGCCGTGACGGCATTGCCGCGCGGCGACACCGCGACCGGTTCCGTCGGCAGGTTCTCCGGCATCGGCGGCGGACCGTCGGGCTGCCCGGCCGAGATGCTCGTCGTCGCGAGCGAGAAGTTCGACTTCTTCTTCACCTTCGGCTGGCTGCTGGCATTCTCAAGCGCTCCCCCTTCGATCCATTGCTTGATCAGATTGAGCTGCTCGTCGGGGAGCTTGGGCTCCTTGGGAGGCATCGCCGGCTGTTCCTTGTGCGTGACCAGGTCCCACAGCCGGCTGGCCACGAGGTCACCCCCTTCCACCACCGCGCCCGAGGCACCGCCGTTCATCGTGGCTCCGTACGTGTCGAGCACGAGCCCGCCCTTCGCCATGTCGGCCCCGTGACACGTCCCACATTTCGCACGGAAGATCGGCAGGATGTGGTCGGTGTACGTGATTTTCGGCGCGGCTGGCTTGGCTTCCTGGGCAAAGGCGGCACCCACGGAGCAGGCGCTCGCGATGAAGGCAGCCAGGATGGTTCGATTGCGCTTGGTCATGATTATTCTCAACTCAGATGGAGTTGGGTTGGATTCTGTTTTGGAATCGGGCCGCCGTGATCGTTCGACTCCTCACCCCCGACCCCTCTCCCCCAAAGGGGGCGAGGGGAGTTTGTTTAGTGGTTGAACAGGAATTCCCGGCTGTTGAGCAACGCCCAGAAGATGTCTTCGAGGCCCTTTTTCACGTCGCTCCCCTGCGCGAGCAGCGGCTTGAAGCTCTCGACTTCGGCGGGCGTGGGCTTGCGGCTCAGCGTGGCGATGTAGAACCGTTCGACAATCGCCAGCGGGTCCAGTTTTTCGTTGAGGTACTTGTCGATCTGGCCCCCTTGCTGGATCTTCTGGTTGACGGTTTCGCCGTTGAGCAGGTGCAGGGCCTGAGACAGCGTCGGTTCCATTTTCACTTCGCACGAGCAGACGGTTTCACGCGTCGCCCGGCCGAACGTGGTGAGGAAGTAGGTCGATGTCGCACCGTTGGCAATCTGCGTCGCACGGGCACCTAGCGGCAGGCCAGGGAATTTGTCCTTCGTGCCGGTCACTTCGCTGATGCAATCGAGCACCGATTCGGCCTTGATCCGCCGCAGGTTCGCGTGGGCGAAGTTGCGTTCGTCGGTCGTGTTCGATTCGTTCCGCTCGGTCGATCGCTGGTACGCCTGTGACTTGCAGATGTCCCTCACGAGTTGTTTGAAGTCGTAGTTCGTCGCCGTGAACCGCTTGCCGAGTTCCGCGAGCAGTTCAGGGTTCGACGCCGGGTTGCTGACGCGCACGTCATCGACCGGTTCGACAATGCCCGCCCCGAAGAAATGCTCCCACACGCGGTTGGCGAAGTTCGTCGCGAAGAACGGGTTCTGCGGAGATGCCAGCCACGCGGCCATCACGTCGCGGCGGTCCTTGCCCGCCACCGGAGGCACATCGCCGCCGAGGAATTTCGGCGGCATGACGCGTCCGCCAACCGGATGCGACACCTCGCCGCCGCCGCTGTTGAACACGATCGTTTCGCGGTAGTCTTCGCCCTGCTTGCGTCCGATCTGCGAAAAGAACGCGGCGAAACTGTAGTAGTCGTCCATCGTCCAGCGGTCGAACGGATGGTTGTGGCACTGGGCACACTGAATTCGCATCCCCATGAACACCTGGGCGACGTTTTCGGACACCTTCAACGTGTCGCGTTCGTTCTGGTAGTAGTTCGTCTGCGGAACCTTGAACGTGCCGCCGCTGGCTCCGAGCAGTTCCTGCACCATTTTGTCCAGCGGCACGTTCTTGCCGATCTGTTCGCTGAGCCACGTGTAGTACAGCAGCATCGGCTTGTAGGCGACCTGGTTGGTCGTGCGGATCGTCAACCATTCGGCCCACTTGCCAACCCAGATTTCGGTGAACTCCTTGCGATTGACCAGTTCGTCAATCAGCCTGGTCCGCTTGTCGGGAGCCGGGTCGGCCATGAACTTGGCGTACTCTTCCGGCGACGGCAACAGGCCGACGAGGTCGATGTAGATGCGGCGGATAAACGCTTCGTCGGAGCAGATGCCGGACGGCGCGATGCGGAGCTTGTTGAGCTTCGCGTTCACCAATTCATCGACGTAGTTGACGGGCTGTTGGGCCGGAAACGTAAACTTCAGCCCCTTCGGCAGCACGATGTACTGCGATCCGACGGTGAACGTGGAGAAGCGGGCCATGATGTACGCTTCGCCGCGAGCACCCGCCTTGACCAGACCGGCTTCGTTGATGGCGGCTGAGTTGTCATTGTTCGACAGGAACAGGGCGAGGCCCGTGACGTCGCGGTCGGTGCCGTCCGAGTACGTCGCCACCACCGTCACCTGCTGCGTTTCGCCTTCGCCGTCGAGCACGGCCTGCTTGGGATAGATTTCCACGCCGGTGACCGTGGGGATTTCCGCGGGGTCAGCCGGGCAGCCGGCCGTGATCCAGCGCAACAGTTCCTGATTCAATTCCGATTCCGGTGCGAACCGTTTGCCGCCCGTGTGCGGAACAGCACCGGTCGATTTCTCGACGACCAGGCTCGCCGCCGGCACGGCCAGATCGACGCGGCGGCCACTCAATTCGCGAGTCAGCCGGTAGTGGTCTCCGTTGGGATCGAACCCGAACAGCGAAATTCGGAATCCATCCTTGCCGCGCGCGGCACCGTGGCAGCTTCCCGAATTGCAGCCGGCCTTCATGAAAATCGGCATGACATCCAGCTTGAAACTGATGTCGCGCTGAACGCCTGCCTTTTCGACTTTGACTGGGACCATGACCGCCTTCCCCGCGAACTCGATCTTCATTTCCGTGGCCCCGTCGACCGCGGGCCAGAACGTGTTCGCTTCGCGGCGCACGAGCGCGGGGTTGGCCAGTGTCATCTGCGCCTGCGCAGTCACATCGCGGGTGAGGCCGTCCGAATACACCGCCTGCACGACCATCAGTTGCCGATCCTTGCTCGTGGCCAGATTGACCGCGGGCGGGAAGACTCGCAGTTCGGTCACGTTGGCGTCCTGGGCGGATGCCGACGCTGCGAGGCCGGAAATACAGACGGAGATCAATGCGAGTTGTCGGAGGTTCATCGCCGCTTTCCTTTCAAAACTGTCGCCCCCTCTCCCCCCTTGGGGGAGAGGGTTGGGGTGAGGGGGCCGCACGGTTGCTTGACTTTCCCTCACCCCCGACCCCTCTCCCGAAGGGAGAGGGGAAGAGGTTCACGTTGTCACTGTCCAGCCGCCTTCTTCGCCTTGTCCTTTTCCTGCTGATCCAACCGCAACTGTTCGAGCCGGCTGAGCCGTTTCGGCGGCGCTGCCGCAACAGGAGCCGGAGCGGCGGGAGCCGCGGCGGCCACGGGCATTGGCGGTGGGTCGGTCTTTTTGGGAGGCAACGGCACGTCGATCCGCAGCTTGCCGGTGCCGATGTTGTGGACGACCGGTTCGCCGTTTTCGGTGACGACGATCCGGCAGAACAGATTCTGGTGGTTGCCGGCCGGCGACGTTGGATCGGTCGTCAGCTTGAAGACGATGTCTTTCGTGTCCTTGGTGATCTCCTGCTGCGCGGTCGTCACCTTGTTCGGCAAGCCGAATAGATCGACCTTCGCGGCGCCGGGGAAATCGACCTGCTTCGTCATGTGAATGACGACCTCCGTCTCCTTGCCTTGTTCCACGGCCGTCTGCTCGAACGCGAGGTTCAAGTACATTTCGGCGACGCGGAGGTTCGCGAACGGAGTGCAGACCATCAGCGGACCGGCACCGGCGTCGGATTGGCCACGCACGGCGATCTTCCACGAGTTGATTTCGGCGTTGCCGGCGGCGTTCATCGGGATGACCGCTTCCGTCTGCCCTTCGGCAATCGAAATCGACCCGCTGGCGTTCACGCCGGGAGGCAACCAGAGCATGTCGATCTTGATCGGAGCCTTGAACCCTTCCTTGCGCGTGGCCACGACCTTCAATTCCATCTGGCCGCCGCGAACGATCGGCACTTTCGGTTCGACGATGGAGATCGTGAACGGCGCTTCGTTGCACACGGCCACCGGCAACTTCTGGGTGAACTCGGTCCAAAACGGAATGTTGTTCTGCCCGCGAACGAGCGTCATGTCCTGTCGCACTTTCCCCTCGATCTTGGCCATCGGCTGAGCCGGATCGTTGAGCGATCCGATGATGTCCGCGAGCGTTCCGCCGAGCGCCGCGTCGGCCGGGACGTTGAAGATCACTGGCACCTGCGACAGGTTCGCCGGCAGGCCAGGGCATTCGATCGTCACGCCCGGCGGCAGGTTTTCACCGCGGATCGCCAGCGGGCCGCCAAAGTCCACGCGGCCGGCGTTGAGGACAATTCCAAACCGGTTCCCCTTCGGCACGGCCACGCTGGGCTGCACGTACTGCTGGAACTCGACCACGGTCAGGTCGAGCCGCGGCTTGATCGGAGTCAGTTCCACGCGGTAGGCATAGTACGGCCCGCCGTTGCCGAGGTGATCGCGAACCTGGATGACGTAGTCGCCATCGTTGGGAACGCTGAACCGCAGATAGCTGTCCGGTCCACCCGAATCATCGTTGGCGGCAATTCCGCCGCCGCCCGCGCCAAAAATCGTCAGCACCGGATCGAGCGGCGATCGAATGCTGCGCGCGTGAACCCGCACGTCGTACACTTCGCCCTTTTTCGCCGTGAACCGGAAGTGATCGACATCCCCCTCCTTGCCGATGACGCCGTTGAGCGCGATCGGCGCAGTGAAGCGGGTCGCGTTGTCATGCGTCTCGTTTGGCTCCGCCTCGATGACGTTGCCGAAGTCAGAAACGCGAAGCCAATTCGGCGACGGAGCGATCCCGCGCTCGTCCTTGGCGAACAGTTGAAACTTCGGTTCGACGAGACCCGGCAGCGTGAGCATTTCCTTGCGTTCGCCCGCGACATCGCCGAGGTACGTGACTTCGACGGGCTGCCCGATCTGCCCGCCCGCCGGCAGCGTCGCCAGCGGGCGCGGATAGTTGCCGATGTGGACTCGGTACAGACACGCTCCGTTCCCTGCGTACGAACTTTCGCGAACCTGGATGATGTACTTGCCGTCCTCCGGTGCGACGATCGACGCGATCCCGTCCTGCCACACGAGGGCCGCGTCGTCACTGGACGCGAGTTCAAACCGCGCGGCATTCAGGATGGCCACGTAGACATCGAACAGCGTGATGCCCAACCGGATGCCTTCGACCTCGGCGGTGATCCGGTCCCCCTTTTTGGCCTCGACCACGTAGTAATCGACATCCTCGTTGTCGGCCGTTCCGTTGACGACCGAGTTCATTTCGATCGGCTGCGGCGCGGCGAAGTCGCTGTTGGGTTCTTTCTCAGCGACTTCTTTGAGGGCTCCGACGAAGAACGGCCGCAGCTCGGAGATGCCGGTCGCCGTGCGAACCCGAACGCGGTGACTGCCGAGTTGCGCGTCGGGGGCGATCTTGAACGTCGCCTTCACCGCCTGCGGATTCACGACCTCCAGCTTGGTCACCTCGATCCCCGGCTCGTAAAACAGGACCTGCTGCGCGTCGTCCAGCCGAGCACCGGAGAGCGTGACTTCGACCTCCGTCCCCCGTTGCCCGCCGCGCGGCGACGTGCCGCCCAGCGACGGAGACGCGGCGTGAAGGTGTGTTGAAAGAACGAGATGAGCAGTCAAGGCAGCCATCGATGGCAGCCATGCCGGCATCAAGTGGATTCGTTTCGTGTGTTTCATAACGGCAAATGCTCCACGCGATTCGCGATGTCTTCCGGTTCGTACACTTTCGCGATCAGTTCCAGGTCATGCACTAATTGACCGACGCTTACATTCCTCTGCGGTGAAAAGACGACTCCCGCAAACGAGAGATCCAGTGACTGACGATGACGCGCCTCACGCAAGAAATCGACGTCCTGAGTAACCAGCACTCGACCCAATTCCGTGGCCCTGTCGAGCAACGCCACGTCGTCCCAAGTGTGCGCCCCCTCGTCCTGTGCCGTCACCACATCAACGCCTCGCTGGGTCAAGCCGTCGGTGACAGCCTGCTTCACGTGAACGTCCATGTACAGCCGTACGCTCACGACAGCTTCCCCAACGCGCGCAGTCGCTGGCGCCCGGGGGAATTCAATGACTCGGCCCGCAGTCGATCGATCTCCTCCCACTGCCGTTTGATCTCCGCGTCGAACTCGGCCTGATGGTCGTAATAGTACGCCAACGCAGAATGGACCTGGGCCAAGGTGAACGACCCCGGGTAAGCGTCACAAATGTCCTCGGGTGTCAGTCCGCAAAGGCGATCCATCACCACCTCGATCACTTTGACGTTGGTGTCGTCAATCCACGGACGCCCCTGTCCATCGAACCGGATGTGGGATTGAAGCTGCGGTTGAGTCGGCGTCTCGACGGTGGTGGACATGTTCGTCCTCCTCAAGTGTCAGCCCGGCGCCCGGTGCCAGCTGCTGGGCAACCGGGCTGGTTGAGTTCCAGCTACGCCAGCAATTCCTTGCGGACGTCGCCGCCGTCGATGATTTCGATCGGGCGATCGCCGGGGGCCATCAGTTCCTGATCGGCGTTGATCCCCAGGCAATGGTAGATCGTGGTGAACAGGTCTTGCGGTCCGATGGCGTTTTCTTCCGGTTCCGAAGCGGTCGCGTTCGACGAACCGTAAACGAGGCCGCGCTTGATCCCGCCGCCTGCCAGAACCACGCTGAACACTTTCGGCCAGTGATCGCGACCAGCGGTGCCGTTGATTTTCGGCGTGCGGCCGAACTCGGACGAAATCATCACCAGCGTGTCTTTCAACATGCCGGTCCGGTCGAGGTCGGTGATCAGCGTACTGAACGCCTTGTCGAACTCGGGCATCTGGTTTTTGAAGCCCTGCACGATCTGGCCGTGCATGTCCCAGCCGCCGAAAGTCAGGTTGACCAGTCGCACGCCGGACTGGACGAGACGCCGCGCCAGCAGCATGCGAGCGCCGGCCGTGCCGCGTCCGTACTCGTCACGGATCGCCGCCGGTTCGGCCTCGATATTGAACGCTTCCCGCGCCTGAGGCGACGAGATCAGGCTGTAGGCCCGGTCGTAGAAGGTGTCCATCGCGGCCAGGTCATCCGACTTTTCCTTCTTGATGAAGTAGTCGTTGATCGCGGCCAGAACCGTCTTCCGCGTGGTGAACCGCGAATCGTCGATGCCTGCTGGCAGGTTCAGGTCACGCACCTTGAATCCGCCTTGCGCCGGGTCGCTGCCCAAACTGAACGGCGAAAACGCCGAACTGAGGTATCCCGAGCCGGCGTATTCGTTCGGCATGTTCGGGATGCAAACGTACGGCGGCAGGTTCTGTCGCGGCCCGTACTCGTGGCTGATCACGCTGCCGATGCTCGGGAACTGGAGCGCGGGGCTCGGGCGGTAGCCGGTGTACATGTTGTGCGTGCCGCGCTCGTGAGCCGCTTCGCCGTGCGTCATCGAACGGATCACGCACAGCTTGTCGGCGATGTTCGCGATCTGCGGTAGTGTTTCGCCGAAGAGTTCGCCCGAAATCTTCGTTGGAACCTGCTTCATTTCGCCGCGATACTCGATCGGTGCGAACGGCTTGGGGTCGAACGATTCCTGGTGCGCCATCCCGCCGGGAAGGTAGATATGAATCACCGACTGCGCGGTGGCGGCGAATTTGTCGTATTTCTTCAGTTCCGCGCGGGCGGCCCGCAGGCGGAACAAGTCGGCGAGGTTCAGGCTGCCGATCCCGGCCAGTGCGCCCACGGTCAGGAAGCCGCGTCGCGAGACGTTCGGTTTCCGAAAGTGAGCCGGATCGTCCTGCCAGGTGCCAGTGATCCTTTGTGGTTGCTTCGACATCGAGTCACTCCATGAAAACAGGTTTCGAGGGTGGTGCGCTCCGATTCACTCGGCAGTAACCGGCATCGGGACGTTGCTTATCGCGAACGGCCCAGTCCGGAAAAAACCGCTATCCACAGGCAGGTTTCGCAGCCGGTAGGCCTTGGCTGCAAAAGGTAGTCAGGCAGGTCGTGTTCGTCTCAGCCGATCCCCAAGCGTTTTCTAGGTCTCGGGTGGTCTTGCCGGTACATAAACTAACCGACATTTGTTGAGATCGTCAAGCAGAGATGGCGAAGTTTATCGGCTGGTGAACCTGTCGAGGTTGAACCAAGGGTGACGCGCGAAGGTTAGGCCGCGGCAACTCATGTTGCGACGCTGCCGCGCAATCCCGGTCACGGAATTGGTTTCGATCGCATCGAGGCGTTTGGCGGCGTGTCGTCACAAAACTTGCGACCGGAACGACCGGAAAATATACTCGGCGTCGCTTCCCGATCGCCTGCGTGTTACGCCAACCTCGATCAGCGATCTTCGTCCCACCCCTACCTGGAGCCCTCCGATGTCGTTGTCGAAGTTGTCCGCTGTTTCGTTCGGTGTCCTTGCTGGTTGTTTCTGTTTCGCGACCTCGCTTCCGCCGGCAATCACGATCAACGCCGCTGAAGGAACGGCCAAATCCGATTGGACGCAGTGGCGCGGTCCGAATCGGGATGGCTTGTCGTCCGATACGGGTCTGCTGCGGACATGGAGCGACGCGGGACCGACTCTGGCTTGGAAGACGTCGGGATTGGGAAACGGCTACTCCAGCGTCGTGATCGCGAACGGTCGAATCTTCACGATGGGCGAGCGACAGGGAAAACAATTTGTGCTCGCGCTGGGCCTGGTTGATGGCAAGGAACTGTGGTCCGCCGAGATCAGCAGCGAAGGATATGACAATGCCGGCCGCGGCCCGCGTTCGACGCCAACCGTGGACGGCGATCTGGTCTTTGCCGTCAGTCCGCAGGGCGATCTCCTGTGCTGCGAAGCGGGCACCGGCAATGAAGTCTGGAGGAAGAATTACCGCAAGGATTTTGGCGGAGGTCGTCCCGGCTGGGGATTCTGCGAATCGGTGCTCGTCGATGGCGACAATCTGATGTGCACTCCGTGCGGCAGCAAGGCGTCGATTGTGGCGTTGAACAAGAAGTCGGGCGCCGAAGTCTGGCGGTGCGAGATTCCTCGCGCGGCGAGTGGTGGCAGTGGGTACTCCTCCATCGTGGTGTCGCACGGAGCTGGCGTGAAGCAGTATGTGCAGTTGTTCGGTTCCGGCTGCGGATGCGTCGGCGTGCGTGCCGGCGACGGCAGGTTTCTGTGGAGTTACGCCCGCGTCGGCAACGGCACTGCCGCCATCCCCACACCGATCATCGACGGCGACCATGTGTTCACATCGAGCGGCTACGGGACCGGGTCGGCACTTCTCAAGCTGTACAAAGATGGCGACGACGTGAAGGCCGAGGAGGTGTACTTCCTGAAGGGAGACGAGTTCCAGAATCACCACGGCGGGATGATTCGCGTGGGCGATCACATTTTTGCCGGGCACGGACACAACAACGGTTTTCCAATCTGCGTCGAGTGGAAGTCCGGCAAGATCGCTTGGGGCGGTGACCAGCGCGGCGCCGGCAACGGTTCGGCGGCCGTTGTGTACGCGGACGGGCAGCTTTACTTTCGTTACCAAAACGGGACGATGGCGCTGATCGAAGCGTCGCCGGAACGGTACAAACTGAACGGCAGGTTCAACATTCCCCAGGTCAAAGGCCCCAGCTGGTCGCACCCGGTCGTTTGGGGAGGCAAACTGTACCTTCGCGAGCAGGACAACCTGTTCGTGTACGATGTCGCGGCGAAGTGAATCGATCTCCGCCGCCGAGCGGCACCGGCATCAGCAAAAATCCAGCAGCGGAGAGGCGATGACCGCCGAACGCCACAGCGCAGCTGATGCCCAATCGACTCCGAGCCACACCACCCGCCGAACGGGCGAGACGCAGGTGATCTGGGTCCTGTGGCTCACGTACGGTTGCTTCTATTTCTGTCGACAGAATCTGTCGGCCGCCGTCCCCGGTCTCAAATCGCCTATTGACGAAGGGGGCCTCGGCCTGACGACGGCGGAAGTCGGTTCAATTCTGGGCGCGCTCAAACTCAGCTACGGAGTCGGCCAGTTGCTGAACGGATTGCTGGCCGAGCGTGTGTCGGCTCGCATATTGCTGGCCGTCGGTATGCTGACGTCGGCTGCGCTCAACGTGCTGTTCGGGTGGAGCACCGGGTTTTACTTCCTGCTGTTTGTGTGGGCGATAAATGGATACTTCCAGTCGCTCGGTTGGACTCCGTGCATGCGAGTCGTCGCCGACTGGATTCCGGTTGAACGGCGCGGACACAACATCGGGATCATCGGGACCGGATACCAGGCGACACAGGTGTTGACATACATCGTCGCCGGACTGGCCGCGCAGTGGCTTGGCTGGCGCGGTGCGTTGTTCGTCCCGGCCGGATTGCTCGCCGCCACCGCCGTGTTCATGCTGCTGTTCCTGCGCGACTCGCCAACGCGGACCGACAACGAAGCGGCGTTGACGGCGAATCCCGCTCCCGGTCCCGGTGTCAACCCGCGCGGATCGTTCGTGGAAAACCTGCTGCTGACCCTGACCAACCCCGCGCTCTGGCTGCTCGGAGTTTCGCTTGGGTTGCTGAACGCCTGCCGGTTCGGGTTCATGGATTGGGGCGTCACTCATCTGAAAGAGTTGCAGGGAACCGGCGTTGGCGAAGCCGCAGTCAAGTACGCCATTCTGCCGACCGGCGCGGTGCTCGGTTCGTACGTGACGGGCTGGGCGACTGACCGCTTTTTCGGAGGCCGACGGGCACCGGTCATCTGCGGCTTGTTGCTCGTGCTGTGCGGTCTGACGCTGATCTACGACGACGTCATCCGCTCGCGTCCGTCGGCAACTCCCGTGCTGCTGCTGCTCGTCGGCTTCTGCATCTTCGGTCCGCAGGTACTGCTGGTGGGGACCGCGCCCGCAGATCTCGCACGCCGAGGCACGTCGGCGGCCGCGGCGGGCTTCGTCAACTTCATGGGCTACATGGGGGGGGCCACCGGCGACTGGGTGACCGGGCGCATCCTCAAGCATGGCTGGCAAACCGCCATCTACGTTTGGGCCGCTTGGGCATTGGCCGCAGCCGTCGCTGCTGCATTGCTTTGGAACGCGACCTCGAAGCCGGACGAGAAACCGTAGGATGGCCGCCCTTGGCCGTCCTACACTACGCCTTCGCGACTGCTTGCTCGACGTGCCGGGACAGATCCGACAGGTTGGCGATTTTCGCCGCACAGCGCGGGTGTGCGAACAGCCGGACACGCTTCACGTAGTCGTCGAACTGTCGGCGGGCGAGGGCTTCCACGACGGGAGAGACTTCCTGCAACGGTCGGTAGCGGCGCTCCTTCGAAAAGTAAATGTCCACGTGGAACTCGACTTCGCGATGCGGCGGCGGTGCATCGATCAGGATGTCGGTCCCGCTGAGCGGCTCGCCCACGATCGGACTGAGATCGGCCGCGAGACGCGAAGCGACTCGCACGAGGAAGTCGAACGGCCGCCGAGCCAGCAGGTCGTACATGTCGCGATGCTGGGTGTGGCTGTACTCGGCCACGCGCTTGAACAGTTGCCGTTTCGGACCGAAGATGCCCGCCAGCAACGGTTCGCAGGCCGTATCGCGGACGCGGTCGCGCAGCAGGTGAATCGTCTCCGGCTCGCTGAGCTGGAAAAGCTGCCGCAGGTCCAGCTCGCGATGCACTTCAAAGAACGTGCGGGCGAACATGCTCGTGGCCGATCGGACCGCGTGATGCCAGTACACCTCGCTGAACATCACGTACCGGGCGAAGACCATCAGTTCGGCGGCGGTCTTCCCCTTGGAACTGATCGCCAAGCCGTCGCCGGCTTCGTTCAGCACCAGCGACTGGATCAGCCGCTGCTTGTCGAAATTTCTACCGTACGGCACGCCGCAGTGCAGGCTGTCGCGCTCGAGGTAATCCATCTTGTCGATGTCGATCGGTCCCGACAGGATCGACCTCAGCAGGCGCAAGCGCGGCGAATTGGTGCGGGCGACGAGCACGTCGAGCACTTCGGCCGGGTCGATGTGCCACGAGTCGCACAGCACCTGTGCGAGTTCGCGATCCGGCGAGAGGAACTCGGCAGCGTATTGTTCGTGCGGCGGGAGATCGGCCAGCCCCATGTCTTCGATGGGATGGCAGAACGGCCAGTGCCCGAGATCGTGCAGCAGGGCGGCCACCATCAAGACTTCCGCAGTGTGACAATCGACGACCTCGCAGAACCGCCGATCCTTGCCAAGCTGCCAGAGGTATCGCAGCGCGTTGTGAAACACCCCGAGCGCATGCTCGAACCGTGTGTGCATGGCTCCTGGGTAGATTCGCGACACCAGTCCCAGTTGCGTGATCTGCGACAGCCGCCGGAACTCCGCCGTATCGACGATGACTCGCACGCGCGGCGTGAAGGGGACGTCCAGCTCGTGCGGGATGCGGATGATTCCCTGATCGGAATCCAACCGCACAAGCTCGGGAATGTCGATCAGCGGATGGCGCATAACAATCGTTCGCCCTCCGGCCGCGGGCCAGCACCGGCGATCCGCGAGATCAAGCCGTCAAAACAGCCGGCTGATGTCGAGCCAGATGACCCACACCATCAGGCTCAGCACCATCATCAGACCGACATAATTGGCTGCAATGACCACGCGCTCGCTGGGCGGTTTGCCACGAATGCCCTCCCAGCACAGAAACACAAAATGCCCGCCATCGAGCACGGGGACCGGCAGAAAGTTGAGCACGGCCAGGTTGACGCTCAGAATGGCCAGAAACAGGATCAGGTCCGGCACTCCGCGCTCGGAAAAAATGAACGCCACCTGGGCAATCGTAATCGGACCGCCCAGGGCCTTCATGGAGATTCGCCCGCTGATCAGACTCTGAATGGTCAACCGAACCTCGATGATCGAATTCCACGTGTGACGGAAGCCAAGCTGAACGGCATCGCCGACGCCGGCGGCACGTTTGACGAGCGTGAGCGGTTCCGTGATCAGCCCCCGCGTCGGGAGATACCAACTCCCATCCTGCACGGGCGCGAGATCCACCACCTTCGGCTTGGAGTTTTTGGTATCGAACGGGATCACAGTCAGGCGGACGGTCCAGGTGGGATCGATGGATTGCATCTGCCAGAACACGGTGGCCCAATTGCGATTCTTCGCCCCGAATTCGTAGGGCTTGAAGCGGTCGGGCGGACGGCCGTTCGGCAGGAGGAATTCCAGTTCCTGGACGTTGTCGTTCTCCGAGATTCTTCCGGCAGCCGGTCCGCTCGGGTCCACCTTGATGACCGTGTGCAGCACGTGAAAGGCCACGCCGATCGAAGGCACCGAAAGCGGACAATCGGCTTCAAACGGACGTTCCAACCAACCGGGACGCGACTCGGGGACCAGCGGCACGTCGATGATCGCGGAGTCCTGCCCCTCGCGCAACCGCTTGACGCGAATGACGACCTCCTGGCCAGCCAACTCGGAAAAGTAGTCGGGCAGACGCAGGGGATCGAGGTCGCCGCCGACCGGCCGCTCATGGCCGTTGACGATCACGTGCGTGATTTTGTCGCCCACCCTGAGAACACGGGCCAGTTCGTCATCGCGGAGCACATCGCGATCGGCCCACGCCGGCGATCCGTGCTGGATGGAGGTGATCTCGCCAATTTCCATTCTCAGCCCGAGGGTTCGAAAATGGTTCGGTCCCACGGTGATCTGCTCCGGAGGGGAATCGTCTGTCGTTCCCTTGCGGCGCACATGAAACACAACGGTCTTGTCGCGCTTGGCGGACAGCGTTCGCTGAAAATCGGAGTACGATCGCAATTCGGTGTCGTCGATTCGGCGAATCTGATCTCCACCGCGAAACGCGGGCGTGGCCCGCGAAGCCGACAGCCCCTCGACGACCATCGGCTTGCCCTCCACCTCCTGCAAGGTCAGGCTGCGCTCGGGCTGTTCGATGCCGATCGCGGGGAACGGTTGTTCGTCCGTCTTGACGGGGTGCACGGTCACTTGAAAGTGCTTCCCGTCGCGTTCGCCTTCAATTTCCACACCGCCTTGCGACAAGGCCACGGCCTGGCGCAGATCGATGAACGCGAGTTCCTTGTAATCGCGGTCACCCACGCGCGTCAGCCGATCGCCCATGCGGAGCCCGGCCTGCCAGGCCGGCATGCCGGGGACCACGCTGCCGATCACCGCCGGTTCGTACTGCACACCCGCCATGAACGCGACCACGAAAAACAGGATCGCGGACAGCAGGTTCATCAGCACACCGGCCGAAATGATGGCGATGCGTTGCGGCACCGTCTTGGCCGGATACGACCGCGGGTTTTTCGCGATCGAGGCGTCGGTCATCTGGCTGGGGTCCGCGTCGTCCTGACCCAGCATTTTCACGTAGCCGCCGAAGGGAATCACCGACAGCGCGTAATCGGTTTCGCCCCACGTGGCCTTCCACAAAATGGGGCCAAACCCAATGCTAAACCGCTCCACGCGGACGTTGCACCACTTGGCGACCGCGAAGTGCCCCAGTTCGTGAATGAAAATCACCAGGCCCAACCCCAACGCCACGCACAGAATGTTGAGTGCGTTGGTGAGCCAGGCACTCGTTGACAAAGCCAGGATCAGCGCCACTTCCACGTCTCCTCTCGAGCCCACTGATCCAGTCGCACGAGCGCGTCGAGCGACGGCGAGGGTTCGAAATGATGTTGTTCGAGAACCGCCCGGCAGGCGGCGGGAATATCACAAAAACCAAATCCATCCGTGCTGGACAGAAACCGCTCCACCGCGACTTCGTTGGCCGCGTTGAGGACCGCGCCGCACGTGCCGCCACGCCGGGCCACTTCGTAACCCAGCCGCAAAGCGGGGAAATTGTCGGGATCGGGCGGCTCGAAATCAAGCTGGAATCGCGACGACCAGTCCAGGCGCGGGCTTGGCCCCGAAATCCGCTCGGGAAACGTGAGGGCGTACTGGATGGGAAGTTTCATGTCGGGAGGCGACATCTGGGCGATCACCGATCCATCCACGAATTCCACCAGCGAATGCACGACCGATTGCGGATGCACAACGACTTCGATCTGCGAATCGTCCAGGCCGAACAACCACTTGGCCTCGATCACTTCCAGAGACTTGTTCATCAGCGTGGCCGAATCGACGGTGATTTTCCGACCCATGTTCCAGGTGGGATGCTGACAGGCCATGGCCGGCGTGACGCCGCGGAGCCGGTCCGGACTCCAACCGCGAAACGGCCCACCGCTGGCGGTGAGCACAATTCGTTTCACGTCTTCGCGGCGGCCCGCTTGCAACGCCTGGAAGATCGCACTGTGCTCGCTGTCCACCGGCAGGATGGCTGCGCCGCGGCGGCGGGCCAGATCCATGACCAACGGTCCGGCGACGACCAGCGTCTCCTTGTTCGCGATGCACACCCGCTTGCCCGACTCGATCGCCGCCCACGTCCCGCGCAACCCGGCCGCTCCGACGATCGCTGCCACGACCGTATCGATCTCCGGCGACGCCGCCACGCGCTCGATTGCGTCCGCTCCGAACAGGAGTTCGGTTCGCGGCGAAAAGGCATCTGCCTGGACGACGCCTCGCTGGTTGGCGTCACTCAGCACGGCCCACCGCGGATCAAACTCCTGCGTTTGCCGGCCCAATTCCTCCCAGTTCCGTCGGGCGACCACCGCATCGAGATGGAACCGCTCGGGAGCAGCCCGGATTACCTCGAGGCAATTCGTCCCGATCGAGCCGGTCGAACCAAGGACACAGATGTATTGCACTGACTTAACTCACGTTGGCGACCGGAACTGCGGCCTGAAACGCGGCGATTGTAGGGTCGCCAAGCGACTCCAGCAAGACGCCTTCCGGCCTGTCAAACTGGGCAGTTTATTTCGATTGAAGTTGCCTTGCCGACTGTGCCGATACGTTCGCAGAGGCCGAACTCGAAACCATCGTAGGCCGGATTTGCAATCCGGACGGACGGCGTGAAAAAACGTCCGGCGAACAGGAGACGGAAACATGAATCTCGTGCTGCGTTGTCTGGTGCTCGCATTCGTGATCTGCTCGTCGTTGCCTCAGTCGACTGTCGCTGGTTTGTTCGATTGCTGCTGCCGACGTTGCGAGAGACCTCTGCCGCAATGCGGATGCCCGCATCCGATCCCGTGCGCTACGCCGCAAATCCTTCCGCAGCTTCCACCGGCCGCGCCGTCGCATCCGCAAACGAGTTACCAGCCGGTCATCGAAACGCAGTACGTCCAGCAACCGACCGTGACGTATCGCGACGTTGTCGAAACTCAGTATCGCACCGAGCCGGTTTCGCAAACCGTTCCGGTGACGACTTACGAAAGCGTGACCGTCGATGAAGGCAGCTACCAAAGTGTGTGGGTGCCGCGCATGGTCACCAAGCAGGTGCCGCGAGTCGGCTACCAAACTCAGACCAGCTACCGTCAGGTGCCGTACCAGGTGAGCCGCCGCGTGCCGGAATACGGCACCCAATCCGTGCCGACTCAAACCGTGCGCTACGTCCCGACGACAACGATGGTCCAGAACTGTGCGCCCGGCTGCGTGCCGACCACGGCGGCCGTGCCGTACCCGCAGACGCTGATCCAGAACGCCTACGCCATACCCAACGCACCGCCGCCGCCGGTGAGTCCGATGTCGTACACCGCGCCCGCCGTGTCGGCAACTCCGACACCAGTGCCGACGCTCGCGAACGCATCCGGCAACTCGTTCGCGCCCGTCCCCGATCCGCGTTTCGCCAGCAGCAACGACCTGACCCCGATCACCCCGCGCACCGTCTCGCGATTTGACACGTACAAAAACCGGCACGTCGTTCCCGACTCCGAGTCTCCATCGCTGCGAACTGCCGGGCGCGAATCGCTGTTCGTGCCGGCTCCATCAGCCGCCGCCGTCTTCCGCACGCCGCGGGGGACCGTGGTGCGGTAGGCGACACCGGCGAGACGCCGGTGCAACGATCCGCCGGTGCCACGGACAAACTTCAAGCGAACGCCCTGCGCAGCAGCGCGAGGCTTTTCGGAATCCCCGTCAGTGGGTCTTCCTTCCCCTCGAATTCGAGCGACACGTAGCCGCCGTACTTGTGTTGCTTGAGCATCCGGGCGATGCGCTCGTTGTCGAGTTCGAGCGTGTACCACAGGCCGCCACCGAAGTACGTCTTTGCCTGCACGTACACGGTCTCGGGAGCCATCTGCTCCAGCCGCTCGTAGGGGTCTTCGAGGAAGTTGCCGGTGTCGAGGGTGACTCGCAACCACGGAGACTTGATCGCGCGGACAATCCGCAGCACCCCTTCCGGCGTTCGGCCGAGACCCCAATGGTTTTCCAGACCCAGCACCACGCCGCACCGCTCGGCCGCGTCGAGGCACTTCCCCAGCGAATCGATCACCCAGCCGAAGCCATCTTCATCCGTGAACCCCGGCCGCGGCGGTTCGATGCCACGGTTCTTCATCAGGTCGTCGAAGTCCTTGCTCGTCCCCCAGGTGCCGGTGTTCACGCGCATCGTGGGAATGCCCAACTTGTACGCCAGCTCGATGCAGTGAACCGTGTGGTCGATGTTTTTCTGCCGCACCGCGATGTCCGGATTGAGAAACCCCTGGTGCGTCGAGAAGCCGCATAGCGCCAGCCCGTTCATGAATGCCCGGCGTTTCACCCGTTGCAGGTACTCGTTCGATTCGTTTTCCATCTGTCGATGCAGGAGTTCGACCGCATCGAAACCCATCTCCGCCGCGCGGTCAATGCACTGTTCGATATCCCGCAGGTGGGCGTGACGAAACTGCCAGAACGAGTACGTGGAGACCGCGATCCGGTTCGGCCGCGGGTTGGCTGGTGCCGCCGATGCCTGGTCGTCCGCCAACCCTGCCGTCCCGCCCGAAGCCGCAACCGCCGCAGCGACTCCACCGAAAAACTGTCGTCGAGTTTGCATAGCCACCCGGTTCCTTTCGTCACGAAGTCGAATCAGTCACTAGGATATTCGATTTTGAGTGTTGGATATTGGACATTCTGTTCTGCAAGCCGGTCACATTCTCAATCAATCTTCCCGGAATCTGGGGAGCTCGCGCCCAAACGGGCCATTGCTGAGCGACCTCCCTGGATCGTTGGAAGAGTGTTCTCGATCTGGCGCCGATCAATCGCCCCGCTGTGCAACGCCGACGCGACCAACACGCCAGCCACGCCGATCGATTCCAGTTGTCGAACGTCATCCAGGTCTCTGACGCCGCCACCAGTAATCAACGTCACATCGGGAAACGACTCGGACAGTCGGCGGCACAGCTCGCGCGTGGCGACGCCGCCACCAAGGCCGACGTGTGCGATGTCGAGGACGATCAGTTGGCTCACGCCCGCGCAGATCGCTTCGTCCGCGATCTCGAAGGGATCATCACTGGCCCACCCGTCCGGGTCGGCCAGCGGCGTGCCATCGCGCAGGTCCAGGCTGAAGATGACGCGGTCCCGCCCGCACGTCAGCACGAGCTGATGCAGCAGTTCGGCATGCGGCCACGTCTCCAATCCGGCGACGACGGCGGACGCGCCGCAATCGAGAACCGCCTCGGCATCGTCCACGCTGCGCAAGCCCGCATCGACCCAGACTGAAAAGTCCCGCGCTGCCAGGTCCTGGTAAACCTGCCCGTTGGGCCGCTGGCTCACGATGGCGTCGAGGTCCGCGACGTAGATCGTTGCCAGCCCAAACAGCTCACGAAATGCGAGCGCGATCGAGACAGGATCGGTCGCCGACGTCAGGCAACTTTCGATCGGTCGGTATTCCGACCTCCGACCCGCAACGCCACGGACGACCACTCCGTCCAGGATGTCGATCACAGGAATGATCCGCATGCGATCCCCGCGTCAACCGGTCTTGATGGAGTTGGTGCCCGCGATACCGGCCAGCGCGGCCTCTCGATGGCGAAGTTGGCTGAGTTCGACCGTCGTGGGAATGGCCGCCGTGATTGATCGCGGCGGCGGGTCGAGGTGCACCGGCAGGCAGACGGTGAATGAGCTTCCCTTCCCCAGTTCGCTTTCCACCGCGACTTCGCCGCCGAGCAGTTTGGACAACTCCTTGACGATCGACAGGCCCAACCCGGTGCCGGCGTACTCGCGAGTCAGCGAGCTTTGTTTGCCCGCCGGCGCCGTGTTGCCTTGCCGGAACTTCTCGAAGATCGTCTCCTGCTCCTCCAGCGGAATACCGACTCCAGTGTCTTCGATCTTCAATTCCAACGTGTCGCCGTCCTTGAGGTTGACGGCGACGTGCGCACGACCGCCTTCGGGGGTGAACTTGATGGCGTTCGAGATGAGGTTGTAAACAATTTGCTGCAGCTTGCCCGCGTCCTGGCTGAGAATCGGCAACTCAGGATCGGTGAAGCAGGTCAGTTCGATGTTCTTTTTCTCGGCCAGCGGCCTGACCATGCTCACCAGCCGTTCAATCAGATCGTCGATGGAAAAGTCGGAAACGTTTACCTCCATCTTGCCGCTCTCGATCTTCGCCAGATCGAGAATGTCGTTGATCAAAACGAGCAGATCCTTGCCGGATGTCTGGATGTTCCGCAGGTAGCGCTGCTGCTTGTCGTTGAGATTCTCCGCGCTGCCAAGGACTTCGCTGAAACCGAGAATGCTGTTCAGCGGCGTTCGCAGTTCGTGGGTGATCGTGGCCAGAAAGTCGTTCTTGAGGTTGTTCAGTTCGTACAGGCTCATGTTGGCCTGCGCCAGTTCGTCCACTTTACTGTCGAGAGTCGCGTTCACCTGGCGCAGTTCCTCCTGCACCGCGACCAGGTGCCGCAGCATGCGATTGAACGCCTGGCTGAGTTGCTCGAATTCGTCGCCGGTGCGGATGTCCGCCCGCAGATCGAGGTTGCCTCGGGCGATCGAATCGCTGACGTCCTTGAGGTGCAGCACCGGCTTGACGATGACGTACCGCACAATCGCATACGCGGCCAGCATCGCCAGCACGGCCGTGACGATGGCCGTCGACAGCAGGATCGCGTTGTTCTTGGCCAGCGCCCGCTCGGTGCTGGCCAGCGGAAAAGTCACCTTCACCATGCCCAGCAGGTCGTTCTCTGCCGCGTGAAGCTGCGAACCGCCACAGTCGTTGCAGTGACAACCCATGCACGATTTCGAGTTGTAAACGCCGCCGTAGAAACGGTACGCGCGGTGTTCGACGTCAGGGACTGTGATCTCTCGCTCGCCTTGATTGATCCGCCGCAAAGCGTCGAAATCCATCGGATCGCTGCCACGTTTCTCGGGCGCTTCCGAATTGGCGCTGATCAAATCCCAACTCTGATCCTTCAAATCTTCGGGTTTCAAATCCGCTGACATCGCATCGATGGTCTTCAGCAGGCCGGACACTTGTTCATCGTCGCCCGGTAGCGAATACCGCAGGTGCTTGTCGCGGATGATCGAATCGATCAGCATTCGACCTGTGACGCGTTTTTGTTCATACACCAACCGCTCCGTTCGCTGACCGTGGAAGTAGAAGCTGGCCGTGATCAGCAGCATCAGGCCGCCTCCGAAGAGGAACCGGCATTTGCGCTCCAGGCTTGTTTCACCCAGCAGCCGTTTGAACGTGCGATAGGTCATGGTCGCTCAAAGCGTCCCGCGTTCCCGCAGCTTCCTAGCGAGAAATGAATCGCCCAGAGCATACCAGTCCGAAACGGGCGAAACCACCCCGCCACGGCTCACTCTGGCTCTGGGGTCCGTTCGTTTTGGGGCGTGCTTTCAGCCGGATCGACAACGGGATCTGCGACACGAAAGAACGGGTCCTTCGACGGCCCGTCCCAGTAGTTCAGTTGCGGGCACCCCGTACTCGTGAAGCTCGATACAAGTAGGACGATGAACACTCCGCGCTTCGTCACGCTCTTCGGACACGATCGAATTGGGAAACAGATTCGCCCGAGCAGAGACGTGCGCATACGATCCTCCTTCCTGGAGAACGTCGGAGTCGATTTGAGTTGTTGGACAGCGAGGGATGAGTCCGAACGGGAGCGGGATTCTAGGCGGCTTGGCATCGCGGTCAAAGCCCAATTCGCCACCGTCGACGAACCGTCGCTACAACAACAAAAACGAGCCGCTGGATTACCGGCGGCTCGCTGACTTCGGTGGAAACTGCTGATTCCATGGACCAACTTTGCCTACGGAGCATCATGGCCAGCTACGGAAAGTATGGACTGTCGACCGCAGGCTGGTACACCGGCAACGCCTGAGTTCCTCCAAAGCCAGGTGCAGAATTGAACATTGGTGTCGTGATTGTCGCTCCGAGAGAATTCGGCACTACGTAGGCCGGGACACCATAACTGGGCACGCGATACGCCGGCAACGAGTAATCGGGAACGGAGTACAGAGGGGCTTGGAATTGGGGATAGGAGAAACCTCCAAAGCCTCCCCCAAGCGGAACAGGATACGGCATCGAGCGGTAGTATTGCACTTTGCCATATGGTGAGTTTGGCATGTAGATTGGACCGTTCATCACGGGTCGACACGGGACGCACGAGCCACAGATTGAGCCGTTTGAAAGGAAGGGAAAGTACGCGGTCTTTACTTCCTTCCCTTGGTCTTGTGCTGCCGAACGACCGGAGACAACTCCCGCATGGATTGGTTCTCCGAACAGTAAAGAAATTGACAGAACACCCAGTGGCAAGACTTCGAACCGAGACATGGCAGCCTCCTCGTAGATTTGAAACTGATCGTTTGATTGTTCGCTGGCGAGTCGTCAGTAGATTCGCTGAGCATCCGTCCATTCGTGCGACGGACAATAACCCGAAATGCATCCTTTGTGCAACACTCAAGAATGCGGACACAATCGTATTTTGGACACTCGATTAGTCTAGTCGCAGCAAGAGTCGTTGCTTTTGAGCATGGGATAGTGATTAATGCATTGCATTTCTTGTAACCCGCCGTAGTAGAAGTTGCATCCACTCCTTAAATGATTCACCGATTTGATTGTAATTCCTATTGGGAATTGTCGGAATTTTTCAGCTTTTTTCAAATGGGAAGATGAACCGGTGAATGTCGCATCCGATTGCCTGTCATTGGATTGAGGGCACACTCAGAGGTTGTCAACAAAACGGCACATCGTTCGCTTTCGTTTGTTATCACTGTGACATGATCGATTGGCGTTCATGCTGACAAGGACAAAGAATCCGAGCCACATTCAGCACGAGTGTCGGCTCAATTACGAACGAAAGGATGTGTCCCGTGCTGATACTCACACGAAAGCGCTCCGAAACGATTCGGATCGGAGACCATATCGTTGTCAAGGTGATTCAGACTGGCAAGAAAACTGTCAAGATCGGAGTCGAGGCACCACTTCATGTAAGTGTGCTGCGATCAGAGTTTTGTTCCGCAGAAGTGCCGAGCCAACCAAGGAACACAGTCACGGAACGGGTTCGACTGCTGAGGAATCGGCCGACCGATAAGGTTCAACCACAGGCTCAGAACCGTGACACATGACATCCGACCGCGGCACTTCTGGAATCGTGCTTCAACAAATTAATTTCAATAACCAAACCAACTTCGGAGACAATCATGATGACTCTCAAGCTTCTCCACGGCGTGAATCGAAACGGACTCCCTTTGGCCACGCTCGGCGTTTGCTCTTTGCTTTTGTCCTTGATCCTTTCCGCGGTCCCTGTCCAGGCGGAGTCGCGATACGAGATCAAAGGGCGCGGTGGCGGCCATCGTTGGCTGCTTGATGATGCCGACCAGGGAATCCTTCCCTCATCGCTTGAACGACCTGTTCGACCGTGTGCCGGTCTCAGTAGTCGCCGTGGCACGTTCGATGGTTTCGGTCTGTTGAATGGCAGTCGACGCCAAATCGGCACCGCGCCGCAACGACCTGCCACATGGTTCGATGCATCGGGTCAAGACAAAATCAAGGACGGCGTTGACTCATCCCCGTGGCCATTTTCGCGGCCGGTTCCGCCGACGGAACCGAAACCCCTGCGCAAGCCCATCCAATCTGGCACCGAAGAGTCGCTGCGAGCTCGCATCAATCGACGTTATCAAGATCCCCAGGTTGTCCGGCTGTTGAACACGGTCCCAGCAGATCGTTGTTTGATTCTGTACCAGGAAGTATTGACGTTGATTGCCAGTCGGCATCTGGAACCGACTCCACCGGTGCAGCAGGTTGACCGAGGAATGAGCAACCTCCTGCAAGCTGTCGAGAACCCGGCATTCTGGCAGGCGAATCAGGCTACGGCGAATCCTCAGCAGGTCCACCTGTTTCAGCAGACCGTGGCTGCGGCCGATTGGCGGGGAAGTGTTCATAACATGGAGAGTTCCGTCGCGGTGCTGCGGTGGATGATGGACTTGGCGTATCGGCAGTTGGGTCTCAACCCTGCGGCAGTCACCGTAGAATTTGTGTACGGAGCCGTCGAATCGCTCAACCAGTATTCGGCCTTCCTGCCTCTGGAAACGGTACAGGCCACTCATCAGTTGCTCGGTGAAACAGTGGTTGGAATCGGTGTGCAAGTGAAGCACCACGAACAGGGTCTTATCGTGGCCAAGGTCGTCCAGGGAGGATCAGCCGCGGCCGCAGGGCTGCGCAAGGGAGACGTGATTTTGGCGGTGAACGGTGCGCCGCTCGCGGGGATCGATCTCGATACAGCCAGCCGGCGAGTTTCGGGTCCGGCGGGAAGTCCGGTCTAGTTGACGATCGTCCGCAAGGATCAACCTGCCTTCTATGTGACGATGACCCGTCGGACCGTGGATGTTCCAAGTGTCGAAGACGTTCACATGCTCGATGCCACCGCGGGGATCGCATATCTCAAACTGGACACGTTCCCGGCGCGATCGGCAGCCGAATTGGAACAGGGTCTGTGGACGCTGCATCGGCAGGGGATGAAAACACTCGTGATGGATGTGCGAGACAACCCCGGCGGATTGTTGACGGCGGCGATCGAAGTGTCGAACAAGTTCGTTCCGACGGGCGTGATCGTATCGACTCGCGGTCGCAACGAGACCGACAACTCGCGCACGGAAGCTCAGGGTGTCAACGTGTGGAAGGTGCCGCTGATCGTTCTGATCGACGAACACAGCGCGAGCGCCAGCGAAATCTTCGCGGCGGCAATCCAGGAGAACGACCGAGGTCTCATCGTGGGACGGCAGTCGTATGGCAAAGGCACCGTGCAGACACTGTTTCCTCTGAGTTCGATCTCCGCTGGACTGCGGCTGACGACGGCGAAGTTTTACTCGCCGCGCGGCCGCGAGATGGCGGAGTCGGGAGTGGCACCGGATGTCGTTGTGTCGGAGAGTCATCACACAGCGGAGGCGAACGGGACGGCGGACCGCGATCTGCTGACTGCGGTCCATGCAGCCAAGCAGAATCTCGGAGTTCGGGGACGCTTTGAAGTTTCGCAAATCCGGTTTCAACAGCCGGACCGGTAGTCCGACGGTACGAGCTGGACGATGATTGGGAATTCACGTGACCGATGACTGCGCAAGCGGCCACCGGTCACTGTGGTTTTGCAACCGAAGTCTCAAGCGCGAACCTGACGCGAGGCAGCCGTATCTTGCCGTTGTGTGCGAGACCGATTGGATTCAGACAATTCGCAGCCGTTGTTCGTTTTGCTAAGCTGAATCGACGGTCGCGTGGCGACCCCGCACTCCCGGCCCCTCTCCCCAAAGGGGTGAGGGGAGAAAAACAACTTCATTCCTTCCAGCATCCGAGATGTCCTTTTTCCGACCGAACGTCGAACGAATTGCCGGGTACACGCCAGGCGAACAGCCGCAGGAAGCGGGCTGGGTCAAACTCAATACGAACGAGAATCCGTATCCGCCATCGCCGCGCGTCGTCGAGGCACTCCAGGCGGCGGGAGCACGGTTGAATCTGTATCCCGATCCGCTGTCCACGTCGTTTCGCCGCGTGGTCGCGAACCTGTTCGGGTTGGACGCCGAGTGGGTCTTGCCTGCGAATGGCAGTGACGAAAACCTAACGATCCTGCTGCGGTCGTTCGTGGACCCGGGCGAGTTGGTGGTCTATCCGTACCCGAGCTACATCCTGTACGAAACGCTCGCCGACTTGCAGGGCGGTTCGCACGAGCGACTGCGGCTCAACCAAGACTGGAGCTGGAACCGATCGGCCACGCGCGACGCGGCGCAACGGGCGAAGCTCGTGATCGTGCCGAATCCGAACTCACCGTCGGGAAATCGCTGGTCGGATGAGGACATTCTGTCGCTCGTCCCACCGTGCGGGTTGCTGGTGCTCGACGAAGCTTACGGCGACTTCTGCGATGTGCCGCACCGAGCCGAACTGTTGCGACGACCGGAAGGTAATCGCATCGTGATCACGCGCTCGTTCAGCAAATCGTACAGCTTGGCGGGCATTCGGCTGGGGTTCGCCCTCGCGCATCCTCATCTGATCGCCGGGATGCGGAAAGTGAAGGACAGCTACAACTGCGACCGCCTGGCTCTCGTCGCTGGCGAAGCCGCGCTACGCGACCAGCCGTGGATGCAGGCCAACGTCGCAAGAATTCGATCGACTCGCGAACGGTTGTCGGCCGAGTTGCGTCTGCTGGGGTTCTCCGTGGTCCCCAGCCAGGCCAACTTTGTCTGGGCGACACATCCGTCACGACCGCACCAGTCGCTGTACGAAGAACTGAAGTGGCGGAAGATCCTCGTCCGGTTCATGAAGTTTCCTGAAGTCTCCTTCGCCCCCGACGGCGTTGTGTCCGGCTTGCGTATCACCGTCGGCACGGACGGCGAAGTCGATCTGCTGCTGACCGCGTTGCGGGAGATCGTGTGACGGCGAAGTGGCGGGCGTGGGGTATCCTTTCGTATTCCATCGCCAACCGTGAGGGAGAGGCGGCAGCGTAGGACAGTTCGTCAGAACTACAGAGATCAGAAGTCAGAGATCAGACGAACCAAAGTTTCGATCCTCTGGCTGACGCTCTGACCTCTGTAGCTCTGACGCAACTCGACTCCATGCCCGCGGAGTCGAGTTGCAGACGATTCTCATCAAGCCTTCAATCACCACATGCCCCGCACCGCTTCCATCAAACGCCGCACCGGCGAAACCAGCATCGAACTGACGCTCAACCTCGACGGCACCGGGCAGGCGCACATCGAGACCGGCGTCGGGTTCTTCGATCACATGCTGACGCTGCTGGCCAAGCACGCGCTGTTCGATCTCAGCGTGCAAGCCGAAGGGGACCTCGAAGTGGATCAGCATCACACGGTGGAAGACGTGGGGATTTGCCTCGGCAAGGCGTTGGCTCAGGCGCTGGGGGACAAAAAGGGGATCACGCGTTACGGCAGCAAGACGATCCCGATGGAGGAAACGCTCGTCACGTCGGCCGTGGACCTGAGCGGCCGGATGTGGCTTGTGTTCCAGGTCAAATTCCCGACGGAAAAGATCGGCAACTTCGACACCGATCTGATCGAAACCTTCTGGCAGGCCGTCGCCGCCAACGCGCTGATGAACCTGCACCTCGTTCTGCATCACGGAAGCAACAGCCATCACATTTCCGAAGGGCTGTTCAAGGGAACCGCCCGCGCGCTTCGCGAAGCTGTCGCCGTCGATCCGCGTCAAACCGGCGTGCCGTCGTCGAAGGGATCGCTGTAGCGGGGATGACTCCACGACCAGCTCGCCACGAATTCGTCTGGCAATTCAGTCCTCCTCCTGTTGAACTGCCACCGGTCGCGCCTTAGCATCTCCGTCGTGGTTGCAGTCCGCGTGGCCTTTCGGGCTCTGCACCGGGAGGAGTGACGGTGAATCGCATCGCAGTCTTGATGCTCGCGGCGTCGATCGGGTTGGCGGTGGTTCGCGATGTCGCCGCTCAAGGCAAGCCGCTCGCCGTCAAGCCGGAGGCCGTTGCATTCGATTCAGGGCGAGATCCCGCGCCGATCATCGCGGCGGTGGATCGCGAATGGCGGCGGATACTGGATGCGGCGGGTGTGCCCGCGTCCCCCGATGCGGATGACGCGGAGTTCCTGCGACGGGCGTGTCTCGATATCACCGGGCGCATCCCCAGCTACGAGCGGACGGTCGCGTTTCTCGCAAGCGAGAACCCGGCGAAGCGATACCAGGCCATCGACGATCTGCTCGCCAGTCGCGAATTCGGTCAGCATTTCGGTCGGCGCTGGAAACTTCTGATTCAGCCGCGCGACACGAGCACGACGAAACAATCGGCGGACCGGTTCACGCCGTGGTTGGCCGACCAATTCAATGCCAATCGGCCGTGGACCGAGATCGCCACCGAACTGCTCACGACCGAAGCGGCCATGTCACGCGAACCGCAGGCCACTTTTTTCCAGGCCAACAGCGAAGAGTCGTCGCCGAAACCAAGCTTGCTTGCCGCCGCAACGGGCCGACTGTTCCTCGGCGTGCAGGTCGCGTGTGCCGAGTGTCACAACCATCCGTTCGCCGAGTGGACTCAGGACGACTTCTGGAGCCTGGCTGCGTTTTTCACCCGCGTGCGCAAACGAACGAAGGGGGACTACACGCTGACCGAGGACCCGCCTGAATCGTCCGGCAACACGGCCACGGTGGCGACCCACGCGTCGATCAAGATTCCCGACGGAGCCGGCAAAAGTGCCGGTCGCGAAGTTGCCGCGAGGTTTCTCGACGGGAGTGAGCCAGCGATCGCCGATGCCGGTCCATTGCGGCCCGCGCTCGCCGCGTGGATCACGTCGCACGACAACCCGTACTTCGCCCGCGCGACGGTCAATCGGCTGTGGGCGCACTTCCTCGGGCGCGGGATCGTGCATCCGGTCGATGACTTTCGCGCGGAGAATCCTCCGTCGCATCCCGAACTACTCGCGTTGCTGGCCCGCGAGTTCGCCGAATCAGGCCACGATGTCAAACATCTCGTGCGCTGCATCTGCAACAGCCAAGCGTACCAGCGCACCAGCCGGCCGCTCGCCGCGAACGAAGCGGACGCGACGCGATTCAGCCACGCCGCCGTGAAGGTGATGACGCCCGACGTGCTGTACGATTCCCTGGTCGTGGTGCTGAGTGCCCGTCCAACCGGCGAGTCGTCGCCACCAGCGGGAAAGAAACTGGCGGTCAAGTTGTGGCCGTTCTTGTTCGAATCGCGAGATGCCTTCGTGCGGTTCTTTGCTCGAGCGCCGGATGTGGACCGCGGCGACCAATTCGGCTACGGCGTGCCACAGCTCCTGCGGATCATGAACTCGCCAGAATTCAGCACCGGGGCGCCGTTCATCGGCAGGCTGGTCGCTGCCGGCACCGAACCTACGATGATGATCGAAAGACTTTACCTCGTCGCTCTGTCGCGGCGTCCGACCGCTGACGAGTTGCAGCGGATGCTCGACCTGGTCGGCGAGCGAACAAGTTCTGAACAAGCCTACGCCGACGTTTTGTGGGTGCTGCTGAACACCTCCGAGTTCGTGCTCAACCGGTGACAGCCGAGCCATGACGACGGAGACCATCGCATGAACACCTTCAACCTCGCCCGTCGGGAACTTCTGCAATCGACCGTAGCCGGTGCCCTCGGCGTTTCGATGACCGGTTGGTTCGCGCGGCTCGCGCAGTGTGCCGAGCAAGGTGCCACGGAACGGACACGGCACAAGCGGTGCATCCTGCTGTGGATGGACGGCGGACCGAGTCACATCGACACGTTTGATCCGAAACCCGAAGCAACCGCGGACGTGCGCGGACCGTTCAACGCGATCGAATCGTCGGTCCCCGGAATCCAGATTGGCGAGCGCTTCCCGCGGCTGGCTCAGTTGATGAAGCATTTCGCGATCGTGCGCGGCATGTCAACCGAGGAAGCGGACCACGGCCGAGCGCGGACGTACCTGCACACGGGGTACAAGCCGGGAGTCGGTGGGCTGACGTATCCGGGGTTGGGGTCGATCGTGTCGTCCGAACTCGGCCAGCCGGAGTTCGCTCTGCCGAACTTCGTGATCACCGGTTCGCCGCTCAACAAGTACGATTTCCTGACCGACCCGGGCTACCTCGGCCCGCGACACGGTGCGCTGGTGCATTACGATCCCGGCCGGAATCTCGACAATCTGCAACCGCTCCCGTCGGCCGACGAGTTTCAGCGTCGCGAGGCGGTGCTGGCTGGGATCAACAACGAGTTCGCCTCGCGCACACGCGCCGCCGCTGCTGAGACGCATCGAACTGTCATGCAGCGTGCCGTGCGTCTGATGCGAGCCGAGGACGCGCGGGCGTTCGACATCAGCCTGGAACCGACCGCGTCGCGCGAAGCGTATGGCGACCACGATTTCGGACGCGGCTGCCTGCTGGCTCGGCGGCTGGTCGAGGTCGGCGTGCCGTTCGTCGAGGTGTACCTCGCCAACTGGGACACGCACGAAAAGAAGTCGGCCGATGCCGCGGCCGATTTGATGCCAATCGTCGATCGAGCGATGTCCACGCTCGTCACCGATCTCGCCGCGCGCGGGCTGCTCGACAGCACGCTGATCATCTGGATGGGTGAATTCGGGCGCACACCGCAGATCAAACGCAACGGCGGACGCGACCATTTTGCCAAGGCATGGTCCGCCGTGTTCGCCGGTGGAGGCATTCGTGGCGGGCAGGTGATCGGCCGGACGAATGCGAACGGTTCCGAAGTCGTCGATCGCCGCGTATCGGCTCCCGATTTCATGGCCACCGTCTGCCGAGTGCTCGGTATCGACCCGACTCGTCAAATCCACACCCCGATCGGCCGCCCGGTGCGGCTCGTCGATCAAGTGGCATCGCCGATCGAGGAGTTGCCGTAGCCAGTGTTGATCGCTTGAAAGTAACCCGAAGCGTTAGCGAGGGTGCACGAGGGGCCAACAGAGAAGCGCCCTCGCTGACGCTTCGGGTTAGTTTGAATTGGACCTGTCTTTGTCCCGGAGGCTCCCACGATGATGTACGTGTTCAAGCTGTCGCGAGTTTGCTTGCTGCGGGTTCTGTCGCTGCTGATCCTGTGTCTCACCCTCACTGTTGCCACGCGGGCCGATGACCAGCCAAAAGTGCGGCGGTTGCTGTACGTTGCCGCACCGGGCGTTCGGGACTATCTCGAGTTCGGCGGGCACGGGCTGCTCGTGTTCGACATCGACGATGGCCATCGGTTTGTGAAGCGGATCAAAACGGGAGGCGTTACCGAGGCGGGAAAGCCGATCAACGTGAAGGGGGTCTGCGCGTGTGCGGCCACGCGGCGGATTTACATCACGACGATCAAGTCGATGATGTCGCTGGACCTCGTCAGCGAGAGACTGCTGTGGGAGCGCGAGTACGCAGGGGGCTGCGATCGGATGTCGATCGCTCCCGACGGAAAGTTCATTTACCTGCCGTCGTTCGAGAGGGATCACTGGCATGTGGTCGATGGAGCGTCGGGGGACGTGATCGCGAAGATCGAACCCAAATCGGGTGCGCACAACACCGTGGTGGGGCTGGACGGGAAGTTCGCGTATCTCGCCGGATTGAAATCGCCGCTGCTCACGGTCGCCGATACATCGAGCCACACCGCCGTGAAGACGGTCGGGCCGTTCAGCGCGAGCATCCGGCCGTTCACAGTCAACGGCAGGCAGACGCTCTGCTATGTCAACGTGAACGAGTTGCTCGGCTTTGAAATCGGAGCCATCGCCACGGAGAAGAAGCTGCACCGCGTGGAAGTGCAGGGATTTCAGAAGGGACCGGTGAAGCGACACGGTTGCCCGAGCCACGGGATTGGATTGACTCCCGACGAGCGCGAGGTGTGGGTGGTCGATGCGTTCAACGAGCGCGTCCACATCTTCGACAACACCGTGATGCCGCCCAAGCAACTCACCAGCATCAAGCTCCGCGACGAGCCGGGGTGGATCACGTTCAGCCTCGACGGCAAGTTGGCGTACCCGTCCACGGGCGAGGTGATCGACGTTGCGTCGCGCGCGATCGTCGCCAAGCTGACCGATGAAACCGGCGCGGCCGTGATGAGCGAAAAGATGGTCGAGATTCGCTTCCGCGGCAGCGAGCCGGTGCGGAACGGGGACCAGTTCGGGGTGGGAAGAGAGAAGTGAGAAGAGTGAAGAGAGAGACGTACCTAATCCGGTCGTTCACTCTTTGTACTTCACTCTTCACTCTTCAACGCCAGCACCACCGCGGCGATCGCGGCCGTTTCGACGCGGAGAACATGCGGACCAAGGTTCACGAGGCGGGCACCGTGGCGTTGGCCGAGTTCAATTTCCTCGTCGGCAAAGCCCCCTTCGGGGCCGATGGCGATCAGCACGTCGGGCTGGGGGCTTGCTGCGCTTGACACCAGCCACTCGCCAGTCCGCCGCCGTTCGCCGCCGGGATGGGCGATCAGGATCGCGCGGTGTGGAACGTCGAATTCCTTGGCGACGACGTCGGACCAGCGGACGGGTTCGTCGATCGACATCAGGTCGTTGCGACCGCACTGCTTGCAGGCTTCGATCACCGTGCGACGCAGCTTGTCGAGCTTTCCCGATCCCGCGGTGACGACCGATCGCTGCGTGATCAGCGGGATCAGTCGTGCAACTCCCAGTTCCGTGGCCTTTTCAACCAGCCATCCGAACCGGTCCCCTTTCGGCATCGCCGTGGCGAGGATCACAGGGCAAGGTGGCGACTCCGTCTTGTGGCCTCGACGAGCGATGCGGATGCACGCCGCTTGCTTCGCGACAGCCTCGATCTGTCCGACGGCGTGGCCGCCTCGACCGTCAAACAGTTCAACTTCGTCGCCGACTTCAAGTCGCAGCACCTGCCGCAGGTGATGCGCCTCCGCCCCGGTCAATTCAACGGTGTCGTAGGCAAAGCCGGCGGGGCAGTAGAATCGGTGCATTCAAAAATTGTGCATTGTGAATTGCGAATTGTGAACAACGAAGATGCGGTTGCAACGTGGCTTGGTCCAAGAGCCAGCGACTTTCACCATTCACAATTCCGAATTCTCAATTCAGGTCCGAATCCACCCCGTCACCCACGCACTCCCAGTGCCGACGGCGATCACCGGCAGCCACGCGGCAAGGTCGGTGGCGATCAAGTGGCTGGTCGCGAGAAGGTTGCAGGCCTGAATCATGCCGAACGTGATTCCCATCACAGCCGAGCAGAGCGCGAGGTTCATCAGGATGCTGCGACTTTCCTTACGCATCAGCACCGGAACGCACGCCAGCACAACCAGCAGGTTTATCGGATATCGCAGGTAGCGAGTGTGCAGGGCGAGGCTCTGCTGCGTGCTCATGGCTGTGGCAAACGTGCGGTTGCCGAGGCGGGCGACGAGTTCGCGCGTGGAGAGGAATTCAAAATTGCTTTCGCGATGCGACAGTCGATCAGGAGACAAGTCCGAGACGATGAAGATTTCGTCGGCAGTTTCTCCGGGGAGGACGAGTTTGCGACCGTTCTCGACCAGATCGAGTTGGGCGAGCATGGGCCGAGCGCCGCGCAGGAGCCAACCGCGCGGGCGGTCACCTTTCGCGGGCTGAAAGAGGGCTTCGCCAGACTTCACCATCGTCAGCCGTGTGGTGATGAGCTGTGCGGGCAATGTGAACTCGGCTCCAATCAACCGCTGCTGGCCAAGGAATAGTTGCTGGCCCGCGACGTGGATTTGCGTGGCCCGGTCGTAGTCGGGTTCGACCTCGGTGCCCAGCGAACGGTCATCGCCGGTTTCCATCTGCAGATGATGCTTGATGCGCGGGATCGCGAGTTCTCGGTTGGCCACGAGCAACAGATTCACAACCATCGTCCCGATCAGAAGGGGCACGGTGAGCCGGTACGTCGGCACGCCTGCCGAAAGAACCGGGTTGAGTTCGCCATGGCGCAAGACGAGCGACATGGTCACGAGCGCGGCGAGCACCGCGCCCGTACCACCGAACACGTCGAGGAACCAGAGCGCCCGGTAGCTGTAGAGTTCAACCATTTCGCGGACGGCGCCGAATGCCCCGTCGCGGATGTTCAGCAGATCGCCAACGTTCGTAAACGCGTCGATCACCACGTACAGCCCGAACAGCGCACAAAATGTGATCCCGAACACGTGCCAGTAGCGGTTCAGCAGGTAGCGATCGAACGTGGTGAGCACGGGTGGACCAAGCTTCTGGTTTTGTTTTGGCTTTGATGACTCGAATTCGTCTGCTCCCTCTCCCTCTGGGGAGAGGGCTGGGGTGAGGGGTCGTCCGAGCGCTCCACCGCCCCTCACCCCCAACCCCTCCCCCAAAGGGGCGAGGGGAGTTATCGCAGCAGTTCACCGCCGTCGGTGAGTCGCACGTCGCCGACCATCAGGCCGTACTCGGTCAGCAGCGACCGAGTCTGGTCGAGCGTCATCACGTTGTCGGCGGAACTGTACTCGGACTTCAGCGACGGTTCGCAGGCGATGCCCGGCACGCGCAGTTCGGGGAGCATCGGCAAGATGACGTGGTAGTTGCCCCGCTTCACGACGTGATGGCACTCCTCCTCGGAGACCATGATCTCGTGCATCTTCTCGCCGGGGCGGATGCCCGTCACCTTGATCGCGATGTCGCGGTCGGCGATCAATGCCTTGGCGATCGCGATCACCGTGGCCGACGGCACGATCGGGACGAACGTTTCGCCGCGGTGCCCGGTCCCAAGCGCCGCGAACACGGTGTCCACGGCCCGATCAATGCTGAGCAGGAACCGCGTCATTTCGGGCACGGTGATCGTCACCGGGCCACCGGATGAAATTTGTTCGTGGAACAGCGGGATCACCGAACCGCGCGACGCCAGCACGTTGCCGTAGCGCACGCAGAGGAACCTCGTCTGCGGAATCAGAATGTTGGCCGCGATGAAAATTCGTTCCTGCAGCGCCTTGGTCATCCCCATCGCGTTGACCGGCTTGCACGCTTTGTCCGTGCTGATCCCCATCACCGTTTCGACCGGGAAGCCGTGCTCCTGAATCGCCCGCACGACGTTCGACGGGCCGATGCAGTTGGTCAGCACGGCCTGCATCGGGAAGTATTCGCAGGTCGGGACCTGTTTCAGCGCGGCCGCGTTCACGATGATGTCGGCGTCGCGCACGGCGGAACAGACGTCGGCGTAGTTCCGCACGTCACCGATCCGAAATTCGAGGATGTTCTCGAAGTTGCGGTAGATCACCTCGTCGGTGATGGCTCGACGCTTGAGGTACGACAACCGCATGGTGTGCTGCTTCGCTTCGTCGCGCGACAGCACGATCACCTTTTTCGGCGTGCCGAGTTCCCCCGACAGCACGCGCCGGACGAACACCTTCCCCATCGATCCGGTGCCGCCCGTGACCAGAATCCGTTTCCCTTCCAGCAGCACAACGCCTCCCTTCCGTGAGATTCTCCGCTCGCGATCGGTCGCGCCGGCCGTGGCGTCTCAATCGGGGGGCGAAGTGTACCGGCAAGTCGGCTCTCGAGTCGAGGTCAGTGGTCTGTCCCTCCCCTCACCCACGCGCCTCTCTCCCCTCGCCCCTTTGGGGAGAGGGGTTGGGGGTGAGGGGTGGTGGAGCTTGTTTCGCCGTCTCCTTGCATTGCCACAAGGCTCACGGCATAGTGCCCGCATCATGAACAGCACTCGCCTCACGATCTGTCTCGGTTGTTTTCTCAGTGGCCCGATTTCGACCGTGTCGGCCGGAGTCGTTCGGTTCGAGATCGACAAGCGCGAGGCGTTTGCCGGAGGTCAACCCTTCGGCGACGTGGGGCCTTACGAGAAGATCGTCGGCTGCGTCGTTTTTACCATCGACCCGGCGCTGCGTCAGAATCAGACGATCATCGACCTGCAACATGCACCGCGGAGCAAGGCGGGTCTCGTCGAATTCACGAGTGACCTGTGCATCCTCGCGCCAGTTGATCCGCGTCGCGGGAACGGGGCCATCCTGTACGATGTCAACAACCGCGGGAATAAGCTGGCGATCCGGTTCTTCAACCACGGCGACGGCGGCAACGCGGCGGCGGACGCGGGCGACGGGTTCCTGATGCGCCAGGGATTCACGATCGTCTGGAGCGGTTGGGACGGCGAACTGCTTCCCGGTGGCGATCGAATGCGGCTCTTCCCACCGATCGCGCGCGAGAACGGCCAGACAATCACCGGCCTCGTGCGCTGCGAACTCGTGCCGCTCGCCGACACGTCACGCAGTTTGGTCGTCAACTGGGACAACCACGGATCGTATCGGCCGACGCCAGGCGGTTTGAAGAATGCCACGCTCACCGTCCGATCGAAACCCGAATTGCCTCGCCAACCGATCCCGCGCGACCAGTTCACCGTTCACGTCACCGAGTTTCCGGACGCGCATCCGAGCCAACTGCCGAAGGTCGAAATCGAGACGGCCGGCGGCCTCAAGGCCGGGCAAATCTACGAGCTGATCTACGAGGCTCAAGACCCGCTCATCCACGGCGTTTGTTTTGCCTCCGTCCGCGACCTGATTTCCGCGCTCAAGCACGGCGACGGAGAGGGCAATCCGTTCCGTGGCACCGGCGTCCCGCCGGTGCGAACCGATGGAACGCCCAACCCACGGTCTGACACCGGCGGGACGCCGGTGCCACGGGGTGAGACACAGGCACCGACCGCCCCTCACCCCCAACCCCTCTCCCCAAAGGGGCGAGGGGAGTTTCGGTTTGCTCGCGCTCACGGCTTCGGCGTGTCGCAAAGCGGCCGGTTCCTGCGCGAGTTTTTGTACTCCGGCTTCAAC